>ERZ1047985.295-NODE-295-length-40670-cov-25.311831_pt1 | contig 40670 bp, 31 predicted proteins | sample MGYA00383097_ERZ1047985 | MGnify/ENA primary metagenome ERZ1047985 (study PRJEB29581, sample SAMEA5548367) | metagenome | biome: marine; feature: coastal; material: water | depth 50 m | study: Short-term variability in the microbial, nano- and picoplankton...
ACGATGACCTTGAACTAGACGATGACCTTGAACTAGACGATGACTTTGACCTAGATGATGACCTTGAACTAGACGATGACCTTGAACTAGACGATGACCTTGAACTAGACGATGACTTTGACCCAGATGATGATCTTGGCGAAGACGCACTGGAACTAAGTCCGGAAGATTCTGATTCCGATCTTGATGAAGCTTTGGCGGCTGAAGCTGCTCTGGACACGGATGACGACAATGATGCATTCGAAATAGATTTGAGTGACGGGGATCTCGATCTTGAAGGTGAAGATATTGATCTCGATGATGAGTATGAGCTAGATCTTGAAGAAGATACTGAAACCAAGCTGGACCTTGCACGTGCATACATCGATATGGGTGACAAAGAAGGCGCGAGGGGCGTGTTGCAGGAAGTGAGCCGGGAAGGAAACGAGTCAGAGATAGCTCAGGCTAAGGAATTACTCGAATCTATTTCTGACTAAACATTAAGTGATGCGGGAATGAATAACCCAATAAGTAAAGTAGGGTGATAGTTTGTCTAGAGTTGCACTCCGTGTCGAATATATCGGTAGCGAATTTCATGGCTGGCAATCACAAAGTAGCGGCGTGGATACTATTCAGGATTATTTGGAGAAGGCACTAAGCAAGGTAGCGAACCACCCTGTCAAAGTCACCTGTGCAGGAAGAACCGATTCCGGGGTTCACGCCACGCATCAAATTGTTCATTTCGACTCGGTTGCCGAGCGTTCTGAAAAATCTTGGATTTTCGGCAGTAACGCGCACCTCCCTGATTCTATCGCTGTTGTATGGAGTGGTAATGTCGATCCGGACTTTAATGCAAGGTTCTCGGCAACAGCACGCCGCTATTGCTATTATATTCGCAATTCGAGAGTTCGATCTGCGGTCGATGATCAGACTGTGACCAGAGATCACCGTCCGCTTGACGCAAAGGCAATGCATCAGGCAGCTCAGGCTTTGCTTGGAGAAAATGACTTCTCATCATTCCGGGCCTCCCATTGTCAGTCTCGCTCTCCGATGAGAAATGTGATCTCTGTTGAGGTGTCGAGAGATAAGGACCTGGTCAAGATAGACATCACGGCTAATGCATTTCTGCACCATATGGTGCGCAATATTGCCGGCGTTCTAATGGATGTTGGTGCAGGTGTGAAACAAGCGACTTGGGTGGCTGAGCTTCTCGCGCTAAGAGATCGAAATAAGGGTAGCATTACCGCCAGCCCCGATGGATTATTTCTGGTGGGTGTGACATATCCCGCGACTTTTGGTGTCCCTGATGGACCCTCAATGCCAATGTTTGACCGCTAACGTTCGGTACTATGTTGCAGGGCGCCTATTCTGCTAAACTTGCGCACTTTTTTACCACCGCGGTAACAAAAGATCACAGTATGAAGACCCGAACCAGAGTTAAGATTTGTGGTATCACTAACATAGAGGATGCCCTTGAGGCGATCAACGCTGGCGCAGATGCCCTTGGCTTCAATAATTATGAGAAAAGCCCGCGTTACCTGCCGCTGCCTGAAATAAATCAGATAGTTGAGCAGTTACCCCCGTATGTGACGATTGTAGGTTTATTTGTGAACGCAACAGCAGCCTTCGTTCGCGAAGCATGTCACCGAGTCAGTTTTGATTTGCTTCAGTTTAGTGGCGACGAAACAAGTGAATTCTGTGCTCAATTTGATGTGCCTTATATGAAAGCTATTAGGGTCAAGTCACTCGAGCAGTTAAATATTGAAGTCGCAAATAACCCTGAGAGCCAGGGTTTCCTGTTTGATGCCCACGAGCCGAAGTTGTTTGGAGGCACCGGTAAGACCTTTGACTGGAAGATGTTGCAAGAGCGTGAGCGTGGACCTGGTGTAAATGATTACAGTGTGGTGTTAGCCGGTGGATTGACACCAGAGAATGTAGGATCAGCGATAACCACAGTCAGACCATACGCGGTTGATGTTAGCAGTGGGGTAGAGTCGGCCCCCGGTAAAAAAGACCCGGCCAAAATCAAGAGTTTTATTAGTGCAGCGACAGCTGCCGACAGGAGCATTAGTTAGATGAAAAACGAGCAGTATAAAATCCCGCCTGGCAGCAATGAGTTGTCGAGTGCTATGCCGGATGAACGTGGTTATTTTGGCCAATATGGTGGTAAATTTGTGTCCGAGACATTGATGGCTGCAATTAGTGAACTGGAGACCGAATATAGACGCTTAAAAAATAATCCGGAGTTCATCGCCCAGATTGAGCGGGATCTGAAGGACTATGTTGGCCGTGAATCTCCACTCTATTACGCCGAACGCCTTACAAAACATGTGGGCGGTGCAAAAATTTTGCTTAAACGCGAAGATTTGGTTCATACCGGCGCGCATAAAATCAATAACTGCATAGGTCAGGCGCTGCTGGCTAAACATATGGGTAAGCCCAGAGTGATAGCTGAAACCGGCGCGGGGCAGCACGGCGTTGCATCGGCGACTGTCGCTGCGCGTTTTGGACTTGAGTGCTGCGTTTATATGGGTACCGAAGATATCGCTAGACAGAGCCTCAATGTTTATCGCATGAAATTACTTGGCGCCACCGTTGTGCCGGTTGACAGCGGAACAAAAACCCTTAAAGACGCGCTGAGTGAGGCCATGAGAGACTGGGTGGCAAACGTTGATTCAACTTACTACATTATTGGTACGGTGGCGGGTCCTCACCCATATCCTATGCTTGTTCGAGATTTCCAAGCAGTCATCGGTAATGAAACTAAACGTCAATGTCAGGCCCAGTATGGGCAACTGCCCGATGCGCTTGTTGCCTGTGTTGGTGGTGGGTCCAATGCGATGGGTATTTTTTATCCTTTCATTGATGACACCTCAGTTCGACTTATTGGCGTTGAGCCTGCAGGTCATGGGATGGAAACTGGAAAACATGCAGCGCCTCTAAGCGTTGGTTCGGTCGGGGTATTGCAAGGTAATCGAACTTATCTGATGCAGGACGAAGACGGATTAATTCTCGATACGCATTCTGTCTCTGCTGGACTTGATTATCCCGGTGTTGGACCAGAGCATTCCTGGCTCAAGGATATTAAGCGAGCTGAATACGTCACGATTGATGATGAGGAAGCGCTGGGTGCGTTTCGCCAGCTCAACTTGTTGGAGGGTATTCTTCCAGCGCTCGAATCAGCACATGCGGTGGCCTACGCCATGAAGTTGGCCGCACAGATGAAACCTGATGAAATTTTGGTTATCAATCTATCTGGGCGCGGTGACAAGGACATCCCTACGATGGCCGGTATTGATGGCATTTCGTTGTCGTAGCATACACTCGCTCTCTAAGCGGATTGGTAGTTGTCAGAAGAAACAGGAGTTACAAGTTTGAATCGGTTTGAAGAACGTTTTTCCACTCTGCAAGTTAGCGGCAAGAAAGCACTTGTGGTTTACATCGTGGCGGGGGATCCAGCATCGGAGACTACCGTTAGACTTATGCACGAAATGGTAAGCCAAGGTGCTGATATCATTGAGCTTGGCGTCCCCTTTACAGATCCCGAGGCCGAAGGACCTGTTATTCAGTTGGGACACGAGCGCGCTTTACGTGCTCGTACTACTTTGACGGATACTCTGGCTATGGCACGTGCGTTCCGCCAGCAGGACAAAAAAACACCAATTGCCTTGATGGGATACATAAATCCAATTGAAGCCATGGGTTATGACGTTTTCGTTGATAAAGCGCTTGAATCCGGGATTGACGGAACGATCATTGTTAACTTGCCGCCTGAAGAGGGAGAAATTCTCGGCAGTGCCATGATTGAGAAAGGCTTGTCTCCCATTTATCTCTTATCACCTACGACGTTAAATGAAAGAGCAAAGTTGATCTGTAAGCAGAGCAGGGGCTTTATTTATTACGTCTCACTAAAAGGTACAACAGGTGCTTCTAATCTAAACTATACCGAAGTCGCAGAGCGTGTCGCAAAATTTAAAGCCATGACTGATACACCGATTCTGGTAGGGTTTGGCATTAAGGATGCTGAATCTGCCGGGAAAATTTCCAAAATGGCAGATGGTGCAGTCGTGGGGTCTGCCATCGTTCAATTGATCGAGCAAAACGAGTCTGAGCCAGAGGTGATTTTAAAAGAAGTGGGTAGCCTGGTTGCAAGCATTCGGGAAGGCATGGACTCAGCTCAGTGAGTCGATCTCTGCCGGAGTGGCTGGCTTATATCGAAGTCTTACATGACCGGGCATGGGATCCCGGTCTTGATAGAGTCGGGGAGGTCGGTAGGCGCTTGAATGTGCTTCATCCGGGTAAGCATACAATCTTGGTGGCCGGTACTAATGGTAAAGGCTCCACATGTGAATACATCGAGCGTTTGGCGCTAAAACAAGGGCTTACTACGGGCAAGACTACATCGCCTCATTTACGCCGGTTCAATGAGCGCATTGTGATAAACGGTGCACCTGTAAGTGACGAAGAAATCTGCCAGGCGTTCGCAATGATTGAAGCGAGCCGCAGGGAAATTTCTTTAAGCTACTTTGAATTCTCGACGCTGGCTGCTTTGGTGTTGTTTCAGCAGCATGAAGTGGATCTGGCGATACTTGAGGTTGGCCTTGGTGGTCGCCTTGATGCGATGAACATCGTTAATCCCGATATTAGCATTATTATGAAGATCGCATTGGATCACCAATCCTGGCTCGGTGAATCGGTTGAGCTGATTGGCCGTGAAAAAGCGGGGATCATGCGACCCGGTATTCCCTGTGTGCTTGGGGAAGAACAAATGCCGCAGTCTGTGATTGACGCCGCAGAGGCATTGCATACGCCACTGTTTCAGCGCGGAGACGCTTTCGGGATTACTGAAAAGTCTATTTACTTTGCTGCTCTAGATGGGACATTAAGGGTGGAAAACCCGCCTGCAGGTCAGTTACCCCTACCGAGTTTTCTCGCCGCTGTCCAAGCGCTTTTTTGTCTGAATTATCCTTTAACGCTGGAAGACTTATTAGACGTTCGCAAGCAAGTTTCATTGCCGGGGCGTTTTCAGATAGAACGACAAACCACAACGCTGTTGTTTGATGTGGCGCACAACCCGGATGCAGTGGATAGGCTGGCTGAAAAGTTTCGAGAGACTTTCCCGAATGGTTATTGCCACGCGGTGTTTGCTGTCTATAAAGACAAGGATTACCAGGCGATGATTGATGGTATGAAGTCAGTAGTTGATGTCTGGTATTTGCCAGATATTAGAGAGGATCGCGCGCTTGAGCCCTTGGCGATACGAGAAACACTTAATCATCTAGGTGAATCTGATGTCGGTACTTATGGTAAAGTATCTGAAGCTTGTGCAGCAGCTCGGAAAAACGCCTTGGCTAGAAGCGATGCGGATTGCGCAAAAGATGATGTGGTACTCGTTTTTGGCACATTTCCACTGGTTGCAGAGGCACTGTCGTTCTTTGAGATACCGATCGAGGGTATTAATGAACATGATAGGTCACTAGCGGTTGGAAACTAAATTGAAGCAACGTGCAATCGGGGCAATCGTTCTTACTTGCCTTGCAATTATTCTTCTTCCCATGCTGCTGGATGGATCACCGGAAGATCGCGAAAGGGTGCTTGCAGAGTTTCCGGAACCACCGATGGTGACTTTGACAGAACTCTCTGTGGAAGACATTGAACGTCGAATGCAGCAGGGAGCGAACGCGAGTGCTGCCAAACTCCCCAAGATGCTTGTAGATAACAACTCCGAGAAGAATGACGCCGAAGCTTTCAAGCTTGATGCCAATCAACTCCCCATTAGCTGGAGCCTGCAATTAGGCAGTTTTGAGAACGCTGATAATGCGCGGGCGCTCAGAGAAAAACTTAGAGCGGCTAATTATCGGACTTACATCATCGAAGCTGACACCGAAACGGGTAAGACCTTACGCGTGCTGGTGGGTCCAATGCTTGATAAGAGCGTGCTGGAACAAACGGCTTCTGAGATTGAAACAGTGTTTGGTCTTAAAGGGCGAATATTACGATACAACATTCAGGACGATAAGGGGCAGATAGGTGGTTAAGCTAAATCGGCGGTGCATCGCCATGGAGACCGAGTAATTGGTTGATATGCTTGAGCAGGTGACCCTTGTCGACTGGTTGATAGCCTCAACGATATTGGTTTCGACGCTAATTAGTCTTGGGAGAGGATTTGTTAAGGAAGCGCTCTCCCTGATGATTCTCGTTGCCGCCGTTGTCATATCTAGATTGTACGGTGCTCAAGTGGCAACTTTATTGATCGATCATATTGCCGTACCCTCCCTGCGTTTAACCGCTGCTTATGCTGGCTTGTTTGCAGGCTCAATGGTTGTTGGCGGGATGGTTAATTATTTGATTGTTCAAATGATTAGGATGGCAGGTTTGGGTGGTACGGACAGACTACTGGGAATGGTGTTTGGTTTTGCCAGAGGTTTGCTGATTACGATGGTTGTCGTGGGCATACTGAGCAAACTGCCCTTGAGTGGTGATACGTGGTGGCAGGATTCGGTAGCGATACCTCACGTGCTGTCGGCGGCGGAAAAGTTACAGGTATTTGCCGCTGAGTTTTTTGAGGAGAACGCCTCCAGCATCGAAGAACGAACGGGTTTAGAGCTTCTTTAGTTCATTCGTTAGATTGACTATCACTAAAAGTAAGAAAAATGAGGTGTTGGGACTATGTGCGGCATTGTAGGAATCGTAGGTAAAGGGCAGGTAAACCATGACCTGTATAATGCGCTTACTGTGTTGCAACATCGCGGCCAGGATGCAGCCGGCATCGTTACTTGCGACGGTGACAAACTTAATTTAAGAAAAAGCAACGGTCTAGTGAGGGATGTCTTCCGACAGGAACACATGAACCGTCTCTCGGGCAACATGGGTATTGCGCATGTTCGTTATCCGACCGCGGGAACTTCAAGTTCTGCGGAAGCCCAACCCATGTACGTTAACTCACCATTTGGAATTTGTCTGGCGCATAACGGTAACCTGACAAATGATGAAAAGTTAAATGAAGATCTGTTCCGTGCAGATCGAAGACATATTAATACTAGTTCTGATTCCGAAGTACTGTTGAACGTTTTTGCGCATGAACTACAAGAAGCGTCGAGCCTTCGACTCGATGTAGAAGATGTATTCAAAGCGGTCAGCAATGTGCATGAACGGGCGATCGGTGCCTATGCTGTTGTTGCGATGATCATAGGGTACGGCATTGTGGGATTCCGTGATCCAAATGGCATACGTCCGGTTTGCTACGGTAGACGAGAAACTGACAAGGGACCTGAGTTTATGATTGCATCTGAGAGCGTGGCTTTGGATGTTTTGGGGTTTGAGTTGATCGGTGATATTGAACCCGGGGAAGCGGTCTATATTGAGTCGAATGGCAAGATTCATAAACAACAGTGTGCGAGGAATCCTAAACACAATCCCTGTATCTTTGAGCACGTCTATCTTGCCAGGCCAGATTCCGTTATTGATCAGGTTTCAGTCTACAAAGCGCGACTTAAAATGGGCGAAAAACTGGCGGATAAAATTCTTCGTCATAAGCCGGATCATGATATCGACGTTGTTATTCCCATTCCGGATACAAGTTGTACGGCGGCTTTGCCGATGGCACATCGTCTAGGGGTAAAATATCGGGAGGGGCTCGTAAAGAATCGCTATATTGGTCGGACGTTCATTATGCCGGGTCAGGAAGAGCGAAAAAAATCTGTACGTAGAAAGCTAAACACCATTGAACTTGAATTTCGCGACAAGGTTGTTTTGTTGGTTGATGACTCAATTGTCCGAGGCACGACTTCGAAACAAATTGTTCAGATGGCAAGAGAGGCGGGTGCTCGAAAAGTCTATCTGGCCTGTGCATCCCCGCCGGTACGACACCCTAATGTGTATGGTATCGATATGCCGGCGGTATCAGAATTTGCAGCCCACGGGCATACAGAAGCGGAAATTGCAGAACAAATTGGCGTCGATTGGCTAATTTATCAGGACCTCGAAGATCTTGAAGCATGCGCGCTAGGTGTTAACGATAAAATCAGTAGATTTGATACCAGTGTGTTTGATGGCGAATATGTTGCCGGCGGTATTGATGAATCATACCTTAAGCGAATTGAATCACTCCGCAATGATCAGGCGAAATCTCAGGAATCTGCTGTCGAAATGGAACTCATTGAGATCCACAATCAAAGCTGAAATATCTTCAAATACTTTGGCCTACGCAGACCCGCTGATCAGGGGAGAGGGTGACTTTCAATAGCGCAACTTAATCGTTAATCTGTGCGGTCGAAAAGTTAAGTTTAGAATATGAACGAAGTTAACGAATTTTTGTATTGTAGTACGCCTCAGGCTTGGATCGACGCGGTTGCAGCAGACTTGCCGACATTGCTGATTGACCATGCTAACTGCGAGAAAAAAGCGGCTTCTACCGCGCTGAATCTTATTTTTCGCTACGTTGATAAACCCGAGCTTTCAATGAAGTTGTCCAAACTCGCGCGGGAAGAGCTCAGGCATTTTGAGCAGGTGTTAACCCTCTTGCAGAAAAGGAACATCGAATTCGAGCATGTTTCGGCCTCCAGATACGCAGCAGAGCTACGCAAGGGCGTCAGAACCAACGAGCCTTATCGCCTAGTAGATATGATGATTGTGAGTGCGATTGTTGAGGCGAGGAGTTGCGAGCGATTTGAAGCCGTGATTCCCGTGTTGGATGAGGAACTTGCGCAGTTTTATACATCACTTCTCAAATCAGAGGCGCGACATTTTCAGGTCTACCTCAATTTTGCTAAAAAGTATTCGCCTGAGGATATTCAGCCACGGGTAGACTTTTTTCTAGCAAGGGATCGGGAGTTGGTGGAGTCCGATGATACCGAGTTTCGGTTTCATAGCGGCTCGCCGGTAAAAGCCGCTTGATTAAACCGATCCCGGTCAGTCGCCGGTTAGCTTGAATGACACAAGCTCCGGTGAACCGCCGCTAGGTCCAGCCTTTATATACCAGCCTGAAGCGTCCCAGTCGCCGAGTACGATCCTCGTCGCTTGTTTCTCGTTCACCATCAGCGCGTGGGTGGCCGGTCTGTGGGTGTGTCCATGAATCATTAGATTGACCCCAGCGTTGGACATGGCGCTTTCAACCTCACTGGGTGTAACGTCCATAATATCAGTGCTCATTTCGCCAGTATGTGCCTTGCTTTGCTCTCTGGCAGAGGAAGCGAAGGCGATCCGTTCCTCAACTGTTTTAGTCAGGAAATCAGCCTGAAAATCTGGATCACGCAGCATTTTGCGTGCCTCCATATAGGCGACGTCTTTCGTGCATAAACTATCCCCATGCATAAGCAGACAGGGTCTGCCATAGAGGTCGATGACCGTTGGGTCATTTAACAAAGTCATTCCCGTCAGCTTGCAAAACTCCTCGCCGAGCAGAAAATCCCGATTTCCATGCATCAAATACTTTTTGACGGGAAGTGCCGCGAGCGCATCGATAGCCGGTTGCAAAAACGGCGGAATGAAATCATCTCCCAACCAGACCTCGAAAAAATCGCCCAATATAAAGAGGTTCTCTGCATGTCTGGCATGGTCATTGAGAAAATTTACAAAAGCTGCCATCAGATCAGTGCGATGTTGATCCAGATGAAGATCTGAGATGAAAAGCGTGCTCATAGTTTTTAGTTTTCCAAGCTTGTGTATTTGCTGCCAATTATGGGTCTAAAGTTAATGTTTTGATCGGGGTATTGTTCAGGATTAAAACCGGTTTGGAACTATCTTGCCCGAATTTTGATAAAAATGTGTTTCTCGTTTGACGAATCCGCCAAAGGTTAAGTAGAATGCGCCCCTCGCGGTTTGATCAAGGTTTTGCTTCGTTTGAATCGTGCAATCACAGAAAGACATTCGGGGTATAGCGCAGTCTGGTAGCGCGCCTGCTTTGGGAGCAGGATGTCGGGAGTTCGAATCTCTCTACCCCGACCACTTTTCAAGATAGTGTGAGTGCTAGCTGTCATCAGGCATCACCCGTTTTATGCGCCCGTAGCTCAATCGGATAGAGCATCGGCCTTCTAAGCCGAGGGTTAGAGGTTCGATTCCTCTCGGGCGTACCAATATTCCTCCATTGAAACTTAACGCTGCGCTCCTGATAAGGCTGGATTAACCAAGACCTTTTTTGTTTTTTGCTCGAACCTAGCGACTCGATACGTCGGATACTGTCAAAAACAGCCCCAAGACAGCCTCACACCAGCGAAGATGCAAGGCTCTTGAGTCAGCGCCTCTGGCGTTTAACGCCATGACAGCGGCTGCGGTTTTTTACCGATTCGTCGATGCTCTACGCGTCAACAATTTTTACCGCTTGAACTTCTGCTGGATCAACGCTCAGGTCGTCAGACGGTGGAGCAAAGTCAGTTAGATCAATACCATGCACAGCAGCCTTATACTCATCGAGCGAAGGTATACGACCTAGCACAGTTGCCAGCACTACCATTGGTGTTGAGGCCAGTAGCGATTCGCCTTTTTTCTCGCCTGAGTCCTCAACCACACGACCCTGGAACAAGCGGGTAGAAGTGGCTAGCACGGTGTCGCCTTTTGCTGCTTTCTCTTGGTTGCCCATGCACAAGTTACAACCGGGACGTTCCAGGTACATAATGTTTTCGTATTCTGTACGCGCCGTGCCTTTCGGTGCGTTATCGTCAAATTCGAAACCAGCGTACTTTTGCAGTATCTCCCAGTCACCTTCTGCCTTCAGTTCATCAACAATGTTGTAGGTTGGCGGCGCGATAACCAACGGTGCATTGAATTTAACTTCACCCTGAGATTCTAGATTACGTAGCATTTGCGCGATGATTTGCATATCGCCTTTGTGGACCATGCATGAACCTACAAAACCCAGATCGATTTTTTTGGTGCCAGAATAAAATGAAGCAGGGCGAATCGTATCGTGCGTGTATCGTTTGGATACGTCATCGTTGTTGACATCCGGATCAGCGATCATTGGTTCGTCAATTTCATTCAGGTCAACAACCACCTCTGCGTAGTACTTGGCGTTATTATCAGGCGCCAGCGCCGGGTTCTCGCCTGATAGAATCTCTGCAATACGCTTGTCAGCCAGATCAATCAGACCTTGCAGCATATTTGTTTCGTTTTCCATACCCTTATCAATCATGACTTGGATACGGCTCTTTGCTAATTCCAGAGACTTGATCATGGTTTCATCGTTAGAGATACAGATTGAGGCTTTTGCCTTCATTTCCGCAGTCCAATCGGTGAAGGTGAAGGCTTGGTCAGCCATTAGGGTGCCGATCTGTACTTCGATGATACGGCCCTGAAATACGTTTTCGCCGCCAAACTGTTTCAGCATTTGGGCTTGAGTGGCATGCACCACATCTCGGAAGTCCATGTGGCTTTTCATATCACCCTTGAAGGTAACCTTTACAGACTCGGGGATCGGCATGGCCGATTCACCCGTCGCCAGTGCCACAGCAACTGTGCCAGAGTCAGCGCCGAAGGCGACACCCTTGGACATGCGGGTGTGAGAATCACCACCGATAATGATCGCCCAGTCATCTACAGTAATGTCGTTTAGCACCTTGTGAATAACATCAGTCATCGCGTGGTAAACACTTTTCGGGTCACGCGCGGTAATGAGACCGAACTTGTTCATGAATGACATCAGTTTAGGAATGTTGGTTTGTGCCTTGCTATCCCAGACAGACGCAGTATGGCAACCAGACTGGTATGCACCGTCCACGGTCGGAGAGATAACGGTCGCGGCCATCGCTTCCAGTTCCTGAGAGGTCATCAGGCCGGTTGTATCCTGGGAACCTACAATGTTTACGCGGACACGAACATCAGAACCTGCATGTAGCGGAGTGTCAGAGGCAATACCTAACGCGTTCTTATTAAAAATCTTCTCAACGGCGGTAAGGCCTTGGTCTTCGTTGGAAATTTCTTTCGACGGTGCAAACACTTGGGGTGCTTTGATACCCAGGAGGTCTGCAGCAATTGTCTGTAACTTCTTACCAAAGACAATTGCATAAGAACTGCCGGCTTTCATAAACTCGACTTTTTGCGGCGTGAAAGCGGACGACACGTCAACCAGTTCCTGAGCACCGTTGTAAAGTTTTTTCTCCTTAGTGTCGATCGTGAGAACAGTACCTGTAGCGACTGAATAAGCTTCTTCAAGCATTGGATCGCCGTTTGCATCGAGCACATTGTTGCCCTCTGCATCGACGGTCTTGACCCAATTCTTGAGGTCAAGGCCGATGCCGCCGGTCACGCCGACCGTTGTGAGGAAGATTGGAGAGATTCCGTTGGTGCCGGCGACAACTGGTGCGAAGTTTACAAAGGGCACATATGGACTGGCTTGTTGGCCTGCCCACAGCGCGACGTTGTTAACGCCTGACATGCGAGATGAGCCAACGCCCATTGTGCCTTTTTCAGCAATCAGCATCACTTTCGCACTCGGATGCTGTTTTTGTAAGTCAGCAATCTCTTGCTGAGCTTCCGGTGTCATCATGCACTGGCCGTGAAGTTCGCGGTCTGAACGAGAGTGCGCCTGGTTACCGGGAGAAAGAAGGTCTGTGGAAATATCACCTTCGCCTGCGATGTAAGTGACAACATCGATTTTCTCGTCAATTTCTGGCAGCTTGGTGAAGAAGTCCGCGCGAGCGTAGCTGGCCAAGATGTCTTTAGCGATGGCATTGTCAGCCTTGAAGGCTGCCTCAAGACGTTGAGTATCTGCCTCGTACAGGAATACTTGTGTTTTTAGCACTTCAGCGGCAGGTTTTGCGATGGTGTCGTCATCGGATAACGCAAGGTCCAGCAGGACGGAAACGGAGGGGCCCCCTTTCATATGAGACAACAATTCAAACGCAAACGTGGTAGAAATCTCCTCAACCGACGCCTGACCGAGAATGATTTCTTTCAGGAATTGCGCTTTCACACCAGCAGCACTCGTTGTACCCGGTAGGGTGTTGTAAGTGAAAAACTTTAGCGAGTCTTTTCGATGCTGGTTACCAGTATCTTTGATTTGGGCAATAATCTCTGATAGCAGCTCGGCATCATCAATTGGCTTTGGACTCAACCCCAGATCATTTTTTCGGGTCTCGATTTCATCCATGTATTGTGAATATAAGCTCATTCAATCCTCTCGTTTATTGTTGGTTACTCGCCCGGCTCCGGATCGCTTCAGGAGGCTGTCAATGAAGCTGTCAATGAAGCTATCAATGAAGTAAACCGATATTTGGCGCTGGGGTAAAGCCTAGCGTAACTAAGCTAAAAATCCAGTTGAATTGCGGCGCGTAGTCTACACTATTCACGGTATGATGTTAAGTTGGGCGGCCTGTCACAGGGGCAGAGAATGAGGTTACGTAATACAACGGGTAAGGCGCAGCGAAGCAGCGTAACTACTGGTGACGATTGCCAACAATTCTTTGGTGCTGCGCGACATAAATTATGTTGACATGAGTGTTGTATAGGCCAGTGACCGGGCTTTTGCCGTCCACAAACAAGGCGCGGCTTTGTATAATTTTACTCGAATACCGGAAAGTGTTCGCGCTTATCTCCAATAGCTTTGCGATAACTTTAGTAATCCAGTATCGGTTACCTCAGGTGCAGAATACTGGAGGAAAAACTTGATTTCGTCGCATTGCAAAAATAGTGAACAACGAGGCGATAAAGATGACCGAAACACAAATTAGTCAGGTTTTAACAAACGTGATCTAGCGTGGGGTGGTTGCGGGCTTCGTTCAGAGGTGCAGATCGCGGCATTTGATGAGACTGACTCTGGGTTTTGTGTCCTTAAAAGCTTGCTTGGGGTGTTGATATCGTTAGCACAGCAAGCGGATTGACGATGGCACATAGGTGTATCCCGACTCAAGCTTGTTATACCTCGGCGGCGAGTTTAAGGTCTCACGCCTTGCTTTTCTAAAAGTGCATCGGCCTTAGCCATTGAAAACACGTGCTGTACTTGACTATAATGCGCGCGCTTGGCAAGGACGAGTATTTTTCACGCACTCGTTGTCGCCAAAACATCGAAATGGTGGGCGTAGCTCAGTTGGTAGAGCTCCGGATTGTGATTCCGGCGGTCGGCGGTTCAAACCCGCTCGTCCACCCCATTTCTTTGCAAGCGTTTTATCCCGCTGCTTTATATTCGATAAATTCCCCCGGTGAGTTACTGCACATGTTTTGTTGCAGCAAGAGTGCGGCTGGCCTCAGAAAGCCAAACAATTAAGCTGTTATGCAGTCGTTCCCCCATCGGCCATATATACGCCACCCGTCATATACGCGCTTTCGTCCGAAGCGAGAAAGAGCATAATATTTGCAATGTCCTCAGGCTCTGCGTAACGCTGCAGCGGAATTGAAGCAGCAATTCGATCGTGCGTGCCTTGGGTATCTGTCGGATTGATACCCGCTTCAAGACTTCTCATCATCCGGGTTTCAACCGGGCTGGGATTCACCGTGTTCACGCGAATATTGCTGCTGGCGCCTTCAAGCGCGGTTGAGCGCATTAAACCAATAACCGCGTGTTTGCTGGTATTGTAAGCAGATAAACTGGCAGAGCCGCGCACTCCCTGGGTTGATGACGTGATGACAATGCTGCCTCCGCCGCTTTTTGCCATAACTGGAAATAGGTGTTTAATGCCCAGCCATACACCTTTAACGTTTACGGCGATCACACGGTCGAAAACCTGTTCGTCATAGTCTGCAATAGAGGATACCTCTCCTTCAATGCCGGCGTTGGCGAGATAAATGTCAACGCGACCAAACCGCTCAACAGTGGCTGCGACGTACTTCTCAGTATCTTCGGTCTGAGTTACATCCGCGACACAATAACTCGCTACATCGTTGCCGAGTTTTGTTACTGTCTCTTCGAGAGCCGTTCTATCGAGGTCCACTAGCATTACCCGAGCCCCTTCTAACACGAATTTTGCCGCTGCAGCCTGACCTATGCCACCACAACCGCCAGTGATAATTGCAACCTTGTTATCCAATCTACCCATTAGTTTGCTCTCAAAAAAAAGACGAGGTTAGCAGAATCCCGAAGCTTAGACACTGGTAATGGGCACAGCACTTGCCACACAATGCGTTGCTATTCGACCATACAACCCACTAACAAAGACCAGAGAGAACTAATATCGTGTTACTTGATTACAAAAAAATTGACCCTGAACTATTACCTGCGCTGGAAGATTTTCCCGCGCTTGATCTCAACAGGGATAACATTGTCAAAATGAGAGAGTTGCTTGCACAAAGGCCAACTGTTCCCTCCGCTGTTGCAGTAAGCGAGGAAGAACAGGTGATTGATACAAAGGACGGCGCTCTCCGTGTCTTTATCTATCGTAAGACAAACGCGGCCAACCAACCCGCGCTGCTCTGGGTGCATGGTGGTGGATATATCCTTGGAACTGCGAAAGACGAGCGCGCGCGGGTCATCGCGGATGCGTTTGATTGCACTGTTGTTTCCGTCGATTACAGACTGGCACCAGAGGCGCCATTTCCCGCCGGGCCTAATGATTGTTACGCGGCGCTAGAGTGGATGAATGATCAAGCTGCTGTGCTTGGTATCGATCGTGAACGTATCGTCATTGGTGGTGCTAGCGCTGGGGCAGGCATGGCCGCGGGGGTCGTGCTGATGAATCGTGACAAGGCGAATTATCCTCTGAGATTACAGCTGCTGCTTTACCCGATGCTGGATAATCTGCACGGTACACCGTCGGGACAGTTTGAAAATCATCCAGTGTGGAAGCAACAGACTTCTTTTAATGCCTGGGAGATGTACCTGGACGGTACGCCGGGATTAGAGGCAAGTCCCTACGCCGCCGCGGCACGAGCCACCGATTTGTCTGGATTACCTTCTGCTTATATTTGTGTAGGCGCTGCAGATTTATTCTGTGATGAGGATATCGAGTATGCAAGACGTCTTGACGCTGCTGGGGTTAATGTCGAGTTGGCCGTTTTCCCCGGTGTTTATCATGCCGCTGAATCGTTTGCGCCAGCAGTAAAGGTTAGTAAAAGGTTGAAGGCCAGCTTCATGTCGGCACTCGGTGATGCGTTCCGGTAAGAAAAGAGCGTAAAGCAGCTTGTGTGCGTGACGACTGTGCCCGGTACGATTTGACGATTATGTTATCCTCATTGAAAGACGACGGATCGCCTCTTAATCTATGTCAGATGTAATCGACAGGCATAAACAACAGCCGATTTTTTATGGCTACATTCTGATCGGCTACAGTTTTTTAATTGGATTTTTGGCTTCAAGTTTTTTCCTGCATTCAAGAGGCATCTTCTTTCCAATGTGGATGGAAGAATTTGGTGTCGGAAGAACTGAAATTGCATTGGTGATAACGCTCACCCTGTTTACCGGTAGCTGTCTGGCGCCCGTCATCGGTTTTCTCATAGACCGCTATCCCATTAGACTTGTGTCCAGCGTTGGCGCCTGCTGGATGGCGATCGGGTATTTACTGCTTCAGTGGGTTGATAGCTACTTCGCTTTTGCACTGGTGCTGATCTGTTTTCAAGGCGTTGCCTGGGGCACGCTTGGCCCTTTAGTACAAACTAAACTCATGGTGAACTGGTTTAGTAGAAACCGTGGCGTCGCGCTTGGCTTTGCGATAATGGGTATTTCTGTCGCTGGGATCATGATGCCAACGGCAGCGACATTTATGGCTGAAAGTTTTGGTTGGAGAAACACTTATAGTTTTTATGCGTTGACAATATTTCTGGTCATAGTCCCGGCGACAATTATATTGGTAAAGCAGAACCCGAAGGCAATAGGCTTGCATCCAGACGGTGATAAGTCTTCACCAGAAATAGCTGAAATACAGAAATCCCAAACCAACTTCCAGGTTTATAAGGAGTTTCTGACCTCGAAAGCGTTTTGGAGTGTGGTATTGACGTTTGGCATGATGAATGGCGTTTATAGCGCGATGATTACGCATTTGCCGAGTTACCTGACGATGGATCTGGGGTTCAGTTTGTATGATGCGTCGTATGCTCTGGGAGTTGCAGGCGGTTTTGCTATTCTAGGCAAGATTGTTTTTGGTTGGCTAATGGATCATTTTGATGCCAAAGTCACCGTGATGCTGGCGGTAGTTTCGTATTTATTTTCCCAGCTGATCCTGATTGTTGCTGTTAGTTATCCTCCTTTGTTGCTGGCCTCAGGGCTTTTTGGGATGGCTTTCGGAGCGATGATTCCTGTTCGCTCCGTTGTATTGTCTCGATTGTTTGGCGTAGAGAAGTTCTCTAGGGTCAATGGGTTACTTGCGTTTTTTCTTGCCCCCGCAACGTTTTGGACGGTGATTGCGGGCTACGTCGCGGATAACCATGGGTATCAGACAATTTTTCAAATTTGGGCGGTGGCTTTCCTGCTTGCTGGATTAGTCACGATGGTGATTAAGTTGCCAAATAGAGCGTAGGAAGTTCATTTTTTCATGCTAGGTGCTCGCTGCCTGTTCGATGAATAGTGCGACTTCTGCCAACCGTTTCTCGACGCGTTCGGGTTTCTGGTTGCCAAGATGCAATACCAGTCTGTCTACGCCTAGCGCCCTGTATTCCTGAACAGTTGAAGGTGACGCGTTTGGCAATGGTGTGATCACGATTTCGAAATCTTCCCGTGACTTGTTTTGTTTTTGCAGTTCGACATCAAGTTTCTGTAGCATGTTTGCGGTTGCAGAGGGTGACAGATTAAATCCGTACCAGCCATTTCCGAACCTAGCTGCTCTTCTTAGTCCGGGCAAGCTGTGTCCGCCAATGAGCATTGGAATATGAGGGTTCTGGACGGGCTTTGGGTCTAGACGACAGGGCGGCAACGAGATATGTTCGCCTTCATAGGAGGCTATTTCCTGTGTCCAAAGGTTCTTTATGACTTCAAGAAACTCATCGCAACGTGAGCCACGGTCTTCCCAGCTATATCCGCACGCGATCACTTCTTCCTTGCACCAACCGACACCGACACCAAAATCAATTCTACCATTCGTTAACCAATCGAGGGTTGAAAACTCTTTCGCTGTGTAGATTGGGTTCCGCTGAGGTACGAGTGTAATTCCCGTACCAAACCTTAACGTTTCCGTCTGACTTGCCATGTAGCCGATGCTGGCAACTGTATCTAGCATGCCCCCGCCGGCAGGCACGGGTATCTTGCCGTCTTTGCTACCAGGGTATGGAAATTCCATTTCATCGAACAACACAACGTGCTCCCCTAACCAGAGTGATTCGATGCCGATCGACTCAGCGTCTCTGGCAAAACTGGCAATCATTTGCGGCGTTGCGACCGGAGACATGAATGTAGCAAATAGCCCAATTTTCATTGTGTATCCTGTATTTGATCCGTGACACCGACAAGGTAATTGATCTTTTTATCCGAGGTCAAGTGAAACCATTTTTGACTGACGGGGCCCGATGCGTGTAGTTTGCTGTGAGCAGAGGTTTTTTTGCGGGATAATAAAATGGCAGCATTCGAAGAACTCATGGGAATCAGAAACTTGGTTGCGCCCTCAGAGTCGATTACGTTGACCGGAACAGATCCTGTTTTGTCGAGTAGATTCAGCCTAGGCAACACCGCGGCGGATATCCAACTTGCCATTGGCGTCGCTGTAAATGATCTGTGGGAAATGAGTGTCGGAAGAAGACAAACTCTCAGTACCAAGACTGAGTACGCGGCCGCCGCCCTGAAAAGTTATCAGTATCTCTCAGTCTCTTTTGAGCAGGCTAATCGGGCCTTCGCGCTCCAGAAAAGTCGTCAGGCTATCTCTACTCCTCACTTGACGAAGGACGGTCGTTATTTTTTACCACATATGGGACTGCCTCATCTAGCAGAGCGAGTCCTCAAAATACTTGAATGTGACTATGAATTGAACTCAGTTGTTGAAGCTGTGAGCAGGTGGGACGCAAGAGCGCTAGAAGATGCTATTGCTCAAGCAGAGGGTTGTGGCGCGATGGTTAGAACCGAAACAGAGTGGTTAGCGCATCCACAGGGAGAGAGCTTACAACTTAAACCTGTTATTGAGATTGAAAAAATCGCCGATAGTGATCCTGAGCCTATACCACGAGGCGTCAAGCCTGCACCGCTGGCGTCGGTTAGGGTCCTGGATCTAACCCGAATACTCGCGGGCCCAACCTGCGCCAGAACGTTAGCCGAACATGGTGCTGACGTTCTTATGGTGACATCGAAGGATCTTCCACAGACAGAGTATTTTGTGATGGACACGAGTCATGGCAAACGGACGACCTATCTTGATTTGAATATTTCAGAGCAGAGATCAAAATTGCTTGAATTAGTTCAAGATGCGGATGTGTTTTCTCAGGGTTATCGTCCCGGTGTTATGGCGAAGTTAGGTTTGACACCTGAGGCGCTAGCAGAGTTACGCCCAGGGTTGATCTACACCTCTATGAACTGTTACGGGTTTAGTGGACCGTGGGCAGATCGTGCTGGTTGGGAACAACTGGCCCAAACCGTGACGGGCATTGCTGCTGAGCAAGGTGACGACAGACCGCAGTTGCTGCCCGCAGCGGTATGCGATTACACCACTGGTTATCTGGCGGCCTACGGTACCTTGTTAGCGATGGGAATGCGCGCGCGCGAAGGTGGCTCATATCACGTGAAAGCGTCCTTGTGCCAATCTGCTATGTTTGTGCAGCGGCAGCGCCGGGTAGACTACTTGGAGGAGGGGATGGAAATAAGTCCGGATTTGATTGCTGATATCACTCTGACAACAGATACGCCCTATGGTGTAATGAAGCACCTTGGGCCAATCTTGGCGATGTCGGAGACATCGCCTTGCTGGAAGCAGCCATCTTCTCCTCTCGGCACTCACAAAGCTGAATGGTTGGCATGATGGCATTAGTGAATGGTGTTGATATATGAGTGAGACGATAACAAGCGAAGTTCAACCATTAAGCAGAAGCGCAATCTATGCCCATGGCAGTATTGGGATTCCTCTCGCGGTGATTGGTTATCCCTTAGCTATCTGGATTCCGGCACACTATTCAGGTGGTCTGGGGATCAGCCTGGCTACAGTCGGCACAATATTGATGTTAGCAAGGTTTACAGACGTGCTGACTGATCCGCTGATGGGTGAGATTTCAGATCGTTGGCAAACAAGGTTTGGCCGGCGCAAGCCATGGTTGTTGGTTGGCATGCCGGTCATGATGTATGGCGTTTATCGTTTGTTTATTCCTCCCGAGGATGTAGGAATCTGGTATTTCCTCGTTCACCTTACTTTGTTTTTTCTGGGCAGTACGATTATCGCGTTACCCCACCGAGCCTGGGGCGCAGAACTTTCTACCGACTACCACCAACGGAGTCGGGTGACTGCCTCAAGAGAATTTTTTGTGCTCTCTGGTTTAATGCTTGCTGCGTTAGTCCCCATGTTAGTGGAGGTGACCGCTGATGGCAGTGGTTCTGTTGCGCAGGTTTTCAGTATCATCTGGCAGGATGCTGTTGGCGCTTTTACCGGTGAGTTGTCGAACAAGGTTGTCGTCAATCGATCAACGCTGACCGGGCCTGTATTAGCGGGTTTGGCCTGGACGATCATTTTGGTCTTGCCAGTCTGCATTTTTGTTGTGCTGACATTTGTGAAGGAGCCACCACCCACGGCGAAAGACACGGTGCCATTGAAAGAAGGCATGCGTTACCTTTGGAAAAATGGCCCTATGCGCAGGGTGTTGATCATTGCATTGCTGGTGATTTTTGGCGAAGCATTCAGGAATGCAGTCTCGCTGTTTTTCATTCGAGACATTATTGGTATTCCCACCATCGGCGCAGCTTACTTCTTTTATTTCATTGCCGGATTGGCTGCAATACCCTTTTGGCTTTGGCTTGGTAGACGAATCGGCAAGCACCGGGCATTTATGGGGACCCTGATCATAATTTCGAGTGTCAGCTTTGCCAATCTGTTTTTGTCACATGGGGATTTTTTACCTTTTTTCCTCTTGTTCATCGTTAAGGGTTTCTGTTTCGGCGGTTTACAATTTTTACCCGTTGCGATGCTTGCTGATGTTGTTGACGTTGACACAGCCAGAAGCGGTGGAAGGCGCGCTGGTACCTACTTTGCTATTCTTGGATTAACGGAAAAATTGGCGGTGGCTCTCGGCACGGGTATATCTCTGAATGTGGTTGGATTACTCGGTTTTGACCCCTCTGGTGGTGTCGCAGCAAGTACCGAGTTAGGCGTATTGAGTTTGCGTTTGGTTTATTGTTGTGGTCCGATTTTCTTTTTCGGTCTTGCAATGATCTTCATTTGGTCTTATCCGTTGACCCCAAAAAGACATGCGAGACTCCGTTTAAGGATAGAAAAGAAAACGGCCAGAATTGCGGCTCGAAAACAGCAACTCTGATTTTTCTATTTTCACTGACGACCGATCCAGATAGTCTTTGCCTTGGAGTAAAGCTTACCTGACCGATCAAAAATTGCGGACCCGGCGAAGTGCTTTTTGCCTTCGACGACGATTGTCCATGCGCTAACCAGGAGCGTTTCACCGGCGCTTGGGCGCTCGAAAACAGCCGCGGTGATTCTCCCAAGCATACCAGTGCGTATGCCTTGTTCCATGTAGGCAAACTGTCCAGGACAATCCATAGCTGTCCAAAGGAATTCAATAGGCAGTAACCCATCACTCAGCCCCCAGCTTTCTTTCGTTTCCCAGACGGCAGCAACTTGATTGCCAATGGGTGCAACACAGACTTGCAACCCACTATCATGTTCAACGCCGCAGCAAAAACATATTGGATGGAAGCCTGTTCGACCGGGTAGAAGATCATTGATGTTTGACTTCAAGGCCAATGATTTTGGTGCGGCAGCTTTAATCTCTTCCCATTCGGGTGGTGCTGGTACTTCCATTTCCCATTGGACCGGTTTCACTTGGGCGATCAGAATTTCTCCATCCATGATAGCTGCGGTACCGTCGTCTAGGCGATTCACTTGCATGTGTTTATCAAGCGGAATGGGGGAGCGGAGTGTCACCTCGACATCTCCTCGCCCGGAGGGATCAATAGTTTTTGAAAACAAACCACCAACATAACCACCATTACCGGATTGAGGCGGGCCTCTGAATCTTTCTTCTACAACGACGTCTCGCATGTGTGATTTTATTATCCCTTAACAAATCGTATGGAAGTCTAGCACGCAGAATCAAGCAGGCCGGTTATATAAAGGAGTCTTGCCGTAGGTCATCAATACGTTTGATATGAGATTTTTATCAGGCTAATGTGCGGGCGGTTAAGACGGGGCGAGCGGCATTAAATCACACCATTTTCTTGTAGATCTGAAATTTCAGCATCGGAGAAACCCATTTCGGACAGAATTTCCAGACTATGCTCGCCGTTGTCCGGTGCTTTTTTCGCACCAATTTTTTTGACACCTTCAACATTGACTGGATCATTGATAATGAGGTCAATACCGACGTCGTCATCGACAGGCGGTGCCACCATGCCATTTAGTGGCAGATGAGGATCTTGTTGAACATCAGCAAAAGTGGCCACTCTTTCAATAGGTAGTGCGTTATCTGTCCGGAGCAGTTGTAGCCATTCGTCACTGGTTTTCGTCTTAAAAATGGCTCGTAGACTGGCGGTGAGTTCTTCTGCATGAGCCATCCTTGACTCTAAAGAGGTATATCGGTCATCTCCCAAAACATCGAATGCTTCCATGGCGATCAGGAGCCGGTCAAATTCATCCTCTCCGCGGACCATATTCAGTTGTAGCCAACGACCATCTTTAGTCTCGTAAAGCGCGGAGGTCAGGCGCTGATTCGCGACGGTAGAGAAATCTGCGCGAGCAAACTGAGCTTGACTAAAACAAGAAGAAGACCAGAGCCCATTCGCCAATAGGCTTGTATACGCCATTGAACCTTTGCCCGTGCGCTCGCGTTGCAGGAGTGCAGTGACGATGCCAGCGTAAAGCGCTACGGCGGTTGGATGGTCGCCCATGCCTGCCAATGCCTGAACTGGTTCGGTGCTGTCTGGCCGCATTTTGTTCATTAAGCCTGATCTGTTCCAGTAGGCAACGAGGTCAAACGCTTCGTTGTCGCTGTCGGGACCTTGCTCCCCATAGGGTGTTAGCGAAGCATAGATCATTCGAGGATTCAGATGTTTAATATCGTCGTAATTAAGCTTTAGCAGACGACGAAGCGGGAGCGGTTGATTTGAAAGATAAATGTCACACTCGGCTATGAGGCGTTTGAGAATATCCATCGCAGCCTCGGTTTTCAGATTAAGCGACAGAGATCGTTTGTTTCGCGCATCCATCGCCCAAGTGTAATTAACATCAGCGGTTGGTGTAAAAGGTAGCAGGGCATATTGTCTATAGCCATCTCCATTGACGGGTTCTTCTATCTTAATGACCTCGGCGCCTCTGTCCGCCAGCATCGTCGCAGCAACCGGACCCGCAATCCAACTGCCGACGTCAAGCACTTTTAAACCTTCAAATATCAAGGATTCATCTGTCATACGTGTCCTCTATGCCTCTAGCTGGCTATTTGTGCCGGTCGGTTATTAGATCTTCTGACCAGCTTGCCGGGCAGGGCACCAGTGTGTTCGCCCTTATCGAATATGACTTCCCCCGCCTTGATTGTTACGTCGTAACCCTCCGCGCGTTGCACCAAACGTCGGCCACCCATCGGTAGATCGAAAATTGCCTCTGGTCTGAAGAGCTTGAGCGCCTCGAAGTCGATAACATTGATGTCAGCGATCATACCTTCTCTGATGAGGCCTCGATCGAACATGCCAAAAGCCTCTGCGGTTTTTGATGTAAGCGCCTGAACAATGAATTCGAGTTCCATTTTCTCCCCCTTACTACGATCCCTGCCCCAATGCGTCATAATAAATGTTGGCATTCCGGCGTCTGCGATAACGCCACAATGCGCACCTCCATCACTTAAGCCGAACAGCACATTTGGATGTTCAAGCAGTCGCTTTTGTCCTTCAAGAGAGTAACCTTGATAGCCTCCCAGTGGCTGATAGAAAAGCTCTTTTCCATCATTGGCGACCAAAAGGTCGTACATCACTTCCATTGCATCAATGCCACGAATCTGAGCGATACCCGCGATACTGTCTTCCGGGCCCGGCTCGTAGTTTGGATTTTCCCCGAGTGGAAACACTTGGCCCATCAGTGCAGTCAGATCACGCATGGGACCCGAGGTGATCATTGATTCTTCAGACAGTATCTGAGCCTTCATCTCTGGATCAAGTAATCGTGCGACTAGCGCGTCATGACTAAGTTCAGCAAGTTCTGAGCGCCAGGTTGGGTGACCAACGAAGGCATGGAAGCTCGACTGCAAGCCGTGGAGTACACCAGTTGGACGACCGGCGGCTTGAGGTCTGATTTCCCGACCCTCTTTTCGAGCCTGTTCGGCGAGTTTGTACATTTTGCCGTTCTCATAGGCAGGCGCAGTTGTTGCGATCAGGGTGACTGTGAGCCCTGTTTGCTTCTGGAATTCTGTCACCCACTCCCACTCTTTATCGTCGCCGAGATGGTCAGATACCAACTCGAATACCGCGTTGTTCATGGATTTCATGCCCATACCAAGCGCCAGCATCTCTTCGTTGCCGGAAAAGGTGCCTGGCATATACTCGCCGTGAATGTCTTTGTGCAAAAGTGTTTTTGAACTTGAAAACCCGAGAGCGCCGGCTTCAACCCCTTCCCGAACCAAAGCGGCCATTTCGTCGACCTCGGCCTGTGTGGGTGCGTAATCTGTATTGCATCTTTCACCCATAACATATGCGCGTACGGCGCCATGAGGGACTTGGGTTGCCACGTCGATCGCCCTTGGCATTGCCTCCAGCGCATCAAGATATTCGGGGAAACTTTCCCACTCCCATTTGATACCTTCTGACAGAGCCGCGCCTGGTATATCCTCTACGCCTTCCATCAGCTCGATGAGAAAGTTTCTGTCTTTGGGTTTGACGGGGGCAAATCCTACGCCACAATTTCCCATCACAACGGTAGTTACCCCGTGCCAGCTTGAGGGCGCAAGCAGCGGATCCCAGGTCGCTTGACCATCATAGTGCGTATGAATGTCTACCCATCCTGGTGTAATCAGCTTTCCCTCGGCATCGATTTCCGAATTAGCAGATGCTGCTATGGTGGGATTATCCGCTGTGCCCAGTTTTTCGATCCTGCCATCTTTAACGGCTACATCGCCCAAATAGCGGGGGTTACCTGAACCATCGATAATCGTGCCGTTTCGGATAATCAAGTCGTACATTGTGCTCTCCAGTTTGTTGGACCATCAGTTTTTCTGCAGTCGATGATAATGAATGGACATTGTGAATAGCGCAAACATTTTTGCTAACGATAGTTGGTGACCGTCGCTATATTGCTCGATCTCGACATTATTCAGCGGTGGTCTCAGGTATTCAATTTGTTGTAGTCTTGTGGCGATTACCCAAGTGTTTTTCATTACCGAAATGAGTAGCGTGAAATTATGAGTCAAACGAAGCCGCTGGCACACCTAAAGATAATAGATTTCTCCGCTGTCTATGCCGGACCGATTTGCACCCGATTAATGTCGGACTGCGGTGCAGATGTGATTAAAATTGAGACCCCAGGGTTGGGAGATGTCATTCGTGGACCGAAAGGTACTAGCCGAGTATTTTCCCATTTTAATGCAGGCAAAAAGAGTGTTGCCGTCGATCTAAAAACCCCCGAAGGTCAGAAAATGGCAAAGGCGCTGGTGGCAGATGCCGACGTGGTTGTAGAGAACTTCAGACCTGGCGTTATGAAGCAATTTGATCTTGATTATGAATCTCTGTCTGCTGTAAAGCCTGATCTTGTTTATTGTTCCATATCCGGGTTCGGTCAAAAAGGCCCTTTTGCACAACGAGCTGCCTATGCACCTATTGCCCACGCGGCCGGAGGCTTTGATATCACTCATATGCGATCACAGGGCGAAGAGGAAGTTGAACCTTCGATCTGGGGCATTATGATTGCCGACATGTTGACGGGTTCGTATGCCTATGGCGCCATTCAGACTGCGTTGCTTGGACGACAACAGACAGGGAAGGGCGAATATATCGATGTCACGATGCTCGAGTCGATGATCTCTTTGATTCCTGGGCAAATGCAGGGTGCGCAAATTGAAAATGCACCCAAAGGCGGTGGTTTTCACCCGGTTCGAACAAATGATGGTCATCTGATGATTTGTATATTGTCCGGGAAAAACATGCAGGGGCTTTGTGAGGCGATTAACCGGCAGGATATGCTCGGGGATGCAAGGTTCAGCAGCAGTCAGCGTTTTAGACACATGAAGGAATTTGTTGCCGAAATCGAAAGTTGGTCGCTCCATTTGTCTGCGCTTGAATGCGAAGAAGCACTCAATAGATACGGTGTACCCTGCAGTGTCTACAATGCAGCAGAAGATCTGTTTGACCACCCGCAAATACTTTCCCGCAATGTTTTTACCGAACAGCAGGATGAATATGGCATGTTCAAGATTCAGAATGCGCCTTACATCTTTGCTAGTGTTGATATCTCAACCTCCAATGAATCACCCGGACTGGGCGAGCATACTGATCAGGTGCTTTCCCAGTATCTTGGATACGGCGAGGATCAAATCTCAAGTTTGAGAGGCAGCAAGGTGGTTGCCTGAAACGCCTGTGATGCCTGAAACGCCTGTAATAAATGTTGTTGTTTCCACAAAATATAGCGTCATGTTAAGAAACTAGATCTTCGGACACGCACCAATCGTCGCTGGGCGCAGGTTCATGAATCTTGGGAATCGCTAGGTTAATGGGTTAAGCACACAAGATTGCACGACGACTGAGCCAGTTCTGAGGATCAATACGAAGTTGTTAAGAAGAGGCTCATGGATCAGTGAAGGATTCACGTGAGCTATATTTATTTTCGTATATAGTGATATAAAACAATATGATATGGCGGTTATCAATAATTTAGATGAAGTTCCAATGCGTTTTATTTAGACGAATCCGAAAGTTTTGAACTAAGTTGATATAGCCAATATCCTCCGGTTGCCGGCGCTAGCATAGGTTTTGCCTCCCATTCGCCCGAATACAGATCTGAGCGTTGGCCCGAGAGACCAAAGCTCACTCGCGCGAGTCACAGCAAGTTAAGCAGCCCGCTCAGATGATTTGAGGACCCGCGCTGATTCTGCGTGATCAACAGGTGCGTTTGATCTAAGGGTGTCTGTGGCCTCTTTCAATACATACTGGCGCTGTTGGCCAAGGCGGTGCAGGCAAGTAAACAACCCCGGCTTAGCCTAGAATGCGCTGATTAGGCTCACTCGGGCATCCGCATCTAGACAGAGCATTGTTTTGGCAACAAATTGCCTCTATAATCCGCGCCCTTCGGTTCCCTCTGTGGAGCCAAATTACATACATGCGAAAGTGGCGGAATTGGTAGACGCGCTGGATTTAGGTTCCAGTATCGCAAGATGTGAGAGTTCGAGTCTCTCCTTTCGCACCATCTATTTTGCTCGACTATTGATGTTCGACGATAAAAACAGGTAACGGCAATGCAAGTATCCCTTGAAACAACTTCTGGCTTGGAACGACGAATGCACATCACAGTGCCCTCGAATGAGTTCGAGGGTCAAGTAGAGGCCAAGCTAAAGCAAACTGCTGGTCAGGTCCGTCTTAAAGGGTTCAGACCAGGTAAAGTGCCGATGAAGGAAGTAAATCGTCGATTCGGCGCTGGTATTCGCCAAGAAGTCAGTAGCGAAATGATGGAGTCCTCGTATCGCGAAGCGATTATCAAGGAAGAGGTATCTCCGGCTGGGTCTCCTCAGATTGAAGATATAAAGATTGAGCCGGGCCAAGACCTTGAGTTTACTGCTGTCTTTGAGGTCTTTCCCGAAATTACGCTAGCAGATTTCTCTGGTATTGAAGTCACAAAACCTGAAGCGGGTGTGACTGAAGCAGATATTGAAAAGATGATTGAAACCCTGCGTGAACAAAGGAAGGAGTTCGAAGCGGTTGATCGTGCGGCACAGAACGACGACAAACTGAACATTGATTTTGAAGGTTTCATTGACGGAGAAGCATTTGAGGGTGGCAAGGCGGAAGGCTCTGATCTAGTGATTGGCAGCGGAAGCATGATTCCTGGATTTGAAGATGGGTTGATCGGGGCTAAAACAGGTGAAGATACTGAGCTTAACGTCACTTTTCCCGAGGACTACCAGTCCAGCGATCTCGCCGGTAAAGAGGCTTTGTTCAAGGTAAAGGTGAACTCCGTACTCGAAGCCAAGCTTCCGGAGCTCAATGAATCGCTGTTCGAACAGTTTGGGGTCACCGAGGGCGGTCTCGATGCCTTCAAGACCGAAGTCACCGCAAACATGGAGAAAGAGCTAAAAGCTGCGATCGCAACTAAGGTAAAGAATCAGGTGCTCGACGGACTCGCTGAGACTAATGATGTTTTGGTTCCGCAGGCTTTGATTGACTCAGAAATTGATCGCATGCGACGCGAAGCTATTCAACAGTTTGGTGGTCAGCAGCAGATAGACCCATCAATTTTGCCTGCTGAAATGTTTCAGGACCAGGCCTCAAAGCGCGTGGTGCTGGGTTTACTGGTTAACGCCATTGTCGAAGAGAAATCGCTATCTGCAGACGCTGATCTTGTGAAAGAAAAGATTACAGAAATGGCCAGCTCCTACGAAGAACCCGAGCAGGTGGTTAATTATTACTACAGTAATGAGGAGCAGTTGAACCAGATTCAAAATCTTGTCCTCGAAGAACAGGTAATAGACACGGTTATCGCTGAAGCTGTGGTGACCACGGAAGCAATGGGTTACGAGGAAGCAATCAAGCCCGTCCAGCCCCCAGAAGTTGAAGCTGAGGCCGACGAATCCGAATTGGATGAGGCTGAACAGGACGCCGAATCCTCAGAAAAAGAAGATTGAGATAAATAAGTCACCCTCAGGCATTGAAACTTTGTGAAAATGTCGCAATATTAGTGGTGTAGTGCAAAGCACCACAGTGAATTTGAGACTTTTGGTTCTGCCAAAAGAATTTTCCAAGTATGCATGAGGTTTAAATGAGCAATATTTACGATCCTACTCGTCCGGTCACCCAGGGTCTTGGCTACGTGCCGATGGTTGTTGAACAAACGGCAAGAGGAGAGCGCTCATACGACATCTACTCTCGGCTGTTAAAAGAACGCATTATATTTATTGTCGGTCCTATCGATGATGCGGTGGCTAACATTGTCGTTGCCCAAATGCTGTTCGCAGAATCCGAGAATGCCGATAAGGACATCCAGCTGTACATTAATTCACCAGGGGGCTCCGTGACCGCCGGTCTGGCGATCTATGACACCATGCAGTTCATTAATTGCGACGTCAGCACCATGTGTATTGGTCAAGCCGCAAGTATGGGCTCTTTCCTTCTCGCTGGTGGCGCAAAGGGAAAACGCTACTGTCTACCCAACTCCCGAGTCATGATTCATCAGCCACACGGTGGTTCTCAAGGGCAGGCATCTGATATTGAGATCCAAGCAAAGGAAATTCTTTTCTTGAGAGATCGTTTAAATCAAATTCTGGCCGACCACACGGGCAAGAGCGTTGAGCAAATAGCTGCGGACACCGAGCGCGATAATTTCATGACAGCAAATGAAGCTGCTGAGTATGGGCTTGTCGATCGAGTGCAGGAGCCACGAACCGAGCTTTCATCGGTATAACCGATCTTGGTGCGGTTACCGTTTTAAATCGGTCAACTTTATATATAATACTTCTGTGTACGGTCCTTTGAGTGCAACGCTGTCTAAATAATTTGGAAGCAAGCCTCATTGACACAAGCACATAGTTTCTTTGGTATGCTGAACAAAATTGAGAGTGAGGTGATGTTATGTCCGACGAAAACGACGGGAATAATGGAGACGGAAAACTTCTTCATTGCAACTTCTGTGGTAAGAGTCAGCATGAAGTTCGAAAATTAATTGCAGGACCTTCTGTTTACGTCTGTGATGAGTGCGTAGAGCTTTGCAACGACATTATCCGTGAGGAATTGCAGGAAACTGCCGAAGAAGGTGAATCTAAGAGCCTTCCAACGCCGCAGGAAATCAAAGAAATACTTGACGAGTACGTGATAGGTCAAAAATGGGCCAAGAAGGTCCTTTCTGTAGCGGTTTATAATCATTACAAGCGTTTGAATTATAACGGTAAGAAAGACGAAGTAGAGCTACAGAAGAGTAATATCTTGCTGGTTGGACCTACGGGTGTTGGTAAAACGCTGCTTGCCGAAACACTTGCCAGATTGCTTGATGTTCCGTTTACAATCGCGGACGCGACCACGCTGACAGAAGCCGGTTATGTCGGAGAAGACGTAGAAAATATCATTCAAAAACTGCTGCAAAAATGCGATTACGACGTAGACAAAGCACAGGTAGGTATAGTTTACATCGATGAAATCGATAAGATTTCACGAAAGTCGGATAACCCTTCGATAACCAGAGATGTCTCTGGTGAAGGTGTTCAGCAAGCGTTATTGAAACTCATAGAGGGCACGGTTGCCTCAGTTCCCCCGCAGGGTGGTCGCAAGCATCCCCAGCAAGAATTTCTTCAGGTAGACACTTCAAATATCCTGTTCATTTGCGGCGGGGCCTTCGCTGGTTTGGATAAGGTCATTATGGACCGCTCTTCGAAAAGTGGCATTGGCTTTGGCGCAGCCGTAGAGACTGAAAGCAATAAGAAAAACTTAGGCGATACCTTACGCACGGTTGAGCCTGAAGATCTGGTCCGTTACGGTTTGATCCCTGAGTTTGTCGGTCGTTTGCCGGTAATAGCGACGCTTGATGAGCTCGATGCTGATGCCTTGGTCCGTATTCTGAAAGAACCTAAAAACGCTTACACCAAGCAATACTCAAAGCTGTTTGAGATGGAAGACGTCGAAATAGATTTTCGGGAGGATGCACTGGTTGCGATCGCAAGCAAGGCAATGGAACGTAAAACAGGGGCGCGTGGGCTAAGGTCCATACTTGAAGCCGTGCTTTTGGAAATTATGTACGAAATTCCTTCAGAGAGCAGCGTGACTAAGGTCATTATTGATGAAAATGTCATCAATGGCGTCTCTGATCCGATTTTGATATACGAAACTCAGGATCCGCAACAAAAAGCGTCCTCTGAGTAGTAGGATTGGCTGACCTGTTTAGCTGATTGCTATCGGAACAGAGGAGTAGATAGAAAAGGGGCTCATGAGCCCCTTTTTTGTTTCTGAAGAGATGAAGTCAACCTTACGTTTAAAGCAAAGGTTTTATCTGTGTCCAGAGAGATTTGCGTGAGCAATCAGTAGATTTGGCTTGATATTTAATGAAAGTGCCCAATAAATTGTTATTAACTGTGATCAGTTCAATTAAGATGAAGAAAACTTGAAGAGGCGCGAAACCATCTGTTGAGAACGTCACTTCCCGAGCGGCATCTTGGAATCTTTTTCCAGCACCGTAAGCAAAATTAAGGGTACCAGGAGAATTTATGCCCGTTTTAAAGAATATACCGATCGTTACCTTACGCGACATGGTGGTCTATCCACATGGCGTACAACCGCTGTTCATTGGTACTGAAAAATCGATTCGCGCCCTTGATTATGCCCAGAAGAATGATAAGGGTAAGAAAGTCCTATTGGTCGCTAAACGGGACCCTGAAAACGAAGCCCCGGGTCCCGATGACCTGTTTGATTTCGGGACGGTAGCGACAATTCTTCAATTGATTCGATTGCCAGACAAGACAGTCAAGATCCTCGTTGAAGGTGGTTCGCGGGCTGAAGTCCTGTCGATTTCGGATGGTGACGAATTCTTTGTCAGCGAAGTCAATATCATCGAAGAAGAGCCAGTGAGTGCCGCTGAATCTGAAGCGCTCGTTCGCTCTCTAATGTCAGCATTTGATCAGTACGTTCAACTGAGCAAAAAAGTGCCTGCAGAAGTCATGACCTCACTCTCTAGTGTAGATGATCCCAGTCGTTTGGTTGATACCATTGCTGCACAAATGAGCTTGAAACTTGACGAGAAGCAAAAAATTCTTGAGATGTCTAATCTGAGCGAACGGATTGAACATATGATGAAGCTGCTCGAGAGTGAAATTGATTTGTTTAACGTAGAAAAACGGATTCGCGGCCGCGTTAAAAAACAGATGGAGAAAAGTCAGCGCGAGTACTACTTAAACGAACAGATGAAGGCCATTCAGAAAGAGCTGGGTGACCTAGAAGACGTGCCAAACGAAGTCGAGGACATTCAGAAACGGCTTGACGACTCTGGTATGCCGAAAGAGGCGAAGGACAAGACAGCTCAGGAACTCAATAAGCTGAAAATGATGTCACCGATGTCAGCTGAGGCAGCGGTTGTCAGAAGTTATATCGACTGGATGTTAAATACGCCTTGGAAGAAACGCTCAAGGGTTAGAACTGACATTCTGGAAGCCGAGTCAGTGCTAGAAGCTGATCACTTTGGTCTTGAAGAGGTCAAGGATCGCATACTTGAATATCTGGCGGTTCAGCGTCGTGTAAAAAAGATCAAGGGCCCGGTGCTTTGCCTGGTAGGTCCACCCGGCGTTGGTAAGACATCGTTGGGCGAGTCTATCGCGAGAGCAACTAATCGAAAGTTTGTACGAATGGCTCTCGGTGGTGTGCGGGATGAAGCAGAAATTCGAGGACACAGAAGAACTTACATTGGCTCAATGCCGGGAAAGATCATCCAGAAATTATCAAAATCTGGCGTCAAGAACCCTTTGTTTTTGCTGGATGAAATAGACAAGATGGGTCAGGATCATCGCGGTGACCCTGCCTCAGCTCTGTTAGAAGTGCTTGACCCGGAGCAAAACAACTCATTCAACGATCACTACATGGAAGTCGACTACGACCTCTCTGAGGTGATGTTTATCTGCACATCTAACTCGATGAACATACCTCCACCTCTGCTGGACCGAATGGAGATCATTCGCATTCCAGGATATACCGAGGACGAGAAGATGAATATCGCTTCCCGCTACCTGGTACCAAAGCAGACTAGTAACAATGGTTTGAAAGACGGCGAAGTTGAAATCGGAGAAGACACACTTAGAGATCTCATTAGGTACTACAGTCGCGAGGCTGGCGTCCGTGGGCTTGAGCGTGAGGTCGCAAGAATCTGTCGTAAGGTGGTTAAGAAAAAAGCCTTATCCGACAAAGGTGAAGTTCCGGACACTCTTGCTATCACTCCGGCAGATCTTGAGGATTACAGTGGTGTCCGAAAATTCAATTTCGGTAAAGCAGAAGAAAATGATCAGATTGGTCAAGTGACCGGTTTGGCTGTGACGAGTGTTGGCGGAGAATTGCTCACTATCGAGGCTATGGCGGTACCTGGAAAAGGTTCTACCATCAAGACCGGTTCACTGGGTGATGTCATGCAGGAATCAATTCAGGCGGCCTTAACTGTTGTCAGAAGTCGTGCGACGGTCTTGGGCATTCAAGGGGATTATTACGAGAAATATGATCTGCATGTACACATGCCCGAAGGCGCAACACCCAAAGATGGCCCTAGCGCAGGTATTGGTCTTTGCACCGCGCTCGTGTCCGTACTCACGGGTATTCCAGCTCGATCAGATGTGGCAATGACTGGGGAGATAACATTACGCGGCCAGGTGTTGCCCATTGGTGGATTAAAAGACAAGTTGCTGGCTGCGCACCGGGGTGGCATCAAGACCGTTTTGATTCCGGATGAAAACAAGCGTGACTTGAAAGAAATTCCCGACAACATCAAAGGCGACTTAGATATACGCCCGGTAAAATGGATAGACGAAGTGTTGGAGGTAGCACTTCAACGTATGCCCGAACCGCTAACTGAAGAAGAACTAAAAAAGCAAGAAAATAGAAAGGATTCCGAGCTAGACGGCAGAATTAGTGCACATTAGGAACTTTGTCTTGACAGCTATTTTGCCGAGTTGGTATAACTCGAGTGTGGTTGTGGCTTTATGCAAAGCAGGCTTTCGCACTTCGTCTTGCCAAAGGCGTGTCGACGTTCGGAGAGCTTTGGATTAATAAAAATGCTTTTGATTTTAATCTTGGGCGTGCTGCGGTCATTGGCAGTTTGATAGAGTATTAACAGGTACCATAGTGTACATTGTTTGGTTCTTAAAAATTTTTTATCGGTACTGGGATTTCCAATACTTGGTTTCTCAACACAAAGAGGTGCAGTGTGAATAAACAAGAATTAATAGAAAACATAGCGGAGTCTGCCGATATTACTAAGGCAGCAGCGGGCCGGGCTCTTGACTCAATGATTGACTCAGTAACTGGTGCTCTGAAAGAAGGCGATTCTGTCGTCTTGGTAGGCTTCGGCACTTTTACAGTGAGAGATAGGGCGGCTCGAACCGGTCGAAATCCTCAAACTGGCGAAGAAATACAGATCGCTGCGGCTAAAGTACCTGCCTTTAAAGCGGGTAAAGCACTGAAGGATGCTGTTAACTAACAGGGTCTAACCCGATTTAGTCGCTTGGTTCCAAACGTCTCTTGGTTCCAGTCTACTTTAGAGTCGGTCATCTTCAATGCAGAGAGAAGGATGAGGCAATTATTTTGTCTTATGCTCATCGCAGGTTGAGATGGTCGCCTTGAGATTGTAGTCCTGAGATTCGATGGAACCGATTGCTCTCTGGTCTTGGCGCTTTACGTCCTTGGCTGCGGTTGTAATCGTACGAAAGGAAGGGCGGTTCAATCTTTCATGAAATGGCGCATCTTGGATGCGCCATTTTTTGTGCGTTCCCTGAATTAGTGCCCGCATTTTCGATGTAGAATACACCACTTAGATTTAGACACCCGTTTATTGGAAGATTGAGGTAGTAAATGTCCATCCAGAACATGCGTGACAAGTCCCAAGGACTGGTTGCGAAATTTATTGTTTTTATGATCATCATCGTATTCGCCCTTTTCGGTATGGGGTCTATCACGACATTTTTGGCGCCCGTGCCTAAAGTTGCTACGGTCAATGGTACTGATATTACTCAACAGGAAATGGAACTCGCGGTTGAAAGAAATAGGCGCATGATGCTAGCGCAAGAAGTATCGCTGGACGATATCGATGAAGATACGTTGCGCCAAAATGTGTTGCGAGATCTGATAAATCGAGCACTCTTAATTGATGCGGCCAAAGATCTCGGATTAGGTTTTAGTGATGCAGCGCTCGATGATGAAATACGCGCCACACCCGCATTTCAGTTAGACGGTGTTTTTGATCCGGGACAATTTCAATTAGTTATTGGTAGCGCCGGTTTTTCACCGGTTTTATACCGTCAGGAAATGAGAAGGGACAAGACCTTCCAGCAATTGAGTGCAGCGATTAGCGCGACGGCTTTTTATACGGAAGATGAGGTGCTTAAATCGAGTAGCCTTGCTCAACAGACAAGAGATATCGCATATTTGAGGATCGACACAGAAACGTTGATTGACGAAATAGAAGTTAGTGAAGACGATGTTGAGTTGTACTATAACGCCAACACTAATCTGTATATGACGGAAGAAAGTGTCGAATTAAGTTTTGTTGAACTCAAGAGAGCCGACCTGTTAGGCGAGATTGATGTTTCAGAAGACGATTTGTTGATTTTCTATGAGGAAACTAAGGAAATCTATGCCGAAGACGAGCGTCGACAATTGGCTCATATTCTCTTTGAAGTCAATGATGAAGTGAGTCAGGAAGAAGCGCTGGTTAATATTCAAGATGTTTATGAAAAACTCAAGTCGGGTGACAATTTTTCTGAACTTGCAAAGCAATACTCTCAGGATCCGGGTTCCGCGGAAGTGGGCGGTGATCTAGGTTATAACGCAGCCGATACTTTTGTGCCTGAGTTCGAGGAAGCCGCAAATAATCTTGAATTGAATCAATTTTCAGCGCCTGTTCTAACAGAGTTTGGCTACCACCTCATTAAATTGTTAGACGTGGAAGCTGCACAGACACCAGAATTTTTCGCGATAAGAGAGAGATTAGAAAAGTCTTACCGTGAAGCAGAAGCTGAAGAGGTGTTCGTCAATCGTTCGGCTCGACTGAGCGAGTTGGCTTATGAAAGCGATGATCTTTTTGAGCTTTCCGAAGAACTCGGATTGGAAATCAAACAGACGGGTAAAGTAAATCGTTCTACAAATGACGGCATCGCGGCGAATACCCGGGTGTTGGATGCTGCATTCAGTTCGGATGTGCTGTTGGATCGCGTTAACAGCGACTTGATTGAAATTGATCCGAACCATCATGTTGTTGTTCGAGTCGAAGAACATCAACCGCGCGAGGTACGTCCTTTAGTCGAAGTGTCTGCAGATATTCAGAATGCTTTGACCAGCGAGAAAGCGGCCCAGTTGGCGAGAGAGCAGAGTGTAGAAATTGTCGATTTGCTAAATACCGGGTCTATTACCAGGTTTGTCGCCGACAAGTTCGGTTTGAAGTGGGAGGTTGTTGGTGAGGCAGGGCGTAATCAACTAGGACTTGACCGCGAAATTGTCACAGAAGCGTTTAGCCTAGCCAGACCAGTTGAAGGCAGTAAGACGATAGGTAGTGCAATTTTGCCTGACGGTGATGCTGTTGTGCTCAGTGTTACGAATGTGACTAACAAATCCGAAACCGGGATGGCCGAGACAGAACTAACGAGTCTTGCAAGAGTGCTTGCTGTTCAGCAGGGTACTCACGACTATTTTGAATTTCGTGAAACGTTGGGTGAAGATGGTGCTATCGATAGAGTGAATTAGCGATTGCAGTTCAAAACTAATCAAGCATTCGATGCTACATTGTGATGCTAGGTGAATTTTTACGAACTCCAGCGCGATTCAGTTATCGTCTAACCTTACTTGCTTACAGCTAGCTCTATTCGGTTTGGGTGACGTCTACGTAAAGCGTCACTCGATCGCCGGGTTGGATATACTTTTTATTACCGAGTTTCGCGTTCCACTTCTTAACACTGCCGACAGAAAGATTAAATTTGTTTGCGATCATTGCTAGAGATTCTCCTTTCCGCACGCGATAGTTGACCTTCCGGATAACTTCTTTACGGCTCGGTGTGCTGGCCAGGGCAAGGGTGGCCGTGTCTTCGCGCTTACCGAATATCAGCAGTTCTTTACCAGGTCTAAGAATGTCGGTGGGAGCCATGCCATTCCATTTGGCGAGTGAACGTGTTCCCACAGAAAATTTACGTGACAAATCCCAAAAAGTATCACCAGGCAATACCGTGTAGCGGATCGCGTCTGTGCCTAATTGGTTTGCCACGGAGTTTTGTTTATTTGACAGCCGTGAAGTATCACTGAGTTGATAAGTATTACTTGCAGCACTCGCGACAGGAATCATCAATGACTGGCCAGTTACGATGAGGTTACTTCGGATATTGTTTGCATTGCGAATGGCAGTAATTGTTGTGTGATAGTGGTCAGCGATTACACTGAGGCTCTCGCCTGATTTTATCTTGTGTCGAGTCCAAGAAAGACGCTCGCTCTCGGAAAGATTTACCAGATTTAGCTTCAAAGTCTCTGCGTGGTCGACAGGTACTAGAATTTCATGTGGACCTTCCGGATGGGTGGACCATTTATTAAATGCTGGGTTGAGCAGGTAGAGCTCCTCAATACTGATTTCAGCGGCTTCTGCGGCCTTACTCAAGTCCATTTGTGAGCCGATATCTACGGCTTCCCAATACGGTTTGTTCGAGAGAGGTTTAAGTTTTACGCCATATTTTTCTGGTTCCATAACAATAGCGCTGATTGCCAGTAACCGGGGAACATATGCGCTGGTCTCTCTGAATAATTTCAGAGAAAAGAAGTCGATCGGTTTTCCGGCTTTTTTGTTCTTCCTGATGGAACGTTTAACATTGCCCTCACCTGAATTGTAGGAAGCCAAAGCAAGGTACCAATCTTCGTCAAGGTTCCTGTGAAGCGTTTCTAAGTAATTGAGGGCTCCCCGGGTCGCGAGGCGAATATCTCGTCTGCCGTCATGCCAATAGTCAACTTGGAGTCCGTACATTCGTCCCGTTGCCGGGATAAACTGCCACAAGCCTGAGGCTCGACCGTGGGAGTAGGCAAATGGGTCGTAAGCACTCTCGACAATCGGAAGCAGGGCCAGTTCCATGGGCATGCCTCGTTGTTCAATCTCTTCAACAATATAATGCAGGTATCGTGATGCTCGATCGGTAACACGATCTAGGTAAGCTGGGTGTCTGCTATACCAGTTGATTTCAGCCTGCACTCTCCGTTGGTCAAGGTGGTGCTCAAGGCTAAGACCACTGCGTACCCGAGCCCAGAGATTGAGTTGATCGGCTTTTAAGTCTTCTGCCGGTATGATTTCATTGATGGCGTCTTCAGTGTCCTGAGAAATCACGTTTGATGGAACACCAACACTATCTATGCTGGCGGGTATCGTGACTTTTTCTTTGAGTGCTGCGGCCTCATCTGATGGTGAGGGGTGCTGTTCCTCTACAGCTAACATAACTTGATCAGCACTCGAAAGATTCTCATAAGAAACCGTTTCATCCGTTGCCTGATCAGCCTCTGTACCGACGCCTTCAGCGTTTTTAGATTGACTGAGAAATGACTCGGGAATTATTGTCTGGCAACCACCTAAAGTAACAATCAGCGCGAGGATAGTGCTAAGATTCTTGGTGCTCATTGTAAATAGCTCAGCAGGTTTGTGTTTTACGATACAAGTGCGTTAAGTCGCGGAGTATAATCTGATCACCCGGGGACTGCTAACCTGAATCGATGGGTGGATCGCTCACTTTGTGAGAGGCTAATATTATGAAGTCAGAATCAGGAAGATACCACTTGGAACAGAACGAACTGATTGAGGCGTTACGGGAGTGGTTTCAGAGCCCTTTGGGCGAGCAGGTTAGCGAAACTCAGAATGCGATTCTAGAACAGCTTTTACCCGGTTATTTTGGCTATCACTTGCTGCAAATGAGCATACAGTCCGGTGTGCTTTACGAGTCAAGTCCAATCAGACATAAATTCAAGCTTGATATTCATCCTGCTGATTCAGCCTATTGCGCCGCTTCCCCGGCGGCACTGCCATTCGCGAATGATTCTGTCGATGTCGTGCTTATGCATCATCTGCTCGAATATTCTAATAACCCTCAGCAATTACTCAGGGAGGTATCAAGAGTGTCCTTGCCGATGGGACACGTGGTAATTGTCGGTTTCAATCCCCACAGCCTCTGGGGACTTTGTAAGCCCCTAGGTCGCCTGAGGAAGCATCCTCTCTGGTCAGGGAATTTTATCCGTCCCGGAAGGGTGATGGATTGGCTAAACCTGCTTAATTTTAAAATTGATCGGGCGCAGTATTGTACTTACGGGTTACCCGTTGTGGGTTATAGCGGTCAGAAAGCCGATTATTCCAATGGATTGAGTCGGAACGCTAATCTACCGTTCGGAGCGGTTTATGTGATCGTCGCAAGAAAACAGGTTGGTACACTCACACCCATCAAGCCTGTATGGAAAACGCAAACATCCTTCGGTCGGCTAGCGGCCGTTCGCCCCTTGGCGGGTAGAAATGCTTCCCCGCGAACAATTCGCGTCATCCCCCCCGAGAGCAAAAACTAATTCCTGTATGACGCAATGAGGCGAAGATGAGTACGGTTCCAATTTCTACGGATGGTGCATGCAGAGGAAACTGCACGCGAGAAAAAGAACTCTGGGGCGAAGATCATAGCACCACTAACAAGCGAATGGAGCGGATGGCTGCGAGCAAGGGGCTTGAACTATTGAAACGGCAAGGCCGGGTTGAGCTAACTACCAATTTTCAATACGTCCGCAAGGGAATTACTGAGTGGAAAAAAATCTGGAAGGCGCGTGGTTGTAAAACGGCGAACAAGAAACCCGCCATGAATCACGATCTCCGGCGACGTCTCGAGCGGCTAGCAGGTCAACACGCAGTGAGTTGGCACTGGGTAAAAGATCACAGTGGTCACAGGGAAAACGACATTGCAGAAACCCTCGCCAATCGAGGTATTGATGAACTTAATTAGGATAATCTTATGAGGCAGGTTGTACTAGACACTGAAACAACGGGGCTCTCCCCGGAACTTGGCCATCGGATTTTGGAGATTGGTTGTGTGGAAATCGTGGATAGGAAATTAACGAGAAGGCACTACCATCAGTACATTAATCCTCAACGAGAAATTGACGATGGAGCGCTAGAGGTTCACGGAATTACACAGGAATTTCTTAAGGATAAACCGGTATTTAAAGACATCTTCAATCCGTTTCTGGAGTACGTTAAGGGGGCCGAGCTCATCATCCACAATGCACCTTTCGATGTGGCTTTTATTAATCGCGAAATGGCACTGATGTCTCCACAACTGGGAAAGATAACCGACTACTGTTCAATCGTTGATAGTCTGGAGCTTGCAAGAAATAAACATCCGGGACAAAAAAATAACCTAGATGCGTTGTGTAAAAGATACATGGTTGACAACTCACAACGAGATTTGCATGGTGCGTTACTGGACTCTGAAATTTTGGCTGATGTCTATCTGTTGATGACCGGCGGTCAAGTGACGTTAGGTTTGGGCGAGGTTGAATCGAGTAGCGGCGAGGAGGGTACGGGTATTCGTCGAGTTAGCAACGCACGCGGCAAGCTGAAAGTCATCAAGGCTGCTGAAGCAGAAGTTGCGCGACACGAGACATTTCTCAGTAAACAGCAGGAAAGTTCAGGCGTTGAAAACCTCTGGCAGGACTAGCTTCTCGTGTGATTTGGTGCGCCTCATCTAGCCTCTTATTTTCTGAAATTGGTTGCGAAGATTAGTCTGTTATTTGATAGATGCGGTAATAATTGAATACTGCTTAATGCGCATTATTTGTTTTTCGA
>ERZ1047985.296-NODE-296-length-40586-cov-23.541783_pt1 | contig 40586 bp, 41 predicted proteins | sample MGYA00383097_ERZ1047985 | MGnify/ENA primary metagenome ERZ1047985 (study PRJEB29581, sample SAMEA5548367) | metagenome | biome: marine; feature: coastal; material: water | depth 50 m | study: Short-term variability in the microbial, nano- and picoplankton...
ATGATGAGTGCGACGATAAACAAGCATGGAAAACTAGCGGGGCAGGTGGCTGTAGTCACTGGCGCCAGTCGAGGAATTGGCGAAGCCATTGCATTTCGATATGCCATGGAGGGAGCCAGGGTTGTTGTTTCCGCCAGAACGGTAGAAGAGGGCGACCATGCGCTCGGTGGGAGTATTAATGGTGTCGTCGCCAGAATACTTGCTGCCGGCGGAGAAGCGCATGCTGTCAGATGTGATCTCGCCATCGAAGAGCATCGCGTTAACCTTGTCAAGGAGACAGAACAGGTTTTTGGTCCTATTGATATTATGGTTAACAACGCTGCAGTCACCTATTTCACGCCAGTTGAGATTTTCAGACAAAAACATTACGACTTGATGCTGAACGTTCAGGTTTATGCCCCATTTCATCTTGCACAGTTGATACTTCCTGCAATGAAAATGAAGGGTTCAGGACGCATTCTCAATATATCTTCACACGCCGCGATACACCCCTCCAAGGATCAGGGAGGCAGAGGCGGCACAGTCTATGGCATGTGTAAGGCTGCGTTGGAAAGGTTTACGACGGGTTTGGCATCAGAGGTCTTTGAAGATGGCATATCTGTAAATGTAATTTCTCCCGGTCTAGTCGCAACACCTGGCGTCGTACACCACAAGTTGATTACTGAAGACACGCCTGAAGAAAGCATTACACCGGTCGAGCATATGGCAGAGGCTTGCCTGAGACTCGTACACGGGGATTCAAAGGAGCTCACTGGAATGATCACTTATGCCGTCGATATGATCAACGACTACAATCTAACGCCGGTAGAACTGTTAGCCTGATGCAGGTTATCTGTTGCTGCCAATCAGGGATGCATCGAACGGCGTAAGCTGATAAACGTAATAGTTGAGCCAGTTCGCGAACAATAAGTTTCCGTGACTTTTCCAAGTGACAATGGGTTGCCTCGTCGGGTCATCATCGGGGAAGTAGTTTTCCGGCATCGGGGGATTCATCCCAGTATCTAGATCGCGCTCGTACTCGGACTTCAGGCTTAGCGGTTCATACTCCGCATGTCCTGTGACAAACAGTTCTCTGCCGTCTTTGCGGCCGACAATGTAAGGACCGGCGACATCAGAAACCGCAATAATTTCCAGTTCTTCGTTCTTCTCTATCTCTTCGGGGGGTACTTCGGCGAACCTAGAATGAGGCGCATCAAACGTGTCATCAAAGCCCCTAATCACGGGAGCGAGTGGCGCGATGACACGGTGGTCGTATACACCTGATATCTTCTTATCAAGCACTTTCTTTTGGATGCCGTAGCGGTGATACATTGAAGCTTGGACACCCCAACACAAATACATCACTGACGTCACATGCTGCAGCGTCCAGTCCATGATTTCGACTAACTCGTCCCAGAACAGCACCTCTGCAAAGGGCACCTGACCGAGCGGCGCGCCGGTAATAATCATACCATCGTATTTTTCAGTCTTAATGTCATCAAAGGTTTTATAAAATGACTCCATATGCTCGATCGGTGTGTTTTTGGATTTCTTTTCGCCGATGTGCATCAGTTCTATATTTACCTGAAGCGGAGAATTCGACAACATACGCATGAGGTGTATTTCTGTCTCTATCTTTTTTGGCATGAGATTAAGAAGCAGCACACGTAAGGGTCTAATATCCTGATGAGCAGCGAAGCTGTCTGTCATGCAGAAGATATTCTCATCTTGAAGAATCTTCGTGGCTGGTAACTCGTCTGGGATTCGCAGCGGCATTTTTTACCTTCTAAATTGAGGTTATGGTCTCACTCATTTTCTGTACGAAAGCTGTAAACCAAACGGGCAAAAAAAAACCCGTTTAGCTAACAGCTAAAGCAGGTTTCAACTCTTTAGCTGGATTTTTTGAGCGCCCGCAATCTGATTCAAATCGGCGCTTGTACGGGTTACATTATAACCGGGGCGAGTAATAGATCAATCGCCAAATGATATAACTGGCTTTAGCTAGGAAAAGAGTCGTCCCCATATCGCGCTTGTAAACGTTGCATACCACCAATCCAGCGGTCGTAGTCACTCGTTTTACGTTGCATATAGGTGAGCACCTCGGGATGAGGCAAAATGAGAAAACGTTCATCGCTGATCGCTTCGACAACATAATTGCAGAGTTCTTCCGGTTCCATCATGCCATCGACACCAGCGACACCACCATTTTCGGTATTCGCTGTCATTGCGGTATTTACAGCTTGTGGACAGAGCACCGAAGTAATAATGCCGCGCTCTCCGTAGGTAACTGCAAGCCATTCTGCAAAACCGACTGCGGCATGTTTGGTCACCGCATACGGAGCAGATCCGATCTGCGTTAATAACCCGGCGGCAGATGCTGTGTTAAGCATGTATCCCTGTCCCCTGGCCAGCATCGCTGGCAGTGCTGCCCTAGCACTATACACATGCGCCATGACATTAATTTCCCAAATACGTTGCCAATCTTCATTCGGTGTTTCGGGCCCGACACCTACACCTATACCCGCGTTGTTGCAAAGCAAGTCGATATGTCCGTATTTTGATTCAGTTGTCTGGATAAGATTGATGACATCTGATTCCTTGGAAACATCCGTTGTTATCGCGGTGGCGCCAATTTCTTTAGCGACATCCTCCAGCACATCACCATTAATGTCTGCAATGACAACCTGCGCCGCACCTTCTGCTATAAATCGGCTCGCCATGGCTTTTCCGATACCGCTGGCGCCGCCGGTGACAACTATATTTTTACCATCCAGATTCATTATGTGCTCCTAAAAAAAGCGCTACCATGTCATAACTAAACATTAAGTTGAAGCCCCCGCGATAAGAATCCTTATTGACTTTATAGGAAGACATTCACAGGAAATTTTTGATCGCTCAGAAAAAACCGTCGACTTTGATACTTTAACTCAACGTGCTTTTGGTTAAGAACCCCAACATATATGATAAGGGGATAGTAGGCGAGGCAAAGAGTGACTTAAAATAATAGTCTGTTTGTTCCTTAGTATTTTTCGCTATTCAGGCTTGATACTAACCTGCAGCTTTTGCAGCTGCTTGAATGATGCTAAAAATATCGTCTATTTCAGATTCAGTAATCGTCAGGGGTGGCGAAAGCACAATGCTGTCGCCAATGTTCCTGCACCAGAGACCCAGTTCATAAGCCTTCTTGCCGATGTCAGCACCACGCTGGCCTACGGCACCGGGACGGCTTGAGAATTCAATAGCGCCCATTAATGCATAGCATCTGACATCAATCACATTCGCTGTGCCCCTGAGGCTCATGGCGGCGCTATTCCAGTAATCCTGAAGTGATGCTCCTCGGGTAAACAAACCCTCTTTTTCAAAGATATCGAGCGTCGCGTTACCTGCTGCACAAGCGACCGGATGGCCGGAATAGGTGTAACCATGGCTTAGCTCAACCCCAGGATCTTCCGCCGCCATAAACGCCTGATAGACCGTTTCACTGACGAATACTGCCCCCATAGGAATAGTGGCATTAGTAATACCTTTTGCGGTGGTCATGATGTCAGGAATGACGCCGAAACGTTCAGCGGCGCAGGTGGCACCAAGGCGGCCGAACCCGGTAATGACCTCATCGAAAATAAGCAAAATACCATTTTCTGTGCAAATTTCCCTTAGTCGTTCCAGATAGCCCTGTGGTGGCAGAATAACACCGCCTGCCCCTGCCACTGGTTCAACGATAACCGCCGCAATTGTCTCTGCCCCATGGAGTTCAACCAGTCGTTGAAGGTCATCAGCCAGCTCAGCGCCATGTGGCGGTAAACCTTTGGAGAAAGCATTTCGCTCAATATCTAGGGTGTGTCTGATATGGTCAGTGCCAGGTAGCAACATACCAAATGCGGCTCGGTTCTTAACCAGGCCGCCAACGGACACGCCACCAAAGCCCATGCCATGGTAACCCTTCTCCCTGCCTACTAATCGTTGTCTTGAGCCCTGACCAATGGCTTTCTGGTAGGCGAGCGCAATTTTTAGTGAGGTATCGACAGACTCAGAACCTGAATTAGTAAAAAACACATGATTGAGTGGATCTGGAAAATGTTGAACGAGTCGGTTGGCGAAATTAAATGCATGGGGGTGTCCGGAGTTAAACGAATGGGCAAAGTCGAGTGAACTCAGTTGCTCCTGAACCGCCGTGTTAATTTCCTCTCTGTAGTGACCTGCATTAACGCACCACAGACCCGCTGAGCCATCCAGAATTTTGTGGTCGTTACTGTCGAAGTAGTGCATACCTCTGGCCGAAACGATAAACCTTGGGTTCTCCTTAAATTGCCTATTTGGGGTAAAGGGCATCCAATAGCTGTCAAGGTTATCCGGTACAAGATTGTGGTTAAGGTTTTTGATTGATTCGCTCATGAGCTCAGGTCCAGTATTTCTTCCGGGCTTCTTACAATATGCTTCGCGCCCGCGTCTTGCAATTCCTGTTTAGTTCGGAAACCCCAGAGAACACCGATAGCGCTCATGCCGCTTTTAGTCGCAGTCTCCATATCCATCGACGTATCCCCAATAAAGGCAATATGTTCAGGGGCAATTCCCCAGTCTGCCGCGATTTTCTTAGCACCGGTTGGATCAGGTTTATGGGGTGTTGTTGAGGAGTAACCAACCACTGGATCAAACGTATAATCAGGCAAAAAGTGCTTAACGCATGATTCGGTGAAAGACTGGTCTTTATTAGACAGCACCGCGATGCGAACGCGGCTTTCTGCCAGCGAATGGAGTAGCGCTGAGATGCCAGAGTAGGGCGCAGCGCTCTGTTGCCAAGTGAGTTGGTAGTCCTCACGCTGCGTGGCCATTAGCTCAGCGATAATCTCTGGCTTGCGTGCACTTTCAGGCAAACACCGCGTTACACACTTTTCTGCTCCATCACCAATAAAATATCGGTAAGCATCCACCTCGTGGGTCGGATAACCATGCTTGCTTAGAGCTCTATTGTAACAATTAGCAAGACTCTCGAGCGTGTCGAGGAGTGTGCCATCCAGATCAAAAATGTAAGCCTGATACATCGGTCTAACCTCTCAAGTATTCTGTCATGGTGATATGTCCTGGTTGATCAATGACTCGTTGAAACCAGTTTTTTCCATTGTAAAATTTGGGCCTGCTCGAGTTTATTGTCTCGCGGTAAAGCGTCTGTTCCGGCAGCAAGGCATATTTAGATGGCTTAGCAGCTGCCTGATCTTGTAGCAGTTCCCAGAATCCTGCATTTGACAAAGTTTGTACATTCACAACCCCTAACAGCCAACAGGCTTTCGAACGGTTATCGGTTTGTATGCTGGCTGTCTAGCGTTCATTCTTCGTCAACCAAAGCGAGGATTTTTGCGAGCGCTTCGCGAAGCTGAAAATCTTCGTCCCAAACATCAGCTAATTGGTAGTGTTTTCGCAACATCCTGGTTAGTTCCGGCGCTAATAACCCGTTTTCGTTCTGGCCTTCGATTTCTTCCGGTAGCGCATAATAGGCAAGTCTCTCCGCAACGCGTTTGATGATCAATCGATCTACTGCTAGGAGTTTGATTTCCAATTGCTTTGAGATAGCAATATTTGATTTTGCTCTAAGTTCAAGGGCGCGGGTCGATTCTATCTCAATGGCTATCTCGGATAATTGAAGGGCCTCTGTTTCATCACACTCGATGTATAAGGTGGACAAGAGGTCAAAGGAATCGACCAGATAGGCTACCGTGCGTTCAGTCATCTTGCATCACTTCCGATTTAGACGGTGTACCGTAGCTCACCACTGTACCCGCGAGTTTGTCATGCCATCCCTGTTTTTTTGGATCAAAAGCAATCCAGATGAACCCGAGTCCAAAACAAAATAGACTAATGAAGTAACCTAGATAGCGGACCAGTAGTTGGCCAAACCTAGCCCTTTGTCCCGAGGAATCAACAATGTAGGCTCGAAATACTATTTTCCCAAGGCTCGATCGAATCATGTTCCAAAGCAGCAAAAAGACCACGGCAGAGAACATGGCATCAAATCCCAGACGAGCCAGTAATGCAGGTACTTGCGCCAGCAGCGAGTCTCGGTTCGTCATATCAACAGCGCTAAGAATGTCCGGCACAGGCATGAATAGAGCAACGAGCCCAAGCATGGCCATAATTGCCAGACTATCGATAATGAATGCCAGTAACCTGACCCAAAACCCCACGTACCTCAGTTCTATTTGCGATGTCTTCGACATTTTGTTTGTTCTTCTTAGGCGCCTAGTTATCATTTTGGCACTGGTCTTTGTAATTCCACACCAAGCGCCACATTTGCAGCAAGGTTGCTGAATTTAACAATCACTTTATTTCCGGATAAAACCGCGTTAACTTGGTAACGCCAGAGTAGCGGGTGTTATCAATGTCGGGCAAATCAAAGAAACTGGTTGTTGCAACCTCAAGTAGCGCACTCTTCGATCTTTCCGAGAGTGACAATATTTATCAAACTGAGGGCGTTGCGGCTTACTCTGCCTATCAAATAGCCAGAGAACACGAACCTCTGGCACCTGGCGATGCATTCTATTTGGTTCGCAAATTACTGCAAATCAATTCTTTACTCGGTATTGCAGACCGAGTTGAAGTGATTTTGCTTTCCCGAAACACAGCCGATACAGGTTTGCGAGTGTTTAACTCGATACAACACCATAACTTGCCAATAAAACGTGCGGCATTTACCGGTGGAAGCGCCCCTTATAGATACATGGGGCCATTTCATTGCGACCTTTTCCTCTCAACCCATGCCAGTGATGTTCGAGCCGCGCTTGAAACAGGCGCCGCAGCTGCGAGCATATTACCCTCAGCAAAATCTGAAGTGGAATCCGAAGTGCTGAAATTTGCGTTCGATGGTGATGCTGTGTTGTTTTCCGACGAAGCGGAACGATTATTTCAGGCATCCGGCTTGAAGGCTTTTGCTGAGAGTGAAAAAGCGGCGGCCGACAATCCCCTGATGGGAGGGCCGTTTAAGTCTTTTCTTGGTGCACTTCACGATCTACAGAATGAGTTTTCCTCAAGCGATTGTCCGATTAGAACTGCATTGGTTACGGCGCGCGCAGCGCCAGCGCACGAGAGAGTCATTAAGACACTTCGGGACTGGAATATTCGGTTGGATGAATCGTTGTTTCTTGGTGGTATGCCGAAAGCAGAGTTTTTGCAGGCCTATGGCACTGACGTGTTTTTTGATGATCAACCGGAACACTGCCAACTTGCAAGAGAAGTAGCGCCTACCGCTCACGTGCCTCATGGCGTGATTAATACCATGGAATAGATTGATAAAGCTCAACATAATATATATGCTTTTCAGGTATAATTTTCAGCTTTCTTAGATCATTAATGAATATAAATTCGACGGTATCAATTACGCGAGACTTTATAGCGTCTTAAACGTCCAGTATCGCTGGACTTTGCATCTTAAACGGTGAATAAATCATGAAACTCCAACAACTTAGATATATCTGGGAAGTTGCGCACCACGACCTAAATGTTTCTGCGACAGCGCAGAGCCTCTACACATCGCAACCGGGCATCAGTAAGCAGATAAAACTCTTAGAAGATGAACTCGGTGTTGAAGTATTCGCTCGGAGTGGTAAGCATCTGACCCGAATAACACCCGCCGGTGAAACGATTATCGAGAAAGCGGGAGAAATCCTCCGAAAGGTCGAAAGTATTAAGCAGGTTGCTCAGGAATTTAGTAATGAGAAGAAGGGCAGTCTTTCAATTGCGACAACTCACACTCAGGCTAGATATGCGCTACCGGAGGTGATTGCTCGATTCATTGAGAAATATCCCGAAGTTTCTTTGCACATGCACCAGGGTAGTCCCATCCAAATCGCTGAAATGGCAGCCGAGGGTCTCGTTGACTTTGCAATTGCAACTGAGGGTTTGGAGTTGTTCGGTGACCTCGTCATGATGCCCTGTTATAACTGGAATCGATGTATCTTGGTGCCGAAAGGTCATCCACTCGCTAAAGTCGACAAACTCACGCTTGAGTTGGTTGCCGAGCATCCTATTGTTACTTATGTTTTTGGTTTCACAGGCCGATCTAAGCTTGATGAGGCCTTTATTAAGCTCGGTCTAGAGCCCAAGGTGGTTTTTACTGCAACCGATGCAGACGTCATCAAAACCTATGTCAGACTCGGACTCGGCATCGGTATCGTTGCGCATATGGCGCATGATGAGCAAAAGGATGCTGATTTGGTCGCTCTTGATGCCAGTCATTTGTTTGAGCCGAGTACAACCGTCATCGGGTGCCGAAGGGGCACTTTTCTCCGGGGCTATATGTACGAATTTGTCGAATATTTCGCCCCCCATCTTAGTCGTGAAATGGTTAATATGGCGCTTGGGAAAAGTAACCGGTCTGAGTTAGACGAACTCTTTCAAACCCTGAGATTACCCTCAAAATAGACAGCGGCTAGCTGAAACGCGTTACCCGGATGTTTTTTGCGCACGCGTCAGACCAGTTTCTAGCGGATAATTTCAAATCTAGTGTAGTTAAAAAGTGGCATCTACGCGCTTGACGTGGGTAAAAAGCGAAAGATTTGCGATTGCCAGAGAAACACGTAAGGATTTTTCGACATCTTATAGGATAGTTATGGATATTGTTTGCTTGGATATGGAAGGGGTACTTGTCCCTGAAATTTGGATTGAATTTGCTGAAAAAACGGGTATCGAGGCGCTGAAAGCGACCACGAGGGACATCCCGGACTATGACGTGCTGATGAAACAACGATTGGCGATTCTTGCGGAAAACAACCTCAAACTGAGAGATATTCAGGAAGTTATTGCAACGTTAAGTCCACTGGAAGGTGCAGTGGATTTTCTCGATAGTTTACGAGAACAGTATCAATTGGTCATTTTGTCTGACACATTTTACGAGTTTGCAAAACCGTTAGTAGAGCAAATGAAATGGCCAACGATTTTTTGTCACAAACTGGTCGTTCAACCGGATGGCGCGGTAACAGACTATAAGATCAGGCAAAAAGATCCAAAACGCATGTCCGTTAGAGCCTTGCAGAGCCTAAATTTTAGCGTTTTTGCAGCGGGAGATTCCTATAACGACACGACCATGCTCGAGGAAGCCGACGCAGGTTTTCTGTTTCGCTCACCTGCGAATGTCATTGAGGAGTTTCCTCAATATCGCGTAACTAACGAATATAGCGAGCTCCGACGTTTTATCGACGAAGCCGCGGATCAAGTCTCGTAAGGCATTTCTCGGTTGATCGAGTGATCAGGTCAGTAGGTTCAGATCTCAAACTTGATTCCCTGAGCGAGCGGTAGGTTGGCGGAGTAATTGATCGTATTGGTGCTCCGCCGCATATAGCCTTTCCAAGCATCGGAGCCAGATTCTCGACCGCCGCCGGTTTGTTTTTCGCCACCGAAGGCTCCGCCTATTTCTGCACCGCTTGTGCCAATGTTGACATTTGCGATACCGCAGTCGCTGCCAACCATCGAAGTAAAACGCTCTGCCTCCCGGACATCATTGGTAAAAATCGCGGATGAGAGCCCTTGCGGGACATCATTATTGCGCTCGATGGCATCTTCGAGGTCGTTGTAGCGGAAGAGATAGAGCACAGGTGCGAAGGTTTCCTGCTCAATGTTAGGCATACTGGATGGCATCTCGACCAGTGCTGGCTGAACATAAAAAGCCGCTTCACATCCCTTCACTGTGGTTCGTTGACCTCCGAAGACTTCAGCGCCTTTTTCTCTTGCCAATTTCAGCGCTGCTTGCATCATTTCAAAAGCGTTTTGATCGATGAGAGGGCCAACCAGCGTCGTGGCATCGAGCGGATTGCCAACCTCAACTGAGCTGAAAACACTCTTCAATCCGTTCACAAACTCATCATAAACGGCATCGTGTATAAATAATCTCCTGGTGGTTGTGCATCGTTGTCCTGCAGTTCCAACAGCCCCAAACACGGACGCAAGTGTTGCCATTTTGAGATCCGCCGAAGGGCAAATAATCATCGCGTTATTGCCACCAAGTTCTAGGATTGTGCGTCCCATTCTTGCCGCAACCTTCGGTGCGACAATTTCTCCCATCGCACAGCTTCCGGTGGCGCTGATTAGTGGTAGGCGTCGGTTTTCAACCATAACGTTGCCAACTTCCGATTTTCCTATAATCACTTGGGAAAGGTTTGCTGGCGCATCTGAGCCGAATTCTGCCATTGCCTCATTCAATATTGCCTGACAGGCAAGTGCAGTTAGAGGAGATTTCTCGGAGGGTTTCCATACAATGCTATTGCCGCAAACGAGCGCCAGTGCCGCATTCCAAGACCAAACTGCCACTGGGAAGTTGAACGCTGAAATGATGCCGACGGGACCTATTGGATGCCAGTTCTCTTGCATTTTGTGTTCGGGGCGCTCTGATGCAATGGTGAGTCCGTAAAGCTGTCGGGACAATCCCACGGCAAAATCACAGATATCGATCATTTCTTGAACTTCACCCAGTCCTTCCTGAAAGATCTTGCCTGACTCCAGCGTCACCAGTTCTCCCAACACGTTCTTGTGTATTCTTAGCTTTTCACCCAGCAGGCGGACAAGTTCACCTCGCCGTGGTGCTGGAATCTCTCGCCAATGCCGATATGCGCGATCTGAATCGGCAAGTATTTCCTCAACCTCTTCGGCTGTGTGACTTGTGGTTTGACCGAGGCTGCTGCCGTCCACAGGACTAAATAGCGCAATATCACCATCTTTTAGCGTAGAGAGATCAACACCTAGCGCGGTTAGACAACGGGTTGCACGTTCATTTGTTGTATTAGACGAGGTCACAATTACTCCTTGTGGTTTGTATCGATATTCAATCGTCTTGGTATTGTTATGCCGCGTGTTGATGCGTTGCGTTCTGCTGAGTGGTCGTCGGTTTGTAAACCTCACCAAACCTATTTTCTAGAAAGGTATCCAGCGACACTTCTTCCTGAGTGACAAAACCCTTATCTTTAATTTTACCCTGTCTTAGTAGGTCAAGAATGGCGCATATACTGCCTGCGGTGGTGATTTGAATACCGCTTCGCAGAATGCCGCCAACCTCGCGGCCATACACCTTGTTAGCATAGGTTTCCTGCATGAGTTGTCCGTCCTTGATACCGCTCACGGTCACAAAAATGAGCACGACATCTTGCATCGTCGCGGGAACCGAGTTTTCAAGCACATTTTTTAGCAGGTCTCGATGGTCACGAAGCCCGAGGTCGTGCAGCAGGGTTTTCATGATATCTCGGTGACCCGGATATCGAATTGTCTTGTAGGCAAGATTTTTGACCTTGCCCTTCAGGGTTTCCCCCAGAGAACCAATACCACCCGAGGTATTAAACATTTCATACTGGATGCCATCTAGAGATATATGCTCGAGATGCTCGAGTGCTGGTAATGTCGTGATAATGCCATCCTGAATGGCGACACAAGACTCGCAGTATTCATTGATAACGCCGTCGGTACTCCAGGTAAGATTGTAATTCAGAGAGTTCGACGGGAATTGAGGTAAGGCCCCCACACACATCCGAATTGTTTCAAGTGCGCTAAAAGTTGACGCTAATTGATTTGTAACGATTGAGATAAATCCTGGTGCGAGTCCGCACTGGGGGATAAATGCGGTTCGGGCAGTATCACCGAGCATCTTAACGTAGTTAGTGCTGGCAACATCTTCAGTAAGGTCCAGATAATGGCACCCCGACCGTCTGGCGGCGTCAGCGATTTTCATGGTAAGAAAATAGGGCGTTGAGCTTAAGACCGCGAATTGGTTTTTCAGAGCATTATCGAGTGCCGCGGCATTAGACACATCAAGTAGTTGCTTATTGAGATAGGGATGATCGGCAAAGTTTCCAAGTGATTCCGACGAGACATCAATCAGGGTCACATGATAGTCGTTGCTCTCAAGCAAGAGTGCGACGATGGTTTCACCAATTTTCCCGGCGCCGACGACGGCGACTTTAATTCTGACAGTGCTTGGGGAAGTGTTTGAGGCCATGATTTTGTTCTCTCTACTGATTTACATGTATTTTCGCTGTTGGCTATATACAGATGTAAGAGATAAAATGATCAAATTTAATAAATATATGAACATAATGACGTAATTATTGGACACTTTAGTGAATTATCTGGATCAGAAACTGGTACACAAACTAAAAGAGAACGCTCGGGTAAGCACATCCGAATTAGCAAGGTTGCTGGATGTTTCTCGCACAACAATCACAGGCAGGATAAAAAAGCTTGAGCAGACCGGCGTGATCAAGGGTTACACGCTGCAATACGGAGACGATTACGCTGCCAGACTGCTCACTGCGCATGTCCAAATCAAAGTGACACAAAAACTCACGATGCAGACCACACGGGCTCTGCAGCAGATGGATGAAGTGAGGTCATTATTTGCGATTTCCGGAAATTACGACCTCATCGCAGTTATTGAGGCAAAGGACACCACCAGACTCAATCAGGTGCTTGATCAAATAGGTGATTTGGAGGGTATTGAAAGAACGAACTCATCGGTCATTCTTGAAACTAAATTTGATAGATAGCCCGCACTTACCTTCCGTCGTGTTCCCTGTTGCGAAACGAGGTGTTTCGGAAGTGATCATGATATTCCAGAACTTTAGTCACGTAGCGTCGAGTCTCGGGATAGGGCGGAATACCATTGTACTTCTCAACCGTCGTTGCTCCGGCATTGTATGCAGCAAGTGCCAGTGGAATTTGACCGTCAAAGCGATTAATTAAATGTCTAATATGTTGTACACCAGCAAAAATGTTCTCTTTTGGATTAAAACGATCCTTTACCTGATACTGCTTGGCTGTGACTTTCATGAGTTGCATAAGCCCTGTCGCCCCTTTACTTGAAACCGCGTTTGGGTCGAAAGCTGATTCAACCTGAATCACAGCCTCAATCAACGCAGGGTCCACTTCATATCGGTGACTGGCGGTACGGATATATTGTATGAATCTACGAGGTGCTCTGTCAGAGATGGGACGTTTCGCAAGTATATGACCCGCGTGACTCAGGGTGTCTCGCTTTAATAAAAGTCGATAGGAGCCATCATCATCGGCGGGGGGACGGTCACTTACCAGTTTTTCACCTGCGGGACCCTGGTAAAAATATACTTCAGCATGCGCAGGTGCTAAAAAATTGATCAGCAGAAACCAAGCAAGTGAGATACTGGCAATCGTTCCCAGACGATAGCGTACTAGATTGTATTGGCCTTCTCTGTCGTTAACCTTTTTTTCATGTACCAACTATCTAACCTTAAACGTTGCGTAGCGATCTTGGGGGATACAAAGCGATTGCAATTCATATATTCTAGGACGTTTACGATCAACGTCAAAGATTGATTCAATCCGCTTACGAATCGCATCAAAAAAAACAACCACTTGTTCTGCAAATCAACACAGATAGAGATTCAGCACCATGTCTACACATTACTTGCTACCTGATTTATGCGATGCCTACCCGGAGAAGGTGAATGTCGTTGCGCCACAATTTAATTCATACGGGGGAAAACAAAGCTATCACGGTCAAATAGTGACGATTAAATGTCATGAGGACAATTCACTTGTCGCGGAACAGGTCGATCGTAATGGTGATGGAAAAGTCCTCGTTGTTGATGGTGGAGGATCATTACGCTGCGGTCTCTTGGGCGATAATCTTGCCGCTAAAGCTGTTAAGAATAGATGGCAGGGCATCCTTGTTTACGGGTGTATTCGGGATGTCGACGAGATCGGTGAAATGGATCTTGGCGTGCATGCACTAAAGACCCACCCGTTGAAGTCGGTAAAAAGAGGCATTGGATTGCTGAATGAGAAAGTTTTCTTTGGTTCAGTGACATTTTCACCTGGCAGTTATCTTTATGCAGATAATAACGGCTTATTAGTCTCGGACGAGCTACTTGCACCCGTTTAGTGACCTTTTTTATCTTGATGGAAGAGGGCGCTCTTCGACCACTCAAGCTCGCCGAAGGACGCCAGCATGACCGACGCTGGTAACGCGCTATTGATACGCTTACCTGCGCAGCGCTAGCGCCTGAATCATCTTCTGGTGTTGAATGCCGGCTTCGTTGAAACGCGGACCGGTCTCGATAAATCCCGCTTTTTGATAAAACCCGATGGCATGGACCTGGGCGTTGAGAAACACTTGATCAAAACCCAACGTCCGTGCTTTCTCAACAGCGGTACTGAGGATGGCGGCACCAATTCCCTCGCCGCGATATTGATCTAAAACAGCCATGCGACCAATTTGACCGGTATCAAGCAATCGCCCGGTGCCAATTGGTCGGGCCTCAGCATCTTGCACGAGCCAATGATATGAAGTGTCATCTAAGCCATCAAATTCCTCTTCAGGTGGTACAGACTGTTCCACAATAAATACCTGTTTTCTCAATTCGAGCAACACGCTCTTATCTGTCTCCCAGTCAGCTTCTCTGATTGCAAAATTTTGTAAGCTCAGGCGCATTCCTGTGCGGCCCCCATGGATTGTATCGCGCCGTTCAGCATCAAAGATTTCATCAGCATTAAGCTCTCTTCTCGTCCAAAGATCTCCTTGGCGGCTACCTCGCGGGTGCGAGATAGCTGGTTAATGATATCAATGCAGGTCAGGTCAAGGCTGAACATCTCGCCATTGAGAAAAAACTGTAATGGCTCGAATTCATCCTGATGGGTAATTCTGGAGGGAAGTGTTAATCGGAAGGGAGCATCCTCAAGACGGTGCGCGGCTAGCTCGTGTTCGACAACCGATTGTTCCATCGGACGAATCAAGTCAGGTTCCTTAAGTTCTGTCATGTAACGGCCAAACCAATGAGACATACGCTCACGATTAGATACAAACGAGAGATATCGCGTGTGTAATTCATCAATCATAGCGCCAGACAAGGCATTGTTGGACGGGTCCAGCGTGTCATCTAGCGTGCGAGGATTATCTTTAGCGGCCAGATGGTCGTCCAGTAATTCGTCGGTATAGTTCGAGACAAGCTCTACCATTGTTGGATTGCGAATACCGATAGAAAGCGTCATGGAATCCGGCCCGGCAATGCCCCAATGTCCTGCGCCAGGTGGCAAGTATAGTACGTCTCCGAGTCCCATCGTTTGGCTAAATTCCGGATCAAACGAAGGTAGAAGCCGAAGATCCGAATCTAGGTCCAGTTCCTCATCTTCATGCCGGCGAGCATCCCATTGCCAGTGTTTTTCGCCACGTAGTTGGAATAGAAAAACATCATAGTGGTCAAAATGAGGACCACAGCTTGCGCCAGATCCTCCTATTGTGATCATGATATCCTCGATCCGCCAGCGCGGCAGAAAGCCAAATTGGTTCGTCAGAAGCTCGCTCAGCGATGGGATATGCTGGTCTGTACCCTGAACCATCAACATGTTTCTGGCATTAGACAGCGTCGTCGAGATCTCGTTTTTCGAAAAGGGACCGAAAGCAAGGTGATACTTATCCGTTGCCTGTTGTATCATTCTAGATTCAACATAATCGGAGCTTGAAATATCAATAATTGTGTTATAAATCAGTTCACTAGATAGCTTTTGTGATATTGATTCTAGACCTTTTTCGAAGACCGCGGGACGCTTTCTCCAGTTGTTCAACATGAATTCCGCGTAGGAGAGTTCTGTATTCTCAAACCAACTCACTTCAGACATGTGATCACTTCACTCATCCAGCAGCTTTTCGACAAGTTCACTCGCGAGACCCGTATAGTTCATTGGTGTCAGCTCGCGTATTAGCGTTCGCGCAGACTCGGGAATATCAAGAGTTTCAAGCATTTGCTCGATACTCTCCTGTTTGAGTGACTGACCCCGGGTAAGCTCCTTCAATTTTTCATAAGGTTCCTCAACACCATGGCGCCGCATGATTGTCTGAATGGGTTCCGCGAGTATCTCCCAGCTCCGATTCAAATCTTCCGCCAGTGCAGTCGGATTAATTTCCAGTTTCCCTAATCCTTTAAGCGTCGATTTATAGGACAACAGGGAATAAGCAAGGCCCGTTCCCATATTTCTCAAAACGGTCGAATCCGTGAGATCTCGCTGCCATCGACTAATCGGCAATTTTTCGCTGAGATGGCCAAAGATGGCGTTAGCGATGCCGAGATTGCCCTCAGAGTTCTCAAAGTCTATCGGATTGACTTTGTGAGGCATCGTTGAGGAGCCTGTTTCGCCTTCAACTTTTCTTTGTTTGAAGTAGCCTATTGAGATATACGACCAGATGTCTCGGTTAAAATCGATCAGAATCGTGTTGAACCGTGACATTGCTTGAAACATCTCTGCCATATAGTCGTGGGGTTCAATTTGAGTCGTATAGGGGTTCCAGATGATCCCCAGAGAAGAAACAAATTGTTCACTCATCGCGAGCCAATCAAGGTCAGGGTAAGTCACCTGATGGGCGTTTAGATTGCCCACAGCGCCGTTGATTTTTCCCATGATCTGTACCGCGCCGAGTTGTTTAACCTGACGTCGAAGACGGGCAACCACGTTGGCAAATTCCTTGCCCAATGTCGTCGGTGTCGCGGTCTGGCCGTGCGTTCGAGATAGCATAGGCAAGTTGGCATAATCGCGGGCAAATTCCGCCAGCTTTTGATTCAACTCGTCCATCAAGGGCCGCAAAACGTTATCCCGACCATCTTTTAACATTAGCGCATGGGACAGATTGTTTATATCCTCCGAAGTACAGGCGAAATGGATAAACTCGATGTTCTTTTGAAGCGAGCTGATGCCACTGCCAACAAATTTCGATTTCAGATAATACTCAACGGCTTTCACGTCGTGATTGGTTGTTGCTTCGTTCGACTTGACGATAGCGGCCTCAGTTTCATCGAAGTCAACGATCAGTTTTTCAAGGAAGTTGTTTTCCTCATCCCCTAGCGCAGGGAGTTCCTTTATTTTCTGCTGGCTCGCCAAAAACTGAAACCAGCGAATCTCGACATACACCCTGTAGTAAATTAACCCGAATTCGCTGAAATAGGGTCTGAGTTCAGCTGTTTTGTCTCCATAGCGTCCATCAATAGGATTTATTGCTGTCAGTGTTGATAACGTCATAGTGTTCTCTGGTGCAGATTGTTGTTGAATAAAACGGACCAGTTTTGGCCCACGGGTATACGAAAGGTTATGTTACTAAAGTAGTGCTTCAACGGATCGAGTCATGGACCGCCGATTAAATGCTAATTGCCACTTGTTGCCGCCAACCTGACGCCAAAGCACGCAGGCACGCAGTCCAGCAAGCAGCAATGCTCTGATGCGCTCGATATTTGTCCGATCCTGCAGGTGTTGGCGATTGCCATTAATACGAATTTGAGGTTGAATTTCGCTGATAAGAGACTCATAAAGAATACCAAGTTGCTGTACTGAAACATCATCAATTACGCGACTATCACCCTGACGCAACATACGTTGTTCGTCAATATTTGCGATTTCCGCACCAAGCTGCCTCATAATAGCGGGTGAGGTGACGAGCCTGCGCTCGAGTCCCATCACTGCGAGGGCGTATTGCATGATCCGTCCGTGCTGCGCAACGTCGAAGTTCGTTAATAACTCCCGGAGCATCAGCAGTCCTTTTCTCACACCGGTGACTCCGCCAAAGACATCAAGCGTAGATCCCGGGTTCTGGATAAAAATAGAATTAATACTACTCTCTAGCGTGTCTTGTGAAACGAGTCCGGAACTCGACGCTGAACTGATAAGTGAGGCAGCCTGCACTAAACCGGCGAGCGCAAGTACACGATCATCGTACCCTCTCGTACTCCCTGTCTGCGCTCGATCATGAGTCTTCTCGGGGTCGCTTGACCTGGAGCCTGGCTTAGAACCGTCGTCAGAGCTTAAATAAATGATAGCGCCAATCACTGATCTCTCCGAGCCGCCGCGCCCCTGTATGTCTCTTTAATAATGCCACCGCCGAGACAAACATCATGATCGTAAAAGCAGGCCCACTGTCCTGGCGTAACCGCACGCTGAGGCTGGTCAAATAGGACTTCTAGTTGGTCTTCGTTTACGCCGCCATCAGCGGCTTCTGCGATGCGAACGATACATGCCTGATCGGCTTGTCTGTAGCGACACTTAACCTGCAATCGATCGGGTAGTGAGGGCTTATCAGACACCCAGTGGATATCCTCACAGATCATTCCATCGCTCAGCATTGCTGGATGATCGTTGCCCTGAGCCACGATGAGGACATTTCTGTCCATATCTTTTGCAACAACATACCAAGGCGCGTCAAGACCGTGTTTAACGCCACCAATGCCAAGACCTTGCCTTTGACCCAGTGTGTGGTACATCAATCCTTGATGTTGACCAATCACTTCGCCGTCCAGGGTCTCAATCACGCCGGATCTAGCCGGAATGTATGTCTGCAGAAAATCCTTGAATCGCCGCTCCCCGATAAAGCAAATACCCGTGGAGTCTTTTTTATCGAAGGTGTCCAATTCGTTCTCGGCAGCAATGGCCCGGACCTCCGATTTCTGTAGTTCTCCGACCGGAAACAAACACTTTTCTAACTCGGCTGACGAAACGGCCTGGAGAAAGTAGGATTGATCCTTATTGGCATCCAGTCCACGTAGCAATAGGGTTCTAGCACCCTCATGCCTTAAGCGTGCATAGTGACCTGTGGCGACGTATTCAGCCCCAAGCACCTTTGCATAATCCAAGAATACCTTAAACTTAATCTCGCGATTGCACAGTATGTCCGGATTTGGAGTTCTCCCCAGTTCATATTCACTCAGAAAGTGTTCAAATACGTTTTCCCAATACTCCGCGGCGAAATTCGCCTGATGCAATGGTATACCGAGCCTGGCGCAAACGCTTTCTGCATCCGCCAGATCTTCTTTAGCAGTGCAATACTCTGTGTTGTCATCTTCTTCCCAGTTTTTCATGAAAAGCCCCTCGACTTCATATCCCTGGCGTTGCAACAACAGGGCGGCTACGGAGGAGTCGACACCACCGGACATTCCAACGATGACCTTGCGGGCATCGCCGACGGATCGGTCCGTATCTGACGAGGCTTTTACATTACGCACGTTGAGCTACCTGAATAGGAAAAGATTGGGTAGAGCTTGAACAGTTGTGGCGCATTTTACTCGAGTCATCGGGGAAAGTGCACATGTTTACCGTGTTCATCGGACAGAACACCAAATCTTAATGATCATCATAGACTCGGATCGCTACTTACCATCGAAAAAGTGGGCTAGAATGCGCGATCTTGTTCTCGTTGAGTCAACCGAGGCGGGAGCTTAAGCAATCTTGATGGAACGCCTTGAATGAACAACAGCGATACACCAAACCCGTTAACCCATCTCGATGGCGACGGAAATGCCCGCATGGTAGATGTCACAGATAAGGATGTAACTTTTCGCGTGGCAACCGCCGAGGGCGAAGTAAATATGCAACCTGAAACACTTAGGTTGATCGTCGATGGTAAACATGCAAAAGGTGATGTCATGGCGGTTGCTCGCATTGCGGGTATCCAGGCGGCGAAGAAGTGTGCTGATCTCATTCCTTTATGTCACCCCCTCGCGCTCAGCTCCGTCAGCGTCGAACTGCAGCCTGACCTAGGTGAAAATTTGGTAAGAATTAATGCGACGTGCAAACTTAGTGGAAAGACCGGCGTCGAGATGGAAGCACTGACGGCCGTATCGGTTGCGGCGCTGACGATTTACGACATGTGTAAAGCTGTGGACAAGGGAATGACGATAAGCGGCGTACGTCTGTTGACGAAATCAGGCGGAAAATCAGGTGATTGGCAGTCAGATGATTAAAATTCTGTTTTTCGCCAGCCTGAAAGAACAACTGTCGATTGATGCGCTGGACTTTCCATTGACCGAGAGCATCACGGTCGCACAGCTTGTTGATGAGTTGGTACTGAAAGAGGCTTCAATCGATAGAGATATACTTTCTGCAGAAGATATTTTAGTCGCTGTTGATCAGACGGTCGTTTCCAGTGATTTCCTCGTTCGCCCGGGAAGCGAAGTAGCATTTTTCCCTCCAGTTACGGGTGGTTAGCGAGATGATCAAAAAAGTTGTGGTGCAGATCGACGATTTCGATGTGAACGAAGAGACCGCTTTTCTCGTTGATATTTCGAAAGAAGTCGGCGGTATCAATACTTTTCTCGGCACTGTGAGAGACGTCAACGAGGGAGACACAGTGACGGGTCTTCGCCTGGAGCACTATCCGGGCATGACGGAGAAACAGATTCATGCAATTATAGATCGTGCCTCAAGCAGGTGGAGCGTGCTTGGAGCAGTTGTCATACACCGGGTGGGAGACTTACAACCAGGCGAGAAAATAGTCTTCGTAGGTATTGCAAGCAAGCATCGTGGCGATGCATTTCGAGCTTGCGAATATGTCATGGATTCACTCAAGACTGAAGCAACATTCTGGAAGAAAGAAGTGACTGAAGGGGAGGCGAGGTGGTTAACAACTCGACAAACTGATGTTGAAGCGCTAAACAAGTGGCAGGTCGACTAAACGACCCTTAAGCCCTTTATGTTTTATTTTCTCCGTTATTCTTTTTAGATCCTATTTTTCCTATATTCGAATCACTGGCGTTTTTTTTAGTTCGAGGTCGACCCTTGTTGTTCGAGCGGCGCCGTTTCGGTGTGGGCAAATTAACATTGAGCAACCTGTAATCTCCCGGCGCAAGTTCTCCTAAGGTCCAGTCTCCAATGCCGGCTCGAATTAGCCTTAGGGTTGGGAAGCCAACATTTGCAGTCATTCGCCTTACCTGGCGGTTACGTCCTTCTCGTATTGTTAATTCTATCCATGAGGTTGGAATGTTTTTTCGCGTTCTGATCGGTGGGTTTCTTGGTGGAAAATCCGGTGCCTGAATTTTGTTTGCCGTCGCCGGCCTAGTTAAGCCGTCTTTAAGTCTGACACCTTCTGCCAACAGCGAGAGAGCAGAGGACGAAATATCTCCCTCGACCTGAACCCAATAAGTTTTAGGAAGTTTGAATTGTGGATCAGTGATGCGCGCCTGTAGCGCGCTGTTATTCGTCAGAGCAAGCAAGCCTTCGGAGTCATGGTCCAACCTGCCGGCTGGATAGTAATCAAGAAGGTCAATAAATTCTTTTAGCGTTTGTTTCGAGTCGAGTGGACTGAATTGACTAACGACTAAATAAGGTTTGTTGAAGAGCAATAAGTTAGGTTGCATTGACAGATGTGGTGAATCCTAAGTGGGAGGCTGCTTTCTTTAAAGCGAACTGAGAACACAGTTAACTCGTTTCCCGGCGACCATCGACAGGTTTTATGTTGATTGTAAGTAAACCTTTTTACCTTTTTTAAGATCTATAGTCATCGCAAGGTTTGCTTTTAGTATTTCATAATGCTCAACCAAAGCAGCAGTACGGTGAGCCAATGCGTCTGCATGACAAACACTATCAATGACATAAAATACTTGCTGTGATTAAACCAGTTAATCGGGGCGGTGAACATGCCGCTTACCCCAGCAACCTGAACGAACAGCCACCAGCTTATCATGCGCATTTCTGCATACACATTCTATCAGGTAGGATCTCTACGCTAATGTCACTTTTGACCTTGTTTCCAATCTCAGTCGGCGATAGACCGATCAATTCAGTTATTCCACGAAATATCAATGGGAAGTTGAAGTATATTTTTAACGAGAAGGGCAACTGTTATGCATTTACAGCTTGAATATCAGACTGATAGTCCCATATAAGTATTGATTGCATAGGGTATTACTCGTCAAAATACACCTACAGCCAACCGGTAATATCTCACAGGAGATTCAATCAAGAATTGATCGTAAGATAGATCTTTGTTGATAGTTCGTGTTGGGAAATTTAAGCTAGAATTTAATAGTGAGATTGAATTGAAGTTCAAGATTACAGATACAAACAACCCCTCCACGCGTATACGTATGGGTGATGAAGATGAAGGAGAACCTGATCGCGGTTTCACCGTACTGGCAGAGAGAGTCAAGCCAGAACTTAAGAAACCACCGATGTATAAAGTGGTGTTGTTAAACGACGATTACACTCCCATGGAATTCGTCGTGCAGGTGCTGGAAATATTTTTCCAAATGAACCGAGAAAAAGCGACTCAAATTATGCTTGCGGTTCATACGGTCGGGAAGGCGACATGCGGTATTTATACGCGAGATATTGCGGAGACGAAGTCTGATCAGGTAAATGAATTCGCACAGCAAAATCACCATCCGCTAGTATCTGACGTTGAGGCAGTAGAAGAGGAATAGGTGTAAGGTGGGTTAAACAGAGCACCGCAAGATAGATAAATTTGATTTCAATAGATTTTGAGACTCAAGGTAGAGACGATGTTAAGTAGAGATTTGGAAGTAACGCTCAATCTGGCCTTTAAAGACGCCAGGGTCAAACGACACGAATTGATGTCAGTCGAGCATCTATTGCTTGCGCTGATTGATAACGAGGCCGCAGCAGAAGTACTGCGAGCATGTGGGGCTGAGATAGAGAAGTTACGTAAAGAATTGGTCGAGTTTCTTGATGCCACCACCCCACTTATTCCGAAAGACGAGACGGAGCGAGAAACGCAGCCCACCCTCGGATTTCAGCGAGTACTGCAACGGGCGGTTTTCCACGTTCAATCCTCGGGGCGGAAAGAAGTCACCGGTGCCAGTGTTCTCGTCGCTATCTTTAGTGAACAGGAAAGTCACGCGGTTTACATTCTTAAGCAGCAAGACATAAGCAGAATCGATGTCGTTAATTTTATCTCTCACGGCACATCTAGGAATGAAGAATCGGAAGAGCTTGACGCAAGGTCTGAGACAGATGAAGGGGCTTCGGGCGAAGAAAAGAAACCCAGCGCCCTCGAGCAATATTCCACCAATCTGAATGAGCAAGCGCGGAAGGGACTTATTGACCCGTTGGTGGGGCGGCGCGAAGAAGTCGAGCGAGTGATACAGATTCTCTCACGTCGTCGAAAGAACAACCCGCTGCTGGTTGGGGAGTCTGGCGTAGGTAAAACCGCGATTGCAGAAGGCTTGGCGAAAATGATCGTCGATCAAAAAGTACCTGAGGTGATTGCGGACAGCACCGTCTACTCTTTGGATTTGGGTGCCTTGTTGGCGGGTACTAAATACCGCGGTGATTTCGAGAAGCGCTTAAAATCATTGCTAGGTGAGCTTACCAAAAGTGATAACCAGATCCTGTTTATCGACGAGATTCACACAATCATTGGTGCCGGTGCAGCGTCGGGTGGCGTAATGGATGCGTCTAACCTGCTTAAGCCTCTGCTGGCCTCGGGACAAATTCGCTGCATGGGTTCAACGACCTATCAGGAATATCGAGGCATTTTCGATAAGGACCGGGCACTCTCGCGAAGATTCCAAAAGATTGATGTGGTTGAACCGAGTGTTGAGGACACCTATCAAATCTTAAAAGGGCTCAAGTCGCGGTTTGAGGAGCATCACCATCTCAAATACAGCGACAAGGCGCTCCGAGTTGCCGCTGAATTGGCAGAACGTTACATCAATGATCGGTTTATGCCTGATAAGGCCATCGATGTCATCGACGAAGTCGGTGCCTATCAGCAATTGCAGCCCGCCACTAAACGCAAAAAGCAAATTAGCGTTTCTGATGTTGAGAAGATGGTGGCGAAGATCGCACGCATCCCGCCAAACAGCGTTTCTACTTCTGATAAGGCAGCCTTAAAAGACCTCGAATCGAATCTGAAGATGGTTATTTTTGGTCAGGATGAGGCTATTTCTTCGCTATCAAGCGCGATTAAACTCTCGCGAGCCGGACTGAAAGAAGGTGAAAAGCCAATAGGGTCCTTCCTATTTTCTGGCCCGACCGGAGTAGGTAAAACTGAAGTGTGCAGGCAACTTGCAAAGATTCTTGGCATTGAGCTTATTCGTTTCGATATGTCTGAGTATATGGAGCGACACACCGTCTCTAGGCTTATCGGTGCGCCTCCTGGCTATGTTGGATATGACCAAGGTGGGTTGTTGACTGAGGAAGTCACCAAACATCCGCACTGCGTCTTACTCCTAGACGAAGTAGAAAAAGCACATCCTGAGGTGTTTAACCTGCTACTGCAGGTAATGGATCACGGCACCCTGACTGACAACAATGGTCGTGCGGCGGACTTCCGCAATGTAATCATCGTCATGACAACCAATGCAGGTGCCTACGAGATGGGTAGGTCATCGATCGGCTTCACAGAACAAGACCATTCGACCGACGGCATGGAAGTGCTGAAAAAGATGTTTACGCCTGAATTTAGAAATAGGTTGGATTCTATTATCCAGTTTGACCCACTCTCGCCGGAAGTAATCACCACGGTGGTCGACAAATTCTTGGTAGAGGTGCAAGTGCAACTCGACGATAAGAAGGTTGTATTGGATATAAGCGATGAGGCAAGAGCTTGGTTGGCTGAAAATGGCTACGATCAAGCGATGGGCGCAAGGCCTATGCAGCGACTCATACAATCGAAGATCAAAAAGGAACTCGCGGAAGACATCCTTTTCGGCAAGCTCTCTAACGGGGGCGTTGTGCAGGTCCTAGTTAGGGACAATGACCTTGTGTTGGAGATCGACGAACCCGTGTCTGCATAGACACGGACCGCGGTTTTCCCTAAACCTGAGTGATAAAGCCTATTCTCTGAACGTAATGCGACCTTTTGTAAGGTCGTATGGAGTAAGCTCAACTTTGACGTTGTCGCCTGTCAAAATCTTTATGTAATTTTTTCGCATTTTGCCAGAAATGTGGGCAATAATTTCGTGTCCATTCTCAAGTTCAACCTTGAACATGGTGTTAGGCAATGTATCAGTCACTGTGCCTGTCATCTGAATTTGTTCTTCTTTAGCCATTAATACTCTCAGTTGTTTGAAGACTGTCGCTGGAAACGGCGAGCATTGTGCCCCAAATGCTTCGCCAAATCGAGTTATTTAAGCAACTGCCATTTATCATTGTAATACAGCTCTATCGGGCGATAGTCTGTTTTGTAATTCATTTTCTGACAGTCTTTGATCCAGTATCCAAGATAAACGTACGGTTTATTCATTTTTAACGCAGCCTCAATTAGCCAAAGCACAGCGAAATTACCCAAGCTTCGTCTCGATTCCTCGGGTGAAAAGAAGGTGTAAATGGCTGATAAGCCGTCCATCATCACGTCGGCGACACACACCGCGACAAGCTTTCCATTTTCACGGAACTCACAAAATGTTGCTTCTGGGCGTCCATTGACTAGAAAGTTGCGAAACTGGTCGGGGTCGGCAGGATACATATCACCATCGGTATGACGTTCAGTGATGTATTCGTCAAAAATCGAATAGTTTTCATCCGTATATTCGGGCGATACCATGAAAATTTCGAGATCCTGGTTTTTACGCCATATTCGATTTTGCTTTCTGTTTTTCTTAAAGTGGTTAACGGCTACTCGCACCGGAACGCAAGCGCTGCAATCTTGGCAGTGTGGACGATAAATGTGTTGCCCACTTCTTCGAAATCCAACCGATGAGAGCATGCTATACAGTTCTGTGCTGATAATAGCCTCAGGGTCAGCAAACAGGGTGGTAGATCGTTTTCCCTCGAGATAGCTGCATTCGTGTTCCGGAGTGGTAAAATATCGTAAGTCCTTAATACTGGTTGGTTTAATACCCATTAAAACCCTGCGTCGTTACCATTAGTTCGCATCAGCCAGCTCTCTTGTGTCGACACACATTGCGCCCTGCAGTGATGGCCAATTTATCCATTCATTGGACTTCAGTTTGTTGTTGTTCAACAAATGCAACATAAACTCAGATCTAGAAATCGTCTCGACTCCAAGACTCATAATATGTGGATTCGGCATTTGGCAGTCAACGAGTGGGCAGCCCTGTTGGCGCAACAGGCGGCAGAGCGCGACGAAGGCAACTTTTGAGGCATCTGTTGCAGCGTGGAACATAGACTCCCCGAAAAACAGGCGTCCAATACTCACACCATATAATCCACCAACAAGCTCTTTGTCTTGATAACACTCAATGGAATGCGCATAGCCATCTCGATGCAATGCCAGATAAGCTTGTCGCATCTCGTTTGTAATCCAAGTCTCATTTGAATAGGCCCTCGGATTCTGGCAGCGCTTCACCACGTCATCAAACGCTGTATCAACCCTGACTTCAAACTCCCGTTTGCGAAGCCTTTTGCGTAGACTGCGGCTTATTTTAACATTCTGGGGCTCGATGACGGCGCGTGGATCCGGGCTCCACCAAAGTAGCGGTTGATCATCCTCATACCAAGGAAATATGCCTTTACTGTATGCGAGGAGCAACCGCTCCTTCGAAAGATCTCCGCCCACTGCGAGCAGCCCATCGGGATCCTGCATCGCCTGCTCAACTGGGGGAAATTCCAGCTTACTTGGGTCCAGCCATGTGAGTTCAATCATATCAGGTGCCGAGCGAAATCTTGGTGTGGCTAATTACGCGTTACGTTCTAGCTCGTCGAGATATTTTTCGGCATCGAGCGCGGCCATACAACCAAAGCCGGCAGAAGTCACTGCTTGTCGGTACACCTGATCCGCTACATCCCCAGCAGCGTAGACGCCAGGCAGACTAGTGGCCGTGGCGTTTCCTGCTATCCCCGTATTGATCACGATATAGCCATTTTTCATCTCCAGCTGACCATCGAAAATGCTAGTGTTTGGTGTATGCCCAATAGCAATAAACACGCCCATGAGGTCATGATGGGTCTCAGTGTCCGTCGTGACGTCCCTAATTTTCATGCCTGTCACGCCCATATCATCGCCGACAACTTCTTCTAGCACATGGTTCCATTGAATCTTGATGTTTTCCTTCTCGATGACCCGATTACGCAGAATTTTTTCACCGCGGAATTCGTCCCGGCGGTGAACCATGATGACCTCAGATGCAATATTGGCGAGATAAAGTGCCTCCTCGAGTGCAGTATTGCCACCGCCAATGACGGCAACCTTTTGCTTCTTGTAGAAAAAGCCGTCGCAAGTAGCACAAGCACTAACCCCTTTTCCTTTAAACGCTTCCTCCGAGGGTAGGCCCAGATATTGCGCTGAGGCGCCAGTCGTAATAATCAGTGCATCACAAGTGTAAATCGCATTGTCGCCATGGAGCCGGTAAGGGCGATGCGCCAAATCAGCGGTATGGATATGATCGTAGACTATTTGAGTATCAAATCTCTCAGCATGAGCCTGCATCTGTACCATCAGGTCTGGCCCCTGTAAGCCCTCAGCGCCCGCAGGCCAGTTATCGACATCGGTTGTGGTTGTCAGTTGACCACCGGTTTCAATGCCAGTAATAACTACGGGATCCAGGTTTGCGCGCGCAGCGTAGATTGCCGCTGAAAGTCCTGCGGGACCAGATCCCAAAATAAGTAGCTTGTGATGGATTTCGTTCATAGTGTTGGTTACCACGTAATCTGTGTTTGTTGTTCAACAAGGCTGGTGTGTTGACACTTTTTTGCGGGTTAGACTTCATACCAAAAAACTGAACCTTCCTGAAAAAATTCAGTTTTCAAAAGCACGGTAAAAGGGTAAGGTGAGCAATTCACTCTAATGTTAATAAAATCAGTATCTTGGCAGCAACTCCTCGTCCTGATTTTTATCTATAATCCTGTTTAGGTTTCGCTTCAGCAAATGTCGTTAAACCGTTAAATCAGAGAGTGGTCGAATGATACAACAGCCCGTCGGATTGGCATAGTTTGTTGGCCTGCCGAGCTGAAAGTGATTAGGTGAGTCACCGCGATGAATGACGCCAAGGTTATTCGCTAGTTCACGGCTTTTCTAATTCAAATGTAGAATAAATGTTACCAGAGGATTGAATTGTGCCAGCAACAAAGAGCGCATTACCAGCAACCCCGGAGCATGATCCCGACGAAATCCTAGCAGGTATTCAGCTTCGGTTGAGAGAAGGTGGGCTCATTGCACTGGTGGCTCTCTGTCTCTATTTGACGATGGCATTGCTCTCCTTCAATCCCGACGATCCAGGTTGGAGCTACACCGGCACTGACGGCAGTGTCACCAACATGGTAGGTCGTTCAGGCGCCTGGATATCAGACGTGCTGTTTGTGCTGTTCGGATATCTTGCATATATATTCCCAATGATGCTGGGCTATCATTCTTTGCTACTGTTTCGGGAGAGGCGGGCGAAATCGCTGGTTAGTTGGCCTGTTTTCGCGGTCAGAGCGATGGGTTTTTTGTTTACAATCTCCTCAGGCGCGGGCCTCGCGGCTTTGCATTTTTACACGTCTGGCGTGGTTCTGCGTGAAGGCAGTGGCGGTATCCTGGGGGCTCAGTTGGCTACTCTCCTGGTTGCGTCGTTTAGCTACGTAGGCGCGACACTGGTCTTACTTGCCAGCTTCTTGTTTGGACTGACCGCATTTATTGATATTTCGTGGCTGTGGGTCATGGATACGACTGGCGCAGCACTGTTGCGTCTCAGCGCCTGGGTCGAACGTACTTTTCACAAAACCAGAGCTCGATTTCAGGAAAGAAATGAAGTCAAGCAAGTGGTGGAACAGCGGAGGGAAGCCCTCGAGCGAGAAGTTGAGAAACAGCAGCATAGGACACCGGTGAAAATCGAGCCCGTGGTCGCCAAAGAACCTGCACTCAGTGAGAGGGTTGAGCGTGAAAAACAGGGGAACCTTTTCAGAATTGCCGCTGTTGACGGGTTACCTGCACTCCACCTGCTTGATGCTGTAGATCCTAATAAAAGCTCAGGGTATTCACCCGAAGACCTCGAGGCTCTGTCTCGTTTGCTTGAACTCAAGCTACTTGACTACGGTGTCGAGGCTGTTGTCGTCTCGGTGTTTCCAGGCCCTGTGATTACAAGATTTGAGATTCAGCCTTCACCCGGCGTCAAGGTCAGTAAGATTACAGGCTTGGTTAAAGACCTTGCCAGGTCACTTGCGGTAACCAGTGTACGCGTCGTAGAGGTAATACCGGGTAAGTCCGTGGTTGGTATTGAGATTCCGAACGTTGACAGGGAAATCGTCCAGTTGAGTGAGGTGCTGTCATCTCGTGCCTACGACAACTCTTCATCAGCACTGAGTCTGGCGCTCGGCCACGATATTGCCGGGCAACCGGTAGTCGTAGATCTGGCTAAAATGCCGCATCTTCTCGTCGCGGGTACCACGGGGTCCGGGAAATCAGTCGGGTTGAATGCCATGATTCTCTCGATTCTCTTCAAAGCATCTCCGGAAGACGTTCGACTGATTATGGTCGACCCAAAGATGCTTGAACTGGCGATCTATGAAGGCATTCCTCATTTGCTTACGCCTGTCGTGACAGACATGAAAGATGCTGCCAATGCCCTCAGGTGGTGTGTTGCCGAGATGGAACGTCGCTACCGTCTCATGGCAGCTTTGGGCGTTCGGAATCTCGGTGGATTTAATCGTAAAGTGAAAGAAGCCGCCAAAGCGGGTTCACCAATCAAAGATCCGCTGTGGTTGCCTTCGGAATTCCTTGAACTCGAAGAGCAGGAAGCGCCGGATCTTGAGTCGTTGCCTTATATCGTAGTCATTATTGATGAGTTTGCCGATATGATGATGATCGTTGGCAAGAAGGTTGAGGAACTGATTGCGAGAATAGCCCAGAAAGCACGTGCCGCGGGTATTCACCTTGTGCTAGCAACGCAGCGACCTTCCGTCGACGTAATCACCGGATTAATCAAAGCGAATATTCCGACGAGGATTGCATTTCAGGTCTCATCAAAAGTCGATTCCCGCACGATTCTCGATCAGGGTGGCGCCGAACAGTTACTGGGTCACGGAGATATGCTTTATCTGCCACCGGGTACTGCACTGCCTGCGAGAGTGCATGGTGCTTTTGTCGATGACGACGAGGTACACAGGGTCGTTGAGAGTTGGAAAGAGTTGGGTCAACCCAATTATCTTGAGGAAATTCTAGATAGCCGAACCGATGCAGAAATGATTCCTGGCATGATGGCAGCTGGTGATGATGGCGGCGGAGAGGAACAGGATGAATTATATGATCAGGCCGTTGAATTTGTAACTCAGTCACGCCGCGCATCCATTTCTGCTGTACAACGAAAACTGCGCATTGGTTACAACCGTGCTGCAAGGATGATTGAAACAATGGAAATGGCAGGTGTCGTCAGCGAGATGGGGACCAATGGCAGCCGAGAGGTCCTCGCAAATGCGCCACCTGAGTCCTGAGTTGATGAGCACACTTCGATTCGCGTTCTTGATGATTTTTATTACATTCAGCTCGGTTGGTGTGCGAGCTGGCGAATTACAGAATAGTGAGGTCAACTCAACCACTGCTCAACTGGCAGCGGCACTTGCACGTGTCACCCACATGTCGGCCTCATTTACGCAACTAACGACGGATCGAACCCTGCGTGTGTTACAGGAAAACACAGGTTATCTCTGGGTCAATCCCGGAGCAAAATTCAGAATTGAAACCAGTGCGCCGGTTGAACAAATGCTGGTGTCTAATGGACAAGACTTTTGGGTCTACGACGCAGATCTTGAGCAGGTCATAATTTCTAAACTTGAGGTAGATGTCGGCCAAGTGCCCATTTTGCTGCTCGGAGGCCATTTAGAAACGATAGATGCATCATACTCAGTATCTTATTTCGAAGATGAGTTGGGTGATAACTATGTACTTTCACCTCTATCTTCAGAAAGTCTATTCACATCCCTGTCTGTTTCTTTCCAACAATCGCTGCCGGTACGCATTGCGATTCTAGATGCTTTGGGGCAACGAACGCTGATTAGCCTTACTGATGTCAGTGTTGATGATGAGATTGAATCGTCGCTTTTTGACTTCGTGCCCCCGGCGGGGACGGACATCATTGATGATCGTTTTTAATCGCATTAATTTGTCGCAGCGCCTACCGGCAGGTTGCGCCTGAATGTCGTTGTTTGAGACAGCGCCAGCTTACGAGCCACTCGCAGCGCGTATGAGACCAGCAAACCTGAGTGAGTTCGTTGGGCAGGAACATCTGTTAGCCAAGGGAAAACCTCTAAGAGAAGCGATAGATTCCTCGATGCTGCATTCCATGATTCTTTGGGGACCGCCCGGCGTTGGCAAAACTACCATTGCAAGAATGATTGCTGAAGAATGTCACGTTAGGTTCGAGTCGATATCAGCGGTGCTTTCTGGCGTAAAAGAGATACGTGCCGCCATCGCAGTCGCCAAACAAAATTTGGCAAACGTTGCGATCGGGGGCGGGCAGAAGACGCTTTTGTTTGTCGACGAGGTCCACCGATTTAACAAATCGCAACAGGATGCCTTTTTGCCCTATATTGAAGACGGCACCATTCTTTTCATCGGAGCCACAACCGAGAATCCTTCCTTTGAATTAAACAACGCCCTGTTATCTCGCGCCCGTGTTTACAAGCTGACGTCACTCAACGATGAGGCTTTGCTCGCGCTGCTGAAAAAAGCGCTCAAGGACCCGGAGCGGGGGCTCGGAAAAAATCAACTGGAAGCTGACGAAGAGGCCTTGCTCAAGCTGGTTAAAGCCGCGGATGGCGATGGGCGTCGGGCGCTCAACCTACTAGAAATCGCCAGCGATCTTGCGGGCGAAAACAAACTGGATGACCTGATTCTGGAAGAAGTACTCGGTTCGGACTTTCGTCGTTTCGATAAAGGCGGAGATCTCTTTTATGATCAAATTTCGGCACTACATAAAGCAGTTCGGGGGTCTTCGCCGGATGCTGCTCTGTATTGGTATGCTCGAATGATTGACGGCGGCTGCGATCCGCTATATGTGGCACGTCGGGTTGTGCGCATGGCCAGTGAAGATATTGGTAATGCGGATCCCAGAGCATTGGAGTTGTCTTTAAACGCCTGGCAGGTTCAGGAAAGACTCGGTAGTCCTGAGGGTGAGTTGGCAATAGCGCAGGCGATCACATACCTGGCTGTGGCGGCGAAAAGTAATGCAGTCTACTCAGGCTATGGCAGTGCACTCCGTGATGCCGCCGAGTTACCCGGATACGAAGTACCCCTTCACATCCGAAATGCGCCAACAGCGCTAATGAAAGAGATGGGTCATGGGGATGATTATCGTTATGCGCACAACTTTGATGACGGGTTTGTCGCAGGTGAATCCTATATGCCTCAGGAACTTGATGATAAAACGTATTATGAGCCAGTTGACCGGGGGTTGGAGATTCAAATCCGTGAAAAGCTGGAAAAGCTGCATCTTGCGAACGAGCAGAGCGATTTCAAACGCTATCCAAAGGACTAATTTCGCTTAACGGGCCAATATTGACGGGTGAACAGGGAATAATACAAGGTGGACATGATCGCAATTGCACTTGGCGGCGCGTTGGGCGCAATCGCGCGTTACTGGCTAACGGAACTGTCATCAACGATGTTTGGCGCTGAATTCCCTTATGGCACCCTGATCGTCAATGTGCTGGGCTCATTGTGTCTAGGGTTTGCCTTTGTGTTGTTAAGCGAGCGTGCCCTTGTCGGTCCTCTGTGGCGCTCTGCGGTGATCGTCGGCTTTCTAGGCGCTTTCACAACCTTCTCAACGTTTTCGCTACAGGCCTTTGATTTGATTCAGCAGGAACGCTTTCTGGCCGGAGGCGGCTATATTGTCGGAAGTGTTGTCGCCAGTCTGGTTGCTGTGGGCGCAGGCATGATCCTCGCCAAGCAAATTTAAACTCGCAGAAATCAGCGAATCCGCCGACATGCTATAAAAAATATCGAAATCTGATCACCTTTGTTACTATTGCGCCCGAAATTTTTGAATTAGAAACCAGTCGATGCTTGATCCTAAAATATTACGGAACGATCCGTTTGAAATTGCTCATAAACTTAAAACTAAGAAGTATGATTTTGACGTCGTGCGCTTTCAGGAGCTTGAAGAGCAGCGCAAGCAATTGCAGATTGAAACTGAGTCACTTCAATCTGAGAGAAAAGCGAAATCAAAGTCGATTGGCCAAGCTAAGGCCAGCGGTGAGGACATACAGCCGCTGCTTGACTCAGTTAGCACGCTTGGTGACGATCTGGACAAGGCGAAACATCGCCTGGTTGAGGTTCAGGCAGCGCTAGACAGCATCACGCACGGCATGCCCAATCTTCCAGACGAGACGGTTCCTGAGGGTAATTCCGATGAAGATAACCTAGAAATCAGGCGCTGGGGGGATATACCTGCTTTCGATTTTGAACCAAAAGACCATGTGGATTTGAGTGCAAAAAGCGGGTTAATGGACTTTGAATCTGCCGCTAAAGTCACAGGATCAAGGTTTGTCGCACTTCGTGGCCCTATTGCTAGGCTGCAGCGGGCGTTGACCCAGTTTATGCTTGATGTTCATACAGGTGAGCATGGCTATGAAGAGATTTACGTGCCTTTCATCGTGAATGAGGATTCCATGTTTGGCACGGGGCAACTGCCAAAATTTGGTGAAGACTCTTTCAAGTTAGAAGATGATCGAAACTATTATCTCATTCCAACAGCAGAAGTGCCTGTGACGAATATGGCGCGCGATGTCATCCTTGAAGCGGAAAACGTGCCTCAAAAATTTGTATGCCATACACCTTGTTTTCGAAGTGAAGCAGGCAGTTATGGTAGAGATACCAAGGGCATGATTCGCCAGCATCAGTTTGAGAAAGTTGAGCTCGTTCAACTGGTGCCAGCGAATGAATCGATGCAAGCTCACGAGGCGTTAACTGGGCATGCTGAGAATATTCTGCAAAAACTCGATCTGCCATATCGTGTGGTCAATCTATGCGGTGGGGACCTTGGTTTCTCCTCAGCAAGAACTTATGACCTAGAAGTGTGGTTACCAGGCCAGAACAATTATCGGGAGATCTCTTCTTGCAGTAATTTCAGAGATTTTCAGGCACGCCGGATGCAAGCGAGATGGCGCAATCCTGAAACCGGTAAACCGGAGCTGCTACACACGCTTAACGGTTCGGGTTTAGCCGTCGGTAGAACACTGATCGCGGTTCTTGAAAATTATCAGCAGGCAGATGGTTCGGTTCGAATTCCCCAAGTTCTGCAGCCATACATGAACGGGATGTCGTCAATTGCTCTTTAGTCGCAATTGGTCGGTTTCGGCAACCCAGCTATCTTGGCAGAAATTTTAGCCGGTTTGCCTGTGAACAGTTTCATGAGATAAATGCTATTACCTTTCTCTGGTCCCAGCGCTTCCCTGACTATTTTAATAAGTACCCTGGTAACCGGCGCGATTTTGTATGTCTCGTAATAGTTACGCTGCAGTTCTATTATTTCCCAATGCGCATCTATGAGGTCAATAGCATCCTGTTCGGCGATGAGTTCTGCGATAGACGGGGACCACTGGGAGAGGTCCCTCAAAAACCCCTCGGCATCCAGCATTTTCACTAAGGTGCTCATATCCACGCTTTTGTCATTTTATGCTCAACTACAAGCTGAACAAAATCAGCGTAGGAGATCACCTTAATGCTTGGTAGAACCCGATGAGCTAATCCTCGGGCTTCTATATCAAGGTCTAATGCGTAAATTCTTGTTGGTACCTGTCTTACCAGTTCCTCGTTTGAGTTGTCCGCCATGTAAACTCCGTCTTCTAATAGGAGTAAGGAGTCCCCATCCTCAGATGAAGCAGTAAGAACCTCTAAGCAAGCGATAGCTGCAGGCGCGCGGGGTGGCTTGTTCAGGGTATGCAGGATCATCAAAAGTCCAATACCAGATCAAATGCTGATATGAATTCGCACACGGTATTTTGTTTAATGGGTATCGTCGGAATAACCAATTCATCGGTTCCAAGTTGACGCTTAGCAAGATCTTCGTCGATGCAGAATATTTGATCAACGCCATAATCAGCAAGTGCGCCAAAGGTCGACGCAAAGTTTTTCGTGCCTAGCCGCTCTGGTTGTTGATGTTTGAGTAATTGATAGACCCCATCACCCTGAAAAAGTACAGCGCACTCTGCGAAGGCAGAGCCCATCAGGATAGCGTCAAGTCCTTCCTGTGCGTTTATCCCACCGTGAGGCGGTCTGGATTGTGTGAACAGAATGCGTTTCATGTTAATCCAGTGCTCCTAAGCGGCAAATGTCACGGTTCGGTCCGCAGCTAAACCCGCGTCGATGAGTTGGCCAAGACCGGAGATTTCAAAAGCAGTATTCAAGTTCGCAGCATTTCTCTCATACCTTTCTGCCTCAGCCTTATTCAGTAACCCGCGGCGCAAAGACGAAGCGATGCATGTGATCAATTCGACTTTATGTGTTTCAGAGAGACTCAGCCATTCTGCACGAATGTCAGTCTCATCCTGAGGAGGCACGATCAAGTCACTCGCGTTGTAAATACCATCTTGATAGAAGAAAACTCGGTAGATTTCGTGCCCTGCGTCTAGGACGGCTTTTACAAAGTGTAGCGCAGACAACGAAGCCTCGTGTGAGTAGGGTGCTCCCTGAACGACAATTGCAAATTTCATTTCAATACAATTCCTGAATCTTTTAACTTACGCAGTACAGGTCTTTAGTTTTATGTCGGTCAAAAAAAAACCCTCGCGTGGTGAGCAAGGGTTTTATTTTGATTGATTTACCTCGAAGTGATATGAAGTAATATCAATTTGTAATCAGTCATCTCCACCAAAAGCACCCAGTAAATGGAGCAGCGCTGTGAAGAGATTGTATATATTTAGATACAATCCCACCGTAGCCATGATGTAGTTAGTCTCGCCGCCATTAACGATGCGGCTAGTGTCATATAAAATGAACCCAGACATCAGCATGACAATCGCTGCAGATATCGCCAGGCTTAGACCTGAGATCTGCATGCCAAACAGGGACCCAACAAGTGCAAGCACGATACAACCGACCACAACCCACAAACCTGTCATCAGAAAACCGGCCATAAAAGAAAAGTCTTTCTTACTAATCAATATATAGCCAGACAGAGAGAGAAAGATCATACCTGTCAGACCAGCAGCAGTGACCACAGTCTGACTGCCTGCAGCGGTCTGCATGTAATAGTTCAGGATTGGGCCGAGAGAAAAACCTAAAACACCGGTGAAGGCGAAAACAAGTAATATGCCAATGCCGCTGTTTTTAAACTTGGAAATTGCGAACAGCAATCCAATTGAAACAAGTAGAGGAATGAAGCCCATGTAGGGAACTTCAAGTGCCATCGCCAGACTTGCCATCCCTGCGCTGAAAATCAACGTCATTGATAAAAGCATGTAGGTGTTTCGTAGTACTTTGTTTGTTTCCAAGACCGACGTTTGACGACCTGTAACAAATTGCGCATCTGCCATTAAAATATCTCCTGAATTGGCTGATTTGTTTAGTGAAAGTTTACGGTTAGGCTCACTAAAAGCAAGTAAATCTGACCTTATTAAGGCATACAATGGGCATAGTTCCGATCGATTACCTTCGTTCTATCCGATTTAGGGTTGCGGCGACAATAATTCAAGGGATATACGTAAGTTTTGGGTCAATGACGCACGTTCACATCAATTTGCTAATAGCACTAGACCCTATTTTTTTAAAGGATATAAAGGACTGTCACCACGTTGACTGGTTCAAGCTCTACCTTGCACGAGAATGGGCATCCGATTGTTTTTTCAACCGCTGATCCCTGATATCGACTAAAGGCGCCTACCTAACAATCATCTAAAAGGCATCTGCTTCGGGGTCGGTGCCAAGTTTTCCGTGAAGTACTAGCCAGACGGGAATACCGCAAATAAGACCTGTCACGCCGATGACAACAAAAGTGGCTTCTATTGTGTAAACGTCTGCGTACCATCCTAATACAGGCATCAATAAGGCGCCAAGCAACCGGCCACCAAGACTTTGTACCGACAGTACGCTTGCTCTAACGCGTGAGTCTACCCGCTGATTTACGATGTCGTTGAAACTGATTTTATAGAACCCTCGCACGACTTGATGCAAGTAGATTAATGTGAAACTAAATAGAAACACAAAATATCCTAACAAGATTGACGCGCCGCAAGTGAGCAAAATGAGCGCCAGTAAAATAGTTGAAGTTTGGAAGCGAGCTTTCACGACGTAGTAGTATTTCCCCGCATAGGCCGACACCACCTGAAAAGAAGCAAATACAATACCGAAATAGATGATATCAATACCGGCGACGTCAAAGTATGGCTGATATAGCCAGAGGCCCGCTAAGTTAAAGCTGAATATGATCCCTGCATATACCAGCACCCAGAGTAAGATATCGTCACGCTTTATTGAAAAATAGACTGACTTCAGTTGTTCCTGGAGATCCGTTGTGATCCTTGCCGTGTCGTTCGTCGAATTTGCATGATTAGGTGGTTCTTCGAGTTGCGTAGCTGCAACGAATGCAACAAAAACAAAAGGCACGCAGGCGTATATCGTCAATCTGAGATCCACAGCAGCAATAAACCCGCCAAAAATCTGAGCAGCGCCAGCGACTAATGTGCTGTAGAAGATCAGATTCCCAAATATTCTTGGAAACTCATCTTCCCTGTTATCCGACTTCAACCAATCAAATAAAAATGCCGAATCCGCGCCAGATTGCATGGCAATGAAACCTGCAATGAATAATTCGGCTGCTAGCAGAGAATAAAATCCCTCAGCGAAACAGTACAGCACAATACCAATCAGGTTAGAGAGGGCGGCTAACGTCAGCGTCAGTTTTCGGCCAAACATATCCGCAAACAGACCAGATGGAAATTCAAGCAACACCATCGCGATAGAAAAGATCGACTGGAGCAGCATTATCTCCAGCATCGTCAGTCCGAGATCTTGCCAGAATAGTACAACGACAGGTAAATGAAAGTAGACGGTGACGAGTGCTTTCTGAATTGACAGTAAACGAAGATTTTTGCCGAGGGCATTTGTGTGGTCTGAGGAAGGCATTACGTTTAATGTCAAAGCGAGAGCGGCAGACTTTTGATGCAAGCAGGTTAACCCGTCCAATTAAGAACTGATACACCTCAATTGCTTTAACAATGCTTAATCGGTATCTTCTCAAGCGATAACAAAAAAAAGATTACAACTGATCTAAACCGTACGATTTAAATCGACGCAATGGAGCTATTCATGAAGTATCTGCCGTTCTTACTTTTGTTTTTTAGTTTTTCTGTTTTCGGTGAGACAGCGCAAGAATGCGCCAAGCTCGTCAGAACCGACGACCGACTTGCTTGCTTTGACAAATTGTTTCCAAGCAAAACGGACAAAATGATCGAAAGTGAAACTGTGCAGCAAAAGCAACCATCTACCGATACCAGCACCCGAAATGTCACGGATAGGTCAGCAAGGGAAGTTACCAAGACAACTCAAGACGAATTAACCAGGCCGGATAAAAGTAAAATAGACGTTGAAGATGAACGGAATTCGTTTGGATTTAGTCTAAGCAAAATTTTCAACAGGGATCCCGGGGGTGATTTCCAATCCCGGATCACGGAACTTAAAGCCGGTAATTCCCAAAAAATGGTGTTCCTGCTCGAAAACAGTCAGATCTGGTTACAAGATTCACCGCGTACCCTCCCTTTTCGCGTAGGTGACACGGTAAAAATCAAAAAAGGATTGTTGGGTGGATACACGATGCGTTCAAAATCAGGTACGTCAACACGGGTTCAGCGTATCCGATAGTCACACCAAGGTGTAAATACACGCCAGTGATAAAGATCAGGCTTCCAATAACCTTTCATAATGACTGTAAGTTTATCCTGCCTCTTTGAGGCCCTCACGATAAAATCTCGTTAACACTGGCTTTGCTCGAGTCTATGGTGTTCTTCGCAAAAAAACCGATGGAATAGCGAAGACGTTGCAGCGCATAAAAGTCGTTATTTACAAAAGTATCTGCACTGTTACTTGACTCTAATAAGCATTCAGCGTATCCATGGAGATGCGAATACCCTAACTACGCGGTAGGTATTCTTGGAATGTTCAGTTAACCACACAAGAACTCTAAGAATATGTTGGCGAAGCTGAGCTAATTATAAGAACAAGAGGGGATTTTCATGAATAAAAAGTACTCGATTTTGATCAGTTCTCTGTTATGTCTTCCAGGCTTTCAAAGCGTACAAGCACAAGATAGTGGCAGTGAACTGGAAGAAGTCATCGTTACTGGTTCATATCTCAAGAGAAATGCAGCCGACTCACCTTCGCCGTTGTCTATTGTGACATCTGCAGATATTGAGGATATTGGTGCTGCAGATGTTTCAGAGATCGTGCAAGCCATGCCATGGTCGTCAGGTAGTCAGTCACGAGCGGCTACTTTCCAGGGGGGAGGTGCTGACGGTCGAAACTCAATTAATTTACGTAACCTTGGCCAAAGCGCAACGCTGCCGCTGGTCAACGGTAAACGTCAAGCACCATCTTGGTATAATGGCCGAGGTAATTCCTCTGTTAACGTCAATGGCTTGATTCCTAATATTGCACTCGAAAGAGTTGAAGTCGTGAAAGATGGCGCTTCAGCGCTTTACGGGTCTGACGCCATCGCCGGCGTGGTTAACTTCATCACTAAGAAAGATTTTGAGGGCATGGACATTAGCACTCAATTTACGACAGATGAAACAACACGCAATGGTGATGCAACCACAATCGGTATGATCTGGGGTCTTCAAGGAGATCGTGGTGGCATTGTGGTATCAGCCTCTGTGTTGAACCGCGATGAAATTAACGTCGAAGATAACTACCAACGTTATGGCGCGACAACGATTTCCTCTACAGGACAACCGGGACGACTCACGCCAATCCAAGGACAAACGATCACATGGGCGGGTAATGGTTTAAATCCCGGAGATCAAGTAGGCCTTAATGGTGAAACGTCGTTGAACAACTTACCGCGCGCGGCCGATGGCTCTAGCTACGGTCAAGCCGACGTAAACTGTGAAGATTCAGCGGCACTAGAGCAGGGCGGTGCGCTGGGTAATTTGTTCAATCGTTGTGTCTATGACTACGGGTCTTTTTTCTCAATTCAGGCTGAAGAATCGCTCCGAAAGATGCATGTTGACGGTCATTATGAGATGTCCGACGACCTTGAAGTCTATTTTGAATTTGGTGCCAACGATTCAGAATTTAATCGTTTGAATTCGCTGAACCCAAATGCGCCAGCGTTGACGATTCCCACAGGTGTGGATTACATCGACGCGAACGGCGTTGTTCAAACTGCACTAAATCCTGGAAGTCAGGAAGATGCGTTTAGGCGAGGTATTGTACCTGTTGAGTACGCTAACCTGACACGTATGATTGGCGGCACAAGAAACACGCCACGTAGTCAGCGCCCGATTGAAACCTTTACAAATGCCAATCGGTCGGACCAGCGATATGTGATTGGTGGAACCTATGATTTCTCGTTTGGCGACAAGGAATGGGTGCTGGACGCTTCGTACACAGCAAGCCAACATTCAACCAGTTCAATTCAAGCGCAGGATACATTATCTAGCCACATGGAACTTGCTATCAATGGTCTAGGTGGACCGAACTGTGATGTCGTCAATGGCGTGCCAGGTTCGGGTAACACGACTTACGGTGAAACGGGTGATTATGACGCAGGCAGCTGTTACTTCTTCAACCCTTTCGGTAACTCCGAGTTTGATCGTAACGGTAATGTCGGCCAATCAGATCTCACGCTGCGTAATGCGCCAGAGCTTTATGAATGGTTAGCGGGTCGCGCTAGTAACGCAAGTGACTTCCGTCAGCGTGTAATCGACGTGGTTGCGTCGGGTGATCTGGTTGAAATGGATTCCGGCTCTATTGGAATCGCATTAGGTTTCCAACAGCGTCGTGATACAGGTGAAGTGCTTTA
>ERZ1047985.300-NODE-300-length-39955-cov-20.873509_pt1 | contig 39955 bp, 33 predicted proteins | sample MGYA00383097_ERZ1047985 | MGnify/ENA primary metagenome ERZ1047985 (study PRJEB29581, sample SAMEA5548367) | metagenome | biome: marine; feature: coastal; material: water | depth 50 m | study: Short-term variability in the microbial, nano- and picoplankton...
TTATATGATAACTGGGACACAGAAATTGCTAAAACAATAAAAGCTCAAGATAAAGCCATTAAACTCATGCATTTAGATGTAAAGCTTTATTTAGCACGCTTAGGAAAGAGTGGATTAGACGAAGAACAGAGTAGCCGTTCAATGGAACTGGCAGCTATATCTTCAAATTTTGACGCTGCATCTTCTGCTATAGCAAGCAATATGCTTAGCTTGGCAAGGCGCCTGGAAAATAAAGGTCTTAAATTTTCGAAGAAAGGGAGTCGTGAAATTAATGATTTTTCCGATCGGATTCTCAGCAATGTACAATTAGCATTAAACGTTATGATGAACCAAAACCCAGGAGAAGCTGAAGAATTAGTCAATGCCAAAGATGAAGTACGCAGTTTAGAACAAAAGCTTCAACGTCAACATATAGCTAGACTTCGAGAAGGTCTTGCAGAGAGCATTGAGACAAGCAACATTCACCAGGAAACACTGAGAGCTCTGAAACAAATAAATACTTCATTTTCAATTGTAGGATTTTCAATTTTATCAAAATCTAACAATCTATAACCTACTTACTATAAGCTATTTAAATAAAATTTAATATTTCTATATCAATGGATCATGTGACCATTGTAACAGCGCTTGTCTTTGACGTGGCCGGCAGAAGATGTCACCTGGTTCACAATTAGCCTTGATTTGCCCTGCGTGACGTGTGAACGCTCGCCATCTTTTAATTTGTTTAGCATCAATCTCCTGCATCCTACGACCTAAATAATACCGACAATACCATTGAAACCATCCTCTTGGATCTGGACCATAAATCCAATCTTTTTCCTTCCAAACACTAAGTGGTTGTCTACTTTTTATATTAAAATAATTTATGCTTATCTGTGGAGTGTCACTAATTTTTGCATTTTCAAACCAACTTGGTGGAAATTCATTTTGGCAATCATTACAGTATTTACCTTCAAACACCCCCATCTCAAGCATCTTTGCAGGTGTATAAAATGGCTTAAAATCATATGCGAATGACTGTCCAGTTTTTGCAGACAATACATAGCTATACCCCTTTTGCATTTTATCATTAACTTCTATGATTATTTGAGATTTCATATGCTCTTTACAACGATATATTTTAAAAATTTATTAACTATAGATAGCATCAAACATTATGATTTCAAACGAAATGGCTCAAGACTACTCTCAAAAAAATCAAGAAATTCTAATGCAATAGTAGATAATACAGTGTGCTTTGGCCTTACAAGCATAAGTGTATGTGGTATAACGGGTTTAAATGCCTTAATTATTAGACCTCGGCTTTCATACTCTCTGGCATCCATCTCACTTACAATTGATACTCCACGGCCTTCTGCAACTAGCATACATGCAGAATTGAATTGTCTTGTTTCTATCCAACTATTTATTTTCACATTGTGCAATGTGAATACTTCCTCTAATTTTCTATAAAATGCACTATCGCGACGTGAATGTATCATTGGCTCATTGACTAAATCTTCAGGAGTGATGAATTTCTTTTTTCCAAGTGTATTGCCTTCAGACATTATACAAACCGTTCTCATAGGAATACGCTTGCATTCTACTGCAGGGTGATCAGAAAAAACGTCTGTTATGCCACAATCATATTGTTCACTAATAATCCATTCAAAAATTCGGTTTGCACCATCTGGCTCAAGGTTAACTGTAACATTAGGTCTATTAATTAAAAATTGAGACAATACCCGCGGCATATGACTAGTAGAAAAACCTGGCAAACACGCAATTTTAAGATGTCCTGCATTTCCTGATGTCAAACTGTGCGTAATTTCATCTATATGTTCTAAACTATCAAGCAAACGACCAACTTCACGCAATAAAAATCTTGCATCTTGTGTCGGGACTAGTTTGCCATTTTGCCGATTGAATAATTTAAATTCTATACTTTCAGAATAACTTGCTAAAAGACGGCTCACAGCTGGTTGTGAGATATTTAGTTTTTTCGCCGCAAGAGTCATACTGCCAAGTTGGCCCACAGCATAAAATGCTTCAAGTTGGCGTAACTTTACACTCATTAAATCCCGTCTCTCTACTGATCATTAAATTATAAGTTATTACATTCCATAAATAAGATATATAAGTAATTCTTACATCATAACGTAATGTTATGATTTTTGTCAAAAAATACACTTGAATTATATCTCACATCGTGTTTCTTTTGTTTTTTAATAATGCTGTTTTTATCTTTTTTATAAATTAATTTTAAAATTTATAAAAATGTTAGCGTTAACGAAATAATATTTTTTTATACGCAGACGGATGTACTGTTTGCTTAAAAAATTTTAACAGAGAGGGACTATAATGAAAAAACTTATTATGAAAACCATTTTAGCTGCCGGTATTGCTGCTGTAGCAATTCCAGCGTCAGCTAAAACTGAACTACAATGGTGGCACGCCATGGGTGGCCGGCTTGGAGAAGTGGTTGATGAAATAGCCAAAAACTACAATGCTAGCCAAAGTGAGTACGAAATTATTCCAACATATAAAGGTGGTTATGAAGACACAATGACGGCAGGGATTGCGGCATTCCGAGCAAAACAACAACCACATGTTTTGCAAATCTTTGATGCTGGTGCTGCAACAATAATCAACGCTCCCGGTGCTACAATTCCAGTTGCAGATCTAATGGCAGAGCATGGTAAAGGCTTTAATAGCAATGATTATATTGAAGGTGTTCGCTATTTTTATGCAGATTCTGCAGGTAAAATGATCGGTATGCCATTCAACTCATCAACACCACTATTGTATTATAACAAAGATGCATTTGCTGCCGCTGGCATAGCTAATCCACCTGCTACGTGGGAAGAATTTGAAGCTATTGCTCCAAAATTAAAAGCTGCAGGCTATACAGCACTTGCTCAAAGTCACAGCCCATGGATTTTATCTGAAAATTTCCACAGCAGACATAATATTCAGTTGTCTACTGGAAATAACGGATATGACTCAACGGATGTTAAAATTTTATATAATAATGATCATATGAAAATGCATTGGGGTAAAATGAAAGAATGGCTAGATGCTGGTCATTATGGTTTCTTTGGAAGAGCATGGGGCGATAATCAGGATGCATTTGTTCAGAAAAAAGTAGCAATGTGGATGGGATCTTCGGGTTCATTTGGTGGGCTAAAAAAATCAACAGATTTTGAGTTTGGTACTACTTTCTTACCATATTGGAAAAGCATTATTGATGAGCCAAAGGGTACATTCATCGGTGGAGCTGCTTTATTTGCAATGAGCGGCAAATCTGACGCTGAATATAAAGGAGTTGCAGACTTTTTTGCGTTCATGACCAACAATGAAAATCAAGTCTTTTGGCATAAAGAAACTGGATACGTTCCAATAACAACAGCTGCATACAATATGGCAAAAGCTGACGGTTATTACAATGAATCACCTGATGCAGAAATTGGTATTCTTCAGTTGAGTCAACCAGGCGGAGAATGGACAAAAGGCTATCGTCTAGGATACTACGTACAAATTCGTGAAGTTATGTACAAAAAGTATGACGACATATTATCTGGAAAATCTTCAGTCGAAAAAGCGTTTTCAGAAATGGAAAGTGAATCTAACGCATTGTTAGAGCGTTTTGCTGCTACATATAAATAATAACAATATAGCTGGTGGCAATTACTTGCCACCAGCTACTTAATAACTAATCTATAAAACATACACATAGAATATTAAACTTCACTGGGGGCTATTGAATGAAACGCGTACAATTTGAACATAGTACCATACCGTACCTTTTCATTGCTCCGCAAATTGCAATTATTGCTATTTTTTTCATTTGGCCAGCAGCTCAGGCAATTCATCAATCATTTCTTTTAGAAGATGCTTTTGGATTATCTTCACAATTCGTGTGGTTTAGAAATTATGTAGATACAATTGGTGATGCCGCTTGGCTTCAAGCTGCTTGGTTTACAATAATATTTTCAGTTTTAGTGACATTTCTTTCTTTAGGAATTGCATTACTCCTAGCCGTAAAAGCAAACGAGGTCATTAGGGGAGCAAGCGCATACAAAACTACATTAATGTGGGCATATGCTATTGCGCCACCAGTAGCAGGTCTCATGGGCAATCTTATGTTTCACCCATTAATTGGTGACTTGTATAAATTTTTCAATGCTATTGGATGGGAGTTTGATCATAAACTTGATTCATTCGATGCAGGTTTTGTTGTAGTTTTAATTGCAGTCTGGAAGCAAGTTAGCGTAAACTTCATCTTCTTCCTATCTGGACTTCAAGGGATCTCAAAAGCAGTAAATGAAGCTGCTATGATGGATTGCAAAAGTCCTACACGGCGCTTTTGGACAATAACATTCCCTTTATTAGCTCCAACAACATTTTTCCTCATGGTTATAAATATTACTTATGCATTTTTTGAAACTTTTGGCATAATAGATACCACCACGGGTGGATCTCCAGGAGGTTCAACTAATACTCTCGTATATAAAGTGTTTCAAGATGGCTTTAGAGGGGCAGATCTTGGGGGATCATCTGCACAATCAGTTGTTCTCATGTTAATTGTCTTGGCATTAACTGTTATTCAATTTCGTTTCATCGAACGCAAAGTACATTATTGAGGATAATAATATGAACAATATTAATTGGCGAATATTATCAAATCATATCATTCTTCTTTTAGGAGTTCTTTTTATGAGCCTTCCTGTTTGGGTGGCTTTTTCATCATCAACTCATACCGCTGAGACTATTTTGCGTGAAGGATTACAATTCTGGCCAGGGCCAACTTTTATTGAAACTTACCGCGAAGCTATGTTTGAAGCGGGTGGAGTAATGAAATCTGTTCTGGGTGTTACAATGCTTAAGAATAGCTTGATATTAGGTATAGGGTTTGCTGTAGGTAAAGTTATCATTTCAATGCTAGCAGCATATGCAATAGTTTATTTCCGCTTCAGATTGGCAACGCCACTATTCTGGATAATTTTTCTCACATTACTTTTACCTTTAGAAGTTCGAATTATTCCATCATATGAAATAGTTGCAGGTCTAGGTCTATTAGACACAAATTTTGGCCTTATCGTTCCACTAATTGCTTCTGCTACAGGTACGTTTTTTTTCCGACAGTTTTTCAAATCAATTCCTGATGAGTTATTAGAAGCCGCGCGATTAGACGGGGCTACTCCATGGCGTTTTTTTATTGATATGCTCATACCATTATCAAAAACAATGATAGCGGCTATTTTGATAATTATGTTTGTTGTAGGTTGGAACCAATATCTCTGGCCACTGATTATGACGACAAAAGAAGAGAATTATACGCTCGTAATCGGCATTAAACAAATATATCAAATTCTATCAGATGGTGGAGAATTACCTCAATATCAAAAAGCTTTTGCATTAACTATTATGGCGACTTTACCACCAGTCCTCGTCGTATTGTTCTTCCAAAAATGGTTCGTTAAAGGCTTAGTAGAAAGTGAAAAATAATGGCTACAGTTAAATTAAATAATATCAAAAAAGTATACCCAAATGGTGCAGAAGCCGTTTGCGGAGTAAATATGGCCATTGAAAACGGTGAATTTATTGTTTTTGTTGGCCCATCTGGGTGTGGCAAATCAACAATGCTTCGGATGGTTGCAGGCTTAGAAACTATAACAGATGGTGACATAGAAATTGATAGCAAAATTATCAACAATGTATCTCCAGCTGATAGAGATGTAGCAATGGTTTTCCAAAATTACGCACTTTACCCACATATGACTGTAAGAGGTAACATGGCTTATGGTTTGAAAAATAGAGGGTTGGCTAAAGCTGAAATAAATACCAAAGTTACTGATGCTGCTAAAATGTTAAAAATTGATGATTATTTAGATCGTCAGCCAAATCAGCTATCTGGAGGTCAACGCCAAAGGGTTGCGATGGGTCGAGCAATTGTTCGAGAACCTAAAGTATTTTTATTTGATGAACCATTATCAAATTTAGATGCAAAACTGCGTGTGCAAATGCGTATCGAAATAAAGAGGCTTCAGCGTCGAATGGGTGTAACATCTATCTATGTTACACATGATCAAACTGAAGCAATGACCCTTGCTGATAGGCTTGCTGTAATCAATGATGGACGCATAGAACAAATGGGAGCTCCAATTGAACTTTATAATAACCCTAAAACTTTATTCGTTGCATCCTTCATAGGCGCACCACATATTAATTTAATTCCAGCAAAATTTGAAAGTAAAAAACTTGTATGTGGCAATCTTAAATTAACTGGATTTAAGAATCTCCCTGAAAATACTGAATTAGTTTTGGGAATACGGCCTGATTTTCTCAAGCCTGATAATAAAGGTCAATTAGAATTACAAATTGACCTAGTAGAACAGCATGGGGCAGATAACTTAGTTTACGGAGCATTAAAAAATTCATCAAATGACACAGAGCTTTGTTTTAAAACCACACAAAATATACTCCCAGACATTGATACTGTTTTAAAGCTAAAGTTTGAACAAAAACACGCAATGGTATTTAATAAAAATACTGGTGAACGTCTGATTTAGATATATTATTTTTGAGATAATTTGTTTTCAACTCCCAAGCCACTAAAAAACCATCGTTGAAAAATTAATAACAGTACAAAAGGTGGTGCAATTGTAATAATTGTGAATGCCATACCAGCACCACTTCCCTGCCCCATGAACCTTATTCCTCTGACAAGAGTATAAAGCGTATCATCCGTACTGATCATTATTGGCCATAAATACTGGTTCCAGCCAATCATAAACGAAATGATAAATATTGCCGCAGCACGAGAAAGAGAAAGTGGGATTAAAATATCTAAACCAAATTTAACACTTCCAGCACCATCAAGTAATGCTGCCTCCATGAGTTCTTCAGGTAAAGTTAAGAAATATTGTCTGAAAAAAAATGTACCTAAAGCTGCAGCAATAACGGGGAGGATTATTCCAAGATGGGTATTTATCAATCCTAAATTTGAGGCAATTTGAAAAGTGGGAATAAACCTAGCTTCTAATGGAAATAATAATGTTGATAACACCAGCCAAAATATAATATTTGCAGCTTTAAATTTAAAGAAGACAATTGAATATGCAGTAAAAAACGAAAATAAAGTCGTAAGAACACCAACTCCAACGGCGATGATTATTGAGTTTTTTAACATCGCCATTGGCGTCACATCATCAGAAAATCCAGATTCAAAGTTAATTACACTTCTATAATTCTGGATTAAATGATTGCCAAATTCAAATTGCATACCACTAGTTCGCAAGTCTGCTGTACTTTGTGATGACGCAAAAAATAGCAATAATATTGGGGCAATCATAACAAATACCCCAAACAATAAAATAATATGATTAATGGCAGTCCGAAAAATCATTAAATATAAGCCTTATTTGCAATTTCAAGTATTTCATCAAATACATTTGGACCAGATGCAATCACTCGGCCACCTTCAACTAACATTTTGTTAGCATCCTGGAACTCGATAATTCCACCAGCTTCTTTAATAAGTAATTGTCCAGCCAAACAATCCCAAGCATTCATATGAGGTTCTGCATATCCAACTAATCTCCCCGAAGCTACATAGGACAACATTAACGCTCCAGAAGCATTTCTGTAGAATATACCACCTCTTTCAATTAATTTCTGAATAAAAGAAACAGTCATTTGACTTGATGTTCTACTATTCATACCAACTCCTGTACTACCATTACTTAAAGAGTCTGAAGTAGATACATTAATTGGAACATCATTTAAAAAAGCTCCGGTCCCCTTTGCACACCAAAATAATTCATTATGACATGGTTCAAATACAGCGCCTAATTTTGTTTCACTTTCATGAACACAGGCTAAAACAACACACCATGATGGAATTTCTGTTAAAAAATTTGTTGTTCCATCAATTGGATCTATAACCCATGTATATCCTGAATTTCCATCAGAATTCTCATGTTCTTCACCTACAATACCATCATTAGGAAATGTTTTAAAAAGTTGTTCTCTAATAAAAGTTTCAACTTCAATATCTGCATTTGATACAAAATCTTGTATACTTTTCTTTTGTATTTCCAATTCATTGATATTGTGAAAAAAAGAAAGAGCTTTTTTACCTGCTTCTTCTACAAGTTTCTTTGCAAAATCTAATCTTAATTGAATTTCATTGTTTGACATTCCTTCAATCCTTCCAAATATAAGGTTAATAATTGCATATAAATCAGTGCGTTAATAGATTTAAAATAATGAAGCTTTACTGATGATTTAAAAGTTTGAATAATGATTATAAGCCTAGGTAATGCATTCATTTTTGGAAAAAGAAACTTATTATCATGACACTAAAAGAAAAAGCAGTTCAGCATGCTTCGCATTATTTTGATGAAGGTGATTTTAAAAAAGAGCTTTCAGAATTAATTGCTGTAAAGACAGAGAGCCAAAGGCAAAAATACGATCTAAGTAATTATTACACAAATAATATAATACCTATGCTTACAGAAATGGGATTTGAATGCAATATAATGAGAAATTCTTCTTCTGAAGCTAATGTATTTCTTTTTGCAGAAAGAATTGAAAATCATAACTTTAAAACAATTCTTACTTATGGCCACGGTGATGTTGTCTTAGGGCAAGATGAGTCCTGGGAAAATGACTTAACACCATACAAATTAATTGAAAAAGATAATAGTTTTTACGGTCGAGGCACTGCGGACAACAAGGGGCAACATTTTATAAACATTAAAGCACTCAATTCTTTATTATCAGTTAAAAAGAATCTTGGGTTTAATTACAAAATACTCTTTGAAATGGGTGAAGAAATTGGATCTCCTGGGTTAAAATTTTTTTGCGAAAAAAACAAAGAAAAGCTAAAAGCAGATGTTTTTATTGCATCAGATGGGCCACGTATCTCACAAAAAACACCAACAATATTTACAGGTTCCAGAGGAGGTATAAATTTTGACCTATCTGTATCCTTAAGAGATGGTGCACACCACTCTGGTAACTTTGGTGGAATATTAAAAGATCCCTCAATTATACTTTCACATGCTATTGCTTCAATTACTGATGCAAGGGGTCAAATCAATATTGAAGATTGGCTACCCACTAGCTTAACTCCTAAAATAAAACAAATATTATCTGAGCTTCCATTAGTTGATGCAGGTTTCAAGTTAGATCCAGATTGGGGGCAAATAGAGTTAACAATGTCGGAACGTGTTTTTGGATGGAATAGTTTCTGTGTTTTGGCGATGATTTCAGGGGAACCAAATGCACCCTTAAACGCTATATCTGGCCATGCCAAAGCAACATGTCAATTAAGATTTGTTGTAGGTACTGATGTAAAAAATATAATTCCAGCATTAAGAAAATATTTAGATAATCATGGATTTGAAGATGTTGATATTCACAAAACAGATATGAAACCATTCCCAGCAACAAGATTAGATATGAATGACCCATGGCTTTCATTTGTAAAAAAATCATTGGAAAATTCTACTAATCTCAAAATTGACTTACTGCCTAACCTTGGTGGGTCATTGCCAAATGATTGTTTTTCTGAAGTTTTAAACTTGCCAACAATTTGGATACCACATTCTTATGCAGGCTGTTCTCAACATTCACCAAACGAGCACTTACCGATTACAATTGCTCGCCAAGCTTTGCTCTGCATGACCTCATTGTTTGCAGATTTATCTGCCTCTGAAAAAGTTTAGTTATATTTTAGTTAGTTAATAGTTGATATTGCTAATTCAAGGTCATTGATCAAATCATCAACTGCTTCAAGGCCAATATTTAATCTTACAAGCCTGCCTCCAAAGTCTTTATTTGGCCTAACAAGATCTGGATAAACCACTGCAAGACTAGTAACTCCTCCCCAACTTAAACCAATTTTAAAAATATCTAATGCATTGATAAATGTTTCAACTTGTTCACTTGATATATTTTCTACAAAAGTAAAAGAAAACACACTAGCTGATCCTGTAAAATCTCGTTTCCATATATCGTGTCCTGGGCATGATTTAAAAGCTGGGTGATAAACTTCATGAATCATATCATTTTTGGATAACCATAATGCTATTTTTAATGTAGATTTTTCAAGCTGATCCAAACGAAGTGCTAAAGTCTGCAAACCTCTTAAAGCTAGACTACAATCATCTGGAGAAACAGCTAACCCAAGCTGCATGTAAATTGGACCAACTATATTATAAGCATCCTCATCACGAACAGATACTGATCCAAGGAGTAAATCACTGTGACCACCAATATATTTGGTTAAAGCTTGAATGCTAACATCTACACCATACTTAAACGCATCAAATAACACTCCAGCGGCATAAGTATTATCAAGTGCTACTGGAATATTTTTTTCATGGGCAGCTTTGACTATTGCTGGAACATCCTGAATTTCCATAGTTACAGAACCGGGACTTTCACACCAAATTAAAGAAGTATTACTTCTTATAAGTTTTGAAATATCTTTTCCAATTAATGGATCATAGGCTTCCACTTCGACACCCAGTCCTCGAAGCAAACCTTCAGCCATAGATTTATTTGGACCGTAAGCTGAGTGAGGAACAAGTGCGTGCGTACCAGACTTACAAAAAGAAAAATAAACGAGTGCAATTGCAGATTGCCCACCTGGCACTATAAACGTATGTTTTGCATCTTCAATTTGAGAAATTCTAGCTGCAAGTTCTAAAGTAGTTGGTGTGCCGTACAGTCCATAAGAATAACCTTTTTCCGCTTGCTCCCAGTCATCCTTTATTAAAGATTGTTCATCAAATACTACAGTTGAGCCTCTATAAACCGGTGTAACTAAAGATTTATAATCTTGTCTTGCTAACTGTTGTGGATTTAAAAGTTTGGTACGCCAATCCATAAATATTTCCTTTATTATATTCAGTTACCTTGCAAATTTATAATAGCAGAAATATAAATATTAACTGCATTTTTAATTTCTTCAATATCAATATATTCATTCAATGAATGACATTGTTCTAAAGAACCAGGCCCACAAATTACAGCTTCACAATTGAAATTTGGTGCATCGGTAGAGCCAGGGAATGCTTTTATCACATGTGATCCAAGAATTTCATCAGATGCTTTTTGTATCGCATGCATTAAAGGAGAATTTAATGGAGTATTTAGGGGTTTTATGTTTAAAAAAGGCGATGAAATAGAATATTTAAAATTATTAATGTCTTGTTGTATACTAAGACAAATTTCATTTAATTCATCTAAAAAATTTTCATAATTTTCGCCTGAAACAATTCTTCTATCTATATCTATTCTACAGCTATCTGGTACTGAACAAGCATTATCACCACCAACAATCAAACCAACATTAAAACTCGGATTACCAAGCAATTTATCTGCATTACGCTTACTTAAAGAAATGGCATATTCTTGTAATTTATGTAAAAGTATACTCATGTTATTTATTGCGTTAATGCCATTCTCTGGCATACTTGAATGAGCAGCTTTACCTAAAATTTCAATTGATAATAATACTTGCCCTTTATGTACTGGACAAAGGTCAAGATTAGTCGGTTCAGCAATAATTGCGTAATCAATTGATGGACCATTAGTTCCAAAATCAATTGAGCCTATCATTTCGTGCTCTTCATCAATTACACCTACAATTATCAAATCACCTGATAATGAGATATTCTTTTCTTTTATTTTTCTCACCACATCCAAATATGCAGACAAACCTGCTTTCATATCACAAGAGCCGCGGCCAAAGATTTTTCCATTTTCAATTTTAGGAACAAATGGGTTATCATATCCATCTACACCAACTGTATCCATATGCCCTGCCAACATAATTGTTGGACCGCCTCCTGTACCCTTTAAACGGCCCCAAACATTACGCCTACCATTTGCAACTTCGCGACTTTGAACTTCTAAGCCTAACTTGTTTAGTTGGAGCTCAAAATAATTTGACATTTCATTTTCTGGGTTCTGATTAATATCATTTGATCCAAAGTTATTTATGCTTGGGATACTAATCATATTAATTAAATCTAAAATGAGTGGATCTGAATTCATGCTATATTTCTAATTTAAGAGTAAGAGTAAGATATACTTATGTAACTAATACATTTTTATTGACATGAAACATTATTTTTTAAAGAGTTGTCCATATTCATCTAGAATATCATCAATTCCAGCTAGCCTTAAAAGATGCCATGCAAGCGCATGATTACTTGAAGTTACTGGTTTACCTATGATTTTTTCAGCTTTTTTTATTATGTCTAATGCTCGCAAACTAGTGCATGATACAAAAACCCCATCGCAATCTTTATTCGAACCTAGATGAATAACGGACTCTAGGATGGACTTACTGCTTATTTGTCCCACTAATTCGTCATTTTCTTCAAAATATGACCCAACTAAAGTGACGTTTATACCAGACTCACTAAATTGTTTTTGAAGTGCATTTGTAACTTCAGGTGAATAAGGTGTTAGAAGAGCTATTTTATTTATATTAAGAACTTTAAAAGCAGCTTTAGCAGCTGATAAAGGATTTGATGAAGGAATATTTGGATGAAATTTATTCATAATTTCTTTCACCCGACGTTCACCAATAATAGTGGATGCAGATGTACATCCATATCCTATTGAATTTAAATTTAAATATTTTGGTAAAAGTTTAGCAGCAACAGGAAGTTGCTTTTCCATCATTGCTAAATTTTCACCTGTTACTATTGGATCATTTTCAAGACGAGAATGATAAACTGCAACACCTTCTAAATTAGCAATTTTCCGCATTTCCCACTCTAAAGATTGATCAGACTCGAGTACAAGAAGACCTATGCGAGCTCTTTCACCAGCACCACCATCTAATTCAAAGGATAGTTTTTCTATTGAAGGGTCAATTGATTTTATAGGCAAAACACGTACTCCTTTTCAAAAATATAATTCTTTTATAGAATATATTGTTAATCAGAGAACGACATTTAACTTTCTACTTGCGCCAGTTATATTTTATTGATTGCCTGAAATAGCTTTTTGAAATGCTTTAAAAGATGCCTTTGGTGTTCTTTTCTGTGTTTTATAATCTACATGTACAAGTCCAAAACGCTTCTCATAACCATATGCCCACTCATAATTATCAAGCAAAGACCACCCAAAAAAACCTTTAACAGGTACACCATAAGCAATACATCTAATTACAGCTTGTAAATGATCTTCAAAATATTTTACCCTAATAGGATCATCACATTTATCATTTGATACCACGTCTTCGTTAGCCATCCCATTTTCTGTGATCATAATTGGTATTTCATTTGTATAATCATTATAAATACGCTTCAAAAGAAGTTCTAATCCTTCAGGATAAATCTCCCAGCCCATTTGAGTTTTAGGTAAAGTTCCCTCCTCTCCATCAAAATGAGGCCAAGGCTCATTCGGAGCTGCTTTTATTACTCCTCTTGTATAGTAATTAACGCCTAACCAATCGATTGGAGAACTTATTAATTTCATATCACTTTCAAAGTTTTCAGGCATATACTTCTCAATCTTGGAAAGCATATCTTTTGGATAATTTCCTTTAAACAAACTATCCATAAACCATCTCGTATGAATAGCATCAAAAGTTTTTGTTGCATTAATATCTGCCGGAGTATTACTTGCTGGTTCACCATGTCCTAAATTGAGTACAATACCTAAATTTGATTGACCATGAGATTTCAACACCTCAAGAGCTTTGCCATGTGCCAACATAACATGATGCATTGCGCGAACTGCAGCACGAATATCCCTTATTCCTGGTGCTTGACCACCTAAAAAATAACTCAACCATGCGACGCACCAAGGCTCATTGATTGTTGCAGTATGATCAATACGATCACCAATACGACTTATTATTACATCGGTAAATTCAGCGAAACGCTCAGCTATATCTCGATTAGTCCAACCACCAATATCTGCAAGATAAGATGGCAACTCCCAATGATATAATGTCAAATTAGGCTTTAAGCCACGAGCTACCATGCCATCAACTAACCGATCATAAAAATCTAACCCCTCAGAATTTACACTTTTTCCATCTGGCATAACTCTAGACCAAGATGTGGAAAATCTATACGAGTCAAATCCCCCTGATTTTATAATATCAAGATCATCATAAAATCTATTGTAATGGTCACATGCAATACTTCCATTATCAGAATTATGTACATTTCCGGGTGTTTCTGACCAAGTATCCCAGTGTGAAGAACCGCAATTCCCAAATTTACTTCCTTCAATTTGATAAGCCGCCGTTGCAACTCCAAATATGAAATCATTTGGAAAATCACGCCTTGAAAAACTAAAACTCATTTAATTAAATCCATTATACTACACTTAAATTCGTTGTTCTGTTTTTGAGTCAAAAAGTGAAGCTCGGGCTGGGTCGATTCCAATTTCTAAGATATCTCCAGATTTTACCTTAGCATTGCCCTCCATTCTTATTCGAATTTGGTGACCCAATAAGTCAGCATAAACCAAAGTATCAGATCCCATTGGTTCAACTAATTTCACTTTCACATTTGTCGTAACTGTAGCTTTTTTTGCAAGTTCACCTGTTATAATATGCTCAGGCCTAATTCCAATTATCGCTTCACTCAGTTTAGATTTATTCTTAAAACTGTATGACCCCATTGGTAATACCAGCGCACCAAAAGTAAACTTAGTGTCTTTCAATTGTCCCTTAAAAAAATTCATTGATGGGCTTCCTATAAAATCTGCTACATAAAGATTTTGAGGACGGTTATAAATCTCATCAGGTGTCCCTAATTGCATTATTTTACCATCTTTCATGATAGCAATTCTATCTGCTAAGGTCATAGCTTCTATTTGATCATGCGTAACATAAATCATAGTATTTTTGAGCCTTTGGTGTAACAGTTTTAATTCCACACGAAGATCCACTCTTAACTTTGCATCGAGATTAGATAATGGTTCATCAAATAAAAATACATCAACATCTCGTACTAATGCACGTCCAATAGCAACCCTCTGTCGCTGACCACCAGACAAAGCACCTGGTTTTCTACTTAATAATGCTTCAATTTGAAGTATTTCTGAGGCGCGCTTAACACGAGATTTTATTTCATCTTTAGGCATTTTTGCATTTTTCAAACCAAACGATAAGTTACCCTCAACAGTCATTTGAGGATAAAGAGCATATGACTGGAAAACCATTCCAATCCCTCTCTCTGATGGTTCAGACCAAGTTACATTTTTCTCTCCAATGAAAATTTGTCCTGCTGATATATCAAGTAAACCAGCTATACAGTTTAACAAAGTAGATTTACCACAACCAGAAGAGCCAAGAAGGACCAAGAATTCTCCATGGTTAATCTCAAGGTTTAATTTTTGCAAAACTTTGATATCACCAAAATGAAGGTCTAGATCACATACTTTTACGGATGGTGTTTTTAGAGACATTAATTAGCCTTTCACTGCGCCAGCAGCAATGCCACGCACAAATAATTTACCAGAGACGAAATATATGGCTAAAGGGACTAGTCCAGTAAGTAGTGTAGCCGCCATATTCACATTATATTCTTTTACACCCTGAACTGAATTTACAATGTTGTTTAGTTGAACAGTCATAGGATATGTTGCGGGTTTGGTGTAAATAACACCAAAAAGAAAATCATTCCAAATTCCTGTAACTTGTAAGATCATAGCAACAACAAATATAGGAATAGACATTGGTAATAAGACTTTGAAATAAATACCCCAAAATCCAGCTCCATCCACTCTTGCTGCCTTAAATAGTTCGTCAGGAATAGCAGCAAAATGATTGCGAAAAAGAAGAGTAAGAATTGGCATGCCAAAAATTGTATGAACTAGTACCAGCCCAGCAGTTGAACCCATTAATCCTATTTCACGAAGTAGAATTACTATTGGATAAATCATAATTTGATATGGGATAAATGCTCCAAATATTAAAATCGTAAAAAATACTTCTGATCCCTTAAACTTCCAATTCGCCAACGCATATCCATTAACAGAAGCTACTGATATTGATAATATTAATGATGGTATAAGTATTTTTACAGAGTTCCAAAATCCTCGGCTTAAACCGTCACAGTTAATTCCTGTACAAGCATAAGACCAAGCTTTGACCCAAGGTTCGAATGTCACCTCTAATGGTGGGGAAAATATATTACCCATTCGAATTTCTGGCATGCCTTTTAATGAAGTCATTATCATAACCCAAAGTGGTAAAAGATAATAAATCGATATTATTATTAAAGTCCCATAGATAATAATATTAGAACGAGAAAATACTTTTTTTGGCTTTGGTCCGCTTGGCACTTCAGATTTATTGGAATTAAGCATTTTTCTTACCTCCAAATTCAAGGTAGGCCCAAGGAATTAGAATAACGATTACAGAAACCAACATCATTGTAGACGCTGCAAATCCTTGTCCTAGATTCTGAGCTCCAAACATATAATTCATCACATATTTAGCAGGTACCTCTGAGGCAATGCCCGGACCTCCATCTGTTTGTGCTACAACAAGGTCATAAATCTTTATTATTCCAGCAGCTATTAATACAAGTGCTGTGACAAATACAGGACGCATCATTGGAATTATAATACGAATATATGTTTTCACAGTTCCAATTCCGTCTATTCTTGCAGCCCTCCAGATATCTTCATCAATACCTCTCAGACCGGCCAATAGTATGACCATTATCAATCCTGTTCCTTGCCATAAGCCAGAGATTAACAACCCAAACATTACAGTCTCAGGATCATTCAAGGGGTCAAAAGAAAAAGCTTCCCAACCAAGGTCACGTATTACTCCCTGCAATCCAAAATCAGGATTTAAAATCCATTGCCATGTCAAACCAGTAACAATGAAAGATAATGCGAATGGATATAATAGAATTGTGCGAAATGTATTCTCAAATCGTATTTTTCTGTCTAAAAGTGCCGCTAAAGTAAAGCCAATGAATAGTGTAAAGATTAATGAAAAGATGCCATACAGAGCTAAATTTTCTATCGATATAATCCATCGACGAGTTTCCCACAGCCGTTCATATTGATCAAACCCAACAAACTTCCATTTTGGCAATAATCTTGATGATGTAAAAGAATATGCCATAGTCCAAATGGAACCACCTAAGAAAACAAAAAGCACTGTTAATATCATAGGTATTGATGCAATTTTTGCATTTATATTTCTAAAAATTTGGTTAGGTTTTTTCGACATTTATACGATTTTCATAAAAATTCTTTAAAAAAATTACACAGGCCAATTTATGGCCTGTGTAGTTACAATTTAGTTAGCACGTTTAATAATTGAAACATAGCTAGCTTGAGCATCTGATGCAGGCATATCTGTTGCCCAGAATTCAGCCATTAAATCATTGATTTGTTGATCCGTATCAGCATCAAATGTTTGGCGGTTTGATGGCATAATACCACCAGCAGCTAGAATATTTAGTCCTTTTTGCATACAAGCATTTGCTGAAGACATATCAATGTCGCCACGAACTGGTAAGGAGCCTTTTGCAAGATTGAATTCGACCTGAACTTCAGGAGATATCAACAATGATGCTAATTCCATCTGAGCAGCTTTCGTATCTGCATCATCAATTACAGGAAAATAAAACGCATCACCACCAGTATCTAATATTTCATTGAAACCCATACCTGGCAAACAAGAATAATCTACACCAGCAACTTCACCAGCAACCTGGAATTCACCTTGCGCCCAATCGCCCATAATTTGACCACCAGCTGTATCAGTAATTACCATATTAGTTGCTAAATTCCAATCTTGCACCTTAGATTTTCGAGCTAGCTCGCGAGCATTTGCGACTGATTGAAAAGCACGTGTCCATTCAGGACCAGCAGCAACTTCAGCATTTTTATCACCAGTTACTTCTAAGAATTTATCAACACCAACAACGCCCAGCACTAAAGCACCAAATGCTATAGATTGTTGCCAACCCTGCTGTCCCATCGCTAGAGGAACTATTCCATTTTTTTCTAACTCTGCAGATCCAGCAACAAATTCATCCCAGTTTTTTGGTATTGCTAATCCAGCTTTTTCAAAAGCTCCATGACTTACCCATAACCATTGTGCAGAGTGGATATTCACAGGAACACAATAAACACGCCCATCAACAGTACAGCTATCTAATAGTGATACTGGATTTACAATGTCTCTCCAACCTTGAGCTTCTGCAATTTCAGTCAAATCTGTCATCATACCAGCTTCAATGAGCTCTTGAGCTTGTCTACCATGATTAAGTTGTGTTGCACCCATTGGCTCTCCACCAATAATTCTACTAATAATTGCAGGAATACTTGTCCCACCACCACCAGCAATCGCACCATCAATCCAATTATGATCTGTCTTCTCATTAAAAGCTTTTGCTAAAGTTGATACGGCAGCAGCTTCACCACCAGATGTCCACCAGTGAGTTACTTCTAAATCTTTTGCTGAAACAGAAGTTGCAGCAAGACAAGCAGCTGAACATAGTAATTTTGTAAAAATATTCACGATTAATCTCCCAATCTAAAACGTTGTAGGCGTATCTAAAACGATTTAGATTATACTTTCAAGTGTTTTTTTTAATAAAAAAATAATTTAAAGCATTTACAAAAAATTATATCTTACTCATTATATGCTAATATTGATATGCAGGAGGATGGGCTTACCATCGAGAAATGAACGTAAAACCTACATTAAAAACAATCTCTGGCTTAAGTGGATTAGCGATAGCCACAGTATCAAGAGCGTTAGGTGATGCACCTGATATCAGCTCCTCAACAAAAGAAAAAGTTCGCAAGATAGCAGACGAGATCGGCTATATACCTAACAGAGCAGGCGTGAGACTTAGAACTGGCCGAACAAATGTTATAAGTTTAATAATGTCCACTGATACAGAAGTTATGAATATGACCGCTCGCTTAATTTCTGCAATTGCCCTTGGATTAAAAGATACCCCATATCACTTAAACATGACACATTACTTTCCAGGTGATGATCCCATGAAGCCAATAAGATATATTGTTGAAACAGGCTCTGCTGATGTTATAATTTTCAATCAAATCGAACCAAATGATCCTAGAGTACAATATCTCGTTGAAAAAAAATTCCCATTTACTATGCATGGAAGATCTTGCTCAAATGAAAAGCAATCATTTGTTGATTTTGACAATGCTGAGTTTGCAAAATTAGGGATTGAAGCCCTTGCCAAAAATAAAAGAAAAAAAATATTGATGATTGCCCCGCCACAGGATCAGTCCTATGGATTAGAAATGGTTATGAGTGCTAAAAATTCAGCCCAAAATCATAATATATCCCTAAAAGTAATACCAAATATAACAAGTGATAGCAGCATTGATGCAATTAGCGCAGCCGTAACAGAGGAAATTTCAATTAATAAGAATTTTGATGGCATTCTTGTTGCTTCTCCAAATAGTGCGATGGCTGCAGTAGCTGGATTCGAAAATTTAGGATTAAAAATAGGTAAAGATATAGATTTAGTAGCCAAAGATGCAGTCAATTTTCTAAAACTTTTTAGAAATGAAATTATTGTTATAAGAGAAGATATGGACATTGCTGGTGAAAAACTCGCACTAGCAGCGATACATGCAGCACAAAACCCAGATTTAGAACCACTTCAATATATAGATCAACCCAAATTCTATTAATTAAAAAAAATTAAAATTTTTTACGATTTTGGAATATATTCAGATGGATCAAGCTTTTTGGGCCTGCCAGGCAAATCAAGCTCTGCAACAAATGGCTCGCTAGACGAAATTATCTTGCCCGCTCGAATTACACTTAACCGGTTCGCTCTCAATCTAATTGCATCTATTTTGTCATTTGCTTGCAAGATAACCATATTAGCTTTGCATCCTTTTTTAAGACCATACCCCTCCAATCCCATAATCTTTGCTGAATTTGTAGTTACAGCGTCAAAACACCATTCCATATCCAATCTACTAGATAACTGACCAACATGAAGGCCCATATGGGCTACGTCTAACATGTCAGCTTTACCAAGCGAATACCATGGATCCATGACACAATCCGAACCAAATCCAATATTTATTCCAGCATCTCTCAACTCAGGTACCCGAGTTTGCCCTCGCCTTTTAGGGTAGCTGTCATGCCTGCCCTGCAGCATAATATTGATTAGCGGATTAGGTATAGCATGAATTTCAGCTTCAACCATTAGAGGTATTAGTTTCGAAACATAATAATTGTCCATTGAGTGCATGGAGGTAAGATGAGAACCTGAAACTCTCCCATTTAGACCTAGACGCGACGTTTCAAATGCAAGTGTTTCAATATGACGGCTATGAGGATCATCACTTTCATCACAGTGCATATCTACCATCAAGCCTCTTTCTGCAGCAATTTCACATAAATATTTTATAGAATTTGTACCATCTTGCATTGTTCTTTCAAAATGTGGAATCCCACCAACAACATCAACTCCTTTATCTAAAGCATTGATTAAATTAGTTTTTGCATCTGGATCTCGAAATATTCCATCTTGTGGAAATGCAACTAATTGTAAATCTAGGTATGGTGCTACTTTTTTTTGAACTTCTAGTAATGCTTCAACACCTTTTAGTGTATTATCACATATATCAACATGACTACGAATTGCACCTATGCCCATGGATACAGCCAAATCACAATAGCGCAATGATCTTTCAATAATTTGCTCAACAGTTTGCACGGGCTTTAATTCACTCCATAAAGCAATACCTTCCAGCAAGGTTCCAGAAACATTCATACGAGGTGTTCCTAATGAAAGCGTTGCATCCATATGGAAATGAGGGTCAACAAACGGTGGGGAAACTAATAGGCCTTTTGCATCAATTACATTTTCCGCATTAGCATCTATACCTGCCCCAATCGATGCAATTATTCCGTCCTTACAAGCTATATCGATACCAACTTGCCCATCAGACAAATTTGCATTTTTAATTATTAAATCAAAATCCATTACCTTGCTCCCTTAAACCAAGGCTTCAACAAAGCTCTTGGATACTCCGCTCTACGCGCAACAATAACCAAAGCAATTAGAGAAAGTACATATGGTGCCATGAGAAATACCTGCGAAGGCAAAAATGCTCCAACTTCAGTTTGTAATCGCACTTGGAAAGCATCAAAAGCACCAAATAATATAGCACCCAAGAGTGCTTTACCTGGACGCCAACTCGCAAATATAACTAATGCTATGCATATCCAGCCTCTACCGTTAACCATTCCAAAAAAGAATGAATCAAATGCAGACATAGTTAAAAAAGCACCCCCAAGAGCCATGATTGATGAACCAACAATAACTGCACCGATACGCAATCCATAGACAGACAGGCCTTGTGCATCAACTGCATCAGGATTATCCCCAACAGCCCTTATCGAAAGCCCTAGGGGCGTTCGGTTGAGAACCCACCAAACTAATCCTACCATAAATATAGCCAACCAAGTCATTGCAGTTTGTTGCGACAGGATTGGACCAATAAAGGGTAATTCAGATAATATAGGAATATCCAACGGCTGAAATGGTTCAATCTTTGGTGGTGAAGACACTTTTGGTAGTGCAGTACGATAAGTAAAATAACTAACTGATGTTGCTAACAGCGTTACGCCTAGGCCAGAAACATGTTGTGATAATCCAAGCGGTACAGTTAATATCGCGTGAATTAAACCAAACACTGCACCTACAATTACAGCAACTAACAATCCTGCCCAAAGAGTGAAGCCAAACCAAACAGCCATCCAACCAGCCATTGCCCCAGCAACAAATATGCCTTCTATACCTAAATTTAAAACTCCTGATTTTTCGCAAATTAAAGCCCCAAGCACACCAAATATAAGAGGAGTTGCTATACGTAATGTTGCTGCCCAAAAACTTTCCGTTAAGAGAATCTGCAAAATATCCATTAAATATTCTCCTTATTTGTTCGGATAAATTTATATCGAGCAATAAACCCACCCACGAGAACACATATTAAAGATAATGCGACAACTAAATCTGCCAAATAACTGGAAACTCCTATTGCCCTACTCATAGTATCGGCCCCAACAAATATTGAAGCAATAAATATAGCAGAAATAACAACACCAATTGGCGACAAGCCAGCTAACATTGCAACCACGATACCAGTATAGCCAAAGCCTGGAGATAAATCTGTTGTAAGGTATCCCCTCAATCCCGCAACTTCACTTACTCCGGCAAGACCTGCAATAGCTCCTGAAACAATTGCAGCACCCATGAACGTGCGTTTCACATTGATCCCAGCATGAAGTGCAGCTGAAGCATTTTCACCTACTGCCCTAATTTTAAATCCCCATATACTTTTTGATAGAAATAAATGAACTACTCCAGCAGAAATTAAAGCAATGATCAAACCCGTGTGTATTCTCATTCTTGGAATAAGTTGAGGCAATACACCATTATCTACAATTGGTTCAGATTGTGGCCAGCCCATTCCCATCGGATCTTTAAGTGGCCCCTCTAACATCATTTGTAAAAAAATAATTATAATAAAATTTAATAATAATGTTGTAACAACTTCGTCTGCACCAAACCGTGTTTTTAAATAAGTTGGTGCAGCCATACCAACAGCACCAGCAAGTGCACCAGTGAATAGAATAATAGGTATTAAAATAAATGAAGGTGCATCTATTAACCCCGTACCAACAGCAACAGCAGCCATTGCACCAAGATATAATTGGCCCTCCGCTCCAATATTCCATAATTTTGCTCGAAACGCTATTGTGGCAGCAAGACCAGTAAATATAAGTGGCGTTGCTCTTGTTAGCATTTCAGTAAAAGCAAACGTTGATCCAAATATACCTTTCGCCATTTGTGCATAAGCTTCAAAAATATTTGCACCTGCTAATGCTAGAGGTATTGCTGCGAATAGAATTGCAATGAACGCAGATATTATAGGAATGCCAATTGTCCATAATTTTGATGGCATTTCTCGAGGTTCAATACGTATCATGCACTTTCTCCTGCCATCATTAGTCCAATTGCCTCGCGGCCTGCATTATGTGCTTCAGTCAATGAACCGTCATGAATAACTATAATCCTATCTGACAATGCTATAATTTCGTCTAAATCCTCGGAAATAAGCAAAATCCCAGCGCCCCGCGCACGCGCCTCCAATAAACGGCGAGCAACTTCGTTTGCAGCGCCTAAATCTAATCCCCGAGTGGGTTGATTTGCTAAAATCACAATTGGTTTGCATTCAAATACTCTTGCAAGAATTAACTTTTGTATATTTCCACCTGACAAGAGACTTGCTTTTGCATCGACGCCAGGCCCTCTAATGTCATATTTTTCAATAAGCTGTTTTGCATTCTCATTAATTTCTTTGTTTTGCAAAAAACCCTGTGCATTTATATCTTTATCGTTTAATCGCTCAATTATTAAATTTTCAGCTACTGACATTTCCCCAATTACGCCATCATGATGGCGATCTTCAGGAATACGGCCAACACCTAAAGATTGCATCTCGTTTGGAGAAAAATATTTTATATTCTCTCCATTTATATTCAATGTTCCACTATCAGGCTCAAGCAAACCAGATATCAGTTTTGCAAGTACAGATTGGCCATTGCCAGAGACCCCAGCTATTCCTACGATTTCATGCTGATGAATAGTCAAATTACTACTATTTAATGAGGTTCTAGCACTATCTCCTATGAGTGATATTTCATGTAATTCTAAAATTGGATTACCTAATTCAATTTTATCCCTTGGATTTTCAATGGTATCTTCACCTACCATCATTCTTGCTATTACTTTCTCATTTGCATCTGAAGTTGCAATCTCTCCAACTTTTTCACCATGCCTCAAAACTGCTATTCTATTTGAAAATGTAAGAACTTCACGTAATTTATGTGAAATAAAAATTACAGATAAACCATCTTTGGTCATAGCTTTGATATTTTCAAATAATGTGTCTGCTTCTTGAGGGGTAAGAACCGCAGTTGGCTCATCAAGAACTAAAATCTTCACATCCTGGTAAAGAGCTTTTAATATTTCAACACGTTGCCTTTCACCAACAGTAAGTTTTCCAACTTTTTCATCAAGTGGGGCAGATAATCCAGTTTTATCCATAATTTTGGAAATTTTATTTCTTGCCTTTAAATGATCATGTCTCCAAGCCCAGATTTTTTCAGACCCTAAAAGGATGTTATCAAGAACTGTAAGGTTTTCAGCGAGAGTAAAATGTTGATGAACCATTCCAATACCAGCATCCAGAGATGCTTGTGGATGTCCCAGTGTCAGTGGCTCCATTATACCATCATCACCAAGTACATCTATTGAACCATTATCAGGAACATAATGGCCAAATAACATATTCATTAAAGTTGTTTTTCCTGCACCATTCTCTCCCAAAAGTGAAAGAACTTCGCCACGGTATAAATCGATATTAACAGAGTTGTTAGCTACTACTGTACCAAATCGTTTTGATAAATTTTTAAGGGATAAGACGCGAGTATTTTTCATTATATAAAATACATTGGCCGGCTATATATAGCCGGCCAATAAAATTTATTTACCTGAAACAGGAGCGTCATCATTTATGACAACAGTATAACTACCATCCATAATAGCTGCTTCTTTAGCTTTTACCAAAGACACAATATCAGCAGGAACTAACGCTTCATCCAAAACCAATGATCCACCACCATGAGCCATAAAGCTATACTGCCCATAATCATCAGCAACGTATGTTCCACTTGAAACTCCTTTTATTGCAGTATCTACAGTGGCTTCCATATGCCAAATAGCAGATGCTAAAATAGTATTTGGATAATCTGCAGACGTATCTATTACATTTCCAATTGCCTTCATGCCTCTTTCAACAGCAGCATCAGAAACACCAAAACGTTCAGCATACATAACATCAGCGCCAGCATCCATCATAGCAAAAGAACTTTCTTTCGCTTTAGCTGGATCATACCAGCTGTCAATAAAGTTAACTAAAAAAGAAACATCAGAGTTAGTTTCTTTTGCACCTTCCATGAAAGCATTCATTAATCTATTTACTTCTGGAATTGCATATCCACCTATCATTCCAATTACATTACTTTCACTTGCTGCACCTGCAATCATTCCTGAAAGATATGCTGGTTCGTGTATAAAATTATCGAATACAGAGAAATTAGGTGCTTGAGGAGCGAATGAGGATCCCATCAAAAATGCTGTATCTGGGTAATCAGCGGCAACTTTACGAGCAGCTCTTTCTAATCCAAAAACTTCTCCAACAATTAAATTAACTCCACTTTCAGCATATTCACGCATAACGCGTTCATAATCTGTATTAGATACATTTTCAGAATAAACATATTCAATATCACCACGTTCTTGCGCAGCATCTAATGCAATATGAATTCTACTGATCCATTGTTGGTCAACAGGTAAAGTAAAAATTCCAGCGACTTTCACATCGTCCGCCATTGCCGACAATGGTGTCATTGCCATGGATAGTACTGTTGCACCTGCTATTAGAACTCTTCTTGTTAATACGATTGGCAGTTTCATATTTTCCCCCTTTTTCATAAATTATTTTTTATTACTTTCTTATCCATACATATTTTGACCAATCGGTCAAGATTTTTGGGTGTTAGATTTAGATAGTGCATAACATAGTATCTATATAAATTAATAAACTATAATTTTGAGCAATAAATAATGGGAATTATATGATAAAATTAATTCGAAATCATTTATAACGGTTAACCAAGTTTTCTAATCGTTCCTGGCGACCCGATATAGGTTCTGGATTAATATTTTCACGTAAAACTTTAGAATAAATAGCATCAAGATCACTGTTGAAAATTTCTTTTCCATTTTGCGTATTCCAACCAGCATAGCGTTCATCCCTTAACGTTTCCAGCTTTCCATCTTCAAGCATTTTTGCAGCAGCTTTGAGCCCAGCAGCACAAACATCCATTGCGCCAATATGACTTAGTATCAAATCTTCCGGATCTAAAGACTGACGGCGCAACTTAGCGTCAAAATTCGTTCCTCCATTTTGGAAACCACCCGCTTTCAGAACTTCATAATATGCTAGTGTTACTTCAGGTACATTATTGGGGAATTGATCTGTGTCCCACCCTGATTGATAATCATTTCTATTCATATCTATTGAGCCAAAAATGCCCAATTCTCTTGCTAGGGCCAGCTCATGTTCGAATGAATGACCTGCTAAAATAGCATGCCCTTGTTCAATATTCACTTTAACTTCATCTTCAAGATTAAAATCTTTTAAAAAGCCATAAACTGTTGCAACATCATAGTCGTATTGATGTTTTGTTGGCTCTTGAGGCTTTGGCTCAATCAATATGGTGCCGTTAAATCCAATTTTATGTTTATAATCAACAACCATTTGGAGCATGCGACCTGCTTGTTCACGCTCTCGACCCATGTCAGTATTTAGTAAAGTTTCATACCCTTCACGACCACCCCACAAAACATAATTCTTTCCTTCCAACTTGTGTGTTGCATCAAGACAGGTTTTTATAGTTGCGGCACTAAATGCAAATACATCAGGATCTGGATTTGTTGCAGCCCCTGACATATATCTTCTGTTAGAAAATAAATTTGCTGTTCCCCATAATAATTTTGTTTTTGACTGAGTCATTTTTTCTGCAAAATATTCAATTATTTCTTCAAGATTTTTTGTGTTTTCAGAAAAATTATTGCCCTCTGGGCGAACATCCGCATCATGAAAGCAGAAAAAAGGTACATCCAATATATCAAACATTTCAAATGCAGTATCAGCTTTTAATTTTGCCTGCTTCATATCATTGCCAAACCATGGGCGGTCGAAAGTTTGACCTCCAAATGGATCTCCACCTTCAAATGCAAATGAATGCCAATATGCAACTGAAAACCTTAAATGTTCTCTTAATGACTTTCCAAGCACAATTTCATCAGGATTATAATGACGAAAACAAAAATCATTATCTGACTCTTGACCTTCATATTTAATTTTTGGAATTCCATTAAAAAAATCAGTCATTATATTCCCCTATGTTAATGTTTTTAGTGCCTTATAAGCTGAACGATAAGAGTTTAGAGCAGATAGATATTCATCTTGCAATGGCATAACTGGTTCAATTATCTTTTTTATTTTAGGTGAAATTGCAACTTCATCTTTACTAGCACCTTGAGCTATCATGCTCAATCTCGCTGCACCAAACGCTCCACCATAATCTCCAGATACTGGAATACTTATTGGCAAACCAAGTGTGGTAGCGATTGCTTGAACCCAATATTCAGATTTTGAACCACCTCCAACAGCAACCAACTGTTTTATGTCAGTTCCAGTAGAAGTCAGAGCATCATAACTGTCTTTAAATGCAAATGTAACGCCCTCAATTACTGCTCGTGTCATTGTTTCACGATCTGCGTTATGATCTAAATTTACAAATGAAGCACGGATTTTTGCATCATTATGTGGTGTTCTTTCACCTCCAAGATAAGGTAAAAATAAAGTATCAGACGGAGCTTTGAGTTCTCCAAGCTTACTTGTCATTTCTTGAACTGATGAATTTAAAACTTTACTAAACCAATTCATAGCATCCGTAGCTGCTAATATTACTCCCATCTGATGCCATGTATCAGGAAGAGCATGACAAAAAGTATGAACAGCACTGGCTGCATCAGGCTGATAGGCGTCTGAAGCAGCGAAAAGCACTCCAGATGTTCCTAAGCTTACAAATGCGTCTCCACCTTTAACAACACCAACACCAATAGCGCTAGCTGCATTATCACCACCACCACCCGCAATGATTACATCACCACTTAAACCCCATTTAGCAGCAAGTTTTCCTTTTAATAATCCAGAAATTTCACTGCCTTCAACCAGTCTAGGCATTTGAGATCTATCTAATCCTGTCGCAGCAAGTAATTCATCAGACCAATCACGTTTCTTAACATCCAACCATGAAGTTCCAGCAGCATCAGACATTTCTGCAACATATTCACCACTAAGCCAAAATCGCAAATAATCTTTTGGTAACAACACTTTTGAAATTTGATCGAAGATTTTAGGTTCGTATTTTTTTATCCAAGCAATTTTAGGCGCTGTGAATCCAGGAAATACGATATTACCAGTTAGATCCCGAAAAATAGCTTTTGAGTCTAGATAAGATGCTTCTTCAAATGATCTTGTATCATTCCACAATATACATGGCCTCAACACATCACCATTTTTATCTAATATTGTGGCTCCATGCATTTGACCTGAAAGTCCAATCGCCTTTACCTGGTCAAGCTTAACTTGAGCTGCAAGTGATGCCATAATATTTTCTGTGGCTACTATCCAATCATTCGGATCTTGCTCAACCCAACTGTTTTTTGGACGCTTAACATTTAAAGGAAAAGATGCTTCTGCACAAATATTTTGGGCATCGTCAATGACGATGCCCTTTAAATGTGATGTGCCAAGATCAAGTCCAATAAACATTTTAACCTTTATCTTTTGGGTTCTTTCCAAGAATTATCATTGAAAGAATGTCATCTTCTGTTACATCTTTAACTCGTTCAGTACCGACAAGTTTACCATTTTTCATTACACTAGCTCTATCACATAACTTCATCACATTATGGATATCGTGCTCAATAAGAAAAATACCAAGACCTTGCTTTTTAAGTTCTTGTATCAACTCAGCAACCATCTCTGTTTCTTGAGGACCAAGCGCAGCAGTTGGTTCATCCATAATTAATATCTTGGCATCAAAATATACAGCACGAGCAATCGCAACAGATTGTCTTTGACCACCAGATAAAGCAGACACTGGAACATCAAACTTTTTAAAGTTTGGATTCAGTCGTGCCATAATTTTTCTAGTTTCTGCTTCCATTTTACTTTCATCTAAAAAACCAGATTTAGTAATAATTTCTCGACCAAGAAACAAATTAGATGCAGCATCTAAGTTATCAGCTAATGCAAGTGTTTGGTAAATTGTTTCAATATTCTGATCTCTTGCGTCACGAGGATTATTTATGACAACCTTTTCGCCACTAATAAATATTTCACCCGCTTCAGCATTATAAGCACCTGATAAACATTTGATTAATGTAGATTTTCCCGCACCATTGTGGCCTAATAAACCAACAACTTCACCAGGATGAAGATCAACACTGACCTTATCCACAGCTTTAATACCACCAAAAGAAATTGAAATATCTTTTAACTCAACAAGAGGAGTATTTTTATTTGTCATTTTCTATCTCCTCACTTTTTAACACGTTTATTATATACAATATCTAAGTATACAGCGAAAACCAAAACCATACCGACAACTATTCGTTGAATTGCACTATCAAAGCCAATCAACACCATTCCAGATTGCAAACTTTGCATTACCAAAGCACCCAATATTGCTCCATATATTTTACCAACTCCACCAGCCAGTGAAGTTCCACCAATAACTGCCGCAGCAATTACATAAAGTTCATCTAATATTCCAAGAGCGTTTGTTGCCGAATTAAGTCTAGCTGATGCGATAACTGATGCAATTGCCGTTAACATACCCATCAATGCAAAAACTTTCATTGTTACCCATTTGGTATCAATACCAGCTAATGATGCAGCTTCAGGATTGCCTCCAATTGCAAAAACATAACGTCCAAAACGTGTTCTTGTCATTAATATAGTCATTCCAATACCAACCGCTGCTAAAATTAAAACAGGGATCGCAAAACCATGGCTAATAAATGTACCCTCTAAATCTTGTCCAATTCGAGCACCATATTGACGAACAATTCCTTTTGGCCATGGATAAGAATTTACTAATATAACCGAACCGAGAATAGTAGCACATCCAACTAATGCCAGCATTATTTCAGCCCACATTGGTCGTAAATTAAAATTGTGTGTAATGCGTGACTGACGTCCTGAATAAATTATATATGCAACACCAAAACATGCAATTATGCCAATAATCCAGCTCGTTGTAGCCCCCACAGCACCATAAGGTCCACCACCGAGTAGAGCAAAAGTTGGGTCAACTGGGGAAATCGTTCGTCCGCCGCCAGATAAAAAAGCCATACCGCGCCAGACCATCAAACCACCAAGAGTTACAATAAAAGCTGGTATTTCACGATATGCAATTAACCAACCATGTAACGCCCCAATGAGTGTTCCAAAAACTAAACCAAAAACAACTGCAATCATCCAAATTGACCAGTGGCCAAGTCCAACAAATTGAGGCAAATATTCTACTTGCAAAAGCCCCATTGCCATTGCAATAACTCCAATCATTGAACCAACTGATAAATCAATATTACGCGTAACAATGACAAGAACCATTCCAGTTGCCATTATCCCGATTGATGATGTCTGAACAGATAGGTTCCATAAATTTCTGGGCGTTAAAAATGCTCCAAAGTTGTTAAATATTTCTCCATAAAAATGAAACCCAAACCATATTAGTGCTAATGCACCAAGCATTCCTAACAAGCGTGGGTCAATTTCTGTGGCAGCTATAAAACGCGATATTAAACTTTCTTGTTTATCATCAGCGCTATTCGAAGAGGTAGTATCGTTCATGGGTAAATCCAGCACGTTTAAAGGTTAAAATTGGATCAGTGATTAATTTAAATAGTTAAATCTGTGTTAATCTATTTTAGCTCAACAATAAATAACCGTAATTCAAAAAAAAAGCTTGGCGCTAACCTTTTAGAGATTAGCGCCAAGCTATTAGACTAATTAACAGCCGTTAACGCCGTTGATTGCGCCTGCACAAGCTTGTGCTTTGCTGATGTGGCCACCATCGATTGCTACGCTCAAGTTATCACGTGTCAAAGGAGTTGGTTCCATTAAGATTGCATTGATTGCTATACCTTTTTCACCACCATCAAAGATTGAAGCACCATCAATATCTGACATTGCTGTACCGTCTGCTAATGCAGATGCGATTTCACCAGCTGCTTTACCTAAGTTACGAGCGTCTTTCCAAACAGAAACTGTTTGAGATCCACGCGCAACGCGGTTGATAGCTGCTAAATCACCATCTTGTCCACCAACTGGAATAACAAGACCTTGAGCAGATAATGCAGCAACTACGCCACCAGCCATACCGTCGTTTTCAGAAAGAACGGCATCAACATTATTATCGTTTGCAGTTAGGATTTGCTCCATGTTTTTCTGAGCATTTTCTGGCTTCCAGCTATCAGTGAATGATTCACCAACAATTTTAATTTTACCAGACTCAACGTCACCACCGATTACTTCCATCATACCTTGAAGTAAGAACATCGCATTTGGATCGCCTGCGTCACCTTTAATGATGGCGTAGTTACCAGTAGGCTGAACTGCTTTTACTGATTTTGCAATAATGCGGCCAACACCAACGTTATCAAAAGTTAGGTAGAAAGTACGAGCGTCTTCTATAAGACGATCATAGCCAACAACAGGAATACCTTCGTTTGCTGCAGCTTCGATTGCTGGAGCAATAGCATCCTTGTCCCAAGCGTTAATGATCAAAGCGTCAACGCCTTGAGTAATTAATGCTTCGATATCTGTAAGCTGCTTTGCTGATGATGACTCAGCATCTGCAGACACATAAGTATTACCTTCTGCTTCAATTGCAGCAACCATTGCTGCTTCATCAATTTTCCAACGCTCCTCTTGGAAACTTGCCCAAGAAACGCCAATTGATTTGCCTTCAGCGAAAACTGAAGAGCCAGAAAATCCTGCAGCAACAACAGCAGCTGCTAAAACTAACTTATTCATATTTATTTCTCCCAAAAAAATTTTTTTGATGCTCTAATAGAGCTGTAACCTATTAAAGCCACCAATACATACTGCGTGAATTAATTCAGTTGTCAAACTAAATCTTTAAGTTTTTTACAAAAAATTTCCAAATTCCTTTGTTTTTAATATATTTTGTCATTTTAAATTTGTAATTTTCATTGACATTAATAAAATTTTACCAATATTTAATTCAGGGAGTGAATTAATGTCTATTGAAAAAGTGCAAAAAAACCTAAAGTTGATTCGGCCTCCTGAAGGATATGGACCAATACTACGCCCAACTGCACGAGAGACATATTCATTAAGACAACAGATTTTTGAACTTGTAAGAGCAACTGGTAGAATCGCTCGAGCAAAAATAGCACGCACTCTTGATATTAGCCCAGGGTCAGTTACGGCCTTAACAGCTGAGTTAATTTCAGATGGCTTTGTAAGAGAAGTAGAAGAAACATCGAGAGAAATAAGTCGTGGTAGACCTCCTGTTGCCCTTGAGTTAGTACCTGATGCACTTTTTGTTATTGGCGTTAAACTTTCTGATGAGCTGCACACAGCTACTTTAACTGATTTTGGTGGGAACGCTTTAGCAAGCGCTTCACAGATAACAACTGCAGATAAAAAATCTGCACATGAATTGCTTACAGAAACTGAAGCGCTTATTAACAAAGTTTGTAAAAGTGCGAAGATTTCACAAAAAAAGGTTTCAGCAATTGGCGTTGGAATTTCTGGAATTGTAAATTATGAAACTGGGGTTGTTGCTTGGTCTCCATTGCTTGAAGATTTAGACACTCCTCTTGGTAAAATCTTTTCGACCCATTTTAAAACACCAGTTTGTATAGATAATGACGCAAATGTTTTGACCCTTGCTGAACTATGGTTTGGAGCTGGAAGAGCATTAAGCAATTTTGCGGTCATAACTATTGAACATGGTGTTGGTATGGGTTTCGTTAGTGAAAATAGGCTTTTTCGTGGAGCACATAGTATGGGTCTAGAACTAGGACATAGCAAAGTACAATTAGACGGCGCTCTATGCCGATGTGGCCAACGTGGCTGCCTTGAGGCATACCTTGCAGATTATGCGCTCGCAAGAGAGGCCTCAACGGCTCTGATAACTCCCTCAAGCAAAAGGCAAGATTTAAACGATTATTTAAAAGATTTGTATGAGATGGCTAAACTAGGTGATCAAGCAAGTCTAAAAATTTTTAAACGAGCAGGAAGATATCTTGCAGTTGCACTTTCCAACATAATTCATTTATTTGATCCTAAGTTGATTATTTTGTCTGGAAAACCCATGCAATATGAATTTCTATATGACCAAGAAATGCAAATCGAAATGCGCTCTCTTGCACTTTATAAAAGCCGATTTGATACTCAGATTGAAATTCAATCTTGGGGAAGTATGGTTTGGGCTCGAGGCGCAACAGCATTAGCACTGACTGAGCTGACAAAAACTATCATAGTTGAAGGGCATTAAATTTGAAAACTTGTAGTTTGTTTGTAATTCTTATCACAACACAATTAAATGCTGCACCATTATTTGAAAATTTATCAAATAATTTGCCAAATCATATCTACTCAGGTGAATGGAACCACTTTGTAGGTGGCGGTGTTGCAGTCTTTGATTGCAATAATGACAATCTACCTGACATTTTTGCTGCTGGTGGCACATCTCCTTCAAAACTATTTGTGAATAAAAGTAATTTCAGATTTAGCGAAAAAAAATTGCAGGAAATAACTGGTTCAACGGGTGCCTATCCAATTGATATAAATTCAGATGGTTATATAGATCTTTTTGTTCTTCAATTAGGTTCAAATATTCTTCTTAAGGGAGGCCCTGACTGTAGTTTTTCTGATGCATCAATAGAATTTGGCATTTCCAATGAAGCCAAATGGTCCACAGCTTTTACTGCATGGTGGGAAGATGATAAATTACCATTTATGGCTGTCGGCAACTATGTTGATTTAAATGATCCAAAAGGCCCTTTTTTTGCGTGTGATAGTCATCAAATACTAAAACCAAACGGCAATACGTATAATAGTAAAAAATTCGAACCTGGCTTTTGCGCACTTTCAATGCTCACAGCACAAGACGCAAGCGGAACAAAGAGACTAAGAATTTCAAATGATAGGCAATATTATGTCCGTAATGGCTATGAACAAATGTGGGATTTGTCTAATCAAAGATTTCTAGATGAAACCGATGGTTGGAATAAATTTTCTATCTGGGGCATGGGCATTGCAAGCAGAGATATCACGGGCGATGGCCGAGATGAAGTCGTACTCACATCAATGGGTGACCAGTTATTGAGAATAGCAAATTCTGACGGGACTTATAAAAATGCACCCTTTGAAATAGGAACATATGCGCATAAGCCATATTTTGGTGACGATGGGCGCCCCTCAACTGGTTGGCATGCACAATTTAGTGATATTAACAATGATGGATTGGCAGATCTGTTCATAGCGAAAGGGAATGTTGACCAAATGCCCTCAAATGCAATTAATGATCCCAATAATTTATTAATTCAGCAATCAAATGGGTCATTTAATGAAGTTGGCTTAAATGCTGGAATAGCAAGTTTAGAAAGAGGTCGTGGCGCAGCTTTAGCTGACTTTGATCTTGATGGGCGCATTGATATCCTGGTCATGAATAGAAGAGCGCCAATGGAGATTTACCGAAATATTACAAAGAATACTGGTAATTGGGTAGCTATTAAATTGGTGCAAAAAGGTGGAAATAGAAACGCCATTGGATCTAGAATAACTATCGGTAAAGACAGTCAGCAGGTCACAATTGGTGGAGGTCATGCAGGAGGCCAAGCACTACCAATCCACTTTGGATTAGGAAATGCCAAGACTGCAACTATTAGAATCGAGTGGCCAGATGGATCGCTAACTAAGCACGAAACTAAAACAAACCAAATAATAACAATTTATCATTGAGGGTTTGGAATTTTAAGGCCACTTGGCACTGTTTCTGGAATACCTAACCGCCCTTTTTGAGCTTTTGTATCTGTCAAAGTCCCTAGAAAAGCAAGAAGATCAGTAACCTCACCTTCAGAAATTATTACAGGCTTAATGGTTATTGCATCTGCAATTGCTTTTACTTCACTTGCATCATCCATAATTTTCCAATCATTGGTATCATACTTTGTTAAAGTAACATTTGATTTATCATAATTAGATAAAGCTAAATAAGGATTTAAGTGCGCATTCACGAATGCTTCAAGGTTGCTGTAAGCACCCGCATGTCCCCATGGGCCAGTCAATTCAACATTTCGTAATGATGGAGTTCGAAATGCGTATTTATCTTTAATATTCCCTGTCACACGGAAGCGACCTAAATCACGCGAATGACTTTGAAACCTTGCTGCTTTTCCTGGGCCAACTTGGGGCTGTCCAGTTGCATGGAATTGATGATCCGTAAATAGTGCACCAGCATGGCAATTAGAACAATTCGCTTTACCATAAAATAATTCCATACCCTTTTCTTGGGAAATGGCTAAATTATGTTTACCCTGTAAAAAATCATCAAATGGCGATGTATCAGATCTCCATTCAAATTCCATAAAAGCTGCAACAGCATTTGAGATATCGGTGAACTTTATATCTTGCTCTGTTTCAATGTGATCATAAGTATTTATGAAAAAATTAGAATATTCAGGGATTGCTTGTACTCTTTTAGATATTAAGTCCCAAGCTCCACCTTTTCCAGTAAGTGTTCCTCGCCTTACTGCCTCCGAGATTTCGTTTTCTGAATAGTGACCAGCCATTTCATCTGCAGACAGAACTGGAAACATTGTTTGGGCTGATATAATTGAACTAAAGCCTTCAACCATTTCTTCTTCTAATGGTGTACGCAAACCAGATGGTCGTGATAAATCCACTTGAACTCTTCCATCATGGAATAAAGTTTTAAATTGTTTTGCACCTAAATTGAATAATGGTTGAGCATTTCGAGGTACTCTTTGCTCAGGGAGATTTTCGTAGTCTATAATTCGTTTACTTCCCAGACCCTTACCACCATCACCAAGAGATAAAGATAATCCATCACCTGTACCTAAACTTGGATGATGGCAAGTGGCGCATGCGACTTCCTTGTTTCCAGATAAAATTGGATCATAGAATAAAAGCTGCCCTAGCCTGGCCTCATTCTCATCAACAGGCCTATAATCAATATCTTTTAACGGCAGAGGCAATTTGTTTGCTGATACCTCTAAGCTAGTCAATATGAAGATAACAGTTGCAAGAAAACGCATATTCAAAATTCCATTCAAATTTATATACTTTAAAATTCCAGAAATAGAGAACATGGCTCAGTTATATGTGCAAGCTGTTTTGTTTGAATAGTACAAATAATTTATAAAAATAGTATATATTTTAACTATACGCCACTAACCAAAAAATTAAACTGCATTTTCCAACCATTTATTCACATCTTTATGTTTAGAGTTTCCTATAAAGGAATATTTGTTTTTCATAATTAAATTGTTAATTAGCATGTAGATAAAGGTCAACAATCACACATTACGAGTATATTTAAAACAATAAGCATCAAATGAAACTTTGGGTAAATATCTAGTTATCATTTAGTATTTTTGGAGTATAATATAAATGTAATTCTAGAAAAATATAGGTTTTATATGTTAACCAATCTTGATTTATTGGAATTAACTAAATTTCGAAGAGAACTTCATCAATACCCAGAATTGTCTGGGTACGAATTAAAAACTGCTAAAAAAATTTTAAACGCTTTAGAAGAGATGAAGCCTTCGAAAATTATAGATAAAATGGGGGGGCATGGATTAGCTGCAATATTTGACAGTCAAAAGAATGGCCCTACTGTACTTTTCAGAGCTGAGTTAGATGCTTTACCTATTCAAGAAAAAAACAATTTGCCTTGGGCCTCCAAGTTGCCCGGTGTAAGCCACACCTGTGGTCATGATGGCCATATGACAATGCTTTTAGCTTTGGGAAGAGTAATTTCACGCAACCCAATAAAATGTGGTAAAGTGGTGTTAATGTTTCAACCATCAGAAGAAAATGGTAAGGGAGCAAGAGCAGTTGTATCTGACTCACGCTATAAACAAATTAAACCTGATTTAGCATTTGCAATTCATATAGAACCAGGGCGACCATTTGGTTATGTCTCTACACGCACTGGCTTGATAAATTGTGCATCTCTTGGATTAAAGATTACCCTTAATGGTAAAACTGCCCATGCAGCTGATCCAAATGATGGAATATCACCATCTCTTGCAGTTGCAGATTTTATACAAAAAATATCCAAATTTAATCATGGTGACGAACTAAATAATAATTTTAGATTGACTACTGTTACACATGTTCAAATCGGCGAGCAATCATTTGGGATATCTCCTGGAGACGCTTCAATATTTGTTACTCTTAGAACATCAAATGATAATAGTTTATCCCAACTTGATAAAGATGTGCGTGGATTAGTATCAAATATTTCTACAAAATTTAAACTAACCTTTGATTTTGAGATCTTTGACCATTTTGCAGCGTCAATTAATGATAAAGAAGCACATGATATTGCGGTTGATGCAATGAAGGCTTTAAATATAAATTATGGGAGTATTGGTGTGCCTATGCGTGCATCTGAAGATTTTGGCATATTTGGCAAGCAATCAAGAGCAGCAATGTTATGCCTAGGTCCAGGTGAGGATTATGCAGCGCTTCACAACCCAGACTATGATTTTAATGATGACCTCATTCCAATAGGAACAGGTATCTTTGAACGTATAACGAGGGATTTACTTGGAACTTATTAAAAGAATTAGGCAATTATGATAAAAATATGTTGATTCAGCTTAGATTTATAAACTTACATTTAATATCCGTCTTGTTCCCAGAAGAAATGTATTTTAAGTGAAACAAATGAAATTAAAAAATCCTTTCCGAAAAAAACGCAAATCAGTTTCAATTGTAAACCTAAATGGAATGATCGCAACTGGCCGTGGCTTGAATGACGCAGGCCTTGCCCCAGCGCTAGAAAAAGCATTTTCTAAAAAACCTGATGCTGTGGCATTGGTCATAAATTCACCAGGAGGCAGTCCAGTACAATCGTCGCTTATTGGTGCAAGAATTAGGCGATTAGCTAATGAAAAAGATATCCCAGTATTCGCATTTGTTGAAGATTTAGCTGCATCAGGCGGTTATTGGTTAGCAGCAAGCGCAGATGAAATTTACATTGATCCATCCTCAGTTGTTGGCTCAATTGGTGTAATTTCAACTGGCTTTGGTCTTGACCAATTAATTAATAAACATGGCATAGAGCGAAGAGTTCATACTGCCGGAAACTCAAAATCTATGCTTGATCCATTTCAGCCTCAAAAGGATGAAGATATTAAACGTCTCAAAAAACTTCTAGAAGACGTTCATCAAAACTTTAAAGACCATATTTCTTCATGCCGTGGATCAAAACTAGCAGATAGGGACTTATTTACTGGTGAGATTTGGGTTGGTCAGAGAGCTATTGATGATGGTTTAGTAGATGGCATTGGTCATGTAATACCATTTTTTAAAGAAAAGTTTGGGGATAAGGTAAGCTTCAAAACATTCGGACAAAAAAAATCAATTCTTTCACGTTTTGGCACAAAAATTTATGGTGATATTGGTCACAGCATTGAAGAACGCGCAGCTTTTGCACGCTTTGGAATGTAAAAAATAAATACTAATTCCCAAGAAAATAATTTACGCTGCAAAGAAGGAATTAACTTAGTCTTTGTACCAAACGTTTGTTTCAGAATTAAGAAAAATGATTACTTCATCATTATATTTTAAAAACGAAATTAAAGACGCAGAAATGAGCTAAAACCAATTCTAAAATACTAGTAACCATTCCAAATTGCAGATATAAATATAATACTATTCAATCGAGCATTACTATTTATCAACCCATATGTTGCCATAATGCCTTATGTGTTTTCCTAATTTAAGGCATAAAATGAATTAGGTTTCATTTTCAAGAAACCACTCTCCTCGAAGCTTGTTGATATTGAATACGATCTTGCATGCGATACCACGAAACAACAGCAGGTAAGAACCAAGGTCTACCATTATAGAGAGGTCGCGTTGGGAAAGGCAGGCCGTCAAATGCGGTTTTACCTTCTGGTATACCTAAGACTTTTTGTCCAAGTCGCATTCCTAAATAACTCGCCATTGAAACACCAGAACCACAATATCCCATTGAGTAATATATCCCATTGTATTGACCAGTATGAGCCATTTCATCAAATGTATATGCGACTGTTCCAGTCCAGGAATGAGAAATTTTAGTCCCTTTTAATTGAGGGAAAATTCGAAACATATCTTTTAGTAATTTCGGACCACTAACCGTTGGGTTAGTTTCTGTTGCTGATACACGCCCACCAAATAAAACTCGTTTTCGATCCGGTGATGTTCGATAATAATATACTACCTTGCATGTATCACTTGCAATTCTATTTGTGGGAAATAGTTCTTTTACCATAACCGGATCTAATTCCTCAGTAGCAATAATATAGCTTCCTATGGGAATAACTCTTTTTTGTAACCAAGGGGTCAAATTAGACGTATAACCATTAGTTGCAATTACTACATCGCGAGCTTTCACTTCACCTTTTTGTGTCTTAATTACAAAACCATCCGATTTTTTTTCAATGTCCAATACAGAACATTGACCAATTACATCAACTCCAGCTTCGATAACTTTTTGCAAAAGCCCCCTATGATACTTACCTGGATCAACCGAAGCATGTCGTGGAAATATGACACCGCCATGATAAACATCTGATCCAAGCTCTTTTAGTTGCTCGTTTTTTGATACTGTATAGGCCTCAATTCCCTCTGATCGATTAATTTTTTCTGCGTCTCTTGCAATTAGTTCATAATGTTTTTGGGTGTGAGCTGCGTGGTATCGGCCAACTCTTGAAAAACTGCAATCGATCTTTTCAGATTTTATAAGGTCTTCAATCCATTTAAGGGCATTCTCACCTTCTTGTCTTATCGCAAGACCTTTTTTAGCACCAAACTTTGCTGAAAGTTTTTCTAATGAGGGCTTCACACTGGTACTTATTTGCCCTCCATTTTTTGTACTACAGCCTTGCCCAGGCACTCCAGATTCAAAAACTACAGTAGAGCGACCTCCTCTTATTGTTTGGAGTGCTGCATTCAGTCCAGTATA
>ERZ1047985.306-NODE-306-length-39742-cov-34.587296_pt1 | contig 39742 bp, 32 predicted proteins | sample MGYA00383097_ERZ1047985 | MGnify/ENA primary metagenome ERZ1047985 (study PRJEB29581, sample SAMEA5548367) | metagenome | biome: marine; feature: coastal; material: water | depth 50 m | study: Short-term variability in the microbial, nano- and picoplankton...
TGACCCTGAGTAGGAGCACGGAATCCAGTACTGTGGGATCCACGAAGTGCAAGATCATCAGTCAACTGATAGTTGAATGCTAGCTTGTAGTTAGTTGTATCAAGGCCACTGCTATAGTTTTCATAGCGAAGGGCACCTTGTACCAATAAGTCATCAGATACTTGGTTTGAAACATCACCATAGACCGCATAGTTACGACGTGAGAATGCACCGGCAGAATCTGGTGAGAAACCAGCAAAACCGTGTGAACCTACGTTGAAACCTTGAGTTGCATATGGACCAGCTACCCAAGAAGATTCTTCCCCTGAGATAACAGAGAAAGTAGTCTCTCGCCATTCGTAACCATAAGCAACGCTTGTAGACCCGTACTCTTTAGACATATCAACGTTGAAGGTCTTAGCTAACTGAATGTAGCTACCAGTTTCGAAGTTACGTGGTGAGTCAGGACCCATAGACGGGTTAAACGTGTTGTTCAATCCAAAAGACGCTTCGTTACGACCAACCGACCCGCTAACATCAAAAGAAGTTCCAGCCAATGGTCCAGCTGCAAGCTCTCCGCTTCTACCCATCGTGAAAGATGAGTCAGTGATATTGCCCACAAATCGTGGAGTATAACCACCAGGTGCAGCTTGGTTAAGGATGTAGCAATTTGGATCTGCAATAACTGCATCACGACCAGCGTAATCAGATGGGTCAAGAGCTGTAGGACAGTTACCAGACATGTCGCCAGTAACATCAGCTATTAGACGAGTTCCATCACCTTTGGTGAAAACGCCGCCACGGCCATCAGGGTTACGGTAGTAGAATCCACCATCGATATCTCGCTCAGAGTAGTTACCAAACATATAAGCTTCTCCGCCATTACCCAGATCCAAGCCTGAGTTGAAGAAGAAAGTAACGTCATCATCAATGATTGGCGCACCCCAAATTTGAGCTGGACGAGTCACTGAGTTGTTACCTGCGTCAATTAATGCTTGAGCATCTGGACGCTGTTCGCTGCGCGAAGTAGCTTCATTTTCTTTCATCTGGAAGCTAATGTTCATAAAGCCTGCATCGGTGAGAGGCATGCCAAAGTTACCCATGACTACAGTTGTGTCACCATCACCTTCACTGAATTGACCTTGCTTAACTTTCAAGCTTCCACCTTCGGCAGAGTCGTTCAATACGAAGTTGATTACGCCAGCAACAGCATCAGAACCGTACTGTGCCGCAGCACCATCACGAAGAACTTCTACTGATTTCAGAGCGATACTCGGTATTACAGAGATATCTGGACCCTGTGAACCATCGTTTACACCGCCGCCTTGGAAGGCGATAACTGATGCACGGTGACGACGCTTGCCGTTAACCATGATCAATGTACTGTCAGAAGACAGACCACGAAGGTTAGCTGGACGGATCATGCTCGCCGCATCACTAATAGGCTGTAAGTGAACATTTAATGAAGGAACAGCGCTTTGAAGCTGCATCATCAGGTCGTTGCTACCAGCTCTTCCGAGCTCATCGGCACTGATAACGTCAACTGGGACTGGTGAATCACCAACAGACCGCGGCGCTCCACGAGAACCGACAACTACAACCTCTTCCAAAGTGGCAGTAGTCTCAGCCGCCGCTGGTAATACAACACCACCAGCAATTATTGCAGCTGCAATAGTGTTAATTTTCCAAATATTTTTAGTTTTCATAATTCTCCCCTAGAGAAATTGATAACATGTTTAATTTCACTCGATAAAGCTGAGCTTTTAAAATCACAACCCCTAATATTAAAGGATTTTTTACTCGGGATTACACCTCTAACAAAATAGAATGCACTGGATGCATGCCCCAGAGGTCGCCATATTACAGGAAATACTAATTAAATCTACTGTTATAATTCCATCCTGTGCCCGGCTTCTCAAAATTGTGGGCTGCTTGTTAAAAACAAACTTAGTGGCTAGCTCTAATCCTTCGTTGTCGAATTAGTAAAGTAGTACACTGAGATCTGTGTCATGGGGGATTTTTGAATGAGATGATGTCATGATATCGTTATAAAAAAGAATGACTGCATTATAATCCGACACTAAATAATCCGACATTAAGAACATGGATGCTACCTTGCCCACAGATGATCATTTTATGGAAAGAGCGCTTAAATTAGCTCAGCAGGCTGCCGATCGAGGTGAAGTGCCTGTGGGGGCGGTAGTAGTAAAAAATGGCGAGATAATTGGTCAGGGACACAATCAACCAATCGCGAGCCATGACCCCACTGCTCATGCTGAAATTATCGCGATGCGTGATGCCTCAAAGAACTTAAGTAACTATCGATTAACTGGCTGTGATATTTACGTTACGATTGAGCCATGCACGATGTGTGTGGGTGCGATGGTTCACGCTCGTATTAGGCAAATCTTTTTTGGTGCTTTAGAACCAAGAGCTGGCGCATTAACAAGTCAATTGCAGCTTATGGAAGATGGCCACTTTAATCACTCCATCCTCTGGAAAGGAGGAATCCTAGCTGATCAGTGCGCTACGGTACTGAGGGATTTTTTCCGTCAAAAAAGATCATAAAACTCTTGCTACTACACTAGATCGATGGCAATTGGGTGTTTTCCCAATCAGCTTTAGTATCAGATTCTGGCTTCTTTAGAGGTAAGCTTTGCTTTGATAGCGAATGAAGCTGCAGATAGTGTTGATAATACTGAATATTATCTACGTATAAAACAGGCTCTGCTCCTCGAGCATAGCCATGCTTTAACTTAGAGTAATATTCTTTTTTACTTAATAAAGGTAGGTACTCGCGAACATCTTCCCACTTATCAGGGTTTCTACCGCTGCGCTGGGTTAGGATTCGCGCATCCTCTAAATGCCCAAACCCTACGTTATATGCAGCTAGAGCCAAAAGTGTGCGGTCTGGCTCAGCTATTCTGGTAGGTAATTTTCGCTTTAGCTTAATAAGGTAGGCTGTCCCTCCTTGAATGCTCTGTTCGGGATCTAGGCGATTAGATATTTTCATTTCTCTGGCGGTATCAAGTGTGAGCATCATAAGCCCGCGGACTCCTGTCGGCGACTTCGCCCGTGGGTCCCAATGAGATTCTTGGTAGGAAATTGCAGCCACAAACTCCCAATCTAAAGAATGCTTTTTGGCGGCTTGACGAAATAGAGGCTCATAGGTTGGTAGCCTTAATTCGACTAATTTGCCCAGTCTTTTAGAGTCAGCAACTGAGAAATTATCGCTCTGTGAAAGAAGTTGAGTCTTTAGTGCAACCATTTGACCGCTGGTCCTGAAGTGGTCTAGAAATTGATTGGCGGCTGCCATTAATGTCCCATCGCTGTGAGCAGCAAAAGCCCAGGATACGGGTTCAGATTCTGAAATATCAAAAGCTAACCCAGCTCTAGGGTAGATATGGCGGTTTACCAAATAAGCGATGGAGTCTACGACAGCATAATCCACTCCACCACTGTCCACCATTCTCATTAAGTCATTCATCTCAAGATCTTCTTGCTCGCGCCATATCAGCGACGGAATATTTTCTTTGTGGTACTTCAATCTCTCACTATGGGATGAACTTGTCACAACAAGAAGATCGCCATCTAATTCTTCCAGCGCTTTCGGCTTTGATGTGCCGCGCCGATAAATTAATTGCTGAGTAACATCAAGATAAGAGTTAGAAAACACTAGAGATCCACTGCGAAGCTTTGTTTTGACTAAGTTGGCTGCCGCAAAGTCGCCTTGGGGACCACCTATAGCGAGAAGTAAACCTCTCAGGCTTGGCTTAACTTGAACTACTAAATCGACCTGAAGGCTATCGGCAAATGCTTTTGCCACAATATAGTCAAAACCATTTTTTCCTCGCCCGTCCTCAAAATAGGTTGTTGGGCCGGGGATGGTAAGCATAACTAAGGCGCCTTTGCTTTTTACCCGCTCAAGATCGGACATTTGCCGGCTACTTGAGAGATAAAACACCACCGCGGTAGCAAGGAAAAAAAGAATCGTTCGGTTACGGATTCTTCTGACTCTTTTAGATAGTTGACGCATAGCTTTATCCAGCTTGCTCCCGAAGATTTAAGCAATTTATCCCGTTAATCAAAATCCTATGCGAAATATTGTACATGGTTTACTAAATTCTATCTGCCAAAGAAGGATTTTTTCCGATAGAATATGCGCTTCCCAACCTTGATGATTTTGAGATTTAAACTCCATGATGATCCTTAGCGGCGCACCATCACTTTCTGCGTTTAGGCGCCAAAAGTTACTCGCAAAACTTCAGGCCTCTGAGGCTTCCATCAACTCAGTAAGTGCTGAATATGTTCATTTTGTGGAAGTACGCGAGCCTCTTGGTTCGAGTGAGGTTGAAACGTTAGAGGCCCTTCTTACCTATGGACCATCCCATGAGCATGCAGATAATAGAGGTAAGCTATTGCTGGTTGTTCCTCGCCCTGGAACCATATCTCCTTGGTCAAGTAAGGCTACAGATATTGTCCACAACTGCGGATTAGAAAGTGTTGTTAGGGTTGAGAGAGGAACTGCTTACTATATTGATTCTGACAAGATTTTATCACAGCAACAATTGGCTGCAGTGGGAGAATTACTCAGCGATCGTATGGTGGAAGCTGTTCTCTCTGACTTATCTCAGGCAGAGGCATTATTTAGTCATGAAGAGCCTTCTCCGTTGACATTAGTTGATGTGATTGGCGGGGGTGCCGATGCTTTGAGACTAGCAAACGTAAACTTGGGTTTAGCCTTGGCCGATGATGAGATAGATTATTTGGTTAATAGCTTTAAAGATTTAGAGCGCAACCCCTCTGACACTGAGTTGATGATGTTTGCTCAAGCAAACTCAGAGCATTGTCGACATAAAATATTTAATGCCAGCTGGACTATCGACGAGGTCAATCAAGAGCATTCACTTTTTGGAATGATTCGCAATACCAATGCCCTTAATGGTGACAATGTGTTGTCTGCATACTCGGACAATGCCGCCGTTGTGGTGGGTTCAGAAGGTGGTCGTTTTTATCCTAACCCAATAACAAGAGAGTACAGTTATAGCCACGAACCAGTTCACCTATTAATGAAGGTTGAGACTCACAATCATCCTACAGCGATTGCTCCCTATTCTGGTGCAGGGACAGGCTCAGGAGGTGAAATTCGAGATGAAGGTGCTGTTGGTCGAGGATCAAAGCCCAAAGTAGGTTTAGTAGGGTTTACAGTGTCTAATTTACAGATACCTGAGTTCATTCAACCTTGGGAAACTGACTATGGGAAGCCTGATCGCATTGTATCGGCACTGGACATTATGATAGAGGGTCCAATTGGTGGTGCCGCGTTTAACAACGAATTTGGTCGCCCCAACATTTGTGGTTACTTTAGAACATTTGAGATGGACTTTGCAGGCGATCGACGGGGATATCACAAACCAATAATGATTGCCGGTGGGTACGGGAATATCCGAGAAGACCATGTTGATAAACCAGAATTTGAAGCTGGCGCCCAATTAATAGTGCTGGGTGGCCCTGCCATGCTTATTGGTTTGGGTGGGGGAGCAGCATCCTCAATGACCACGGGAACCAGCTCAGCTGATTTGGATTTTGCTTCGGTACAGCGCCAAAATCCCGAAATCGAAAGACGTTGCCAAGAGGTCATAGATTCTTGTTGGCAATTAGGTAATACCAATCCCATCGCATTTATTCACGATGTCGGAGCTGGGGGCCTTTCAAATGCCTTGCCTGAGTTAGTTAAAGATGGAGGCACAGGAGGGCGCTTTGATCTGCGCGCCGTACCCAATGATGAACCTGGGATGTCCCCAGTTGAAATATGGTGCAATGAAGCGCAGGAACGTTATGTTCTAGCTGTTATGCCGGGTGACTTAGATAGATTTGTTGCAATTTGTGAACGTGAGCGCTGTCCTTATTCAGTAGTAGGCGAGGCGACTGAAGCCAAGAATATAATGGTTGTTGATGACCATTTTGATAACAAGCCAGTAGATTTACCGATGTCGGTACTGTTTGGCAAGACACCTAAAATGCATCGTAATGCGACTAAGTTACAGCAAACTTGTGACGAGTTTTCTGGGCGCGATATAGATATTAGTGAGGCGGTTTCTCGTGTTTTGCGCCATCCATCGGTCGCTAGTAAAAGCTTCTTAATCACAATTGGCGATCGGACTGTTAGTGGCATGGTTGCGCGCGACCAAATGGTGGGGCCTTGGCAAGTACCGGTAGCAGATTGTGCTGTCACAACTGTGACCTATGATAGTAATGCTGGTGAGGCCATGGCGATGGGTGAGCGTACTCCCCTTGCTTTGGTCAATGGACCTGCATCAGGGCGTATGGCAATTGGTGAGGCATTAACCAATATTTGTGCCGCCCGAATAAATAATATTAAAGACATTAAATTATCTGCGAATTGGATGTGTGCTGCTGGATCCCCTGGTGAGGATGAAAAGCTTTACCGTACCGTGGAGGCAGTCGGTATGGATCTTTGTCCCAAACTGGGTATTACGATACCTGTGGGGAAGGATTCAATGTCAATGCGCACAGCATGGCAGTCAGAAGGGCAAGATAAATCCATTACCTCACCTCTGTCACTAATTATCACCGGATTTTCTCCTGTGTTGGACGTCCGTAAAACACTTACTCCTCAGCTGCGAACAGATTGCGGTGAAACTGAATTATTGCTGATTGATATGAATCAGTGCGCCAATCGCTTGGGTGGTTCTATTTTGTCTCAGGTCTATTCTGAATTTGGTACTTCAGTGCCAGATGTTGATAGTCCAGAGGCTTTACTTGGTTTCTTTAATGCAATGCAAGAATCCATTGAATCGGGAGATATTCTGGCATATCACGACAGATCCGATGGAGGACTTCTAACCACTCTTGCAGAGATGAGCTTTGCAGGCCATGTTGGTATCACTGTAGACCTTGATGCTGGTCTGTGCGGTCCAGATAACAATATTGTAGCGGCATTATTTAACGAAGAATTAGGCGCAGTCATTCAAGTCAAGGCGGACCAAGTCGAGGAAGTGTCTCAGCGATTTAAGTCTGCCGGCACCTCGATCATGAATCTAGGTGGTCTCAATGACAGTGACCGAATCGAGATTAGACAACAGGGCGAGATAATTTTTGCTGAGAGGCGTGATGTTTTGCAAAGTGCTTGGAGTGAGACGTCTTTCCAAGTTGCATCCTTACGGGATAATGCTGACTGTGTTCGTCAAGAATTCGATCGTATTGAAAAAACAGATCCAGGACTTTCGGTTAGCCTAACCTTTGATTTGAATGATGATATCAGTGCGCCTTATATAAAGAGGGGATCCAAGCCAAAGGTGGCAATTGTGAGAGAGCAGGGGGTTAATAGCCACCTTGAGATGGCAGCGGCTTTTGATCGCGCTGGATTCACCGCGGTTGATGTGCACATGAGTGACCTGCTGGCTCAGCGGCATTCATTGGAGGATTATAGCGGGATGGTAGCCTGCGGCGGATTCTCTTATGGTGATGTGTTAGGAGCAGGAGAGGGTTGGGCAAAGACAATATTATTCAATAGTCAGTTACGAGATCAGTTTGAGCAGTTCTTCATTCGCCATGATACGTTTAGCTTAGGTGTATGCAATGGCTGTCAAATGTTGAGTAACCTGAAGTCGCTCATTCCAGGTGCAGATCTGTGGCCTCGGTTTGTGCGCAATCTCTCCGAACAATTTGAGGCGAGGTTCTCTCTAGTTCGGGTTGAGTCTTCAGAGTCTGTTTTGTTGAACAGCATGGCCGGGTCTATTATGCCTATTGCTGTCTCTCATGGTGAAGGTAGAGCTGAGTTTTCCTCGCCTGAAGATTTGATTAAATTAAATAACAATCATCAAATAGCACTGCGTTTTATCGAAAATGACTACGGAATTGCGTCTCGTTATCCTGCTAATCCTAATGGATCTCCTGAGGGGTTGACTGGTGTTACTTCGACCGACGGGCGAGTTACATTAATGATGCCGCACCCTGAAAGGGTATTTCGATCGGTACTTAATTCTTGGCATCCTCACGATTGGGGTGAGCACAGTGCTTGGATGCGAATATTCCGAAATGCGCGACAATTTGTAGACTGATTGATTTTAATAAAATGATATTAAAGCATTTGTAATCATAGGTACTTTAATCGATGAATAAGATTAAAAACGAGCCAGAATTAGTAAAAAAAGCCCTTCAAATTGGTGCGGTTTATGCACAAAAACGGGGTTATGGTGAGATTGAAAATCAAGACTCACTTAAGCTTAAAGTAGAATTTGTGTATCGAGTTCTGATTGAAGATAAACTGATTCAACCCTTAGCTAAAGATCAGATTAGTGACCCTAATATGCGGCACAAATTAGCGTTATGGATTTCCAGGCAGCTTCCTGCTGACCACCCTTTGTTGAAGTAATTTTTAATTTAACTCACATTTAGTCAATTACTCAACTGGTTAAATGTTGAGTCTAATTGTGCCAGATTGTGTGGTAAACTCTCTCATGAGTTGACTAGGCAATCGCTGCTCTGAATTCTCCGATATTCGCATGCGTTTAGAGGGGGGCAGGCCAGAGGAAAGTCCGGGCTCCAGAGGGTAGAGTGCCAGGTAACGCCTGGGGGGCGGAAGCCTACGGAAAGTGCCGCAGAGAGCAGACCGCCGATGATTCGTTCGCGAATACAGGTAAGGGTGAAAGGGTGCGGTAAGAGCGCACCGCGCTGTTGGTAACAGCAGTGGCAGGGTAAACCCCACTCGGAGCAAGACCAAATAGGTTTCCATATGGCGCGACCCGCGTTGGGAACGGGTAGGTTGCTTGAGGCAAGCGGTGACGTTTGTCCCAGATGAATGATTGTCCACGACAGAACCCGGCTTATCGGTCGACTCACTTTTTAGCTCAATGAAAAAGGTCAGCAAGTTTTGCTGACCTTTTTTGTTTTCGAGCCTTAAACCCAAAATTTTAATAACCACAAAGCATATAAATCGTTATTTTTATTCGCAAAATGTTCTTAAAAACCCATAAGCTAGAAGTTACTTTAAGTTTTAGCGGTAGTTTGATGTTTTATATTGCTAAATATTAAGTGCTAATCCTGTGCTTTCATGGGAATGGCCAATATTGGTGGAACTTACTGATTTTATTACATTTTTATCATTCCTTGAGGCTTGACATTAGTATCTCTGGCTAATAGTGTGCACATATGGGGAAAAGTGGCAAAAAGTGGTGTTTTAAGCTGCTTTCATGACAAGAAAAGGTTAAAAATGTTTAGAGGTAGTGATCCAATCAATATGGACGCGAAGGGTCGGATGGCAATCCCGACCCGCTATCGTAGATTATTGTCCGAATTGTGCGGTGGCGACCTAGTTATTACCATCGACATGAAGTCTACCTGCCTGACTCTTTCACCGCTACCTGAGTGGAAAAAGTTCGAAGAAAAAGTAGCTGCTCTTCCAGCGCTGGACGACCTTGGTGAAATGCTGAGTCGATTCGTTGTGGGTCAGGCAAAAGACATTCAGCTCGACGGTAGTGGGAGAATCTTAATTCCTGCAGAGCTTAGAGAGTTTGCGGACCTTGACAAAAAACTGATCTTGGTAGGGCGAACTCAAAGGCTTGAGATCTGGTCTGAAGACAACTGGAATGCTGAGAGAGAAAAGTCTCAAGAGAACTATCGCGGCATGCTAATAGACAGAGACAATATGTCAGACGCCCTGAAGAATTTATCTTGGTAAGGAATGGAATTGTTCGTGACTGAGCATACGACAGTATTATTAAAGGAGGCGGTTGAAGCGTTAGTAACTGACGCAGATGGCTTCTATGTCGACGGTACTTTTGGTCGCGGCGGCCACTCTGCAGAATTATTATCCAAAGTATCTGAAAATGGAATCGTGCTGGCTATAGACAAAGATCCCCAGGCCATTGAGTCTGGTCGTGAACGCTTTAAGCAGGATTCTCGGTTGAGGCTGGTCCACGGCAGTTTTGCCGATATGTCTAATTTCGTAGACGATCAAGCACACATGGGTAAGGTCTCTGGCGTTTTGCTCGATCTTGGCGTGTCATCACCTCAACTAGATGAAGCTGATCGCGGTTTCAGTTTCATGCGGGATGGGCCTCTTGATATGAGAATGGATACCTCCGCTGGACTATCTGCCGCGGAATGGATTGCAAGTGCTGAAGAGCAAGAAATTAGTCGCGTGATTAAAGAATATGGTGAGGAGCGATTTGCTCGACGGATGGCAAGTGCTGTAGTTCGCGAGAGAAGTAAAACTCCGATCACTAGAACAGTCCAGTTGGCCTCTATTTTGGCTGCGGCGCACCCCGCGTGGGAAAGAGGGAAGCATCCAGCGACCAAGGCCTTTCAAGCCATAAGAATTTTTATTAATCGAGAGCTCGATGATTTAGAGGTTTTACTCAGTCGAGTTATAGATCTACTGCAGGTTGGAGGCCGCCTCGTTGTGATCAGCTTCCACTCGCTAGAGGATCGACGAGTGAAGAGATTTATTCGCGATCAAGAGCGAGGCATTAAGTTGCCGAAAAACCTTCCGGTAAGAGATGTTGAGCGTGGTGTCCGTTTAAAGAAAGTGGGAAAAGCGGTTAAGCCCACTGATCTTGAGGTTGGAGACAACATAAGGTCTCGCAGCGCGGTTATGCGTGTAGCAGAGAGGGTCGCCTGAAATGACCGCTCTGGAGCAAAATGACTTTTTGTCGGCGCAAACGCAAATTGCGAGTTTGTGGGTCTTGGTAGTTGTAACAGCGATATCAGTGGCTTATGTCAGCCATCTCTGTCGTGAGAAGTATGCAGAATTGGTGATGCTTGAAGGGGAGGCAAACCAAATGCAGGTTGATTATGGCAGATACCTGTTGGAACAAAGTGCCTGGGGTTCATTGCAGCGGATCGAAATGTCTGCAATGGCTAAGTTCAATATGCATAGCCCCCAGTCAGATGAAATTGTAATTGTTAGAGCCCCTTAATTGAGGTTTTGTTAAAACACATAAAGTCACATGAGTGACTGAAAGGTAGATAAAAAACGTGGCCAAGAAATCGGTACAGGCAGTTATACCGCGATGGCGTTACTATTTAGTAATGCTATTTTTGGCCTCTCTACCACTGATACTTTTGGCAAAGATAGCACAACTTCAAATTCTTCCTAGCCAAGAGAAGGGCGTTGACTTTCTCCAGAATCAGGGAGACAACCGATCGATTCGCAAAGTTTCTATTCCAGCATATAGGGGTCTGATTACTGATAGGAATGGTGAGCCTCTTGCTGTGAGCACACCGGTTACGGCGATCATTGCAAATCCTCAGCAAATCCAAGGCAAAGATCTCAAACGATTATCGGCTGCGATGTCCCTTTCTGAAGTGCAGCTTAAAGCTCGTTTGAAGCGCTATCGAAATAAATCCTTCATGTATCTGGCGCGACAGCTTCCAATAGATAAAGCCGAAAGTATTTTGGATTTAAATATCTTAGGTGTGTCTAGCCAAAAGGAGTACAAGCGATTTTATCCTGCTGGCGAGGTTACCGCGCAGTTGGTTGGCTTTACTGATATTAACGATAACGGTCAAGAGGGAATGGAGCTTGCCTACGATACGTGGCTAACCGGCGAAGCGGGCGCAAAAAAGGTTGTACAAGACCGGGCTGGTCGAGTCATTAATGATATTTCACTGATTAAATCTGCAAGATCAGGTGAAGATCTGCGCTTAAGTATAGATCTACGCGTTCAGTATGCTGCTTACAGGGCGCTCAAAAAAGCGGTAAAGAAGCATAGCGCCAAATCTGGTTCGGTCGTGGTACTTGATGTAATAACCGGCGAAGTTTTAGCTATGGTAAATCAGCCTTCATTTAATCCGAATGATCGATCCTATTTAAGTCAAGGCTCTATTCGTAATCGAGCCATGACTGATGTCATGGAGCCTGGTTCTACTGTAAAACCTTTCACTATTTTAGCGGCACTTGAGAGTGGGAAATTTTCATCTGAGAGTTTGATTGATACAAGCCCGGGATATCTTAAGGTTGATTATAAGACCTTTGTGGATCCGTCAAACTATGGTGAATTAGATCTCAGTGGAGTATTAACTAAGTCAAGTCAGGTCGGAACAACTAAGGTGGCCTTAGCGCTTAATCCTGAATTGACGCGCGAATTATTTCAGAGGGTAGGTTTCGGTGAAGTGGTTGGTAGCGGATTTCCTGGTGAGACACTCGGTAATTTGCCGGCCTATCGAAAGTGGGATCCAGTGACTCAAGCCACTTTTGCTTTTGGTTATGGTTTGAGTGTTTCCTCTCTCCAGTTGGCTCGGGCTTATGCAGTTCTTGCTAACGATGGCGTTCGCAGAGAAGTGTCTCTGGTTGCTCTGGAGTCCGAGCCGCCAAGTTCTAGAGTAATTGGTGTTGAGGCCTCACGGCAAGTCCGATATATGTTACAGGCAGCTAGTAGCCGCAAGGGCACTGGTAAAAGAGCTATGATTGATGGTTACTCTGTTGGAGGTAAGACAGGTACTCTGCACAAGGTTAAAACTGGCGGAGGTTATGATGAAAATCGTTACATGTCTGCTTTTGCTGGATTGTCGCCGATTGAAAATCCGCGCCTAGTGACTGTGGTTGTTATTGATGAGCCATCTGATGGTAGTTACTTTGGTGGTCTCGTAGCAGCGCCGGTTTTCTCGGAGGTCACTGGCAGCGCCCTGAGATTGCTTCAGGTAACACCTGATCAAATTGACGTAAACCGTACTGTCGCCTCTATTCCTAAATTGATTAGAAAGCGAGGTGAGTCATGATGGGCTTCTCTCGTAAACCAAAGATCATGCTATCAGACTTGATTCAGGGTCTAAATCTTTCAAAAAAATGCCCACGAATAGCGGTTAAAGGTATGGCTATAGATAGTCGCAGCGTCATGCCCGGTTATCTATTTGTGGCTCTCAAAGGATCTCAGAAAGATGGAATGCAATATGTTCCCCAAGCGATTGATCGCGGAGCGGTTGCAGTTCTGGCTGAATGGGATGGTGTAAATAATGAAGCAGTGAAGCCAATTCATGACGGCATTAAGTCTGCGATTCCAGTGATCGGTATTGAACATTTGGCCCAGTCATTGTCTTCGATTGCTGGGCGCTTCTATGGTGACCCTTCCAAACGACTAACCATAGTGGCGATAACGGGCACCAATGGGAAAACCACCTGTGCGCAGCTATACGCAGATTTATTTTCCCAACTGCAGGATAATTTGCAATCTGAAAGCGAAGGCTATCAGTGTGGATTTGTAGGAACTTTAGGTCACGGAATAGCTAGAATGGAGAGTGCTGAGGATAGCCAAATTTCCTCCTCTCCTGAGAACGTACAGCCTTCGCCTCTCACTACTCCAGATGCTATCTCAATGCAGGGAATTCTTGCAGATTTGGCTGCTGATGGTTGTAGTGCAGTCGCCATAGAGGCTTCATCACACGCCTTAGTGCAGGGTCGGATTTCTAGCTTAGAGTTGGATACGGCGGTCTTCACCAATTTGAGCAGAGATCATTTAGATTATCACGGTGACTTAAATCGTTATGCAAATGCCAAGCGAGAACTATTCAAAGCGGCTGGTCTGAAAAATGCGGTAATCAATATTGATGATAATGTTGGCAAGTCGATTGTTGCAGATCTTGATCCAACTATCCGCGTAATTACCTACAGCTTAGAGAATATCACTGCAGATATTTACTGCCGTTCAATGGAATTCTCGACCTTAGGATTCACTGCGACTATTCAGACTCCGTGGGGCTCTGGAGAAGTATCGTCCAGTTTATTAGGAAAATTTAATCTCTATAATTTGCTCGCAGTTATTGGGGCTTTCGTGATCCAGACAGATGACAGTGAATACGATCTTTTTTCTAAAGTTTTAGAATTAATACCTAATTTAAGTGCGGTGAGTGGGCGCATGGAGCTTGTTGGAAATGGTAATGGTCCTGCGGTTATTGTTGATTATGCTCACACACCAGATGCTCTAGATAAGGCACTTCAGGCCTTAAAGGTTCACTGTAACGGTGCTCTATGGGTTGTCTTTGGTTGTGGCGGTGACCGTGATATTGGCAAGCGCGCGGAGATGGGTAAGATTGCATCTGAGAATGCTGACAAGGTAGTGGTGACGTCAGATAATCCGCGAACTGAATCTGCGAAAAAAATCATCGACGATATTCTCTTGGGGACTACCGGGGATATTCATATTGATGCTGATCGAAGGTCGGCAATCAGTTTTGCGATTGGGGCAGCATGCAAAGAAGACGTTATTTTGATCGCTGGAAAAGGCCATGAAGATTATCAAATTCTTGGAGCTGAACGCTTACCTTTTAGTGATCAAGCTGAGGCTAGATTAGCTCTCCATAAGATTGGCTCTGCAGAGCGGCTCGGAGGTGATCTATGATGCATCAAATGTCTCTCAGTGATGCAGCCTTGCGATTTGGCGGCACTTTGGTCAATCCGGATGGGTATTTTTCTGCGGTGTCTATCGACAGTCGCTCCACTAATTCAGGGGATCTTTTTGTTGCGATCGAGGGTGAACGGTTTGATGGACATCATTTCATCAAAAAGGTCGCTAGTAAAATATCTGGGGCCGTTGTATCTAAGCCTAACAAATCACTAAAAATACCCCAATGGGTGGTCGAAGATACCACTAGGGCGCTTGGTGATATAGCCGTTATGCGAAGGGATAGTTTTCAGGGCTCTGTTATTGCGCTAACCGGAAGTTCAGGTAAAACCTCTGTTAAAGAGGCGATTGCGAAGATTCTATCTCAAAGTAAAAGAGTTCATGCAACTCAGGGTAATTTAAATAACCACTTCGGTGTACCGCTAACTCTGTTGTCAATGGACTCACAGGCAGATGTAGCCGTCATAGAAATGGGTGCTAGTGCTTTAGGAGAGATTGAATATCTTTGCACTATTGCCAAGCCTGATATCGCTTTAGTCAACAATGCGCAAAGTGCTCATATCGAGGGATTTGGCAGTCATGAGGCTATCGCTTCAGCAAAAGCGGAGATATACGAAGGCCTTCATTCCAATGGAATCGCAGTTATCAATCTTGATCAGCCTTGGGTTAAGCAATGGTTGGAGGTAATTAACGACCGCGATTTTCTAAGCTTCTCAATAACAAACCAAAATGCGAATTTATTTGCAAAGGATATTGAAGATTCTGGTAATGGCTGTTTCACCTTTACGCTCTGTCTTAGTTCATGTCTAAGCCTATCAGATGGAGAGCAGGTCTTAACGTTAAGAACTCCAGGATTACATTCAGTTAGTAATGCGCTTGCTGCTGCGGCCTGTGCCGCTGGTGCCGGAGCGAGCCTTGCGCAAATTATTGCTGGGCTGGAATCCGTGGGTTCAATACCTGGCCGCCTGCAGCACAAAATCGTGTCTGATACATGCCTAGTCATCGATGATAGTTACAACGCTAATCCTGATTCATTCAAGTCCGCTATCGATGTTTTATCCAACACTCAGGACTATCGAATCTTGGTGATGGGAGATATGGGAGAGCTAGGAGATCACACTAAGGTATCGCATCGTGAAGTAGGCCGCTACGCAAAAGATCAAAATATAGAGTGTTTTTACAGCACTGGCGTTAATAGTAAGTTTGCTAGCGAGGAATTTGGCGGAAATCATTTTCACAATCAAGAGGCATTAATTGGTGCCTTAGACGCCAAGGTATCTGAATTGCAAGCGCTAGGGAAAAATCTCACCATTTTAGTGAAAGGATCACGAAGTTCGTCAATGGAAAATATTGTTCAAGCACTCGTTACTGGAGAAAAAATCTCATGTTAGTTTGGTTGGCAGATTATCTTAGTCAGTTTTATAGCGCATTTTCGGTAGTTCAATACCTCACACTTCGGGGAATTTTTGCTGTAGTTACTGCGTTGGTGATCAGTTGGGTCTTTGGGCCAGCTGTTATTCGCAAGCTCAATCAACTGCAAATGGGGCAGGCAATTCGGGGCGATGGCCCTCAATCTCATCTCAGTAAAGCCGGAACCCCAACGATGGGGGGAGCGCTCATCTTACTGGCAGTGTTTATTAGCACTCTGCTTTGGGCAGATTTGGGAAATCGCTATGTTTGGATAGTCCTTGGAACTACGTTGACATTTGGACTTGTTGGCTGGGTTGATGATTACCGAAAGGTCGTAGAAAAAGATCCTCGGGGTTTGCCCGCCCGCTGGAAATATCTGTGGCAGTCTTTGTTTGGCTTGACTGCAGCTTTGGTACTTTACTACACCGCTCAAGTACCTGCCGAGACCGAACTCATTGTCCCGTTCTTTAAAAACGTAGCCTTGGCTATGGGGCCTTTTTATATACTTTTTGCCTACTTCGTTATCGTCGGGACCAGTAATGCCGTCAATCTGACCGATGGTCTTGATGGCTTGGCAATCTTGCCTACGGTTTTGGTGAGTGGTGCTTTAGGGATAATTGCTTATCTTACCGGTAACTACCAGTTTGCTAACTACTTACACATTCCTTTTATCAGTGGGGCGGGTGAGCTACTCATTATCACTGGAGCTCTCTGCGGTGCTGGGTTGGGGTTTCTCTGGTTCAACACTTATCCCGCCATGGTATTTATGGGAGACATTGGGGCTCTGGCATTAGGTGCTGCACTTGGTGTAATCGCAGTCATTGTGCGCCAGGAGATTGTGTTGGCGATTATGGGTGGTGTATTTGTAGTAGAAACACTCTCGGTGATTTTACAGGTGGCTTCTTTCAAGCTAACGGGGAAGCGAATTTTTCGTATGGCGCCACTGCATCATCACTACGAATTAAAAGGTTGGCCGGAGCCAAGAGTAATCGTGCGCTTTTGGATTATCACCGTTGTGTTGGTGCTAGTAGGTTTAGCAACATTGAAACTTAGATAGAGATGATAAATGTAATGACAGAGAGCAATCTCGTTAAACGTAATATCGTGATCTTTGGCATGGGTGCCACGGGTATTTCGGTGGCGCGTTATCTGTCAGATATAGGTGCCGACTTTAGTTTTGCAGACAGCAGAAGGGCACCAGCTAATCTATCTAAGGTCAAGGGCTTATATCCAAGCACCAATATTACCGTCGGCGAATTTACTGATGAAATCTTGTTAGATATTGATCTTATTGTAGTCAGTCCTGGAATATCTCTCAGTGAGCCGGTTTTGCAGATGGCACATGAAAAAGGCATTGAGATTATAGGAGATTTAGCACTGTTTCTCACAGCAGCATCAGCACCAGTTGTTGCAATCACTGGCTCGAATGGGAAGAGTACAGTGACAACATTGCTTGGAGAAATGGCAAAAGCAAGTGGCTTAAAAACAGGTGTGGGCGGTAATTTGGGTGTTCCTATGCTTGACCTTCTTGACTCTGATTGTCAGCTCTACATATTAGAATTATCGAGTTTTCAACTTGAATTAATGAGTGACAGTCTGGGTGCAGTCGTTTGCCTCTTGAATATCAGCCCAGATCATATGGATCGGTATCAAAGCTTAGAGTCTTACTCTGCTGCCAAACAGAATATTTACTTGGGGGCTTCGGTAACCGTCTCTAACCGGCAAGATAGTTTGACCGCGCCGCCGCATTCTGACGCAACCCGTCACATAACATTTGGTTTTGATAAGCCTATGGATGGGCACTTTGGGATCGATACTATCAGTGAGATCGACTACTTGTATGCTGGATCCGATCAATTGATTAGCACTCAAGATATTGCCATGAAGGGCAGGCACAACATAGTTAACGCTCTGGCCGCTTTAGCGTTAGGGTCTGCCATAAAGCTACAAAATACCCTTATGCTGCAGACATTGCGCGTATTCAAAGGCTTGCCTCATCGCTGTGAGTCAATTGCCACAATCGATGATGTTCTCTATATCGATGACTCAAAGGGGACCAATGTCGGTGCTACTTTGGCTGCAATAGAGGGCTTTGGGTCGCAATCCAAGAAAAATATATTGCTCATAGCTGGAGGGCAAGGCAAGGGTCAGAGATTTGATGATTTGAGAGATGCAGCCGGTCGGTTTTTGAAGTGCGGAGTGCTCTATGGAGAGGATGCCCATCAGATCGAGAAGGCACTAAATTCAGTGGTCAGTATTTATCGGGCTAAGTCACTTGATAGCGCTGTAGTGGTGGCAAAACAAACGGCTGTAGCTGGCGATATAGTGCTGCTCTCACCTGCCTGCGCAAGCTTTGATTTATTTTCAGGTTTTGAAGAGCGCGGTCAATGTTTCCAGCATGCTGTTTTATCTAACAATGGAAAGCTACTCGACACATCGAATAGGGGGGCATCATGTTAATAACAATGCCCCTATCTGTTTCTAAGCAAAGCAATAGGCAATGGCACTTAGATATGTCGCTGCTATTGCCTGTAGCGGCTCTAATTTCTGTCGGATTTATCATGATCAGTTCGGCGTCATTTAGCTTTGGAGACCACAGATTAGGCGATGAACTATTTTTCTTTAAACGTCATATCGTCTATTTAATGCTGAGCGCTATAGCCATGCTGGTGACTTTTCTGACGCCATCTACGTTCTGGTCGAAGTACTCTCGATTATGGATGCTCGCTTCGGTTGTGCTTCTGGTCTTAGTTTTGATTCCAGGTATCGGACGAGAGTTGAATGGAAGTCGCCGGTGGTTGGCGTTGGGTGGCTTTACTATTCAGGTTTCAGAGCTAGTCAAGGTAGCGACTATCGTATTTTTAGCGACCTATTTGCAGCAATATAGAGAAACTCTGGGAGAGGGTTGGGAGCATTTTGGCAAGCTTATGGTGCTGATAGGTTTGTTGACTGTATTGTTGATCAGAGAGCCTGATTTTGGTTCTGTGGTAGTTCTTGGCGGAACATTCATGGCGATGTTGTTCCTTGGAGGGGCAAAGCTACGGCAGTACATTTTCCTCATAGCTATTTGTGCGGCAGTGCTCTGGTGGTTGAAAGATTCGTCCCCCTATCGAATGGCGCGGATCACAGCATATCTTGATCCTTGGTCCGATCAATTTAATAGTGGTTATCAACTCACTCAATCTTTAATTGCTTTTGGTCGAGGCGAATGGTTTGGCGTAGGGCTCGGTCAGTCAGTACAAAAAATGCTCTATCTACCCGAAGCCCACACCGACTTTGTATTTGCCATTTTCGCTGAAGAATTTGGTTTCCTTGGTGTTATTTGTCTAATAGGCCTCTACTGTTTGATGGTTACTCGAATCTTTGGTTTGAGTAGAAAAGCTATCGAGCAGCAGAAATGGTATCCCGCCTTTGTGTTAATCGGCTTTGGCTTATTGATTAGCGGACAGACGTTTATTAATTTAGGTGTGAATGCGGGCCTCTTACCAACAAAAGGATTAACCCTTCCTTTCGTCAGCTATGGCGGAAGTAGTTTGCTGGTTTCTTGTGCAATGGTGGGGATGATGCTTCGTTTTGCTCATGACCTCAATCAACCAGAAAGCACTAGTCGGAGGTCTGCAAATGTCCGACGATAATCAGATAAGGGTCATGGTAATGGCTGGAGGTACTGGTGGACATGTGTTTCCTGCGTTAGCAGTCGTCGATCAGTTACGCAATCAGAAAGCGATCGTTTCTTGGCTTGGGACACGTCAGGGGATAGAAGCAGACTTAGTTCCGCCACAGAATATAGATCTACATTTTATCGACATTGAGGGTATCCGTGGGCGAGGGCTTTTAGTCTTTATTAAAGCTCCATTGTTATTGTGGCGCTCTATTTCTCAAGCTTTGAAGGTTATCTCCGAATTCAAACCTCAGGTCGTGCTAGGTATGGGAGGTTTTGCGTCTGGCCCGGGGGCTGTTGCGGCTTGGTTAAAACGTATCCCTGTTGTTATTCATGAGCAAAACTCAGTGGCAGGAACAACTAATAGATTGACTGCTCTCTTTGCTAGAAGAGTGATGCAAGGCTTCCCGAATACATTAAAAAAAGGAGTCTGGTCAGGAAATCCGGTGCGCAGAGAAATTGCTCAGATAATACCTCCACAAGAGCGATTTGAAGCGAGAGATGGGAAACCTAAATTACTTGTATTGGGTGGGAGCAGAGGTGCATTAGCGATAAATGAAATTTTACCAAAAGCACTCGCTCAGATTGACTCTGCGATCTGCCCTGATGTTTTCCATCAGACTGGAAAGGCTCATTTGGAGGCAACATTAGAGCTCTATGCGGCTGAAGGTTTTGATCAAGACAGTGATGCGCTGACCGTAGTACCTTTCATTGAGTCGATGGAAGTTGTCTACGAATGGGCCGACTTTGTTATTTGTCGGGCGGGAGCTCTTACAGTAGCAGAGCTAACCTCTGCGGGGCTTGGCGCCTTACTAATTCCATTTCCTTATGCTATTGATGATCATCAAACCGCCAATGGTCAGCTATTGGTTGATCATGGCGCGGCTGAGATGATCCAACAAATAAATCTAACTCCTGAAAATCTAGCTGCAATTATCACTGACATTACGATGGATTCAGAAAAACGGCTAGCTATGGCTATCAATGCGAGGGCGCTGGCTAAGAATGGGGCGGCACAGCAGGTTGCAGATATGTGTCTGGAGGTGGCTAATGGTCAATAGATCTGATTTCCACGTACCTGAAATGCGTCGGATTCGCCGCATTCATTTTGTTGGAATTGGTGGTAGTGGCATGTGCGGTATTGCGGAAGTGTTGCTAAATCAGGGCTATGAAATATCAGGATCTGACATAACGATTAATGCTAGCGCCACGCAACTCCAGAAGGCCGGTGCGCAGGTGTTTGAGGGGCATAGTGAGAATAATATCGAGGGTGCAGATGTTGTAGTTAAGTCATCTGCTGTAACCTTTGAAAATCTTGAAATTGCTGCCGCCGTAGCCCATGGAATTCCAGTAGTGAGGCGAGCTGAAATGCTTGCTGAGCTGATGCGCTATAGACATGGAATTGCTGTTGCGGGGACCCACGGAAAAACAACAACGACTAGCCTCATTACAGCTATTTTCGCAGCGGATGGACGTGACCCTACATTTATTGTGGGTGGACGAGTAAATAGTGTAGGTACCAATGCTCAACTTGGCGGCAGTCGTTATCTGGTTGCCGAGGCTGATGAGAGTGACGCGTCCTTCTTACATCTGCAGCCAATGGTTTCAGTGGTCACCAATATCGAAGCTGATCATATGGAGACATATGACTTTAACTTTGACCGGGTTAAAGATACTTACATTAAATTCCTTCATAACCTCCCTTTCTACGGATTAGCGGTGTTGTGTGTCGATGACGAGGTTATTAGGAGCCTTCTTGTTCAGGTGGCTCGACCAACCCTAACCTATGGATTTAGTGATGATGCGGCTTACAGAATTCGGAAGGTTAGTAATAGTAAGCATCAGACACATTTTGTAATTGATCGGCCTGATGAATTGACCTCACTGGATATCACTTTAAATATTCCCGGCAGACACAACGTTCTGAATGCTGCGGCAGCCATTGCGGTTGCCAGTGATGAGGGTATTCCTGACAGTGCCATCATTAATGGATTGCAGGAATTTAGCGGCGTTGGTCGTCGCTTTGAAATTGTAGGTGATTATCCTGTGAAAGAGGGTACCGCCATGTTGGTTGATGACTATGGGCATCATCCTACTGAGGTTAAAGCAACCATCGATGCGGTTCGAGCGGGATGGCCCGGTAAAAGGCTAGTAATGGTCTTCCAACCCCATCGCTATACAAGAACACGAGATCTATTTGATGACTTTGTTGAGGTCCTTTCCCAGGTAGACGTATTAATTGTTCTGGATGTTTACGCGGCCGGTGAGGAAGAGATAGAGGGTGCAAGTAGTACTGATCTATGCAGCAGCATAAGCCAAAAGTCTGCGGTAAATCCTATTCATGCGCAGACGTTAGAAATAGTGCCTAGCTTGGTTGCCGATTTTGTCAAAGCGGATGATTTGGTACTGACCCAAGGAGCTGGAAGCGTCACTAAGTTAGTTGCGATGTTGACCGATACTGAACTGGGGCAGGTGAAAATATGACTACTCACCTACAAAACTCCAGAGATGTCAGCCAATTTGGTCGTGTGGGCCTTTTATATGGTGGGACCTCATCAGAACGCGAAATTTCATTGATGAGTGGTGAAGCTGTTTATGGGGCATTAATAAACATGGGTGTCGACACCCTGTTGATCGATGCGCAGGATGATATTGCAACACAATTAGCAGACTATGATTTAGACCGTATCTTTATTGCGCTGCATGGGCCTGGCGGAGAAGACGGTAAGTTACAGAGCACTTTGGAAAGTCTAAAAATCCCTTATACGGGAAGTGGTGTTTTAGCCTCTGAATTGGCCATGGATAAAAAGAGATGTAAGGAGTTATGGAAAGATATTGGGTTACCAACAACTGATTTCTTTCTGTTACACAAGGATACGCATTGGTCTGAAGCCCTCAGTGCGCTTGGCGGTAAAGCGATGGTCAAGCCTGCCTCTGAAGGGTCAAGCATTGGAATGAGTAGAGTAGAAAATGCTAACGAACTAAAAGCTGCTTGGTTACATGCTGCAAATTATGATGCCGTGGTTATCGCTGAACCTTTACTAGAAGGTGAGGAATATACCGTCGCTATTCTTGATGATCAGGTTTTACCCTCAATAAGAATTCGTTCAAACGAGATATTTTATGACTATCAGGCGAAATATTTCTCGGATGAAACAGCTTATTTCTGTCCGAGTGGACTTTCCCCAGACAAAGAGAACGAGCTACAGAAACTATCTCTGGATGCATTCAACAGTCTTGGGTGCGAAGGGTGGGGCCGAGTTGACTTGATGGCAGATAACACCGGTGCATTCCAGCTGTTAGAAGTAAACACAGTGCCTGGTATGACAAGTCACAGTTTAGTTCCTATGGCTGCTATCGCAGCAGGTATGGACTTTAATCAGCTTGTATTTGGAATTTTAGAGGCCTCCACAAGATGACTAAAAAAGGGCCAAGAGGAGCAAACTTTAATCAAAGGCAGAAGCCAGATTTTTCTGATGGTTTGGGTGAGAAGTTTCTGCGCTTGTTAATGGTAACTGTTTTTATTGCAGCTATTTATGGGGCAGATTTTATTTATAAGCAGATCGACACGCCACTTAGCAGAATTATGGTAGGTGGTGAATTTAAGCATCTTGAAGAAGAAGAGTTAGCTAATTTGGTCAACGCAGAAATAGATGGGGGTTTTTTGAGTATGAATCTTAATCAGTTACGCCAGGAATTGCAGAGCCACCCTTGGATTCATCAAGTCAGTGTGCGACGTGAATGGCCGTCAACCTTAAAAGTCGAAGTTCTAGAAGAGGTTCCTATTGCTCGTTGGGGACAACAGGGTTTTTTAAATCGTCTCGGTGATCAGCTAGAACTTCCTGAAAATAGCAATCTTGAGTCTCTGCCTGTACTAGAAGCTGACTTTGGAAGCACCCAAGACATGATTAAGCAGTATCAATTAGTGTCAGAGCTTCTGATTCCAACCAGCTTAAAGTTGACCGAATTACAAAGGGATGCAGTGGGCGCATGGCAGATACAAACAGCCCCTGGGATTAGGTTGGTACTGGGCCGGGATAACGTTGTTGAGAAAATTAGGCGATTAGTCATTGTTTGGAAATCTGGGCTGGACTTGCAGATAGGTAATATTGCATCTATTGATTTGCGCTATCCAAACGGCCTCGCGGTTTCTTGGAAGGATGATGCGCTTGCTAGTGAAGACCAAGATCAGACATCAAAAAATTATAGTGCGGCATAAAAGAGAGCGTAAAAGGTAAAAATTATGAGCAATTCTAATGAAGAGAATATGGTAGTCGCCCTGGATATAGGAACCTCTAAAGTGGTTGCTATTGTAGGTGCAGTTGGCGCCACTGGAGACCTAGAGATCATTGGCACAGGAATGTGTGAGTCCTCTGGGTTAAAGAAAGGAGTAGTGGTTAATATTGAGGCCACCGTAAATTCAATTCAGCGCGCCGTAGAAGAGGCTGAACTGATGGCAGGTTGTTCCATTCATTCTGTCTATGCCGGCATTGCCGGTAGCCATATCCGCAGCTTGAATTCTCACGGCATCGTTGGGATTGGCATGGCTGGAGAGGTCCAACCCCTGGATATTGAAAGAGTCATTGATGCGGCTAGAGCTGTAGCTATTCCAGCTGATCAGGAGATTCTTCACGTTCTCCCTCAAGAATTCATTATTGATGATCAAGAGGGTGTCAGAGAACCAATTGGTATGTCCGGCGTTCGACTTGAAGCTAAGGTTCATCTGGTTACCTGTGCTGCAAATGCGGCTCAGAACATTAAAAAATGTATACGACGCTGTGGCCTAGAAGTAGAAGATCTGGCACTAGAGCAAATGGCATCTAGTTACGCAATTTTGACCGAAGATGAGAAGCAACTCGGTGTCGCGCTAGTCGACATTGGTGGAGGTACCTCAGACATTGCGATTTTCACGGAAGGAGCAATTCGTCATACCGGCGTTATACCAATTGCGGGTGATCAAGTAACAAATGATATAGCGATGGCGTTGCGCACACCCACACCTCACGCTGAAGAACTAAAGATTAAGTATGCCTGTGCCCTTGCAAAATTAGCTGGGCCAGATGAAACAGTAAAAGTTCCCAGTGTTGGTGATCGTGATTCTAGAGACATGTCCCGTCAATTACTTGCTGAAGTGGTAGAGCCTAGGTACGACGAATTATTTACTCTGGTCCAAGCAGAGCTTCGCAGAAGTGGGTTTGAAGAACTTATTGCAGCTGGTGTTGTGTTAACTGGCGGCACATCAAAGATGGAGGGTGTTACTGAATTGGCCGAGGAAATTTTCCACATGCCTGTCCGAATCGGTGCTCCGACTAAAGTAAAAGGTCTGTCAGATATCGTCAACAATCCAATTTATTCAACGGGTGTTGGCCTATTACATTTTGGGGTCGCTCAACAAAGTAAACATGGTCATAGCGATTCCGGTAATGGACAGACTGGAAGTATGTTTGAGAGAGTTAAAGGTTGGTTTCAAGGTGGAGTTTAAGTGCTACTAGAAATAGTGGTTAATATTTTAATTGTGAGGCGCAAATAAGGAGAACGATATGTTCGAGTTAGTGGATAGCATTCCGAAGAATGCAGAAATCAAGGTAGTGGGTGTTGGTGGTGGTGGCTGCAACGCAGTACGCCATATGATTGATAGTAATATCGATGGTGTGCATTTTATTTGTGCTAACACCGATGCTCAGTCTATGTATAACCTAGATAGTGCAACCGTTTTACAACTGGGTGGTGCACTGACCAAAGGTCTTGGTGCTGGTGCCAATCCTGAGGTAGGACGCCAAGCGGCAATGGAAGATAAAGAGCGTATTGCTCAGGTTTTAGAGGGAGCAGATATGGTCTTCATCACTGCAGGTATGGGTGGCGGCACAGGTACCGGTGGTGCCCCTGTTATTGCAGAAATTGCAAAGCAAATGGGGATATTGACGGTTGGTGTGGTCACACGGCCATTCTCATTTGAAGGACGCAAGCGCATGGCGATTGCTGATGAGGGGATCGCTCAACTTAAAGAGCGTGTTGATTCTCTTATTATAGTTCCAAATGAGAAGTTGCTTCAGGTATTGGGTAAGGATATGACCGTACTTAATGCCTTTAGGCAAGCGAATGACGTTTTATTTGGAGCTGTTCAAGGTATCACCGATCTAATTCTCTTGGATGGTCTGATTAATGTCGATTTCGCTGATGTGAGGACCGTGATGTCTGAAATGGGAATGGCTATGATGGGTACTGGTGACGCAAGTGGCTCTGATCGTGCTGCGGTTGCAGCTGAAGGAGCTATCCGTTGTCCATTGCTTGAAGACGTTAATCTGCAGGGAGCCAAAGGTATCTTGGTTAATATTACCAGTGGTTTTGATCTCACTTTGGGTGAGTTTGAAGATGTGGGTAATACGATCAGAGAGTTTGCTGATGAAGACGCTACGATTATTGTCGGTAGTGTTTTTGATCCCGACCTCAACGATCAGTTGCGAGTTACTGTTGTTGCTACAGGATTACGTGCTCCGGGTGCTAAGACCGGCCCAAGAGGAGTCGTAGTTGACAATCAGCCACCTCGAAAGAGTGGTGGAGACTTCGATTGGGGTAGATTAGAGCAGCCCACTAGCATCAGACGCGGCTCCGCAATTGGAGAGGGATCTACTGCCAGAAAGGCTGAAATTCAGGCCGATCCTGAGCTTGATTATCTTGATGTACCTGCTTTTTTGAGAAAACAGGCAGATTAATGCTGTGATGACTTTGAGCCTCTTATTGCCACGCCTCAGATTGCAAAAATCTTGGTGATAAGGGGCTTGTCTGTTACTATTTGCGATTGATAGTAGGAATAGACATGATTAAGCAGCGCACAATTAAAAATACTATTCGTGCAACTGGCGTGGGTCTCCATACTGGCCAAAAAGTCTATTTAACTTTAAATCCCGCAGAGCCGGACACAGGTATTGTGTTTCGGCGCTCTGATCTTGAGCCTTCAGTGTCTATCGCGGCTACCCCAGAAAATGTTGGGGACACCAATATGCACACGACTCTGGTAAGTGGCAAGACTCGCGTTTCCACTATAGAACACCTAATGTCGGCGTTAGCTGGAATGGGTATCGATAACCTTGTGGTAGATGTGTCAGCTGAAGAAATCCCTATTATGGATGGTAGTGCAGCTCCTTTTGTATTTTTGCTTCAGTCGGCAGGGATTGTTGAGCAAGAGGCGCTTAAAAAGTTCATACGTATTAAAAAACCAGTCACAGTTAAACAAGATGACAAAGTTGCAACTTTTAGGCCTTTTGATGGGTTTAAAGTAAATTTTTCCATCGATTTTGATCATCCGGTTCTTAAGGAACAGACACTTAATGCCAGCGTTGACTTCTCAAGTACAAGTTTCGTCAAAGAAGTCAGCCGAGCGAGAACTTTCGGGTTTATGCGTGATATGGAGTATTTGAAATCCATTGGCCTTGCCCGCGGTGCTAGTTTGGATAATGCGGTTGGCATTGATGATGATCATATTGTTAATGAACAAGGGTTGCGTTATAGCGATGAGTTTGTGAAACACAAAATTCTTGATGCCATCGGTGATCTTTATGTTGTTGGCAATAGTCTAATTGGCGAATATGATGCTCATAAATCAGGCCATGGTTTAAACAATGTGTCATTGAGAGCATTAATGGCTGATAAAGATGCGTGGGAAGTAGTGACCTTCGAGAATAATCCCGAAGAAGTACCAATTTCATACATCCACGCAAGTTAGTAAAACAGGTCTCATTTTTTAGTGAAAATAATCCTCATAAGCAATCGAGCCGAGAAAGTTAGGACTATCCGCCTAAACAGCTGGGCTAAGTGTGTCTTATCTGCTTTGGTGCTCGGGGTACCTTTAGCTGCGGGTACAATGTTAGGCGTCAAAATTGCTGATGGCCGGTGGGAGTTATTGTTCGATAACAGTATTGTCGAAATGCAGCATCAAATTGTGGCCCAACAAGAACAGGTAGATCAGGGAAGGCAACAGTTAGATAACTCTCTGGCAGCAATGACGGCGAGGTTGGCTAGGTTAAGATCGCGGCTAGTGCGCCTTGATGCACTTGGAGAGCAGTTGACGCAGGTCGCTAGCCTAGAGGACGGAGAGTTTGATTTCTCCTCAACGCCAGGCTTAGGTGGGCCCATAGAGACGCCATTGGCAGAAATTGCTGAGCATGCTGAAATTCAAGACAAAGTATCGGTCATGTTCGCCAAACTAGATAGCACTATTAGCAGCCGTGAATCCCAACTGCAGATTCTCCAGTCGATGTTATCTGATAAAAAGTTAAAAAATGAGCAGTTTGTTGCGGGACGACCGGTCAAAAAAGGTTGGATGTCATCAGAATATGGCATGCGTATTGACCCTTTTCATGGCAAACAACAGTGGCATGGCGGTATTGATTTTGCTGGGCGTAAAGGAGATGACGTGGTGGCGGTAGCCTCTGGCGTTGTAACCTGGTCTGGAGATCGCAGTGGTTATGGCTTGATGGTTGAAATTAATCATAGTGATGGCTATGTGACTCGCTATGCACACAATGAAAAGAATCTTGCTGACCTTGGCACCATCGTAAAAAAGGGTGAGGTTATTGCCCAGATGGGAAGTTCAGGTCGCTCTACTGGCCCCCATGTACATTTTGAAGTGTTTAAAAATGGTCGCACTGTGGATCCAGCGACCTATATCCGTCGAACCTACCGCTAAACTCTCCTTTAAGATCTGCTCCATTGGGAAGATTGTATCTCCCGATTTCTATCGTTAAAAAATATCGGAAACCACTATGTTAGGGAAAGTGTTAAAAAAGATTGTTGGTACCAGCAATGACCGCGAACTTCGCCAAATGGGAAAGGTCGTAAAGAAAATTAATGTCTACGAAGATGAACTGAAACAGTTAAGTGACACTGAGTTGAAGGGGCAGACTGATTTGTTCCGAGAACAACTCGCCAACGGTGATACCTTAGATGGAATTCTTCCCAAGGCCTTTGCCGTGGTTCGAGAAACGTCAAGTCGAGTGCTTGGGATGCGCCATTTTGACGTTCAAATGATTGGTGGATTGACACTGCACCAAGGCAAAATAGCAGAAATGAGAACTGGAGAAGGTAAGACCTTGGTGGCTACTCTTGCAGCTTACCTAAATGCTCTGTCTGGTGAAGGCGTGCATGTTATCACTGTAAATGATTATTTGGCTCGCCGTGATGCGCAATGGATGGCACCACTTTATCAGGCACTAGGTATGTCAGTGGGGGTTATTCAGTCCTATCAAGGGGCTAACACCGCAAATTCATTTTATTTAGGCCCAGATGATGAAGGGGAGCTCAAGTCGAGCCCTCGCCAGCAATCCTACGCTGCCGATATTACCTACGGCACTAATAACGAGTTTGGTTTTGATTACCTCCGTGACAATATGGCATTGCGTCTGGAAGACAAATCACAACGTGGGATGGCCTTTGCAATCGTAGATGAGGTTGATTCTATTCTCATCGATGAGGCACGGACTCCACTAGTAATCTCTGGAGCGGCCCAGGATAGCTCAGCTTTATATAAAACAATTAATGTTCTTACCTCGCGATTACTACCGGTGATAGAAACTGATGCTGAGGACACTCAGAGTGAAGAAGAGCAGGATATCGTTGGTGATTTCGTTATCGATGAAAAATCCAGAAGCGTAGACTTAACCGAGGATGGGCACCAGAAAATTGAAGAGATCTTGATTAAAGAAGGCCTCCTGGATCAAGATCAAAGTCTCTATCAAGCGACCAACCTTGGATTATTGCATCACGTCAGTTCAGCATTGCGTGCAAATCATCTCTTTCACCGTGATGTTGAATACATCATTCAAGATGGACAGGCAGTGTTAATTGACGAGCATACTGGTCGCACTATGCCCGGTCGCAGGCTGTCCGAGGGTTTGCATCAAGCCATTGAGGCAAAAGAGAACTTACAAATACAGCAAGAGAGCCAGACCCTAGCATCAACGACATTTCAAAACTATTTTCGCCTGTACCACAAATTAGCTGGAATGACGGGCACTGCAGATACAGAGGCTTATGAGTTCGATCAGATATATGGCTTGAAAGTCATGGTCATTCCAACCAATGTTGATGTGGTCAGAGTAGACCTAAATGATCTTGTTTTTCTTAGCCAAGAAGAAAAATTTGAGGCTGTTATTACCGACATCAAAGAAATTGTTACAGCCGGCGCACCTGTCCTGGTGGGTACAGCCTCCGTTGAGACCTCTGAGCTTCTATCTGGCATGCTTAAGAAAGCCAAGATTAAGCACAGCGTATTGAATGCTAAGCAACACGAGTTAGAGGCCAATATTATTGTCAATGCAGGCCGCCCCGGTGCAGTTACGATCGCTACGAATATGGCGGGACGTGGTACTGATATTGTTTTAGGCGGCAACCTTGATGCTGAATTAAAGCAACTTAATGAAAAGAAGAGCGTTACCGAAGACAAGATCCAAGCATTGAAGGACGATTGGACTGATCGTCATTCTAAGGTTATAGAGGCAGGAGGATTACATATTGTTGCTACCGAGCGACACGAGTCTAGGCGGATAGATAATCAGTTGCGCGGCCGATCTGGACGTCAAGGTGATCCGGGTGTATCTCGATTTTATCTCTCTCTTGAAGACCCATTGATGAGGCTTTTTGCCTCAGATACAGTAAAAAACATGATGCGGCGCATGGGAATGGAGCACGGCGAATCTATTGAGCATCGCATGGTGACCAATGCCATCATCAAGGCTCAACGCAAGGTTGAAGGGCGTAATTTTGATATTCGAAAACACTTACTCGAATACGACGACGTTGCCAATGACCAGAGGCAGGTTATCTACCAGCAGCGTAATGATTTACTCGAGGATGATGATATTTCGGATGTTATCACCAACGTAAGGGGTGATGTTATCGATCAATGCATCAGTACTTATATTCCACCGATGAGCATTGAAGAACAATGGGATGTGGAAGGTCTAGAAAAAGCGCTCGCTACCGAGTTTTCTAATGAGATCACAGTGCAAAAATGGCTGGATGAGGACGATCGTCTAGAGGAAACCGACCTGCGAGAGAAAATCGTTGCCGTGATACAGCAAGACTACCTAGAGCGATATGCTCATGTGGGTGATCAAATGCGTGAGGTAGAGCGCCAGATCATGCTGCAAGTATTGGATAATCTCTGGAAAGAGCACCTCGCCAGTATGGATCAGTTGCGTCAAGGCATAGGGCTTAGAGCCTATGCTCAAAAAAATCCAAAACAAGAATATAAGCGCGAGTCCTTTGTGTTATTTGAGGACTTATTGGGCAATATTAAATACGATACTATTCGCTATCTCAGTCATATTGAAGTTGCCAGCAAAGAGGACATGCAGCGTTTAGAAGAGCAGCGCCGCAAAGAGCAGCAGAATCGAGAGTATAAGCATGCTGAGACTGCTGGATTATCGGAGGAGGCTGATGTAAATGCTCAAGAGCCTAAGGAGGCTGCAGCTCAACCCATAATGAGGCAGGGGCCAAAAGTTGGACGTAACGACCTTTGCACCTGTGGATCAGGTAAAAAGTTTAAGCATTGCTGTGGTAAGATCTAGCTAGCGCAACAGGGGTAAAAGGCATGGCCACAGGAACTTCAGATCTGCCCGAACTGCACCCAGTACTTGGGTTTAAGTTAGGGACTACTAGTGCCGGAATAAAATCTGCGGACCGACCTGACCTTGTTGTTATGGAAATAGCCGAAGGTAGCTCGGTGGCTGCTCTATTCACCAAGAATGCTTTTTGTGCAGCTCCAGTAACTGTGTGCAAAGAACGTCTAGCTCGGTGCACTCCACGCTACTTAGTGACCAATACTGGCAATGCAAATGCGGGTACTGGCGAGCAAGGTTTATTGGATGCCACCCAAACCTGCAGTGCCTTAGCGACCCTTGCTGGTGTGGAGATCGATACTATTCTGCCGTTTTCTACAGGCGTGATTGGTGAGCTCCTGCCGATTGATAAATTGTTAGCTGGGTTGCCCGATGCATTTGAACAACTTAGCGAATCAGGCTGGACTGATGCTGCTCAAGGAATTTTAACCACAGATACAAGAGCAAAAGGTAGCAGCACACAATTTGGGTCTGACAAACCAGTGACCATTACTGGAATCGCTAAAGGGTCAGGCATGATAAAGCCAAATATGGCCACCATGTTAGCTTATGTAGCCACTGATGCAGTTATTAATGAAGAGCTACTGCATCGAGCACTCACACTTGCAACCGGAAAGTCTTTTAATCGCATTACTGTCGATAGTGATACCTCAACTAATGACTCTGTTGTTTTGGTGGCCACAGGAGCGAGTGGCGTCATAATAGACGAAGAATCTTTTGACAGCTTTCTTGAAAGCCTGTGCCAAGTGTTTACCGATCTAGCCCAGGCCATTATTCGTGATGCAGAGGGTTCTACTAAATTTGTTTCAGTGGTTGTTGATACAGCTAGCAATCAGTCAGAGGCTTTAAAGGTTGCTTATACCATTGCAGAATCACCTCTAGTCAAAACTGCACTATCAGCATCAGATCCAAACTGGGGTCGAATCCTTGCCGCTATTGGGCGCTCTGGTATTGAAGATTTGGATGTCAACGAGGTTCAAATATTGCTCAATTCAGTTTTAATTGCTGACCATGGAGCGCGAGCCCCCAGTTACAGTGAAGAAGCAGGACAAGCTGCTATGCAGCCAGAGGATATTGAAATACGTGTTTGTTTGAATCGAGGCGACGCCAGTGAAGTTGTCTGGACTAGTGATTTAACTCACGAATATGTCCGTATCAATGCAGAGTATCGAACTTAACCTGCGGTGCTGAGATGAAACGCATTCAAGTGGTTGCTGCGATAATTTATGGCGATAAAAACCTCTACCCTAATCAAATTCTTATTTCCCGTCGTGCAGGTCACTTGCACCAAGGTGGTTTGTGGGAATTTCCGGGTGGAAAAATTGAACATAATGAAGCTCCACAGCAAGGTTTAACTCGGGAGCTTGAAGAGGAGTTGGGTATTAGGGTTACTCATGCTGAGCCATTGATGAAAATACATCATGACTACGCAGATAAGAAAGTATCCCTCGATATTTGGTCGGTTACTGCTTTTGAGGGAGAGGCGAGGGGAATGGAAGGGCAAGAAATCGCTTGGGTCCCTGTCGACCAACTCATGAATTACGATTTTCCAGAGGCAAATCGAGCAATTTTAGAGAATATTCTAGGGTAACCTTGTTTAATGCTCTGTATCTTCTTCGCCCAGCAGCTGGGTATCCATTGCAGGTTCACCGGCAATTTTAAAACTCTCTGTAGCCCAGTCGCCAAAATCTATCTGTTGACAGCGTTTAGAGCAAAAAGGGCGATACTCCCGATCATCTCTCCAGGGAACGTCATTATCACAGGTCGGGCATTTAACAGAGATAGTCATGATTAAAAATTTACTTTTTTGAGTTGGCTAGGGCTAAAAATTTAGCATGTAAGGTTTCAATTCTTTTCTCCATGGTATCTTGATTCAATGCATTATCAAATATCCAGTCTGCTTTACTCAACTTTTCTTCTCGAGACATTTGACTGTCGATAATATATTGAATTTGCTCAATCTCACTACTATCACGAATGCTGGCCCTCTCTAGCTGTAATTCCACAGGTAAATCGATGAGTAACACTGTGTTAACGAGCTGAAATTGATTGGTTTCAAACAATAGTGGGGATTCCAAGATAACGTAAGGACCTTTAGCAGACTGCAGTTGACCAACAATCCAGTCTCTTATAAGTGGGTGCAGAAGTCTTTCTAACCAGGATTTTTCTTCAGCATTAGCAAAGATAACTGCTCGCAAGGCAGCTCGATCTAGCTCGCCATTGGCCAATAGGAAATTATCGCCAAAATGTTGTGCAATTTCACTCAAAGCGGGCATGCCGGGTTCAACAACTGCTCGGGATGCATAGTCGGCATCTACTACTGTTATCCCTAACGTTTGAAAGCCTTGGGAAACAGTACTCTTACCACTGCCAATGCCACCCGTTAAACCGACGATGTATGGTTGTTTGTTCACAGTCTAAGCCTGGGTTATTGCGTGAAGCTGATTAAGGCTCAAATAGCATTAAAGCCTGAAAAATACCAATTGATGATGTTATCACCCCATAATAATGCAATCCATCCCGCTCCTGCGAGAAAAGGGCCAAATGGAATCTGTAGGTTACGACCCTGACCACCTAACAGGATAGCTGCAAGGCCAAAAACTGCGCCAAAAGTGCTAGAGATAAGAATTACCAGGGGTAGCATTTGCCAGCCAAGCCAGGCACCCAAGGCGGCCAGTAATTTAAAGTCACCATAACCCATGCCTTCTTTCCCGGTCACTAGCTTAAACATCCAATAGAGACTCCAGAGGCTCAGATATCCAGCTATAGCGCCCGTTACAGCGTCTGGGAGTGGTGCAAAAGTTCCATTAATATTAGCAAAAAGGCCTATCCAAAGCAGGGGTAAGGTAATCTGATCGGGGAGTAATTTCTCATTGATATCAATACCAGCAAGGGCAATTAGGCACAAAGTAAAGATAATGGCATATATAGCGTTTATCGCATCGCCAATATAGGCGATGGTTACTCCAAGCATAAAGCCTGTTAACAACTCCACGAAGGGATACTGGAGAGATATGGCGTGGGAGCAATTGTTGCAGCGCCCTCTGAGTAACAAATAGCTGATGACAGGAATATTTTGCCAAGGTTTGATCTGCTGGCCACAATTTGTGCAATGTGAAGGAGGCCAAAGCAATGTATTGGTTAGTTGGGCTTCATTTGTGTCCTCTTGAGCGATCCCTAGAAATACCTCAGAGTCGTTTCTCCATTGTGCTTTTAATTGTTGTGGTAACCTCAAAATAACTACATTCAAGAAACTGCCGACCACTAAACCAAAGCAAAAGACCACCGCTATAATGGCTTCCGGGGAGATGTTTTGAGTCACAAAATGATCCATGGATGGTCGACACCTAGATAGTCAGACTGCGTAAATGCGCAAGTATAACAGCCTGCAAAATATATTCAGATGACACTACCCAAAGTAAATATAGGCAGATACATCGCAATCATTAGTCCGCCGATGACCACCGCTAAAAATGACATTATTACCGGTTCAAGTAGAGCCGTAAGTGCATCAACGGCGTCATTGACCGAATCTTCATAGGTTTCTGCAGCTTTGTTAATCATAATTTCAAGAGAGCCTGATTCCTCGCCAACCTTGGTTAACTGCTGTAACAGAGGAGGAAAAAGAGTATTTTTTTTCATGCCAATATTTACCAGGCTACCCTGAGCCACTTCTACTTTGAGTTCCATTACTGCAGAAGTGATATGGCGATTTCCTGCCGCGCCAGCAGAGGAATCTATAGCATCAAGCATGGGAATGCCCGATGCGAAGGTGGTTGATAAGGTTCTGGCAAATCGCGCCATGGCACCTAAGTAGATGACATTTCCAAGAACGGGGACTTTCAGCATATATTGATCGAGGAAATATACAAACCTCGGTGATTTTTTCTGGGCGATAGCAAATGATATGCCTGTAAGTACCAATATACCTAACACCTGTAGCCAGTATTCTTGTGCGACTTCAGAAATGCCTATGACGAACTGGGTAAAAGCGGGCAGTTCGGCACCAAAACTGGCAAAGCTAGATTCAAAACTAGGGACTACTTTTATTAATAATATTGCAGTGACAATTACGGCGACCCCCAGCACTGAAATGGGGTAAGTCAGCGCCTTTTTAATGTTAGCTTTTAACCGTTGATTTTTCTCTAAAAAGGACGCTATTCGGTCGAGCATGATATCCAATGTGCCTGAGATCTCTCCGGCGGCGACGAGATTACAGTACAATTCGTCAAAGATATCTGGATATTTTTTCAACGTATCACTCAAGGTTCGGCCTGCCGCCACTTCATTGCGCAACGATAAAATAAAGGTGCGTATATGCTCTTTGTTAGAACTTTCTGCAGCAACATCGAAACTTTGGATTAAAGGCAGGCCGGCTTTTAGCATAGTAGCTAGTTGTCGTGATAGGTTTACGACTTCTTCCTGCGTAATTTTCCTCTGAGTTGTCAGGCTAAAGTTTAGATTAGATTTCGTTTTAACACGGGTTGCCGCCACTCCTAATTTTCTTACCTCAGCGGCTGCCTCTTTTTTATTCTCAGCAAGGACATTACCAGCAACGGGATTCCCATCCCTATCCTGTCCTTCGTAGGTGAATGTAGTTCTTTTGTCAGTTGATTGCATGGGTCTAATTCTCAAAATGTATTATGCTGACTTAAATCCAAGCCAAGCCAAGCAAAGAAAAGAAATAAGTTAGTCTGTTGCTACTCGGTTTGCTTCCTTGATGCTAATGATTCCCTCGGCTACTTTGCGCAAAGCAGAAACGCGCATTGGCCTGAACCCTTCTTTCTGGGCAGCCTTAAAAATATCCACAGAACTGCCTCCATTCAGAATAACCTCCGAAATAGCAGGGCTTATTACTAAGGTTTCGTATATACCCACTCTTCCAGAATACCCCTGCTCACATTTGTCACAGCCAACTGGCTCATAAATAGTGAAGGATGATACGTCGATGTCGATCTTATCGAGGCCTTCCTCCGAGAGAACTTGAGCTGGGAGGTTATCTTGAGGTTTGCGGCAGAACTCACATAGTTTTCTTGCCAGTCGTTGCGCAATAATAAGAGATACCGATGTAGCCACATTGAACGATGATAATCCCATGTTCAGCAATCTATTGATGGTTTCGGTGCTGCTATTGGTGTGCAGTGTAGATAATACTAAATGACCTGTTTGAGAGGCTTTTACTGCAATCTCTGCGGTCTCAAGGTCTCTTATTTCACCAACCATGATGACATCTGGGTCCTGACGCAAAAAGGCGCGCAATGCAGTGGGAAAGTCAAAACCAACGCGAAGATTGATCTGTGTTTGGTTGATGCCGGCAATATTAATCTCAACTGGATCTTCAGCGGTAGAGATATTACGTTCATCTGTGTTGAGAATATTAAGCCCAGTATAAAGTGATACCGTCTTTCCGCTACCCGTGGGCCCGGTCACAAGAATCATACCTTGAGATTTACCTAAAGCAGATAAAAAAGCGGCACGTTGATCATCTTCATACCCAAGTTTATCAATTCCTATGGTGGTAGTAGCTGGGTCCAAAATACGCATCACCACTTTTTCGCCGAATTGCATTGGTAGGGTATTCACCCGCAGATCGATCGACTTATTATCGGCCACCGTGACCCTTATGCGACCATCCTGAGGGATGCGTCTCTCAGTAATGTCTAAGTTTGCCATTATCTTAACGCGTGATACCAATCGAGATGACCAACTTGGTGGCGGTTTAAAGATTTCGCGAAGGATACCGTCCACCCTAAAGCGCACGCGATAATGATGATCATAAGGCTCAAAATGAATATCTGAAGCCTTCATTGTGATCGCGTTAAAGATCATTTTATTAATAAAACGAACGATCGGTGTGGATTCTGTCTTCTCTTTATCTTCAGCTTCCGGATCAATATTGAAGCTTTTCGACTCGTTTACAACGTCATAATCCGCGCTATCAATATTAAGAGATTCAACAAGATTATCAGTGACGTCATCTAACAATTTTCCCCGAAGGATCATCAACTTAGAGTAGGCTACTAAAACAGGCTCCACTGACATTCTTATCTGAAATTGCAGTTCTCTCAACCCTTTAGTATGAGATGGATCTGCCGTAGCTACAAATAGACGCTTGTCACGAATAAATAAAGGCAATAGCAGATGTTTTCTTAGAAACTTACGATCTAAAATTTCCTTGGGTAGGGCTGATATGTCCTCAATATTTGCGTCATCTAAGTTGTAAACAGACATGCCAAATTCACGCGCAGCGACTTCAGCGATTATGTCATCATCAATCATACCCTGGGTACAGATGTAGTCGAGGAGAGATATCTGTTCCGCTTTGGCTCTATTTATAGCGGCCAACATATCCTCTGCTGAGATCAGATTTTCTTCTATCAGCCGCTTAGGAAGACCTCGATGAATTGAAACATTTAGGTTGTTCACATTTATTTCTAAGATAGTTGTAATCATCAGATTCTAGCGAGGATTCGCGAAGTCAATGTGATGGGCGTCACAGAATTATAAATAAGCTTCAAATATGCCGTGTTTATTGTGCAAACCACTGGAAAATTTGGGGTTTTTGGTCAAAAGTATGCACTGGTGAATAAACGACAGTATTTTGTCTCTGCCGATTTTGAAAATTAACTTGGAGTTTTAAATGAAAAATAAACGAACAGAATCAGGTTTTACCCTAATCGAATTAATGATCGTGGTTGCTATTATTGGTATTTTAGCGTCAGTTGCTTTACCAGCCTACAGTGGCTATACCAAGCGGGCAAAAATGTCAGAAGTCATTCTGATTGCCTCGACTTGTAGGACAGAAGTAACTGAATTTGTTCAGCTTAATGGTTCTCCTACGACAGCGCAGGCCGCAGGCTTGGCATGCAATGTTGACCCACATCCGAACTCAAATATTGCCTCAATAGCGGTGGCAGAAAATGGAGTTGTAACAGTAACAAGCGCTAATATTGATGCATCTGCAACGGTAGTCTTAACACCCACTATTGCCACAAACGATGTGACTGGTTGGACCTGTAGTGGTAGCAAATTGGGTATTTTGCCAGCTTCATGTCAAGGATAGGGCCACAAAGGTTGAAGGCTATCTCATCAAGCGCATTGATAGGTCAGTAGCCTGAACATGCTTGGTGAGACTGCCAGATGAGATGTAATTCACCGCAGAGTTTATGTAGTGTTTGACAGTTTCATCAGTAATATTACCGGACACCTCAATTTTGGTTTCACCAAAGTTGAGGTGTTTTAGGTTGTCGATATCGCTAGGCGAAAAATTGTCTAGCATCACCACATCTGCTTGAGCATCCAAGGCCTCGTTTAGCTCATCTAGGTTTTCCACTTCAACTTCCACGACTTTTTCTGGCGCTATTTCTCGGGCTTTAGCCACTGCAAGAGCAATACCCCCGCAGGCTGCAATGTGGTTCTCTTTAATTAAAAAAGCGTCATACAACCCAATTCGATGATTATTACAACCGCCCACGGCAACAGCATATTTTTGTGCTAAGCGCAGGCCGGGTATGGTTTTGCGTGTGTCCAGTATCTTTACTTCGCTACCCGTGGTGAGCGAGGCATACTGCCGTGCTAGTGTGGCAGTGCCAGAGAGTAGCTGTAAGAAATTAAGTGCGGTTCGCTCGCCAGTTAGTAAAACCCGGGCGCTACCGCTGAGGGTAAAGAGTACTTGATCTGGTACAACCTCATCACCATCTTGTACCAGCCAGTGAATACTTGTTTTGGGATCCAGCTGCTTGAAAACTTCATCAACCCAAGCGCAACCGCAGATAACTGCATGCTCTCGACATAGAACTTCACCCTTGGCTTGCTGTTGCTCAGGAATGAGCATAGCAGTAATGTCACCAGTGCCTATATCTTCTTTAAGTGCCCGTTCAACACAGGACGCGATGTCGGCGACGGTGTCCTCAAGTAAAGTGCTCAAGTTACTTTAACTCCTTTTATATTTGCCCGATATTGTATCATTAATTGGTTGTTTGGCTTTACTCCACTGATCTGTTTCAATAACTCTGCACTGACCAAAAAACCACCGAGACACAACATGCGAATTCATGAGGGCTGGTTATCCACAGCAACAGTATTGGTATCACCCAACGCTGATTTGCGGCCAAATCCCTCGGATATTAGCCTGTTGGTGATTCATAATATTAGCTTGCCGCCGGGTCAGTTTGGCGGTGGTCATGTTGCAGAGTTGTTCACCAATAATTTAGACCCTAAGGGGCACCCTTATTTTGCTGAGATTTCTGATCTTAAGGTGTCAGCTCACCTGCTTATTGACAGAAAAGGGGAGGTGACACAATTTGTGCCTTTCCATCAACGTGCATGGCATGCGGGGGTGTCAGAGTTTGATGGGCGAGCGGCCTGTAATGACTTTAGTATTGGTATTGAACTAGAGGGAACAGATACTGAGCCCTACACAGAGGCTCAATATCAGCAATTAGTAGAAGTAACCCAGTGTATTCTCGGAGAATACCCAGCTGTGAACAATGAGAGAATACTAGGTCATAGTGATATTGCTCCAGAGAGAAAAACTGATCCGGGGCCTGTGTTTGATTGGGCTTATTTCAAAAACCTTTTGAAAAGTTAAGATGTTTCCTCATTCCATGGGGCTACCTTAAACAGTAACAGCATTCCAGGAATAGCAATCAGGGTGCACATATAAAAGAAATTCTCCCATCCAACTCCTTCAACGATGATTCCGGTGGCGG
>ERZ1047985.311-NODE-311-length-39420-cov-8.237241_pt1 | contig 39420 bp, 33 predicted proteins | sample MGYA00383097_ERZ1047985 | MGnify/ENA primary metagenome ERZ1047985 (study PRJEB29581, sample SAMEA5548367) | metagenome | biome: marine; feature: coastal; material: water | depth 50 m | study: Short-term variability in the microbial, nano- and picoplankton...
ATGTAGCAAATCAAGAAACTGTAATTTAATGCTAGAAAAATTAAATGAAAAAGTACAGGTTGTTAACTATATAACAACACCTTTTAATTATGATACTTTATCTGATTTGATCCAATTGTTAAATATTGAACCCATAGGTTTAGTTAGAAAAAACGAACTTGTTTGGAAAGAAGAATTTAAAGGGAAAAAATTATCAGATACTGAAATTATAGCAGCTATGGTTGCTCATCCAAAGTTAATTGAACGGCCTATTGTGGTAAAAAATGATAAAGCAGCAATTGGAAGGCCTATTGAAAACGTTCTGAAAATACTTTAAAACAATTTGATAACAAAAAGAGGCTGTATATAGATTTATACAGCCTCTTTTTATTATAGTAAACTTATCTTACTATTTGTTTTTTTTCTTAGCTTCACGTTTCATTTTCAATTTTTCTAAAAATGCACCACCAATCCAATAAGGTATGATAGAGACTAAAAAAATCATTAACCAAAAACCGATGGTGACAATGGTTAAGAATGCTAAAAACCCTAGATATTGATCAAACTGAAACATATTGTTGTTGTAATAAATTTTATATAAAACAAAGATACTATGCTTTTCTCAATAATTATAATAAATATTTTATTTTGTTAACAGGAAATAAACATTAAAGTTTGAGTAAAATTAGCCATTTACGTAACTTTGCATACTTTAAATAAACTAAATTATGGACTACAGAATAGAAAAAGACACGCTAGGTGAAGTTAAAGTTCCTGCTGACAAACTATGGGGTGCGCAAACAGAACGTTCTCGAAATAATTTTAAAATTGGTACTCCAGCCTCAATGCCACTAGAAATAGTTTATGGTTTTGCTTATTTAAAAAAATCTGCTGCCTACAGCAATTGTGAATTGGGCGTTCTTAGTTCAGAAAAAAGAGACCTTATAGCTGCTGTTTGTGACGAAATACTTTCTGGGAATCATGATGATCAATTTCCTCTAGTGATTTGGCAAACTGGTAGTGGTACACAAAGTAATATGAACTTAAATGAGGTTATAGCTAACCGAGCGCATCAACTCGCTGGAAGAGTTATTGGTGATGGAGAAAAAACATTGCTTCCTAATGATGATGTAAATAAATCTCAATCTTCTAACGATACATTTCCTACGGGAATGCATATTGCTGCGTATAAAAAAATAACTGAGGTTACGATTCCAGGAGTCAAAAAATTACATTCAACTTTAGTTCAGAAATCAAATGATTTTAATTCCGTAGTTAAAATTGGTAGAACTCACTTAATGGATGCCACTCCCCTCACACTTGGACAAGAATTTAGTGGTTATGCATCACAGCTAGCACACGGACTAAAAGCATTGGAGAACACCCTTGCACATTTGTCAGAATTAGCCCTTGGTGGTACTGCTGTCGGTACCGGTATTAATACCCCAAAAGGGTATGCAGAGAATGTAGCTTCATACATTTCAAAATTCACTAATTTACCTTTTGTTAGCGCAGAAAATAAGTTTGAGGCCTTAGCTGCACATGACGCCATTGTTGAAACCCATGGAGCGCTAAAACAGTTAGCTATCTCAATAAATAAAATTGCAAATGATATCCGATTGTTAGCTAGTGGCCCAAGGTCTGGTATAGGAGAAATTACGATACCCGCAAACGAACCAGGATCTTCTATAATGCCTGGAAAAGTAAATCCTACTCAAGCGGAAGCATTGACTATGGTTTGCGCTCAAATAATTGGAAACGATATGGCTATTTCCGTTGGAGGAATGCAAGGACATTTTGAATTGAATGTATTTAAACCTTTGATGGCTGCTAATTTTTTATCTTCAGCTCAGTTACTTGGTGACGCTTGTATATCGTTTGAAAAACATTGTGCTGCAGGAATTGAACCAAATTATCAAATGATTGAAAAGCAATTGAATAATTCATTAATGTTGGTCACTTCACTTAACACCAAAATAGGATATTATAAGGCAGCAGAAATAGCTAATACAGCTCATAAAAATGGAACTACTTTAAAAGAAGCGGCTCTTAGCTTGGGGTATGTAACCGAAGCGGAATTTGATTTATGGGTACGACCCGAAGATATGATCGGTAATTAACTTAGTTACTTAGCTTTCTGTTTCTCCAATAGGCTACTATACTCAATAAGAATACAAATGCAGTAAAGTACCAAACAAAATTTGGAGTAACAGGCACATCTCCACTTGCATATGAATGTAAACCTGTTAAATAAAAATTAACACCAAAATAGGTCATCATAATAGAAGCATAAGCCACAACGGCCGCAAAATTAAAAGTCCATTTACCTCTCAAGCCAGGAATGAGTCGCATGTGAAGCACAAAAGCATAGATCATTATACTAATTAATGCCCAAGTTTCTTTTGGATCCCAACCCCAATAACGCCCCCAACTTTCGTTAGCCCATTGACCGCCTAAAAAATTTCCAATAGTTAAAAGAATTAGACCAACCGTTAGAGCCATTTCATTAATAATAGTTATTTCCTTAATGTTCAATTGCATTTTTTTTAGGTTTTTCTTTGTACTCAAAACCATCAATAACAGCGAGGTAAGTCCTAATATCATTCCCAATGTTAAGGGGCCATAACTTGCAACTATTACGGCAACATGAATCATTAACCAGTAACTGTCGAGAACAGGTTGTAGATTAGAAATGGAAGGATCTATCCAATTTTCATGTGCTACCCACAAAATAATAGCTGCAACAAATGCAGTTGATGCAACTGTTAAATAACTTTTTTTACCCAATGCTAGACCAAAAAATACAGTTGCCCATGCAACATAAATAATCGACTCGTAGGCGTCACTCCATGGGGCATGACCACTTATATACCATCGAGCAATTAGTCCTAATGTTAGTAGGATGAATAATATCCAAATTATATATTTAAATAATTTAACGGTAGAGTCAATAATTTTATTTTCTCTAAATATTTGAACAATGATAAAAACAAACATTAAAATTCCAAATACAGCAAAATATTTATATAGTTTATTAAATATATCAATTTTATTGTACCATATCTCTGCAGTAATTTTGTTTTGGGATGGCATTACTTTATTCCCATATTGATTTTGAAATTTCAAAAGTCCTGATAAAATTACGTCAGCATTTGTGTAATCTCCTGTTTTTCTAGACTCTCTTAGGGTTTCAAAATAATAAGGTAGGATGGTTCTAACTACAATTGAATCTTGTTTGTTATAATTTACATTATCAAGTTCTGGATAGGATACCCATCTATTATTTTCATCCTCAGGTATTGGAAATATTTTAAGTATACTACCTCCTAATGCTTCATTCAATAAATAAAAGTTTTCATAAGCCTTCATGAAATCCTTTTGAAACTGATTTTTATTGATGGTTTTTGAGGCTTCCTCTATATAGGGTCCTAGTTTGTTGTTTCCATTATTATCAATGAGATCCATAAGTGAAAAATGCTTTGCATTTTTTATTTCGAGTATTTCTCTAATGCTATCATTTTGCCATTTTAAGGACATTATGGGTGCTTCAAGCCATAGGCTAGGAAATTCGGTCATCGATAAAAATACTTGATTGGCGTCGAGCCCTGCATAGCTATTTTTTCTACTTATTTTTCTTAATAATTCACTAGCGAACGTATTAATGGGTTTCATACGTCCGTTGTCTTGGACAACCAATGTTGCAAAATTTGCTGCGTGTTCTTTTGAAACAGAATTAGCAACTATTATGGAGTCTATTTTTTCTTTTGAAATTTTTATTTTGTGATTAGTGGTATTTTGAGAAAAACTTGAAAAAGAAATAAATAAAATTAGAGTTGTTGTAATGACACCTTTCTTTTTCTTAATTTTCTCAAGCATCTTTCTTAAACTAGCAAATCGGGTATTTTTATCAAATAAAATAGCAAGCATTGCTAAGTACAACAGTGTATATCCTATATAGGTAATCCATGTACCCCAAAAATCGTGATTCACAGATAAAATGGTTCCTTTTTCATCTCCATCAAACGAGGATTGAAAAAAACGATACCCCTGTTCATCTAGAATGTGATTCATAAATATTTCATAATCGTAAAAGTCGGAATCACTTTTATTGACGGTAACTTTACTTTTAAACGCGGAATAATTTTTTTCTGTTCCTGGGTATTTGTCTGCTATAAAATCGTTTAAAGTTATACTAAATGGCAATTGATATTCCTTAGAACCGTAGGTGATAAAAACTTTTAAGCCAGCTAATTCAACTGAAATTGGACTTCTTGTATTTCCTATTCCTCCAAGTATGTCTACAGTTTTAGTTTCCTGGTTAGAACTTACCTCAAGTATTACAGCATTCATATTGGTAGGTTCCTCTTTCGGTGCCTTTACAACACCGTATTCTCCAGACATTACCATTTCTGGGATCACAAAAGCCATGTTTGCGACTTGATACAGTGACCTTAAATTTAAAGGTTGAATAGAGTCTACGACCAATTTACCTTGCTCTCTATCTGCCATTCGCATCCACTGACCTACAAATGGTGAAGAAATTGAATAAACTCCATCGTCATGAAACAAATTAATTGCGCCTTCTGTAGGGTTATTAAATGCAATTAAAACGTTGTGCATGTTTAACACTTCACCATCTCCAATCCAATGATCGTGTCGTTCTCCCCCACTTGCTTCAACAATTTTTAAAAAATCTTTTCCGTTTTCAGATGAGACTACTCCCTCTTTAGCGTTATTGATAAATTGTTTTAGTTTAATTTTTACTTCTTGACCGTTGTAATCCGTATTTAATTCAAAATCATTATCTAGTTTTTCAGAGAATCTTACCTTTTTTGGTGAAATAGTTCGTCGTTGCGGAACACCACCAATTTCATAGTTGCCATCAATAAATGTTGTGATATAGGCTTCAGACGATAAAATCGTATTTTCTGTCTCTCCCTCACGAATGTGTATCACTCCTTCAAAACTCACATATCTAGTAATAAAGGCACCAAAAATTATTAATATAAAGGCCAAATGAAAAGTCAGCGTTGCCCACTTTTCTTTTCTAAAAAGACGGTATCTTTTAATATTTCCAATAAAGTTTATCATTAACAAGCCCATAATGGCTTCAAACCACCAAGCATTGTAAATTAATTCTCTAGTGTAAGGTGTTGGAGATGTTTCTGCTGAAGCATCCATAAAGGTTCCCACAGCCATTGCAGCAGCAAATGCAATAAATAAAACAGCGGTTAAACGTGTTGAAAAAAGAATTGAAGATATTTTCTTAATCATGAAAACTATTTTTTGCAAATTTAAGAAATTACAATCAGTATTATCTTCATAAAATGTTAATCATTATACTTATTTAGTAGGTTTTCTTGTTAATAAAAAAATGGTAAACGTATTAATCATTGGTACATGAAAAATATTGAAATTTAAAAAGTACTATATTCGTATGATGAAATCTGTTGTCTTATTTGGTGCTGGAAATGTTGCTACGCATTTGTGTAAAGCTATTCATAATTCGAATAGTTTTGAAGTTATTCAAGTTTATAGTAAAACCAAAGAAACACTTGATGATTTTGATTTTAATATCGACAAAACCAACGATTTAAGTTCTATAAAAAAAGCATCAATTTATATTATAGCTATACCTGATGATGCTATTATTGATTTTTCCAGAAAAATACCTTTTAAAAATAGACTTGTTGTTCATACTTCAGGATCCGTTCGAATGGAAAAACTTTCAGAGAACAATCGAAAAGGAGTATTTTATCCATTACAAACATTTACTTCAAATGCGAAGGTTAATTTTTCAGAAATACCTATTTGCATCGAAACTTATCATCAAGAAGATTTAATATTATTACAAGAACTGGGAAAATCAATATCAAACAATGTGCAAATAGTAACATCAACTCAAAGAGAACATATCCACTTGAGCGCAGTTATCGTGAACAATTTCGTAAACCATTTATATCTAATTGGTCAAGATTTATTAATGAATCAATCTTTAACTTTTGATATTTTAAAACCTTTAATATTTGAAACTGCTACTAAAATAGAGAATATAAGTCCTCATAACACTCAAACAGGACCAGCTAAAAGGAATGACTTAAAAACAATAGAAAAACAGTTACATTTGTTAAAAGATAGTCCTTACCTAGAAATATATAAAAAAATCACAAATTCAATTTTAGAAAAATACAAACATCAATATGAGCTATAAAGAATACTTGACCAACATTACAACTCTGATTTTTGACGTGGATGGCGTTTTGACCGACGGAACCATTTTAGTTGCAACTAATGGGGATATGTTTAGAAAGATGCACACAAAAGATGGCTATGTGCTCAAGCATGCAGTTGATTGTGGTTACCATATCTGCATTATATCTGGTGGAAATAATGAGGGAGTTCGTAAGCGATTAAATGGTTTAGGTATTGAAGATGTTTATTTAGGAGTTCACCATAAAATGAAAACCTTGGAAACGTATCTACAAAAAAAAGGTTTAAAAATGAAAGAGGTTATGTATATGGGTGACGACATTCCAGACTTAGAGGTTATGCAAAAAGTAGGGCTGGCCTGTTGCCCTCAGGACGCTGTCCAAGAGATAAAAAAAACTTCTCATTATGTTTCCCATAAAAAAGGAGGTAAAGGTTGTGTTCGAGATGTTATTGAACAAATTATGAAAGTTCAAAACAATTGGTTAAACAAAGACAAAATAAGTGCTCAATACGATTAATTTTTTTTCCTTGAGTTATGTAAATTCAATTCATTACAAAAAGTTAATTTTTATAGTTTTAACTCAATATCTTTTGCGTTTTGCACTCTGTATTCCTTTGGGAGCTAATCTAATGTTAAGTAACTTTTATTTTAATGTTTTGGTAATTGCAACTACTTGTATAACTGCAGGCGGATTGATAATTAATCAATCTTTTGCTGTTTCAACAAATAGGAAACAACATAAAAACCAAGCAATTGAAAAAACAATTACTAAGAAAAATGCTAATTATTTATTTGTCATTTTAAATGTATTGGGAGTTGGTATTGGATTTATCATCACTAATCATGTCAAACTGCCTGATCTTTTTGGTTTTTTTATAGTTTTTTCTGCGCTGTTTTATCTTTATGCTTCGTTTATAAGTAATATTCCAATATTTAACAATATTTTAATTTCTATACTAACAATTTTTCCATTATTAATTGTTGGAATAATTGACCTACTTCCTGCTATTACATCCATCAATCAATCGCATCAAACTTTTGTGTTTAGTACAATTTTAAATTATTCTTTTTTTCTATTTTTTGTCTGTTTAATTAGGGCCTTGGTTTATGATATTGTTTTTATTGATGATAACAGAAAAAGAAACAGAAACACCCTATCGATATGGATTGGAATAAAAAGAACTTCTTATATTATTTTTTTTTTAGCGATAGTGCTTTTATTTGCAATCATTTATTACAACTATACAGTTTTGTATAAAAATACTGTCGCAGTAATTTATTCCTTATTTTTTGCCTTGGCTCCTCTTCTTCTTTTATCTGTGAAAGTTTGGGAATCTTCTGATAAAAATGATTTTAAATTTCCTCTGAAATTACTAGATTTTGTACTTTTTTTTAGTGTTTGTTCTTTATTTTTATTTCTACTTTAAACTATTTAATTTAATTCTCATGCTCTCAAATAAACTTTCTAATTATCAAATTATTTTAGCTTCGGGTTCTCCACGAAGACAACGCTTTTTTAAAGAATTAGATATCGATTTTGTAATTAAAGTAAAATCAATAAATGAGGTCTATCCCTCTAATTTAAAAAAATCAGAAATAACGGATTATTTATCAAAGTTGAAGGCGTCCGCTTTCAAAAATATTTCTGAAAATGAAATTGTTATTACTAGTGATACCATTGTTTGGTTTAATGGAAAGGCGATTGAAAAACCAAGAAATAAAAAAGAGGCATTTAAAATGATTCGTTCCTTTAGCAATGGAATGCACACAGTTTTTACTTCGGTTACTTTTACAGGAAAAAATTTCCAAAAAACTATAAATGATTCAACTAAAGTATGGTTCAATAAACTAACTGATGAAGAAATTAATTATTATATTGATACCTACCAACCATTTGATAAAGCTGGTGCTTACGGGATTCAAGAATGGCTTGGTTATATAGGGATTAATAAAATTGAAGGATCATTTTTTAATGTTATGGGCTTGCCAACTCATAAAGTTTATCAAACCCTATTAACTATTGAAAATTAACTGATAAAACCTTATTGATTGTTAAAATACTTTAAAAGATTTTTTTGCCCATTTGTCTTTTAGCTATATTTGATAATTACCAAATAACCGTTATGAAATTAACTACTTTTATTTTTTCTGTATTTTTATTTACAATGAGTATAGTAATTGCTCAACAACCCGAAAAACCTACCTCTTCTCAACTATATCATCAACTTCAAAATTTAAATTTTTTGGGATCTGTTATGTACATTGCTGCGCATCCAGATGATGAAAATACTCGTTTAATTTCTTATTTATCTAATGATATTCATGCTAGAACTGCTTATTTATCGCTGACAAGAGGCGATGGTGGACAAAATTTAGTAGGTTCAGAGATCAGAGAATTATTGGGAGTTGTTAGAACTCAAGAATTAATTGCAGCCAGAAAAAAAGATGGCGGAGAGCAGTTTTTTACAAGAGCTAACGATTTTGGCTACTCTAAACATCCTGATGAAACTCTTGAAATTTGGAATAAAAGTGAAATTTTGAGTGATGTTGTTCTAAATATTAGACGTTTTAAACCCGATCTTATCATCAACCGATTCAATCATAGAAATCCTGGCAGTACTCATGGTCACCATACATCGTCAGCCATGCTGAGTTTTGAAGCTTTTGATTTGGTCGGTGAGGCTAATGAATATCCAAATTCAGCTAAACAATATGGAGTTTGGCAACCAAAAAGATTATTATTTAATACTTCCTGGTGGTTTTATGGATCTAAAGAGAATTTTGAAAAAGCAAATAAGAAAAATCTGTTAACTGTAGAGACTGGTAATTATTATACAACATTAGGTTTGTCTAATGGTGAAATTGCGGCCTCAAGTCGGAGCATGCACAAATCTCAGGGATTTGGTAATACAGGAGTTCGAGGTAAGCAAACTGAATATTTAGAATTTTTAAAAGGCGATTTTCCACAAAACAAGTTGAAATTGTTTGATGGTATCAATACAACTTGGTCGAGAATTGAGGGTGGTGATAAAATTGGTGATATTCTTTACTCTTTGGAGGATAATTTTAATTTCACAAATCCTTCTACGATGATTCCTAAATTATTAAACGCTTACGAGCTACTTTTAAAATTACCTGAAAGTCATTGGAAGGTTGTTAAATTAAAAGAATTGAAAGCATTAATTGCGAATTGCGCTGGGCTTTATTTAGAGGTAGTTTCAAATCAGCAAAATATTGTTCCCAATGGTGATGTTACTTTCACGGTTGAAGCTATAAATAGGTCGAACACTCAAATAACTATTAAACGTATTTCATCGCCTCTGGTTATTTTTCCAGCTTCACTTAAAGAATATACTTTAAAAATGAATGAAAAGTATAATTTGGAAAGTACCGTAGGCACTTTTTCAGGTAAAGATTATAGTAGTCCTTATTGGTTAAACGAAAAAGGTACCATGGGAATGTATCATGTTAATGATAAAAGTATTTTAGGATATCCTGAAAAATCAATGAAATTTCCTGTTAAATTTCACTTATCAATTAACGATGTTGATATAAATTTTGAGAGAAATATTGTATATAAATTTAATGATCCTGTAGATGGAGAAGTTTATCAACCTTTTACTATAGTTCCAGTAGCTACTTGCAGCATTAAAGAAAAAGTAATCATTTTTTCTGATCAAAAAACTAAAAAAATTCCTGTACACATACGTGCTGGTAAAGATAATATTGAGGGGATTATTACCTTAAACTCACCAGAAGATTGGGTTATAAAACCTCAAAGCCATCCATTTTCAGTTGAAAAAAAAGGAGATCAATCAATCGTATATTTTGAAGTTTCGCCTCCAAAAGAAATAAGTGAAGGTCAACTTAATCCAATTATTCAAATTGGAGAAAAAACCTACGATAAAGAATTACATATGTTGGATTATAAATACATTCCTCTCCAACAAGTATTGATGAAATCTGAATCAAAAGTTGTTCATTTGATTCTACAAAAAAAAGGTGAAAATATTGGTTATATTGAAGGTGCAGGTGATGCAGTTCCAGAAAGTTTAGAGCAAATTGGATACCAAGTTACTCGTATCAAGCCTGCAGAAATAACTTACGATAAACTAGTTAAATTTGACGCTATTGTCATGGGAATTAGAGCCTATAATACGGTTCCAGAATTAGAATTTAAACAAGTTGAATTAAATCGATATATTGAAAATGGTGGGAACTTAATACTTCAATACAACACAAGCCATCGTTTGATTACTAAAGATATTGCTCCATTTCAAATCGAATTGTCTAGAGATCGGGTGACAGATGAGTTTTCTGAGGTATCGTTTTTAGCTCCACAACATCCCATATTAAATTTTCCAAATAAAATTAGTGTGAATGATTTTGAGAATTGGGTGCAAGAACGTGGTCTTTATTTTCCGAATAAGTGGGCTAAAGAATTTACCCCACTTTTGGGAATGAATGACAAAAATAATAAACTTACGAAAGGTGCTTTGTTAGTTGCACCTTACGGCAAAGGACATTACATTTATACAGGAATTAGTTTCTTTAGAGAATTACCTGCAGGAGTTCCTGGAGCATATCGTTTATTTGCCAATATGTTATCAATTGGAAAATAAATTTTATAAATTAACTCAATGATGGAGGAAAAAAATAAATTTAGTTGGAAAAAAAGCTATACATGGGTAATTGTTTTAAATACACTTTACATTGTACTTTTTTACCTATTAATGATTAGCTTTTAACCGTATGCAATTAATTGATTGGATAGTACTTGGAGGAACCTTAGCTTTTATCGTATTGTATGGTACCTACAAAACACGACATAATAAAAATGTAACAGATTATCTAAAGGGTGGCAATTCATCTAACTGGTGGACTATTGGACTTAGTGTGATGGCTACTCAAGCGAGTGCCATAACATTTCTCTCAACTCCAGGACAGGCTTTTCATGACGGAATGGGTTTTGTTCAATTTTACTTTGGGCTTCCAATAGCAATGATCATCATAAGTATGGTATTTATTCCACTATATCATAAACTAAAAGTATTTACAGCATATGAGTTTTTAGAAACCAGATTTGATTTAAAAACCAGAACACTAACTGCTGTATTATTTTTAATTCAAAGAGGTTTAGCAGCCGGGATTACTATTTTTGCCCCCGCTATTATTTTATCTGCTGTTTTAGGTTGGGATTTAGTTACCTTAAATATTATTATTGGTTTATTAGTTATCATTTATACTGTTAGTGGTGGCACAAAAGCTGTTAGCATAACTCAAAAACAACAAATGGGTGTTATTTTTGCTGGAATGTTCTTAACTTTTTTAATTATTTTAAATTATTTACCTCTTGATATTTCATTTGCTAATGCTATTGAACTTGCAGGAGCTAACGGTAAATTAGATATTTTAGATTTTTCCTTTGACTTTGATAACCGATATACTTTTTGGAGTGGTATAATAGGTGGTACTTTTTTAGCACTCTCCTATTTTGGAACTGATCAAAGTCAGGTTCAACGATACTTGAGCGGTAAATCTGTTCGCGAAAGTCAAATGGGTTTAATAATGAATGGATTGCTAAAAGTTCCGATGCAATTTTTCATATTATTGGTTGGAGTTATGGTATTTGTTTTTTACCAGTTTAATGAATCTCCCTTAAACTTTAATCCCTCTGCAATTGAAAATGTAAGAAATTCTGAATTTTCATCTTCATTAATTGATTTAGAAAATGAAAAAAAAGAGTTAGATCTTGTTATTAGAGACCAACAAATTCATTATGTGAACACTCAAAATAATAATGAGCGAAAAGCTATATCAGAAAATATTCTCCATTTAAATTCTATAAAACAAGATTTAAGAGATCAAACTAAAAAATTGATTACAAAAGCGAATCCAGACGCTGAAACAAATGATAAAGACTATGTTTTTATATATTTTATTTTAAATAATTTGCCTCGAGGTTTAATAGGTTTATTATTGGCAGTAATCTTGAGTGCAGCGATGTCCAGTACAGCCTCCGAATTAAATGCATTAGCCTCTACTACCGCTATCGATTTGTATAAGAGGAATGTTAGTGATAAAAGTGACAAACACTATGTAAAAGCATCCAAATGGTTTACTTTACTTTGGGGAGTTATAGCAATATCGATAGCCTGTGTAGCAAATCTTTTTGATAATTTAATTCAATTAGTAAACATTATTGGATCTATTTTTTATGGCAACGTCTTGGGAATATTTTTATTAGCATTTTTTATTAAATATGTACAAAGCACCTCGGTATTTATAGCTGCCTTAATAACACAATTTTTTATTATTTACTTTTGGTATATCGATTTAATGCCTTATTTATGGTTAAATTTGGTAGGATGTTCCTTAGTGATGTTTATTGCTATTCTTATACAATTTAGTGTCAAAAACAAGACCAATCAATCTAGCTCATAGCCTATGTTTATTTTATTATAAAATTATCACACTATCTTGTGGATGTTAATTTATTATCTTTGATATGTAATTTTTAAAATATGTTGATAAATATAATTATTGGTGTTTTAGTAATTGGACTAACAATCCTTATCCACGGTTATGGCACTATTTATTGGATAAAATTAATCAGAAAAAAATACAAGAAAAAAACGACAAAGTCTTTATCTAAAAAAATTGTTTGGATTCTTATTTACTCAGCGATATTTTTACTTTCATTAAATTTTGTAGAAGCTATTATTTGGGGTTTTACCTACTATCTTTTACCTGGAATAACTGAATTTGAGTCCATCGAAAAAGCTATTTACTTTTCACTAGTAACTTTTACCACCTTAGGTTATGGGGATATTACTATAAATTCTGCAAACCGAATGTTGGCAGGTTTTGAAGCAATGAATGGAGTCCTTCTTCTTGGTTGGACAACCGCAATGATGTTTTCATTACTACAATTAACAGTAAAAGATTTATTGAAAAAAGTAAGAAACGAATGAAATAAATGTTTCAACTAAATGGTAATTAATTTTTAGGATTTGCTCGTAATATTTAGTTTTGTTTTTGCTAAGGATTTTTTATAGATCTCCTCATAAAGCGGTACTATTAATTTTGTTTCAAATCGTTGCGCATTCTCTTTAGCTTTTCTTTTAAACAGTTGGTGAGTATCACTGTTTACAAGAATCTTAAGGGCGTTTTTAGCCATTTCATCAACGTTTCCTACATTACTTAAATAACCACTCTCACCATGTATATTGACTTCTGGTAAACCACCTGCATTACTTGATATGACAGGAACCCCACAAACCATTGCTTCCAGGGCTACTAAACCAAAACTTTCATGTTCTGAAGGAAGTATAAATAAGTCACTAAAACATAAAATTTTATCAACTTCATGGCTATTACCAACAAACAAAACTTTTTCGTCGATTCCCTTTTTTTTACATAAATTTTCTAAGGATTCTTTTTCAGGTCCATCACCTACTATGACTAGTTTTGCTGGTAATTCTTTTTGAATTCGATCAAATATTTCTATGACATCATCTACCCGCTTAACTTTTCTAATATTACTTATGTGAGTAATTATTTTCTCATTATTGGAAGCAATTAACTCTCTTTCACAATTAGAATAAAGATTTTCATATTTTTTTGTATCGATAAAATTAGGAACCACCTCTATTTCTTTTTTAATATTAAAAAGTCTTAACGTATCGTCTTTTAGACTTTGCGATACGGATGTAACGGCATCACTATTATTTATACTAAACGTAACAGCTGGTTTATAGAAGGGATGGCTTCCTACTAACGTTATATCAGTTCCATGAAGTGTTGTCACCATTGGTATAAAAATACCTTCTTGCGCTAACATTTGTTTAGCCATATAACCAGCATATGCATGTGGAATGGCGTAGTGAACATGAACTATTTCTATTTCATGCAATTTGGCCATATTTACTAACTTACTAGACAAAGCTAATTCGTAGGGTTGGTAATGAAATAAAGGGTAGCTAGGGACACTTACCTCATGATAATGAACATTATTATGTAGAAGTTGTAATCGAACAGGTTGCTTGTAGGTTATAAAATGAATCTCGTGACCATGTTCAGCTAAAGCTATACCTAATTCAGTTGCTACTACTCCACTTCCACCAAAGGTTGGATAACAAACTATTGCAATTTTCATAAGGTTATTTTAGTTAAACAAAATTAATAAAATTTTAATCTTCAATTGATTCATAAATTAGGCCTTGAATATCACTCCGTAAATTATTTTCAATGATACTTTTATTATCTGCAGATGGATACGTTCGATTTGATAAGAAAACATAAATAATTTCTTCATCTGGATCTGCCCAGGTAAAAGTACCTGTAAATCCGCTATGACCAAAACTATTCATGGAAATACAACCACAAGTTGGCCCAATATCATCTAGTTGGGGTTTATCAAAGCCTACTCCCCGTCTTACATCAACGTCACAAAAATTACAGGAGTTAAATAGATCTATAGTTTCTGATTTTATGTATTGATAGTTTCCATAGCTACCATTCCACAAATACATCTGCATGATTTTTGCGATATCATTAGCATTACTAAATAATCCAGCATGACCACTAACGCCTCCTAAAAGTGCAGCTCCTTGGTCATGAACAAAGCCATGAATTTTCTGCATTCTAAAATATTGATCAATTTCTGTTGGAGGTATCATGTCTAAAGTAAACTTCTCTAATGGTAAAAAAGTGGTATGGTTCGCTCCTATTGATTGATATAACTCATTCTGAACTAAATCTTTGAATTGTTTATTATGGTGACGTTCTAAAAATTCTTTAAGAATATAAAAAGGTAAATCACTATACTTATATCTTAACTTGTTATATAACTCACTTTCCTTGATCTTCAGGTATATCGAATCTTTCATATCATTTCTCACGTATAGGTCATTAGCTACCTGAATTTCATAATCATTAGATTTACTTTTTGAGTAATATTTTTTATCTGGTAATTTTAAAGAATCTAAAGTTTCGAGGTAAAAAGGAATCCATGATTTAATCCTTGCATAATGCGATAGCATTTCTTTGACAGTAATATTTTCTTTGTTAGTTGCAAAATATTCTGGAAGTAATTCTGAAATTTTAGTATCTAAGCTTATTGTACTATCATCAACTAATTTCATCACCATTGGTAAGGTTGCTAGAATTTTTGTTAACGATGCTAGATCATAAATATCATTCTCAGAAACTTTATTTATTTTTTCTTGAGTATGATACCCAAAAGCTTTATTGTAAATGATTTTTCCTTTTCGGGCAACTAGAACTTGTGCACCTGGCATCATATTCTCTTTTATTCCATAATTTACTAATGAATCAATATTTTTCAATTTGGTTGAATTAACTCCAACACTCTCCGGAGTTCCATATTGTAGTCGTTTTTGTAAACGTGTAAAGTTTGTGGTATTTACTGGAAATTGATTTCCGATTGAAACGGGTAAAGAACCTTTGGCAGTAATAGAACCAAAAATTAATTGTGCAGATAATTCTTGGGATATTTTGCTATTTTGATACGACAATAAAATACCGTTAATATTAGAAAATGATTGTATATCATTTATTGCGTAAGGTCTTGTAAATACATCTAAAATGACTTTATTAGTCCTTGATATTTCGTAAAGTTTAGTCAGTTCATGATCACTAAATTTATATTCTTTCCATGGGTTGGCATTTGATTTATGAAAACCTATGATCGTTAGGTCGTATTCTTTTAGTTTTTCTTTATATTCAGTAATTGAATTAGCTTTAATCCAATCTACTTGGGCATATTTATTTAAATGGTTAAGGAAATAGGTTCCAGTATCATCTCCCATGTGTACATAAGCAATCTTTGTTTTTTCTATTTTTCTGATTGGTATGATAAGACGATCATTTTTAAGAACAGTTAGTGCATTTTCTATAGCTTTTTCGTAAAGCATAACATCATACGGAGTATTTAAATCTGATATTAAAGAATTTAACTCGATAGGTTGATAATTATTTAAGCCTACTTTATATTTGGCGAATAATATTTTTTTTACTGATCTCGATAATCTTTCCTCTGATATTTTACCCTTCCTAATGGCTTCAACAATTAGTTGATGCGCTTTGGGAATACTTTCTGATATTAACAACACATCATTTCCTGCTAAAAATGCTGCTAAATCTATTTCACCTGGTTTTTTAAAATTTGATGCTCCTTTCATATTTAGAGCATCTGTAAAAATTAAACCTTGGAAATTTAAATCATCCTGTAACAAATCGGTAACTATTGCTTTAGAAATTGAAGACGGAAAATTTTTTCTTTTTTCTAATGCTGGAACATTTAAATGTGCTACCATTACGCTCGACAACCCCTCTTGAAATAAACGCTTATAGGGATGCAATTCAATACTATCTAATCTTTTTTTTGTAAACGATATCGTAGGTAATATTTTATGTGAATCTAAATCAGTATCACCATGACCGGGAAAATGTTTAGCATTTGCAAGTATTCCAGTACTTTGCATACCTCGCATGTATGCTAAAGCTTTATTCGTAACATTATCTCGATCTTCACCAAAAGAGCGATTACCGATGATAGGATTGTTAGGATTGGTATTAATATCAACTACAGGAGAAAAATTAATGTGCATGCCCATTCGCTTTACATGTGCTCCAATTTGCTTACCGATATCATAAACGATTTTATTATCAGCGATAGCACCTAATGTCATATTCCAAGGATAGGCAAAAGTTGAATCCAAACGCATTGCTAAACCCCATTCTGCATCCATTGCCATTAATAAAGGAGTTTTTGAAATTTTTTGATATTGATTACTTAATTTGGCTTGACGAACAGGACCTCCCTTAGAAAAAATAATTCCACCGATATAGTAATCTTTGATTAGTGAATTAATAAGGTCTGTTTTATCCTTTGAATCTTTTGAAAAAACATCTACCATAAACAGTTGACCAACTTTTTCATGAATAGACATTGAGTTGTATATACTATCTACCCATTTTTTTTGATTTGTTTGATCTTTTTCTAATAGCAACGGATAAAACTCCTGCGCTGATAAGAAATTGAAAAAAAATAGAATTAGAGTAGTGATGAAAAGTTTTTTCATAGGTAAATGAAGTCAACAAAAATTATGCTAAAAATCTTGCATGCCAACTATCTTTTGCTGGCACTTCCCAATTTTCAAGGTAGTCTATCTTGGTGTTTACTAAATTATTAAAAACAATTGTATTTTTAGATATTGACTTAGCTTTGGCCATTTTTTTAAAATCAATTAATGATTTATGGGCTATAAATTCTCCATTGTAGTAGGTAACATTCATTTTGTCCATAAGATCTATCTCTAAATCATTTTCTATAGTTTGAATAAAATTAACAGAAGCATCAATACTGCAACCAGATGCTGATGCGTTTTCTTGATTTAATCCAAAAACAATGAAACGATTGTATTTAATTTCAAACCCAGCCTCCAAATCTTTTCCATGAGCGGTCCAGGTCTTTAAAAATGTTAAAATTTTTGGCTCAATTAGTAGTATTTCACTATCACTAAGTTTTCTGTTTGATTGGTAAATCCATATTCGTGAATTTTCCGGAAGTTTGTCAAAGTTGATCACCATTATATTATATCTTCAGCATTAACAATCATTTCAGCAATATCCAAAACCTGTACTTCAGCCTCTTTCTCCTTTGACTTGACTCCATCGGTTACCATTGTATTACAAAATGGGCAACCAGTTGCAATTATAGAGGGTTTTATTTCTAAAGCTTCTTCTGTTCTTTCTACATAAATTTCCTTTGTTCCTGCTTCTGCATCTTTAAACATTTGAGCTCCACCAGCTCCACAACACAATCCATTAGATTTACACCTCCGCATTTCTATAAGTTCAACTTCTAATTTCTTAAGTAAATCTCGAGGTGCTTCGTATTCATTGTTAGCTCTTCCCAAATAACAAGGATCATGAAAAGTTATTCTTTTTCCTTTAAATTTGCCGCCTTCAACTTTTAATCTTCCTTCATTTAATAAATCTTTTAAAAATTGAGTGTGATGCATTACATGATAATGTCCTCCTAAATTTGGATATTCGTTTTTTAAAGTATTAAAACAATGTGGGCATGTTGTAACAATTTTTTTAATTTTATATTCATCCAATGTTTGAATATTAGCCATCGCCTGCATCTGAAAAAGAAATTCGTTACCAGCCCTTTTTGCAGGATCACCGGTACAACTTTCTTCTGTTCCTAAAACTGCAAAGTCGATACCACAGTTATTTAATATTTTTACAAAAGCTTTGGTAATTTTTTTTGCTCTATCATCAAAACTTCCGGCACATCCTACCCAAAATAAAACTTCAGGACTTTTACCCTGAGCAAGATATTCTGCCATTGTAGGTACTATTAATGCTTCACTCATGTTAGCTATTTTTATATATAATTTAAAGTTTTTTAAACTTTATTTTAATCATCAAACACTTGAATTGTAACTTCTTTATCAATCAAATCAGTAAATTTACCTTTGTATCGTGTTGCCTTTACAAGGTGGTTATCTACCCAATGATAATTTCCACCTCTGGGTTTTCCCATTAATAAAGAGTGGTATTTAAAACCATGTTTTTTTAACCATATTTCTGTATTTCCTCTATGTTCTTCAGTTCGTGATGTGAAAAAACATATAATATGTCCTTCATCATACCATTTATTTAAAGTTCGTAAAGCATCTGGATAAACATTTGCCGTTAGCATACGTTCTGGTTCCTCATTAGGTATATCCTCACAAACAGTACCGTCAATATCTATTAAGTAATTTTTAATACCATTTGGTAAAACAGGACTTACAGATTCTCCTGCTTCTGTTTTGTTATTTAATAATTTATCTATTTCATTTCTGTCCATATTAATTTTTTTTCCAGTTTAATCGATCCATTTGATTATATGGCCAGGGAGCCCCATTATTTTCAATATTAGTCATAGAAATATTTAGTTCGTTTGGAGCAGCTGATTGTTCCATTACTAAATATTGACGCATATCCATGATGATAGATAATGGGTCTATACTAACCGGACATGATTCTACGCAGGCATTACAAGTAGTACAAGCCCACAATTCCTCCCTTGTAATATAATTATCTAATAATTGTTTGTTATCGTCTTTAAAGTGACCATTTTTATCTATATTTTTTCCTATTTCTTCCAAACGGTCACGAGTATCCATCATAATTTTTCTTGGAGACAATTTTTTACCTGTTTGATTAGCAGGACAATTACTTGTACAACGTCCACACTCAGTACAAGTATATGCATTTAATAATTGTGTTCTATTTAAATCTAAAACGTCACTTGCACCAAACTTTGCGGGAACATCCGATTCTGTTGTAGGTGTTGCAAATGGGTCTAGGTTTGGATCCATCATTAATTTAACTTCGGTTGTAACAGATTCTAAATTTTTAAATTTCCCTTTGGGTTCGACACTGCCATGATATACATTTGGAAATGCTAATAGGATGTGTAAGTGCTTAGAATAGTATAAGTAATTTAAAAACACAAAAATTCCAATGATATGTAGCCACCACGCGGTTCTTTCAAAGATAATTAAGCTCGTCTCTGAAAGATTTTCAAATAGCGGTAAGAGATAGCTACTAACTGGGAAACTACCTGCAGTGTTGTAATGATCAGCTCCTAAAATTTGGAGTTGTAGGTCAGAGACATTCATTAATAAAAATAAAGACATCAATACCATCTCAAAATATAAAATAATATTTGCATCATTTTTTGGCCAACCTTTCATCTCTGGGGACCAAAACCGCTTAATTTTTTTAAAATTTCTTCGTATCCAAAATATGATCACACTAACCAAAACTAAAAATGCTAAAATCTCGAAGGAAGCAATTAAAATATTATAAAAAATTCCAAGACCAGAGAATATACGATGAGTACCAAATAATCCATCAATAATAATTTCTAATACTTCGATATTAATAACGACAAATCCAATATAAACGATAATGTGAAGAAAACCTGACAAAGGGCGAGCCACCATTTTTGATTGACCAAATGCTATTCTGAAAACATTATTCCAACGTGTTTTTTTATGATCTGAAATATCTACTTTTTGACCTAGCTTTATATTTCGAATTATTTTTTTACAACTTTTGATAAAAAATCCTATCCCAAGAAATAAAACGATTAAAAAAAGAATATTTGGAATATATTGCATAGCTACTTATTATTTGAATCATTAGGTTCGTATTCTTTTGCTTTTTTTCCAAAAACGGAGATATGAACATATCGCTTAGGATTTTCTTTTAAATCTCTTAATAATTCCTCTAATTCTTTTGAGGCAGCTTCAAGATTTCCATAAAGATTTTCGTCGTTAATCAATTTACCGATGCTTCCCTCTCCATTATTAAACTTATTCATTATTGAATTAAAACTCTCTAGAGTAGTCTCTAAATTCGTAGCCATGGTATTTATATCTATTTGTGTTAGAGAATCTGAAAAGACTGCTAAATTTCCGCTAGTTGTCTCTAGATAAGAAAAGGTACTGTCTAATTTTGGTTTGTTTTCTTTTAACAAGGAATTTAAATCTGAAGCGGTGTCTTCAAATGAGTACATTGTTTTTGTTAAACTATTAATGGCAGCTTTTAAATTATTTTTTGTGTCTTCATTTAAAACCGAATTAAAACTACTCAGCAGTGAGTCTAATCCTGAGAGCGTTGTATACATTCGATTTTCTAAAGGTTTTAGTCCAGATGTAAGTGATTCTAGCATACCTTTTTCAATCTCCCCGTTTAGGGTATCACCATCAAGTGCGATACTATCTTTATCTATTTCTGGTATAATTGCTAAAGCATTACCGCCAATAACACTGGTACTATATATTCTTACTATGCTATTTTTTGAAAAATTAAAATCCTTGTTGATGGAAAAAGTAACTAATAATCCACCTAAATCATTTTCAAATTCTATTTTATTAACTTGACCAACAACATAACCATTAATGGTAACAGGTGCAGAAACTGTTAAGCCAGCAACATTGTCATAGGATACATAGAATGTTCTTTCATTTGAAAATAGATCAGAGCCTTTCAAAAAACTATAACCATAGATTAATAATAAAATGGCAAATAATGCCAACATTCCAGTCTTTATTTCTTTAGTGATTTTCAATGAATATTGCATTTAGATTTAAACAAATTTATAAATAAAATGGTGAAATAAGTTTATTTGTTTGTAGAATTTAAAACATCTGATAATTTTAACTTTTTTCCATCTTTAAAGGCAACAATATAGCAGGTTTTATATCCTTTTTCTATTGCATTTATTTTTAATAACCTAATTTTGTTATAGTCAGAAGTAGAACCATAATAGTATTTAAATAAACTTTCTTCTTTTTTTCTTTGAACATTATTAAGTCCATTAAAGTTGTAAGATTTAAGTTCTAATTTTTTACTAGAAGCAGCAATTTGGATTCTAAATTCAATTCCTTCATAATTAATTTCCGGCTGATTATTGTTTTGAATGTTGTTTTTTTCTATTTGATTCGCAGCGTCTAGAATTGTTTCGTTAGTTACGGATAGGCTTTTCTTGTAGGTAATGATTCCTTTTGCAATTTCGTTTGCAATCTCATTTTGACCCTTAGTTGAATTTAGATAAGCACCCTCTTGTTTATTTGTTAAAAATCCTGTTTCAATTAAAATACTTGGCATATAACTTTTGTAGAGGACCATAAATCCAGCTTGTTTTACACTTCGGTCTTTCCTATTTAAATTTTTAGAAAAATTATTCTGAATTAGCGATGCTAGTAGGATACTTTGGTCTAAATACTCTTCCTGCATTAAAGTCATTCCAATCAAAGATTCAGGGGAGTTTGGGTCAAAGCCTTCATAATTTTCTTCATAATCGTCCTCTAAAAAAATAACTTCATTTTCTCTTTTAGCTACCTCGAAATTGGCTTGAGATCTGTGCAAACCCAAAACAAAAGTTCCTGCACCGTAAGCATTGTTTGTAAAAGCATCACAATGTACAGAGACAAACAAATCTGCATCTGCTCTGTTTGCTACTGGAGCTCTTTCGTGTAATTTTACAAATACATCAGTTTTTCGAGTGTAAATAACTTTAAAATTTGGCTGTTTCTCTAATATCTTACCTACTTTTAAAACAATTTTTAAAACAATATCTTTTTCTCTGTAACCATTACCTAAGTTACCAGGATCATGCCCTCCGTGACCAGCGTCCAAGACTACAATGAAAGGTTTATCGGGATTTTTATTATACTTGTTATTAGAATTCGAGTTTGTCACAAAAACAAAAAAGACAATAAAAAAAATATATTTAAAATTAATAATCATTTAACACGTTTTAAACTTTAGGGTTTTGTATTGGTATTGTAAAAAAATACTTTTAAAAAAAATCACATAAAAAATATGCTTATTTTTGAAAAATTGTATCTCTTATTAATTTATTTACAATCATTAAGCCAAAATTACAAAAAAAAGGTATCGTAGCATTGCAAACTTTTAGGCATTTTATAGTTGCAACTTTGTTGCTTGTTTTGTTTTGTAATAGTTATGTGCACTCACAGGACCTACCTGTTAATAATGAAACTAGAATTCCTCTAAAAAAAGATAATGACTCTATTTCTTTAAAAAGTCTTTCCATAAACAAAGAATTGAAAATAGTGGAACTAGATACTGTAAAAATAGACACTATTAAACCTAAAGATGAATTATTAACTGGAATCATTGATTATTATGGAGATGATTACGTTTATTTGGATAAGAAGGAAAATAAGGTTTTTATGTATAATAATGCCTATATTACTTACGAAGATATGCGAATTGAGTCTGGGTATATCATTTTAGATTACACTAAAAATGAAATCTACGCAAGAGGAATTGACAGTGCAGGTGTTTATTCTCAAACCCCCATATTCACTCAAACTAATAATAAAGTGATTCCTGATTCTATTCGATTTAATATGGATACAAAAAAGGCATTAATTTATAATTCAAGATCTGGTCAAGACGAAATTAATTATAAAGCAGAAGTTGCAAAAAAAGTAAATGACTCTGTTTATTTTTTACAAAATATAAAATTTACCACTGCAAAAGATATCGATAATCCCGAATATTACTTTTACACACGAAAGGCAAAAGTTGTTCCAAATAAAAAAATTGTAACTGGTTTTACAAATATGTATATCGCAGATGTGCCCCTACCCTTAGGTTTACCTTTTGCTTTTTTTCCACTAACTAAAGATAGAACTTCTGGATTTATAATACCAAGTTTTGGAGATAATAGAAATCGAGGGTTTTTTCTTCAAAATGGAGGGTATTATTTTGCATTAAGTGATTATGTAGATTTAACAGTACTTGGTGATTATTATACCAATGGCAGTTATGCATTACGTGGAGAATCTTCTTACGCTTTGCGTTATAAATTTAAGGGAAATGTCAGTTTTCGATATGAAAAGTTAATCAATGGAGATCGGGGTTTTGATGATTTTAGTGAAAGTGCAATCTATAACATTAGATGGAGCCATAATCAGGATACTAAATCGAATCCTAGTTCTCGCTTTTCAGCATCGGTTAACCTGGGTAGTAGTCAATATTTCAATCAGTCAATTAATCAGACCAATAATGCTAGTTCACTTGTTAATACTTTGAGCTCTTCAATATCGTACTCAAAAACATTTGAGACAGTTCCCCAAATAAATTTTTCTGTAGCAGGTACACATTCACAAAATACAAACACTGAGGAGATAAATATGTCCCTACCAAATTTTAACGCTAGTGTTGCTAGAATATTTCCATTTGAACCAAAAATAGGTGCTAAAAAAGGCATTATTGAAAATATAAATTTACAGTACAATTTAACTGCTGAAAATAGAATTAAAACAACGGATTCAGAATTCTTTACATCTAAAATGTTTGATGGAGCCAAATTAGGTGCTAGACACACAATTCCCATCAGTACAAATTTTAAAGTACTTAAATATTTAAGTTCATCTTTGAGTACTACTTATCAAGAAACTTGGGTTTTTGATACTGTTAAAAAGGATTACGACCCAACGATAAATAACGGTGAAGGTGGGGTTGTTAAGGATACTATAAGTGGCTTTGATAGTTATAGAACTTATAATTTTTCTGCAAACTTAGGGACAACAATGTATGGTATGTTTAATTTCGGAAAAGACAAAAAAATTCAGGCTATAAGACATGTTTTTAGACCTTCAGTAAGTTATAATATTAATCCATCCTACGAACATTTTTATGATTCTTATCAAGATCCAAATGCAATTGATGAAAATATTGAATATTCAAGATTTGAACAATCTCTTTACGGGGCACCTTCTAAAGTAAGATCCAGTAATGTTGGTATTTCTGTAAGTAATACATTTGAGGCCAAGGTTAGAGACAATGATACCACAGCAATTAAACCAAAAAAAATAGTGCTTTTAAATAATTTAAATTTCAATACAGCCTATAATATTTTAGGAGACTCTTTAAATTGGAATCCTATACGTTTTTCTGGGAGTGTTCCTATTGTAAAAAAATTAGATTTTAATTTTAACGGAACTCTAGATCCCTATGCCTTAGACAATAATAATGTAAGGATCGACAAATTTAATATTAACAATGGAGGGAGTCTTTTTAGGCTCACTAATGGAAATATAAGTGTTAATTATAATTTTTCTAGCTCAGATTTTAAATCAAAAGAGAAAGATGATTTTGAAACTGAAACTTTTAAAAATGGTGGTAGGCCTGACGATTTATTTGGTAATTCCACTCCGATTAATGATCGTAGTAAGTTTGATGTAGATTCTGAATCTTCCGGTTCTGATTATAATTGGTATAATTTTTCAATTCCCTGGGATTTAAGACTTGCTTACACGATGACTTATCAAAATACTGCTAGACAAAATAAAATTACCTCTCAGTCTATAATGATTAGTTCTAATATTGAGTTTTCACCCAAATGGAAAGTAGGTTTTTCCTCCGGTTATGACTTCAAAAATAATGGAATTACATTAACACAATTTAGATTTCAAAGAGATTTAGAAAGTTGGAGATTAAGTTTTAATTGGACTCCTATCGGGAGTATAAATACTTCTTGGTATATGTTTATTGGAATTAAATCTTCATTATTAAGTGATATTAAATATGAAAAACGAAGAGAACCAGACAAACGATTATAACTAGACCAATATCAATGAAAAAAATAATACACACAAAAAATGCTCCTTCAGCAATAGGCCCTTACAATCAAGCGGTTTTAAATGATAACATCTTATACACCTCAGGGCAAATCGCAATTGATCCTAAAAATGGAACTTTAAAGACAAGCGATATAAGAGTGGAAACTAAGCAGGTCATGGAAAATTTAAAAGCCGTTCTAAACGAAGTTGGTATGGATTTTTCAAATGTTATAAAAGTCACTATTTTTATTAGTGATATGAATAATTATTCAAAGATAAATGAAATTTATGCATCCTACTTTGATGAAAAAACTGCTCCTGCAAGGGAAACTGTCGAAGTTTCAAGATTACCAAAATCAGTTCATATAGAAATATCAATGATCGCTTCACTTTAGTTACTTACTGAATTGGATTTAAAATACGCTATTTGTTATCCATGGGTACTAGATTCTCTTCTGGAATTAAATCTACTTCTAGTCCAAAAAGTTTGTCCATTAAATTTTTAATAGTATCAAAATCTACTTGATAAGATACCCCTGCACCTTGTTCAAAAGTTTGGTCTTCTCCAATAAATTGTAACTCAGCTTGTCGATTAAAAAAATTAATTCGTAAACTTCCATCTTCATTTACCAACCATTGAACGTCAACATCACCAGCAACACGCGACTCATTAATTTTTCCAACAGGGATTCCAACTTTTCCATTGACCACAATACGCTCGCTAATTTGAGATGAAAATTGAACTCCAAACTCATCTTGAGTCTCAATTTCTTTGGTATCAATACCCATATCATAATATGGGGCAATATTAATAACAGCATCGTCGTCTGTTAATATTTGTGCTAATATCGCATTAACACCATCTGTTACCGTGCCAGATATTGCACTCTGTCCTGCAGTCTCACTAATAAATGAACCCGTAGTCAATAAAAACAATGCTTGTTTTTCTCTTTCTTCTTGTGTTTGTAACTTGTATTCTAACTCACTTCTTACAGTTGAGCTTACCTCTGGAAAATCAATATCAAACAGTAATTCTGGTTGTGTGATTTTATCTGTTAAATCTATATAAACGTCCACAGGTATTTTTCTATTTATAGTAGGATCATCTAACAATGCTGACGGATTTGCCTTACTTTTATATATGGCTTTGAGGTTTAAATCGGCATTACTTGCTAGACCGTTCCAAGTAATAGTTCCACCTTTTTCAACTTCAATTTCTTTACGTATAATTTTACCATATCTGAAATCATAAATTCCTTTATATACAATAAAGTCGCCCCACATATTAAATTTACCAAGGGTATTAATTTCAATGAGTAATGTTCCCGCTCCTCTACCTCGTAGGGCAGATTTAGTTTCTTGGTCGATTACTATTTCTATTTCAGCATTTTTATTTATATCTAAGTCAAAGTTTAAGGTTAATCCTTTTAAATCGTCTGTAATGATCGTCTCGCCTCGAAGTTTTGCATCTTTTTCTTTTGGTGAAAGAAATTTTATAAATGAGTTATCTCCAATAGACTCGGTATCACTCAACGGAATTTTAAATTCAGTGTTTTCTTCAGTGGTTGCTGCAACATCTATAACTAATTCATTTATAGGGCCGTAGATATGGGTGTTGCCACTAATAAACGCTGTGCCGTAGTACAATTGATTTTCGTCTTTTTGAGTATCTAAAGCAAGTAAATTCTTAGAATCGACAGTTAAATCTAATTTCCAATTTCTAAAATTAGTGTGTGTAGCAAGTCCTGAAAGTATCCCATTGGTAAGATACTTAGAATCAGTCATTGTAGTGTTTACTATTTCTAGTTTTTCTCTTGTAACTAGTAAGTCGGTGACAGGGTCTAGGGAATAATCAATATTTAAATAGGGAACATTTAAACCACCATCAAGTATCTTAAAATTTCCAAAAATATTAGGTGAATTTAACTCACCAGATACTTTACCATTACCAGATAAAAAGCCTCTTATGTCACTGATTACATTTCCGCCAAAAGGACTTATTGTAGTTAAATTAAACTTATTTAATGCTACATCTAAGTCTATTTTTGCCTTATCATTAGAAGCATCTATGTATCCTGTGGAATTAATAGATTTAATATTATTATTGGTTAAGGTGGTAATTAAATCGTAACGAGTTAATTCATTATTTCCTTTAATATCAATAACCATATTACCAAGAGGTGTTTTGTTAAAGTCTATAGCGTCTATTGTGATATTAGAACTCGGATAATAAAGACCTTTTCTTTGCAATATATTTAGGTTACCGTTCACTATTCCTTTTAGATTTAAATTATCAACTTTAGGCACTAGTTTTCCGAGATCTACACTATTAAAACTAACTTTCAAGTTCTTATAAGTGCTATCATTAGTTGATCCAGCAAATCTTATAAATTCGCTGTTATTATTAAGAATTATAGAATCAAACTTTACACTATTTAAATCTTTATCAAAAATAATTTTATTGTTTTTATCATTTTTTTCATTTAAAAACCAAGTATTGCCATTATAATTTACGGTTGATTTTTTAACTCCAACTACAGAATTATTTTCTTTATTGATTGTGTGGTATAAAGACAAATTATATTGATCTTTATTTTTCCCTCCCTTAAAATTAGAATTTACATAAAGAGTGTCATTTATAGTTTTATTAATGAAATTAAAATCTTTTATATTGTAAAAACCGTTATCAATTGTATCGATAGCGATATAAGTATTATACAGTGGATTGTGATTGTTAACGTTTAATTTAACATTGCCCAAATAGTTTTTAAAAAGTATAATTTCTGGTGAATCAAAATCAAATTTTAATTTGGAATCATTTGAGTAAACGGTCCCTTTAATTCGTGTATTTTCACCAAATTGAAGATCAGGAATAAATATCTCAATAAGTTTATTGTAAATTTTAAAATCAAAATCTAAAAATTGATTTTTAGAAATTTTTAAAGGTTTAAAATTGGTATAAACACTACCTATTCCATTAATAAATAACGAAGGAATTTCTTCGATTAAAAATTCACCATCTATGGATCCCGTAATTATATCAGGAGAGTTTATTTTAATTATTCGTTTTAAATCTTCCCGATATGATGTGATTTTAAAATCATTAAAATAAAAGTTATCAGTTTCATTTTGATAGAATGTTTCTTCAAATGAGATGGCTCCAAATAAAGTATTTAAATCATTTCCAATCATCTCCATATCAACTTTTCCCGCAAAAATGGATATACTATCTCTTTTTACTATATTTAATTGCTTTAATTCAGCAAATTCGATCTTTGCATTAAAATCAAACCTATTTAATTCTTCTGAAATATCAACCAATCCTTTAAACTCAAAGTTTAAATTAGGATCATCGATTATTAGCGAACCATCAAACAAGGGGTTTTTAAAATTTCCTGAAAGTGTTATGTTTTGATAGTTGTAATTTTCAAAAATAAAAGAGTTAATTACTCCACTAACTTTAGCATCTAGCGATTTCTTTGAAAAACCAATACCTTCAACTTCAAGAGTGGCGGTTATGGTCCCTAATCGTTCTGATTTAGCTAACCCTCCTAAATCAAAATCATTAAAATTGATTTCTCCAATGTAGGATGCATTTTCAGTATTGTTTAAATTATTTATATTAATTTTTGTTTGAGCTGTACCTAGAGAACTGACTAAATTACTTGAGGAAGTCAAAGTGGACTGCGAAATGGTTGTGCTACCGACAAATTTTATATTGCCAAGATAATCTATTTCTTTTGGCAAAGACCTGCCTAAAATAGTAGGCATAAAACGTGAAAGAGATTTATAGTCCGCACTAATTGAATGATTGGTTGCATAAATAACGAAATCATTATTTTGTTTAAATAAATTTTTAAAATTATAATTTCCTCTAATTTTAATTTTGTTACAATCAATTAATCCATTTGAAAATTCAAAATCATTTAAGGTTCCATGAACGTCTCCATTTAAAGTGATCATTTGATTTTTACCAAATTCGTTAAAAAAAGTATTTAAATCGTTCGTGTTTATTTTAGTTTCAGTAAATTTAAAATTAAGGTTTGCCTTATTCAAGAAATCAGAAATTTCACCTTTTTTAAAATTAAATAAAAAATCCCCTTTCAATAAAGACTCTTTGGATTCTAAATTGAGTGAATTAAGCTTTATTGAATTTGGATTATAGGAAAAATCACTTTTTAAACTTTTAACTTCAAATCCTCTTTTTGATAAGAGTGAAAGTTTTGTAATGGCTATATTTACTGCAGGACCTTTAATACTTAAATCATCTGTTTCGATAACTATTTTTGATAAATTAAAAATTTCTGAAGTATCTAAATTTTCATTAATAATTTTAACCCTACCGTTATTTAAATTTACAGCGCTAGCATTTAATTGAAACACATTTCCCTTTTTTGAAGTTTTAGAAACAAACTTATTTGCAAAAATTGAAACATTATCGTTTTGCTCGCCTTGGTACGTTTTTAAGTAAAATTTAGGTTCCTCTAATTTTATTATGCCAAAATCTAAATTTCCCTGAACTAGATTATTAATACTTAATATATTGGTTACTAGTCTTTTTGAATAAATTAGCGTGTCTTTATGATGATCTTCAATATAAATATCTCTAACGTCTAGTTCTCCTTTCCAGTTTAGCCCCAAACGTTTGATGTGAACACCTGCATCAAATTTTTCATTAATTATATTCGTCAACTTATTTGCTAGATAAGTTTGTACAATCGAAGAGGAAAAAAAAATAATGACCAGCGCTGATAAAAGTAAAATTATCGCCAAAAGTCTTTTTATTATTTTTTTCAGTTTTTTGATACGCCTTAATGTTTTATTTTTACAAACAATAAATATGCCTTTTTAAAATTGACACCAATACACACATATATTTTAGGTATCGAATCCTCTTGTGATGACACTGCTGCAGCTGTAATTAAAAATGGTAGTATATTATCGAATGTTGTTGCTACACAAAGTATTCATAAAGAATACGGGGGTGTTGTTCCTGAACTTGCTTCAAGAGCACATCAACAAAATATCGTACCTGTTGTTCAACTTGCCTTGCAAAAAGCAAATATCGACAAAAAACAATTAAATGCCATAGCCTTTACTAGAGGACCTGGATTGATGGGTTCATTGCTCGTTGGAACTTCTTTTGCTAAATCATTAGCAATGGGTTTAGAGGTGCCACTTATCGAGGTAAATCATATGCAAGCACATATTTTAGCACATTTTATAAAAGCTGATGAACAATCAGTTCCTACCTTTCCCTTCTTAGCGATGACTATAAGTGGTGGACATACACAAATTGTAAAAGTGACTGATTATTTTCAGATGGAAGTAATTGGGCAAACTCTAGATGATGCTGTCGGAGAAGCTTTTGATAAAAGTGCAAAACTTCTAGGCCTACCCTATCCGGGAGGTCCTTTAATCGATCAATATGCAAGTTTAGGTAATCCTAAGGCTTTTCTTTTTCCAAAACCCAAAGTTGGACCATTAGATTTTAGTTTTAGTGGTTTAAAAACTGCTGTTCTATATTTTATAGAAAAAAAATCAAAAGACAATCCTGAATTTGTAAAAGAAAATCTAAACGATATTTGTGCTAGTTTACAATTTACCATTGTCGATTACTTAATGGATAAAGTTAAAAATGCTGTAAAGCAAACAAAAATAAAAACAGTTGCAATTGGTGGCGGAGTCTCTGCAAATTCTGGAATACGTAAAGCACTCCAGGAAACTGAAAGTAATCTGGGATGGAAAGTCCATATTCCAAAATTTGAATATTGTACTGACAATGCAGCTATGATTGCTATTGTCGGTGAATTAAAATATCAACAAAAACTATTTGCTAGCAATGATGTTGTTGCTAAAGCTAGAATGAAATATTAAACAAATGCAACTGTTCTACAATGCCTCTATAGATACCAACACAAAAGCGTTTACTTTTGATAAAAGTGAAAGTAAGCATATCATAAAAGTTTTAAGAAAATCAGAAGGTGATCAATTATCGATTACTAACGGGAAAGGTGATTTTTTCGAAATAATTATTTTAACAGCAAACCCAAAAAAATGTATTGGCGAAGTAATTAATATAAAATCTGTAGATCAATTACCTTACAGCTTACATTTAGCGGTTGCTCCAACAAAACTAAATGATCGTTATGAGTGGTTTTTAGAAAAGGCTACAGAAATTGGAATTACAGAAATTACACCTATTATATGTGATCATAGTGAGCGAAAGATCATAAATTTAGATCGTTTTGAAAAAAAAATACAAAGTGCTATGAAGCAATCGTTGAAGTCGTATTTGCCTAAATTAAATAAGGCCACAACATTCAAAAATTTCTTGATATCACAAGAAAATAATACTCAACAGAAACTTATTGCTCATTGTGAAGAAACTAGTAAAAAAACTCTTAAAAGCGTTTTGAAAAAAAGAGGAGATACTACCATACTTATTGGACCGGAAGGTGATTTTTCTAGCGATGAAATCAATAAATCGCTTCGTATTGGTTTTGCTCCTATATCATTAGGTAATAGTAGACTTCGAACCGAAACCGCAGCGGTAGTAGCCTGCCATAGTGTTGCTTTTATAAATGAATGATTTTTGTCCAATTTAATATAATTGAAACTTCTATAGAAGTTGTATTTTTGAAACTATGCATTACAGAACCATACTTATTTTAATGTTTTTTATGAGCACCAAGTTATTCTCACAAGATATTGCTGTAATTCAATATATTGGTGGTGGAGACTGGTATGCTAATCCAACAGCCTTGCCTAACTTAATCAAATTTTGCAATGATAATATTAACACTACTATCAATAAAAAACCAAAAGTAGTAAGTCCTAGCAGTGTCGATTTATTTGACTATCCTTTTGTACATATGACTGGACACGGTAATGTATATTTTACCGATGACGATGCTAAAAATTTAAGAGACTATTTACTTAGTGGAGGGTTTTTACATATCGATGATAATTATGGGATGGACCAGTATCTAAGGAAAGAGCTCATAAAAGTATTTCCTGATAAAAAATTAGAAGAAATTTCTAAAAACCATCCGCTATTTAATAAACCTTTTTCTTTCCCAACTGGGCTCCCAAAAATTCATGAACATAATAGAAATAGGCCTCAAGCTTTTGCAATTTATGTTGAAGAAAGAATTGTATTACTTTATACTTACGAAAGTGATTTAGGAGATGGTTGGGAAAACTCAGAAATTCATAATGATCCCCAAGAAATACGGCTTAAAGCCTTACAAATGGGAGCTAATATTATTAACTATGCATTTTTGAATTAATGAATAAGCAATTGTCGCATACGGAATCTAATCAAGCACAAAGAAAATTTCCATTGACTTTAGTTGCAGATGGCCTACAGAGTCCTGCTAATGTAGGTTCTTTGTTTAGAGTTTGTGAAGCTTTTGGAATTGAAAAAATTTATTTCTGTAATTCACTTATAAATTTTGATTCACCCCGATTAAAAAAAACAGCTAGGAATACTCAAACTAATGTGCCATTTTCGATAGAAACGAATACCTTAGATAAAGTAAAAGAATTAAAAAAAAAGGGTTATACGATTGTTTCATTAGAAATTACTAATTCAAGCCAATCGATAGAGTTACTCGAAACGATAGCTACCTATAAAATAGCTTTAATCGTGGGCAATGAACAAGAGGGCGTATCGGCGGATGTACTGAAATTTAGTGATATTTGTACACACATTCAAATGTTCGGAATTAATAGTAGTATGAATGTAGTACAAGCTTCCTCCATAGCATTAAACACGATTATTAATAAATTTTATACTTCCAAAAAATGACATCAAAAGATATTACCAAAGGAATTTTAAGAGCAATTGCCTACACGTTAGGAGTTTCATTATTACTATTGTTTATATACAAAATTCAAGCTATTATATTTTATATCATTATTGCTGCTGTTATTTCGCTAATTGGGTTGCCAATTGTTACTTTTTTGAAAAATAAGTTTAAATTTAATAATACGATTGCTGTAGTTGTAACTATGATCTTTTTAATGGGACTTCTTACGAGTATCGTAGGTTTGTTTATTCCATTGGTAATGGAGCAGGGTCATAATCTTTCTTTACTGAATATAACAGAATTACAAAGCAGTATGGAGAGTTTAAACCAGAAAATTATTAGTTATTTATCAAATAAGGATATTGATTTCGGGCAATCACTAACAAAAAATAGTGTTTTTTCAAAAATTGACTATACCATAATTCCCAATTTTTTAAATTCTGTTTTAAGTGGTTTTGGAAGTTTTAGTATCGCTCTTTTCTCTATTATTTTTATATCATTTTTCTTGTTAAAAGACAGTCAATTACTACAGCATGGAGTTTTAACTTTTGTAACAGATCGTAATGTTGAGGGAACTAAACGATCAATGAATAAAATTAAAGATCTTTTATCAAGATATTTTGTTGGACTCATTTTACAGATTACAATTCTTTTTATCATTTACACCATCGTCTTACTTATTTTTGGAGTGCATAATCCTATTGTGATTGCGTTTTTATGTGCATTGTTAAACTTAATTCCATACGTAGGCCCTATTATTGGCGCTTTTTTAATGACTTTTCTTACAATGACTAGTTTTATTGGAAGCGACTTTCAATCGGTGATCTTACCAAAAACAATATATGTTTTGATTGGGTTTACGATTGGTCAACTTGTCGACAATTTTTTCAGTCAGCCTTTTATATTTTCAAAAAGTGTTAAATCGCATCCACTCGAAATTTTTCTTGTCATTATGATTGCAGGAGTCCTCTTTGGTATTATTGGTTTAATTGTAGCAATCCCTGTTTATACCGTTATAAAAGTTATTTTAAAGGAGTTTTTATCTGATAATCAAATTGTACAAAAATTAACTAAAGGCATATAGTATTTGTATCAATAAAAACATATTATCTCCAAAAATTCAGGAATTTATAATTACTAATAGTAAAAGTATTTCAGCGCTTGCTTTTTCCGGAAGTCCATTTCCTAGCGTAAAAATTAAAGATCTTATACAACAAATTGAAAGTAGAGATAAAGCAGCACATAAATTACCCACTTGGTTTCTAAATGATACCATATATTATCCGCCAAAACTTAATTTAGAACAGACTTCCTCAGAAATTACTGCAAAATATAAGGCAACTCTTGTAAAAGGAAACGTTATGGCGGATATAACTGGTGGGTTTGGAGTCGATAGCTTTTATTTTTCAAGACATTTTACTGCTGTTATTCATTACGAAAAGGATGAGTGTTTATCGGCTATTGCTGCGCATAATTTTAAACAACTTAAAAAATCAAATATTACATGTGTTGCTAAGAATGGTTTAAACGAAATAGTTAAAAATTCGTATGATTTGATCTATATTGACCCTTCTCGTCGTCATGCAGATAAGGGAAAAGTTTTTCGTTTGATTGATTGTGAGCCCAATATTCCTAAAGAAATCAATCAACTCTTTACGAGTACGGAACGTCTTCTAATAAAAACCTCTCCAATGTTGGATATCACTCAAGGAATTAAAGAGCTTAAAATGGTATCACAAATTCATATTGTAGCGGTTAATAATGAAGTAAAAGAGCTGTTATGGTTACTTCAAAAGGATAACAATAAAGCTATTGAAATTAAAACAATTAATATTGATAAGCAGGAATCTCAAAAGTTTAATTATCGGTTAAAAGATAGTTGTACACCTAAATTTTCATTACCAGAAAAATATTTATATGTGCCCAATGCTGCTATTATGAAAAGTGGTGCATTTAATTTAGTATCAGATCGTTATTCGATCAATAAATTACATCAAAACAGTCATTTATATACTTCTACTAATTTGAAGGAGTTTCCAGGAAGACGTTTTTTAATTAAACGTGTTTACAACTTCAATAAAAAGGAATTAAAAGAGTTAAAAACCATAAAAAAAGCCAATATAAGTACTCGAAATTTTCCAGAAAGTGTAGCCAACCTTAGAAAAAAATTAAAAATTACCGATGGCGGAGATTGTTATCTGTTTTTCACGACAGATTTAAACAATAATAAAATAGTTATCTACAGTACAAAAGCTTGAAAACAAACTTCCTACAAAATTTAAAAAAAAAGCACCCTTTTTGTTTGCGTTATTACAAATGTTAAAGTAGATTTGCATCCGCAATTTAAGGTGTTTATTCACTAAAAATTGGAGAGGTGCCAGAGTGGTCGATCGGGGCTCCCTGCTAAGGAGTTGTACTCTAACGGGTACCGGGGGTTCGAATCCCTTCCTCTCCGCATCAAAAAATAGAATTAAATTTCTAGATAACCTATTCGGGGTGTAGCGTAGCCCGGTTATCGCGCCACGTTTGGGACGTGGAGGCCGCAGGTTCGAATCCTGCCACCCCGACCAAAAAGCCTAATTGTATAATTAGGCTTTTTTTATTTTAAGTTGAGTTTTAATAATCCTGTAATTTTTTTATAATTTTCATAAATTAATTATTAACTTAGATTGCACCTTAATTTTTTTACAAATGAAACAACTTTGGAATTGGACTTTAATATTATTTATTTTTTTAAATTTTAATGACTTCGTCCACGCTCAAGAAAATACTCCTAAAAAAAACTTAGATACCCTAACAAATACCCATACTCAAGATAAACACTCCCTACTAAAAGATCGTTTTAGTGTTCAAGCTGGTTTATATAGTTCTAATAAAGGAATTAAAGTTTTGGTGAATGGTTCTTCTGAGAATGAAATTATTGACTTTAGCGAAAAGGCTAATTTTAACGAAAATGAATTGACACTTTTTTTAAATTTCAATTGGAGATTTTCTCGAAAGTGGTCTTTAAGTGCTGACTATTTTGCTGTTGGAAACGGAATTAAAAGAACCATTGACGATCAAATTGAATGGAACGATCAACTATTCAATGGTGGCGCTGGACTCGAACTAGGATTAGATTTAACAATGTTTCGTCTTTTGTTTGGAAGAACAATTTCAAAGGGGCAAAAGCACGAATTAGGCATGGGGCTTGGCGCACATGTTTTAGATGTAAAAACCTATATTGAAGGATATGCATACCTAAACAATAATGATACAGGAGAAAATGCAACTACTGAATTTAAACGAAATTCGGTGAGTGTAGTTGCTCCCCTACCCAATATAGGTGCTTGGTATTTTTATGCACCACATCCCAAATGGATGCTTACAACAAGAGTTGATTGGTTTGCCTTAACCATTGGCGAATATTCTGGTGGTTTATGGGGCTTAGGAGCTGGTTTAAATTACCAGTTTCATAAAAACGTTGGAGTAGCAATTAACTATCGTTATTTTGATTTTACTGCAACAATTGACAAGTCCAATTGGGATGGTAAATTTAGTCTGATATTTCAAGGTCCTTTGCTTAGTATTAACGTAAATATTTAATTTAAAAATCAATCCTTTTTTAATATAATTTGTATATTCGCAGCCGCAAAAGAAACCATTTTGTAAACTAAAATGGGCTCGTAGCTCAGCTGGATAGAGCACCTCCCTTCTAAGGAGGCGGTCATAGGTTCGAATCCTATCGGGCTCACATCAACCCTTCGTATCGCTACGAGGGGTTTTTGCTTATTAGCCCCTACTCCTATTGGGTTATGTTTGTCGATATACTCTTTTTTTTTTGTTAAAATCAAATATAAAACAATCATTTCTAAATTGATTTCACTAAACCTTTTAACGACGATAAAGTACTTTTTAACAACAGTAAAACGTCATACAACTACATTTAAATCATTTTTTTCTTGTTTTATTAAATTAACTTATATACTTTTGTCCTGTAACAAATAATACAATATTAAAATAATAATGAAAAATCTACTTTATTTAATTTTAAGTGTACCAAAACTAGTAAGAGCTTTTTTCTTATACCATCTAAAGCTAAATAGCTCTAATGGTATAGAATTAAAATAAATAAAATCTATGAAAATTTACAAACTAACGCATCCAATAGAGATTGACAGGCTTTACAAAGAGGGTAAACTTTCCCTAAATGAAGCTGGTCAATTAATTGATAACTGGTTAAAATCTACAAAGGAAGAAAAAGAACCTTTATTGAATGTCAATTAAAAACAAAAAAAAATGAAAAGATCAGCAATCGAGTTTAACAAATTGATGTCGCAAAATGAAATCATAGCTTCAGTACGACAATTTATGGATGAAGATGAAAGATTAAAGGAACGTAAGGATTGGAGTAAATCCAAAATATTTAATCACTTAAACGATTCTATTGTCATTTATAAAAAATTAAAAAAAGAATTAGTTGATTTGGATAAAGCCAGCAATGAGCTTACTAAGTTAACAAGAGAAAAACAAGTGATTGAATGTGACTATTACATTGCCCTGTGCGAAGAAGAATTACAAGATATCATCAATAAAACAAAAACTTTAAAAATGTGTTAATATTATAATTGTTTGTTTTGAAAGTTGAAAAGCATCCTCATTTTTGGGTGCTTTTTCATTAAAAAATAAATTAGATTGCACACTGTTATAAAACAGTTAATATTTTTTTATTTAATTACAATTATTTTAGATTTGCACCAATTATTTTTAAAAGACCTATGTATAAAATAATCTATATACTTATTACAATAATCATTCTTGGTTGTACTGCTGATAATGAAAATTCAGATATCACTCAATTTTGTTCTGATGAATCTAAAGTTTATTTAGACGATAATGGTATAACCATAAAAGCCTGTGAGGATGCTAGTATCGGCGAAACGGGAATTATTGATGGTGTTATATATACGATAGTTGATGAACTAACATTGAGAAGTATGGTAGATTCTGATTTAGATGTTACTAAAGTGGTAACCTCAAGAATTACGAATATGCGAAGTATGTTTAAACTCGTGCCAAACTTCAATCAAAACATTAGCTCTTGGGATGTAAGTAGTGTTACTGATATGGAAGCTGCGTTCAAAAACACTACAAACTTTAATCAACCCATCGATACCTGGGATGTTAGTAATGTAACTTCTATGAAAAGAATGTTTATGGAAGCGGATGCCATAAACCAAGATCTAAGCTCCTGGAATGTCATTAATACTGAAAATTGTTTGAATTTTTATAAAAATGCTACACAATGGGTATTACCAAAACCCAATTTGGATCCAAGTTGTTTAGAGTAAAAAATTCAAAAAAAATAATTTAAGATAAATAATTGCATTATATTTAACTAAAAAAATTATGGGCGTAGGTGGTTTATTGATATGGACTATAGGTTTTATCCTAATTATGGTGATTGCAATTGTCATAAAAGAACACTAAAATCAAACATTAACAAGTTACTCATCAATAAATTATAATTGAATTATAGTATCAATTTTTAACGTCAATTATTTTTTATTAATAAAAATAAGTATTAAAATCCTTCCCCAATCGCTTTTCTACATAAATAGTAGCATTTCGATTATTTGACAACTCTTTAAAAAATAGTTATCGGACAATATGAACCTCTTCCAAAAATTTAGCAATTAAAAAAATTGTTTTAAATTTTAAAAATAAACAACATTTAAAAACCACTAGCAATGAAAAAAAAGATTGAAAAAGAAAAATTAACAACTATCTTGTCTGACGAAAAGGTATTTAGAAAAGTTATTATCGAACAAAATAATATTATTGTTGAGTTACTCACTCAAATCGCTATGTCCCAACGAAATTCATTAGCAGACGGTTTTGTGGTTAGTATGAAAAGTAAATATTTAAAAACGATGGAAACATTAGCAAATGAAGCAATTGAAGAAACCACATAGGTAGAAAAATTCCTGTTTAGCCTTAACATAGATTTAAAAACTATTTATCCGGTAGCGATTCTTTAATAACTATATTAATCATTGCTGCTAATTCAAAATCTTTATCGGTTACCCCACCTGCATCATGCGTAGTAAGACTAATATTTAAAACATTATAAACATTAGACCAATTGGGATGATGATTTATTTTTTCTGCCATCAAAGCTATTTGTTCCATCACAAAAAAAGTATCTTTGAAATCGTTGAATTTATAGCTAGTTTGGATTGCT
>ERZ1047985.341-NODE-341-length-37622-cov-6.852131_pt1 | contig 37622 bp, 30 predicted proteins | sample MGYA00383097_ERZ1047985 | MGnify/ENA primary metagenome ERZ1047985 (study PRJEB29581, sample SAMEA5548367) | metagenome | biome: marine; feature: coastal; material: water | depth 50 m | study: Short-term variability in the microbial, nano- and picoplankton...
CCAGCTGTCATTACGAGAGCTGTTGTTGTGAGAAGAACTTTTTTCATGTTTTTTCCCTCGGGTTATTATAATGCATTCCCTAAGCACGTGAATCGTGATCAGGTATGGCAGATTAATCGCTTTTTTTCCCGATGATTTGCAAGCAAATGAGCAGATCAACATGCGCAGAATAGAAATATGATGCAGCTATGCCACACCTTGAAGAGGGCGTAAAATACTCCAAAATCACCATTTTAGGCAGAATTGACCCCGCTCACTCAGTCTGAGATTGTAATTTCCCTAACTAGGCAGGGTTTTGATCGGTAGTTTTGCCAATTTGTCGACCCATTTTAGCTGCGCAGGCAGGCAGCGCGATTGCAGATCGTAATTTTTCACTGCAAATGCCCGGGCTGCAGCACCGAGCTTTGCGCGCCGTTTTTCATCCATAAGAAGGGAATCAATGCGGCGCACCAAGGCTTTGGTATCGAAAAAATCCACCAAAACGCCGGTTTTTCCGTTTTTAATCACTTCTTTCACCGGTGCTGTATCGCTAGCGACGATGGCGCATTCGGCGCTCATGGCTTCGATAAGGCTCCAGCTGAGCACGAACGGATAGGTTAGATAGACATGCACGCGGCTAACCTGCAAAACCGATAAAAATACCTCATAAGGCACTCGCCCAAGGAAATGGACCCGCTGCCAATCCGCATCTGATATCTCAGAGCGCACCTCATCCGCAAATATCTGCTTCCATGTTTTACCTTCGGGTGGCCGGGCCCCGTAACTGAGCCCGTCGCCGCCAAGCAATACTATTTGCGCCTTGGGTCTTTTGCGCAGCAACTCTGGCAAGGCCCGCATAAACACATGATATCCCCTGTAAGGTTCAAGATTACGGTTGATGAATGTAATCACCTCATCCTTGCCCGTCAGGGATTGGCCATCGCCTATCCGCAGCTCTGCATCCGTGTTGGCGGTTACATGGTTTGTATCAATACCGTCATGCGCAACCGTGATATGCTCACGAAAGCTGGGGGGAAAGGTGCCGGCCTGAAATTTGGTTGGGCTTAGACCGGCCTCTGCGATATCAAAGTGTAAATGGTTATTGAGGTTCCTCATTCTGAGCTTGAGCGGAACAAGGGCCGGATGAGTGGAGGAAAATTCAGGATCAAAATCAATGCTGTCCTGGTCAGATTTATAATATAACTCGCAATACAGCCCAATTCGCGCTTTGGGCCAAACATCTTTTAAAAACAGGCTTTCCCCCCACCCAAAATGGGCCAGAATAACATCTGGCTCAAACCCGCTGTCGCGCAGTTTTAGGGCCGCATGGAAGCACGCCTCGGCGCGGATGACTTTGGTTTCAAATCTACCACCCAGGGGTGGATACCCTTTGTGCTGCCGCGCGAAATGGAATAGGGGAGCACGCGCACACCATTCCAGTTAACCGGTTTTTTCACTTTCGGGGTCAAAGCCACCACCTCATCACCGCGCTTGGCAAGGGCTGGTCCAAGATGCTTATATTGGCCGGGGAAATTTTGGTGTATAAGTAAAATACGCATGTGTGGCTCTGATTTCAGGGTGGTGTGAAAACCTGCGGAACTTCAACTGTTTAAATAAAATGCAAAACTAGGATCTCTGTAAGAAAATCACTGCCGAATGAATTCAACAAAATTATGGCCTTAATTGGGCGGCTTACATCCTTTTTTACCACAGGCACAAAAGTGACTCGGACTACGCGCAGGCTCTCTTTTCTGTTTTAGAGCCAAATGCAGCATATTTAGCATATTTTGCCATAAACCAGCTCTGGACGCTTGTGCGGCAAACCTCTATCAAACTGCTGCAAAGACGTTTGAATAAAAGGGCTCTATCATGTCGCGCTATTCCGCTGCAGAAATCGAAGCAAAATGGCAACAGGCTTGGGAGCAGGCTGATGTTTTCAAAGCCGAGCGCGATGAAAGCCGACCCAAGTACTATGTGCTTGAAATGTTTCCCTATCCGTCGGGCAAACTGCACATGGGGCACGTGCGCAATTACACGCTGGGCGATGTGGTCGCGCGCTATAAGATGAGCACCGGCCATAACGTTTTGCACCCCATGGGGTGGGATGCCTTTGGGATGCCGGCGGAAAATGCGGCGATGGAAATCGGCGGCCACCCCAAAGAGTGGACCTATAAAAATATCGACGATATGCGGGATTTGATGAAACCGCTGGGCTTGTCGTTTGACTGGTCACGCGAATTTGCCACCTGTGATCCGGAATATTACGGCCAGCAACAGGCATTGTTTCTCGATTTTCTAAAGGCCGGTCTGGTCTACCGCAAAAACGCCGTGGTCAACTGGGATCCTGTGGATATGACCGTTCTGGCCAATGAACAGGTCGAACAGGGCCGAGGGTGGCGATCAGGCGCTGTTGTCGAACGACGCGAGCTGACCCAATGGTTTTTCAAAATCTCTGATCATGCCGAAGAGCTTTTGGCGGCCTTGGACGGGCTTGATGACTGGCCCGCAAAAGTTAAATTGATGCAATCCAACTGGATCGGAAAATCGCGTGGGCTTGAATTTGCCTTTGACGTGATTGATGCGCCTGCAGAACATCCTGACATCAAAGTTTATACCACACGTCCGGACACGCTTTTGGGCGCGTCTTTTGTTGGCATTTCGGCCGATCACCCGCTTGCCCGTGCGCTTGAGGCAGAAAATTCAGACATCGCAGCCTTTAATGTCGAATGCCGGCAAATGAGCACCTCAGAAGCGGATATGGAAAAAGCCGAAAAGAAAGGCATCGATACCGGTCTTCGGGTGCGCCACCCGCTGAATCCCGATTGGGAACTGCCGGTTTGGATCGCCAATTTTATCTTGATGGATTACGGCACAGGGGCCATTTTTGCCTGTCCGGCGCATGACCAGCGCGATCTGGATTTTGCCCGCAAATACGAACTGCCCGTGATTGATACCTTTTATGCCGTGGGCAATGAATCCCCGGTGGCAAATGAGGCCTTCGTTCCGCCAAAAACCGAAAAGGTTAAATGGATCGACCATTTCGCCGGTCTGGATATCGCCACAGGACAAGAGGCCATTGACGCAACCATTGCCTTTGCCGAAGACCAAGGCTGGGGCACAGGTGTCACCAATTACCGTCTGCGCGACTGGGGGCTCAGCCGTCAGCGCTATTGGGGCTGCCCAATCCCGGTCATTCACTGCGAGACATGCGGCGTGGTGCCGGAAAAGAAAGAAAACCTGCCTGTCCGCTTGCCCGATGACGTTAAATTTGACCGCCCCGGCAATCCGCTTGACCGGCATCCGACTTGGCGCGATTGTGCGTGCAGCAAATGCGGTGGTGCGGCCAAACGCGAAACTGATACCATGGACACATTTGTGGACAGCTCTTGGTATTTTGCCCGCTTTACATCACCAAGGGCTGAGACCCCAACCGATCTCGGTGATCTGGATTACTGGATGAATGTGGATCAGTATATTGGCGGGATCGAACACGCGATCCTGCATCTGCTGTATTCACGCTTTTTCATGCGGGCGATGCAAATCACGGGTCACTTGCCCAAAAACAAAGAGGTTGAGCCGTTTAACGCGCTTTTCACTCAGGGCATGGTCACCCATGAGATTTATCAAACCCAAGATGCTAATGGCGGTCGGCCGATTTATCATCTGCCCGAAGATGTCAAAGATGGCAAACTGGCCGATGGCACCGAAGTTGAGGTTCTGCCGCCGGCCAAAATGTCAAAGTCGAAAAAGAACGTGGTAGATCCAGTGGATATCATCGCCGCTTACGGCGCCGATACCGCACGCTGGTTTGTGCTGTCTGATAGCCCCCCCGAGCGGGATGTAGAATGGAGCGCAAGCGGCGCGGATGCAGCGCAAAAGCACCTTTCGCGGGTCTGGACGCTGAGCAGCCGGATCAAGGACATGGCCACAGATGCCGCCAGTGAAGGCGATCAAGATCTGCTGCGCGAGATGCATAAAACCATTCGCGATGTCACCTTGGGCCTTGAAAGTTTTGGCTTTAATGCCGCGATTGCAAAGCTTTACAGCTTTACCAACACTCTGTCCAAATCCAAGGCAAGTGCCGCCGTTCAACGCCAGGCCGTGATGACCTTGGCGCAGTTGATGTCGCCCATGACACCGCATCTGGCCGAAGATATCTGGGCCCATCAGGGCGGCGAAGGGCTTTTGGTCAACGCGCCTTGGCCGGTGGCGGATGAAAGCCTATTGGTGGAAACCACCGTGACAGTTCCGGTTCAGGTCAATGGAAAACGGCGTGCGGAAATCGTGATCGCCAAGGATCTAGACAAATCCGAGGTTGAAAAGCTGGCGCTAAACGAAGAAGCTATCATTAGGGCGCTCGGCGGGGCCGCGCCCAAAAAGGTGATCGTGGTGCCCGGACGGATTGTGAATGTCGTGGTGTAAAGACAGTTTTTATCTGAACTTACCAGCCGATCAGGGGGGTATTTCCAGTTTGCTCAGCCACCTAAATTTACGGAAACCTACCCAAAAATATACGTGCTTTCATAAACTTAGACCCGAAGTGGGTTTCCGGTGAAGCTGGCGGGGCGGCAAGCAAACGGGTATTTTGCCAAGCCCGAAACGAACCGCAGCGGGCTTTTGATATATGGCGCCGATGCGATGCGCGTGGCGCTAAAGCGGCAACAGGTGATTGCGGCGCTCATTGGCCCCGAGGGCGAAGCGGAAATGCGGCTGACGCGAATAGCAGCAGGCGAGCTGCGCAAAGACCCCGCGATGCTGAACGATGCGATCAAAGCGCAAAGCTTTTTTCCTGGCCCGAGGGTTGCTTTTGTCGAGGATGCCGCAGATGGGCTGACGAAAATTATCACCGCCGCGCTTGAGGACTGGGGCGACGGGGATGCACAGATTATCGTGACCGCAAACCAGTTGCGCGCCAGCTCTAGCCTGCGCAAATTATTTGAAAAACACCCCAATGCCTATGCCGCTGCGATCTACGACGACCCGCTAAGCCGTGACGAAATTGAAGCCGAAATGCGCGCGGCCGGTCTGCGCGATCTGCCGCGCGAAGCCCTAGACGCTTTGGGTGCTTTGGCGCGTATGATTCCCCCGGGGGATTTTCGTCAAACCCTTGAAAAGATTTCACTTTATAAATTTGGTGATGACAGTCCACTAACCCCTGATGAAATTGATATATGCGCCCCGCTGGCGCAGGATGCAGGTATTGATGATGTCTTGAACTGCGTGGCCGAAGGGCGCGCAGGCGAGATAGGTCCGGTGATGCAGCGGCTGCGTTCGCAAGGCATTCAAGCGGTCAGCCTGTGCATTAGCGCCACGCGGCATTTCAAGCTGCTTTATGCCGCCGCATCCGATCCGGGCGGGGTATCGGCCGGTATTGGAAAACTGCGGCCCCCGGTCTATGGGCCGCGGCGCGACCGGCTGCAGCGCCAAGCCACGCGCTGGGGGGCGCAACAGTCAAAACGGGCGCTTGGCATGCTGACAGATGTTGATCTGCAATTGCGCTCGGCAAACCAGCATGCTCCGGCAATGGCGCTGGTTGAGCGCACAATGGTGCGATTGGCGATGGTGGCTCCGCGTTAAAATATGCCCAAATCAAGGGTCTGTTTTGCGTCGGTATCACGGCAGTTTCGCGGTGGTGCGCTCAGCGCTGACAAACATAACTACACCAAACCATGGACGCAGGCATAAAAAGCGTTATGACAGAACGAAAAAGGCCTGCGGCAAAACCGCAGGCCTTACATGGTTTTTATACCTTGCTGTGCAGCGCCTAGCGGCTGCCGCCCAAACCGATATCGTCGCCCAAGGCCACCATATCCGACAGCATCTTGGCTGCGTCATCAACCGGCCCGGGCTGGTTTTCAAAGGTTTCCTTGGCCTTGCCATAGAAGTTTTCGGCTTCTTTGAGCATCGTTTCAAAGGTCTCTTCGGTCATTTCAGACCGCAGAACCGCCTTTTCCGCCAGCACCGAAAGACCTTCGCCGATCTCGGCGAACCCACCAGTGACCACATAATCCTGATCGCCCTCTTCGCTGCTGACCCGCAGCACGCCAGGGCGCAGGGTTGTGATCAATGGCATATGGCCCGGCATCGCGGTTAGATCGCCTTCGACACCTGGAATTTGCACCGAGGTCACCTGACCCGACGCAAGGCGCCGCTCGGGGCTAACCAGATCGAATTGCATAGTCTGTGCCATCATGGCCTCCTTTAGGCCGCTTCTGCCGCCATTTTCTCGGCTTTAGCGATCACTTCTTCAATGCCGCCAACCATATAGAACGCACCTTCTGGAAGGTGGTCATATTCACCGGCAACAACAGCTTTGAACGAAGAAATTGTGTCCTCAAGCGGCACCTGAACACCGTCAGAGCCGGTAAAGACTTTGGCCACGTCGAACGGCTGGCTAAGGAAACGCTGAATTTTCCGCGCACGGGCAACGGTCAATTTGTCTTCTTCGCTCAGCTCGTCCATACCAAGGATCGCAATAATATCCTGCAAGGATTTATAGCGCTGCAAAATCCCCTGAACGTCACGGGCCACTTGGTAATGCTCTTCGCCCACAACTGCTGGATCCATCAGGCGCGAGGTCGAATCAAGCGGGTCAACCGCTGGATAAATACCAAGCTCTGAGATTGCACGGCTGAGAACCGTGGTCGCATCAAGGTGCGCAAACGAGGTCGCCGGCGCAGGGTCGGTCAAATCGTCCGCAGGAACGTAAATGGCCTGAACCGATGTGATCGATCCGGATTTGGTGGATGTAATACGCTCTTGAAGCGCGCCCATGTCGGTGGCCAGCGTTGGCTGGTATCCAACCGCCGAAGGAATACGGCCAAGAAGCGCAGAAACCTCGGATCCGGCTTGCGTAAAGCGGAAGATGTTATCGACAAAGAACAGAACGTCGGTTCCGGACTGATCGCGAAACTGCTCGGCCAATGTCAGACCGGTCAATGCCACACGGGCACGCGCACCGGGAGGCTCGTTCATCTGGCCGTAGACCAGCGCCACTTGCGATTCTGCCAGGTTATCAGGGTTGATAACATTCGATTCGATCATTTCGTGATAAAGGTCGTTACCTTCACGGGTCCGCTCGCCCACACCGGCAAACACCGAAAAGCCCGAGTGAACTTTGGCGATGTTGTTGATCAATTCCATAATAAGAACGGTTTTACCAACACCGGCACCGCCAAACAGACCAATTTTACCGCCCTTAGCGTAGGGGGCCAGAAGGTCGATCACCTTAATACCTGTAATCAACACTTCGGATTCTGTTGATTGTTCGGCAAATTCTGGCGCTGGTTGGTGAATTGCGCGGGTTTCGCTGGCCTCTACAGGGCCCTGCTCGTCCACGGGTTCGCCGACCACGTTCAAAATACGTCCCAAAGTCGCATTGCCTACAGGCACCGAAATCGGTCCGCCTGTATCTGTGACTTCTTGACCGCGGACCAGACCCTCAGAAGCATCCATCGCGATTGTGCGAACGGTGTTTTCACCAAGGTGCTGAGCCACTTCAAGAACCAATTTTCGACCATTGTTATCCGTGTTCAATGCGTTGAGGATTTCAGGCAGTTGATCATCAAACTGCACGTCAACAACGGCGCCGATCACCTGGGTGATTTTGCCTTTTGCGTTTGCCATAGTTCGTCTCCGGTTCTTTACAGCGCTTCCGCGCCCGAAATAATTTCAATAAGCTCGTTGGTAATCACAGCTTGACGCGAGCGGTTATATTCGATCGTCAGCTTGTCGATCATATCGCCCGCATTGCGCGTGGCGTTATCCATTGCGGACATCCGTGCACCCTGTTCAGAGGCACCGTTTTCCAGTAGCGCAGCGAACAACTGCGTCGCCACTCCGCGTGGCAAAAGATCGGCAAGGATTGCCTCTTCGCCGGGTTCGTATTCGTAAAACGTTGATCCGCCCTGATCATCACTGGCCTCAAACTTGGCCGGAATGATTTGCTGTGCGGTCGGGATTTGGCTGACCACGTTTTCAAACTGCGCATAGAACATTGTTGCTACATCAAATTCGCCCTCGTCAAAGCGCGTTAAGATGTCTTTGGCGATATTCTGAGCGTTTTCATAGCCGATCCGTTTGACTTCAGACAGGTCTACATGACCGATAAAATATTCGCCAAATTCGCGGCGCATATTATCTCGGCCTTTTTTACCGACTGTGATGATTTTCACAGATTTGCCAGCCGCCAACAATTCAGTTGCTCGCTGTTTGGCAAGTTTGCCGATATTGGAATTAAAGCCGCCGCAAAGCCCGCGCTCTGCGGTCAGGACCACCAACAGATGGTTTTGTTCGCTTCCGGTGCCGCGCAGCAAAAGCGGCGCGTTTTCAGACGATCCGACCGATGCGGCCAAAGCGCCCATGACGGCGTTAAAGCGTTCCGTATACGGGCGCGAGGCCTCGGCAGCTTCCTGGGCGCGGCGCAATTTTGCCGCCGCGACCATCTGCATAGCCTTGGTGATCTTGCGCGTATTCTTGACGCTTCCGATCCGGTTTTTTAAGTCCTTTAGACTTGGCATAGCCTCTTCCCCTTACGCGAAATCAGCTGCGTATTCGTCCAGAGCTGCACGGATTTTATCTTCCGCTTCCCCTTTGACCTTTGGATCTTCATTGGTGATGTGATCCAAAAGATCGCTGTGATTGCTGCGCAGATGTGCAACCATCCCGGTTTCGAACCGACCGACATCCTGAACACTGATTTTGTCCAGATAGCCTTTGGTGCCGGCATAGATGACGCAGACAATCTCGGCGTTGGTGAGCGGCGAGTATTGCGGCTGCTTCATCAGCTCTGTCAGGCGTGCACCACGGTTCAGCAGCGCTTGCGTGGCAGCATCCAGGTCAGATCCGAACTGCGCAAAGGCAGCCATTTCGCGATACTGAGCCAATTCAAGTTTCACCGGACCAGCGACCGATTTCATCGCAGATGTTTGCGCCGATGATCCAACACGAGAAACCGACAGACCTGTGTTCACCGCAGGGCGGATACCTTGGTAGAAGAGCTCGGTTTCCAAAAAGATCTGACCGTCTGTGATCGAAATCACGTTGGTCGGAATAAAGGCCGAAACGTCGCCGCCTTGGGTTTCGATGATCGGCAGCGCCGTCAGGGATCCTGCGCCATGCTCTTCGTTCAGCTTCGCTGAGCGCTCAAGCAGACGGGAGTGAAGATAGAAAACATCGCCCGGATAGGCTTCGCGTCCGGGTGGGCGGCGAAGCAGCAAGGACATCTGGCGATACGACACCGCCTGTTTGGACAGATCATCATAAATGATCAGCGCGTGGCGGCCATTGTCGCGGAAGTATTCCGCCATTGATGTGGCCGAATAGGGCGCAAGAAACTGCATTGGCGCCGGATCAGAAGCGGTTGCGGCAACCACGATTGAATATTCCATCGCGCCGGTTTCTTCGAGCTTTTTAACCAGCTGCGCAACGGTTGAGCGTTTTTGGCCCACCGCAACATAAACGCAGTAAAGCTTTTTGCTTTCGTCATCGCCTGCGGCATCATTGTATGATTTCTGGTTCAGGATCGTATCCAGCGCCACAGCGGTTTTACCTGTTTGGCGGTCGCCAATGATCAATTCACGCTGGCCACGGCCAATCGGGATCATCGCGTCAACTGATTTAAGACCAGTTGCCATTGGCTCATGGACCGATTTACGCGGGATGATGCCGGGCGCTTTGACGTCAGCAACGCGGCGCTCTTTGGTTTTGATCGGCCCTTTGCCATCCAAAGGATTTCCCAGACCGTCGACAACGCGGCCCAAAAGTGCATCGCCCGCAGGCACATCCACAATCGAGTTGGTCCGCTTGACCACATCGCCTTCTTTGATGTCGCGGTCGGTCCCGAAGATAACAACACCGACGTTGTCTGTTTCTAGGTTCAAGGCCATGCCCTGAATACCACCGGGGAATTCGACCATTTCACCAGCTTGCACATTGTCCAAACCGTGGACACGGGCGATCCCATCACCAACAGACAGCACGCGGCCAACTTCGGCAACTTCGGCCTCTTGGCCAAAATTACTGATCTGTTCTTTTAGGATTGCGGAAATTTCGGCTGCTTGGATACCCATTTACCCGACCTCTTTCATTACGTTCTGAAGGGAATTAAGTTTGGACCTGATCGAAGTGTCGATCATTTTCGAGCCCACTTTAACAACGAGACCGCCAATCAGCTCTTGATCGACGCTCGCATCAATTTTGACATTTTTACCGATACGCGATTTGATCGCTGCGGCCAATTTATCAGATTGGGTCTTGGTCATGGCTTTGGCTGAAATAACCTCGGCCGTAACCTCGCCTTTGTCTTCGGCAATAAGATCATGCAAGCGATCCAAAAGCTGCGGCAGTACAAACAGCCGGCGTTTGGAGGCCATCAATCCGAATGTGCTAGCGAGCATTGGCATCAATTTCATTTTCGCCGCAATGCCGGCGATGGCGTTGCTTTGATCTTCGCGGCTGTAAAGCGGCGAACTGATCAGAACTCTGAAATCTTCACTGTCTGCGAGCGCTGCGCGCACATCATCTATATTGCTTTCGAGTTTCTTTAAATCCGAAGCGTCTTTGGCGAGTTCAAAAACAGCCGTCGCATAGCGCGCGGCAATTCCGGATGAGATCGAAGCTGGTTCGGACACGTCCACCCTTTCGATGTCTGGCCCCATTGCCAAGACCACGAAAGGCGGCGCAGGGGGCGTTACAAACGGCTGCCGAAGCAAACCATCAAAATCGGCGTGGGTGTAGCAGAGCATGTGCGGCGTAGCAACCGCCCATTTAAGAATTATTTAATCCCAGAAACCCTTAAAAATAACAACTTAAGCAAACTGCGACCGAATGCATTAATCTAAGGTGCTAAATTCAATCAAAAATCTGTCGTCACAGCGATTCTTTTTGCAGTATATTTTAGGTATTTTGTCGCACCGACAAGGCCGGTTTCGGCTTTGGTTCGGCCAATCCTTTCAGCACGCGCAAGGGCCGCTTGGTCGGGATCGGTGTTTTACTTGCCTGTATCGGCTGGACACGCTTGCTCGCCTCGACAATCAGAACACCCCCCGCCAAAAATGGTAGCCGCCTCCCAATACGCTCAAATACCGGCGCCGTTTTTTGCCACCAGCGGCGCTGCGATGGCAGCTGATAAAGCGCAGCTGTGGATTTTTCCGGCAAAAATCCATGCACCCTGAGCAGCGTTTCAAGCTGGCCTGCACTATACGGGCGGCCAAAGCCCATCGGGGTTTTTTCGCTGCGCGACCAAAGCCCGGCCCGATTGGGGACAATAAACAGCGCACGTCCCCCCGGCCCCAGAACCCGCCGCGCCTCTTCAAGCATTGCGGCGGCATCATCGCTGGCCTCTAGGCCATGCAATACCAAAAGCCGGTCAACATGGCCGGTTTCCAGCGGCCAGAAGCGCTCATCGGTCAAGACCGAGTGATTGGCCGCCCCACTGGGCCAGGCGATCACGCCTTGTGGCCCCGGCATCAGGGCAACCACCCGCCGTGATTTGGCCAGAAACGGCCGAAGAAGCGGCACGGCAAAACCAAAACCTGCAACCGTCTGACCGGTTGTATCCGGCCAAATTTTCATCACTGCTGTGCGCAGGCTGCGTTGCACCGCACGGCCCAGGGCCTGCCGATAGTAAAAATTTCGCAACTCTTGCACATCAAGATGCATTGCAACGCTCCTAAACTTGGGCCACACTACCAATACCACTGCGAAAATCAACGGAATTGAAATGCCTTTTGAGCTTGTGACCATACCTTGTCTGTCGGATAATTACGCATTCTTGCTGCGGGATGATGCCTCTGGCCAAACGCTGCTTGTCGATGTGCCTGAGGCTGCGCCGATCATCGCAGAACTCGCACAGCGCAACTGGCAGGTCAGCCATGTGCTGCTAACCCATCACCATCCAGATCATGTGCAGGGATTGCAGGCGCTTTTGGATGTACATCCTGCGCAGGTGATCGGCGCAGCCGCAGATGCCCATCGGCTGCCCCCATTGGATTTGGCCCTAGGCGAAGGCGACCCGTTTGCCTTTGCCGGTGAAGAGGCCACGGTTTACGATGTCTCGGGGCATACCTTGGGTCATATCGCCGTGTATTTCCCCACATCCGGCATTGCCTTTACAGCCGATAGCCTGATGGCGCTTGGGTGCGGCCGGCTGTTCGAAGGCAGCCCCGCACAAATGTGGCAGAGCCTGTCAAAACTGATGCGGCTGCCGCCGGATACAATCATATGCTCTGGTCATGAATATACCGCCGCCAATGCCCGCTTTGCTCTTAGCATTGAGCCAGGCAATGCACATCTTGTTGCCCGCGCGGCAAAAGTTGATGCCGCACGGACCGAAAACCAACCTACGGTGCCGTCGAAATTATCCGATGAATTGGCCACAAATCCTTTTTTGCGGCCCCAGAGTGCAGAAATTCGCAAACGGCTTGAAATGGCAAATCACAGTGATTCAGAGGTGTTTGCGGAAATTCGTCGTAGAAAAGACACATTTTGAAGTAAAAATATCCTGCCCAAAAGGAGATTTTTCAAATATCTGGCATAGATTTCGCAGAAAGTACTTGAAGACCTGCTAAGATAAACCAAACTAAGTAGGGAAAACCACCAAGATTGGGGCCCTGCCTCAACCACCATTTAAATAGGAGCGCGCCACGTGCCTTCATTTTCGACCACGCTTGAACATTCCATCCACGCAGCATTGGCTTTGGCCAACGAAAGGTCGCATGAATTTGCCACCCTCGAACATCTGCTGCTGTCCTTGCTGGATGAACCGGATGCGATACGCGTGCTGCGGGCCTGCGATGTGGATCTAGATGAACTGCGCGGCAATCTTGTTGAGTTTATCGAAGGCGATCTGGCCTCACTGGTCACCGATGTAGAAGGCTCCGAAGCAGTTCCGACAGCCGCCTTTCAGCGGGTAATCCAGCGCGCGGCCATCCATGTTCAGTCCTCGGGCCGCACCGAAGTGACCGGCGCGAACGTGCTTGTGGCGATTTTTGCTGAACGCGAATCGAACGCTGCGTATTTCTTGCAGGATCAGGATATGACCCGCTATGACGCGGTCAATTTTATTGCCCATGGCGTTGCCAAAGACCCCAGTTTCGGCGAAGCGCGCTCGGTATCTGGCACCAGCGATATGGATGACGAGACGGCCACTGAACGTGGCAAAGGCGATGAAAAGAACGAATCCGCGCTTGCAAAATACTGTGTTGATTTGAATGCCAAGGCGCTTGAAGGCGATATTGACCCTCTGATCGGACGCAGCCATGAAGTTGAACGCTGTGTTCAGGTTCTCTGCCGGCGGCGTAAAAACAACCCGCTCTTGGTGGGCGACCCGGGCGTTGGCAAAACTGCGATTGCAGAAGGGCTGGCACGCAAGGTCGTGGCCGGGGATACCCCCGCTGTTCTGTCCGAAACCACGATTTTTTCCCTAGATATGGGCGCGCTTTTGGCCGGCACGCGTTATCGCGGTGATTTTGAAGAGCGCCTAAAAGCAGTGATCACCGAATTAGAGGCCCATCCCGATGCGGTCCTGTTTATTGATGAAATTCACACCGTGATAGGCGCGGGCGCCACCTCTGGCGGGGCCATGGATGCCTCGAACCTGCTCAAACCTGCGCTTCAGGGCGGCAAATTGCGCACCATGGGTTCAACCACCTACAAAGAATACCGCCAGCATTTTGAAAAAGACCGCGCGCTCAGCCGCCGTTTTCAAAAAATCGACGTGAATGAACCAAGCGTGGATGATACGATTAAAATCCTGCGCGGCATCAAAAGCTATTTTGAAGACCATCACAGCATCAAATACACCGCTGATGCGATCAAATCCGCAGTTGAGCTGTCGGCGCGCTATATCACCGACCGCAAACTGCCCGATAAAGCTATCGACGTGATTGATGAGGCGGGCGCGGCCCAGCATCTTGTGCCGGAAAGCAAACGGCGCAAAACCATCGGCATCAAAGAAATCGAAGCTGTGGTGGCCAAAATTGCCCGCATTCCGCCCAAGAATGTTAGCAAAGATGATGCTGCCGTTCTCAAAGATCTGGAAGTAAGCCTGAAAAGGGTGGTGTTTGGTCAGGACCAAGCCATCGACGCGCTATCCTCGGCGATCAAACTGGCGCGTGCCGGTCTGCGCGAGCCTGAAAAACCCATTGGCAGTTATCTTTTTGCAGGCCCAACAGGGGTTGGTAAAACCGAAGTGGCTAAACAGCTGGCAGATGTTCTTGGCGTGGAAATGCTGCGTTTTGATATGTCCGAATATATGGAAAAACACGCGGTCAGCCGGCTGATCGGGGCGCCTCCGGGCTATGTCGGCTTTGATCAGGGCGGCCAGTTGACCGATGGGGTGGATCAGCATCCGCATTGTGTTCTGCTGCTGGATGAGATCGAAAAAGCCCACCCGGATGTCTATAACATCCTCTTGCAGGTGATGGATCACGGCACCCTGACAGATCACAACGGCCGGTCGGTTGATTTCCGCAATGTGGTTTTAATCATGACCTCAAATGCTGGCGCGTCCGAAATGGCCAAATCAGCAATCGGCTTTGGCCGCGATCGCCGCGAAGGCGAAGACACCGCTGCCATCGAGCGCACGTTCACACCCGAATTCCGCAACCGTCTGGATGCGGTGGTCAGCTTTGCGCCCCTGCCTAAAGATGTCATTTTGCAGGTGGTCGAAAAGTTCGTGTTGCAGCTTGAAGCGCAACTGATGGACCGCCATGTGTCAATCGAGCTGAGCCGCGCGGCTGCCGAATGGCTGGCCGACAAAGGCTATGACGAAAAAATGGGCGCCCGGCCACTTGGACGTGTCATTCAAGAGCATATCAAAAAGCCGCTGGCCGAAGAGTTGCTGTTTGGCAAACTGGCCAAGGGCGGGTTGGTAAAAGTGGGCGTAAGCAAAGGCGCCTTGAAGCTGACCCTCGAAGGTCCGCAAAATCCGCGGCTGTCGGGCGATAAACCGCCTTTGTTAACAGCAGAGTGACCCGCATTAGAGTAAGGGTTTAGATCCCCAACAAAGGGGATCAAACCCGATGCGCAGCCTTATCACCGTTCTGTCAGCTTAATCTCAATGCGGCGGTTTTGCGCCCGCGCTTGGATGGTGTTGGCCAAATTGACCGGCTGAAATTGGCCAAACCCATTGGCCGCCAACCTGCTGGCGGGAATTTGCAATTGGCTGATCATGAATTTCACCACCGAAAGTGCCCGCGCCTGACTAAGTTCCCAGTTATCTTTGTAGCGCCCGGTACCTGACAACGGCAGATTATCGGTATGTCCATCAACCCGGATAACCCAGTCGATCCCATCAGGGATATCGGCCATCACACGCTGCAAGATGCGCCCCACTTTAGTGATCTCAGCCTCACCTTTGCCTGACAAACGTGCCTGTGCCGGCCGAAACAAAACCTCTGAGGAAAAGACAAAGCGGTCGCCAACAACGCGCACGCCCTCTTCGGCGGCCAAGACCTCGCGCAGGCGGCCAAAAAATTCGGATTTATATTTAGCCAGTTCTTCGGCCTGACTGGCCAGTGAATTGCGTTCTTCTTCAAGCTTTTTGCGCGCTGCCTCTTCTAGCTTTAAGCGTTTTCGCTGCTCTGAGGCCGCCCGCGCCAGTGCCGCGTTAAGCCGGTTGCCAAGGTTTTGCAACTGAACTTTATTGCTCGTATCCAGCTCTTCAGAGGCCTCGAGCAAGGCCTGCAATTGGCCCAGCTGCTTGCGCAATTCGCTGACCTGTTGATTAAGCAGGGCCGATTGTTTTTCCGCCTTCAGCAAATCTTTCGTGCGCTTATCAAGCGCCGTAGATTTTTCCGCCAGCTGCTCTTTCGCGTTTTGCAGCAGAATCTGGCGCTCTACTGACTCGTTTAGGCGGGTTTGGGACAGCTGATCCGCCGCCAGTTGCGCTGCCAGCGCCTGTCGCAACTGATCCTGGACTTTTTTGCGATCGGTTTCTGCGTCCAGTTTTGCCGCCAAAGCAGCGGCAAGATCGGCCTCTAAGCTGCGCCGCGCCTCACCAGAGGTCTGTTTTTGTGTTGCCAGTTGGGTTTCCAGGCGAACAGCTTCATCCGCTGCGCTCTCGCGCGCCTGCTCGGCTGCGCTTAAAGCGTTCAACGCTTGGGCCAATTGCGCCTGTGTATCGGACCGCTGTTTGTCGATCGCTAGCTTGTCGGCCACAGCCGCGGCAAGATCGGCCTCAAGACTGCGCTGCGCATCGCTGCTGGTTTGCTCAAGTTTGCGCAGCGCCTCTTGCAACTGTTCAATATCGGTTGCCGCACGGTTGCGGTCCGCATCGGCGGCGGTCAAATTCACCAAAGCCTGCGCCAGTTTCTGGTTCAAGGCCTCGGCTTCGCTCATGGCCTTGGCCCTTGCGGCCTGTTCGTTGCGCAGCGCGGCTTGGGTGTCGCTTAGCGCGGATTGCTCTTCGCTGAGCTCGGCTTGGGTATCTTTTAATTGGTCATTTATTTCAGCAGATTGTGCCTCGGCTTGGTTAAGGCTCAGCAGCAGCGCGGCAATCTTCTGCTCTAAAGTGGCATTTTTCTTTTGCCCGTCTGCAGCGGCCTCTTCTGCCTGCCGCAGATCTTCACGGGTTTGAGCAAGCCGGTTTTGCAACGCCAGAGACTGGTCGGATTTTTCCAACCGATCTTGGTTGAGCCGCTCGATATCTTCCAGTGCGCCTGACAGCTGAAGCTGAAGCTTTTCGGCAAGCGATTGCGCCGATTGGCGGGCCTGATTTAGGGTGGCAAGCTGATCTTTGTTTTGCGACAGCTGGGCTTGCAGCGCGCTCAGCAGTGCGGCTTTTTCCTCATCTGATCCCAAAGCGATCTTGAGCGCGGCCTGCAATTCGCTGATCTGCGTTTCAAGCCCCTGCTGGCGTGCCAAGGCAGCGGCAAGGGCAACTTCGGATTGATCAAAGGCGGCTTTGACCTGCTGACCGGTGGTTTCAAGATCGGATATTTCCCGGCTTTGGCTGTCAACCTTTAGATTGGCCGCTTCCAATGCCAAAAGCGTTTCTTGCAACATTTGGTCAAGATCGGATTTTGCGGCCTCAGCTGCGGCAAGTATGATCAATGTTTCCTCGGCTTTGCGCCGCTGTTCTTCCAGCACCAACGTCATAGCGGTCAACTCGGCAGTGGCATTTTCCAGCTGTTTGCGCAGCTCTTGGGCAACCTGACTGGACACCAGCCGCGCAGCTTCTTCTTCGCTCAGAAGATCTTTGAGCTTTACCAGATTATCGCTTTGCTGGGCGATCCGGGTTTCATTTTCCGCCTTGGAAGCTTCGAGCGAGGCAATATAGGCATCCAGCGCCTCACGCTCTGCCGCTTTGCGCCGCGCGTCTTCTGCAGCGCTGTCAATTTCACTTCGCGCGGTGGCCAGCGCCAAATTTAACTGCTCTTGCTGGCTGAGCAATTCTACCTTTTCCGCCTCAAGCGTGGTGATTTGTTGATTTGAGTTATTCTGCGCGGCCAAGAGCGAGGCAACCTGTTCTTCAAAACTTGCAATCCTTTGGCTAGCCTGCGCCAGTTGGTCTACCGTATCATCGCGCTGCTGGGTGAGCTGTGCGATCAATTGCGATTGCGCCGCTACTTCCGATTGGGTGTCATCCAAGGTTGCGCTGAGCGTGCCAAGTTCGGTTTCAAGCGTTTCAACTTTGTCGCGCTCCATACCAAGCGCTTCGGCAATCGCTGCAATTTCCGCGCTCAGAGTGTTCAGCTCGCTTTCCTGACCGGTGATGGTTTCGCGCAGCACAAACTGCACCACCATAAAAATGGTCAGCACGAACATCAGCACAAGAAGCAAGCCGGTCATTGCATCCACAAACCCCGGCCAGATCGAGGCTTGGAAGCGCTGCCCTGTGCGTCGCGAGAGCGCCATTTTTAATCCTTTGTTTTCTTCGGCTTAACGGGCGGCGTTTCCGTCTTTTCAAAATCCTCAGTGGCTTTCAATATCGCATTGGTCAAAGCTGCAAAATCAGAGCGCAAGGCACTGAGACTTTCCTGCCGGCCAGCGGAAATTTCTTCGGTGAGATGAAGCATTTGCACATCGATTGAGCGCAGGCGCATCCGGCTTTCCGCATCCATTGCATCGCTGCGCTCCTTTTTGCCCAGCACATCGATCAGCTTTTCCTGTCCTTCGGCGACCTGTGATAAAGCCATCGCACCGGGGGTGTTGGCCTCAAGCCGCTGACCAAGCCGGTCTATGGTATCTGCCAGCACGCTTAGCTTTTCATCCACCAATGCCCGGGCGCCATCGCTTTGGGCGAACATGGCTTGTAGGGCATCCATTTGATCAGCCATCTGTTTGACCACCCCAAGTGCCATATTTTGTTCGGGCGTTCCCTCACCGTCGCCAGAGGAAAACCCAAGGCGGGTGATGCTTGATAGCCATTCTTCCAACTCGCGGTAAAAGCGGTTTTGACCGTGACCTGCAAACAGCTCTAAAAGCCCGACCACCAGCGATCCTGCAAGCCCCAGCAAAGACGAGGCAAAGGCCACACCCATACCCGCCAACTGGCTTTCAAGACCATTCATCAACCGGCTAAAGACGGCAAAGCCCGACTCGCCCTCTTGCGGGGCGAGCGAGCGGATGGTTTCCACCAGAGCCGGCACCGTGGTGGCCAAGCCATAAAACGTGCCAAGCAAGCCAAGGAAAATCAGCAAGTTCACAATATAGCGCGTGATCTCGCGCACTTCTTCAATGCGGGTGCCGACCGAATCCAAAATGGATCGCGTCGAGGCTGCACCGATCTGCATCTGTGCACCGCGCGCGCGCAAAAGTGTCGCCAAAGGGGCCAATAGCTGCGGTGCTTTTGACGAAACACTGCCCCTTTCGCGGGCAAAGTTTTCAATCCAGCGCACCGAAGAAATCAATTGCGCCACCTGTACAAAACAGCTGATCACACCAATCGCAAAGACAAAAATGATAAATCCGTTGAGCCATAGGTTCGAGCGCACCACCGGCATCACGCTTGGCGCGGCAATCACTGCCCCGAAAGCCGTAAGCCCCACCACAATGAGCATCAGCATGACCTGACGCACGGGCTGTGAAAATTGTAATCTGTCTTCGAGGTTCGACTGATCCATGCGGTCAGGTCCTACTACCAATTGATTTATGACCCACCCTAAAGTGCATCTGCACCAGAGCCAAGAGCTTCATCATGCAGGGTGCGCACTTGTGTGGCCAGCCATTGCAAATCTGCATCTTTTAGACCCAGTTTAGTGATCTGGGTGACCGTATTAAAGAGATACTCGGAATTTGGCCCCATTCCCCCTATTGCAGCGGCAATAATCTGTGCCTGCTCGGCCAAAGGAAGGGACCCGCAATATTGGACATGCTCGGGATCAATCACATAGGTCAGCGCCGGAAGCGTCTGCCCCGAGCGCAACGTTATAGTGACTGTTTTTTCCAGATAGGCAGACGAAATCAGCTCACGCTCGCGCAAATAGGCCAAGGTGGCGGCTTCTGCCGCTTTTGGCACCCGAAAGGCCAGCCCGTCGCAGCTGCCGATGGGTGTTTGATCCAACGCTAAAACCAGCCCGGGATGCTCGACCGTCCCCCGATGATGGATCGAGCGCATACAAAAACTGCGCTGATAGCCATCTAAACGCGCCAAAGCGGTTTCGACATACTCAAAGCCGGGGTTCCACAGCAGCGATCCATACCCGAACACCCACATATCCATTTCACTGGCCCTTCTTGTTTTGCGTCTGTAAACACGATTCTATCCGCAACCGAAAGGGCAGGCTGTATGTTTCGAATGTTACTGATCGTCATTTTGGCCGCTCTGCTGTGGTCGGGCGCTTGGTTTTGGGGTGGGCTCAACAATAAAACGCGGATTAAAACCTGGATTTCTGACCAGCAAAAGGCCGGCTATGACATCGGATTTTCGGGGCTCTCACAGCTTGGATTTCCGAATCGGTATGATGTGACATTGCAAAACCCACAGCTGTCTGCGGGCACACTTGACCTTGACTGGCGCGCAGAATTTATTCAGATCATGCGCCTGAGCTATCAACCGAACCACCATATTTTAATCTGGCCAAACACCCAGTCCGTGACCCTAAACCAAGCCGATGTGGATTTTGTTCATCGTGGGTTTAGGGCGTCGGTTGTCACCCGCGATCAGGGCAATTTGCGCTTTTCTGCTGAAGCCTTTGATATCACAGTTCTCGCCGCAAGCCGCCCATGGCTTACGGCACAAGATATGCAATTTTCAATCGCGGAAAACCAAAAGGGCGCGCAGGTCTATCTGCAGTTAACAGGCCTTAAACTGGTAGATGGCTCATTGGTGGAAAATATCCGTCTATTGTTCGATATAAGTGGCCCCACGATGGGGTTTGACGGCCTGTTGCCGCGCCTTGGGCCAAACGCAAATTATGAGGTTTCAAATATCAAATTGTCGATTGGTGATGTGGAAATGGACTTGGATGGATGGCTGGCTGTGGCCTTTGATACCGGCCTGCGCGGCAGCCTGAGCGTTGCGCATCTGCACTGGCCGGAACTGCGATCACTGCTGCGCTCAGCGCTTGCAGTGGACCTGCCGGATCGGGGCCTGTCCGGCGCAGGTCTGTCCATTGCGCCGCGCGCCGTTCCGCCGAGCAATTAAACAGGTCAAAACCCTGCCTAAAATGACCAATCAACTGCAGAGTGCAAATTTTGTTGGCAAGCACATAAAACTTGCTACTATGCAGTATCACACTAGACCTCGTCGATTAAGATCCGCGTGGTTAATTTTCCACAATAATTCCGCTATAATAGGAGAAGTTCATGTCAAAACTAACTTCCAAGTTTTTAACCGCCAGCGCTTTGGCGATTGCCTCGGTTACCGGCACCAGTTTGGCGGCACAAAGCGATATTACAATCGCAATTCAGCTTGAGCCACCGCATCTTGATCCCACCAGTGCCGCCGCCGGTGCGATCGATAGTGTACTTTACTCAAATGTTTTTGAAGGCCTAACCCGCTTTGCATCCGACGGGGCGATCATTCCCGGATTGGCAAAATCATGGGATATTTCGGCAGATGGCACAGAATATACCTTTCACTTGAATAGCGGTGTAAGTTTTCACGACGGCTCTGCGATGGATGCGGATGATGTAAAGTTTTCGCTTGATCGCGCACGCGGCGAAGACAGCACCAACGCCCAAAAAGCGCTCTTTGCCGGCATCACCGATGTCAGCGTTGTCGACAGCACAACCGTCAAGGTCACCTTGGGACAGGCGAACGGCAGCTTTTTGTTCAACATGGCTTGGGGGGACGCTGTCATTGTGGCCCCTGAAAGCATCGAGGGGATTAAAAATAACCCGGTCGGCACCGGCGCGTTCAAATTCGTCAACTGGGTGCAGGGCGACCGCATCGAGCTGGCGCGCAACGGCGATTATTGGGGCGCGGCGCCCGCATTGGATGCGGCCACGTTTAAGTTTATCTCGGATCCAACAGCTGCCTTTGCTGCGGTGATGGCGCAAGACGTCGATGTCTTTGCCGGCTTCCCGGCCCCTGAAAACCTTCCGCAGTTTGAAGCAGATGCACGCTTTCAGGTGCTATCGGGTTCAACCGAGGGCGAAACTATCCTGTCGACCAACAACAAAATGCCGCCTCTGGATAATGTCAAAGTGCGCAAAGCGATTGCCCATGCCATCGACCGGCAAGCGATTATCGACGGGGCGATGTTTGGCTATGGAACCCCGATTGGTACCCATTTCGCGCCGCACAACCCCGATTATGTCGATCTGACAGGCAACTCAGCCTATGATCCAGAGCTGTCCAAACAGCTTCTGGCCGAGGCCGGCTTTCCAGATGGGTTTGAAACCACTTTGAAACTGCCACCCCCCTCGTATGCACGGCGCGGCGGTGAAATTATCGCGGCCCAATTGCGTGAAGTTGGCATCGAAACCGAGATCAGCAATCTTGAGTGGGCGCAATGGCTTGAACAGGTGTTCCGCGGCAAGGATTATGGCCTGACCATCGTCAGCCATACCGAACCAATGGACATCGGCATTTATGCGCGGCCTGAGTATTACTTCCAATACGACAACCCGGCGTTCCAGGACTTGATGACCGAACTTAATGCGGAAAGCGATCCGGCAAAGCGCAGCGCAATGCTGCAAAAGGCACAGCGCATCATTTCGGACGATTACGTCAACGGCTATCTCTTTGAGCTGGCCTATTCGACCGTTGCCGACGCAAAAGTGCGCGGGCTTTGGGTCAATGCGCCAACTCAGGCCAATGATCTAACCGGGGTCAGCTGGGCTGACTAAATCAAAGCATAAAGATCTAAAATCCATAAAAGGGGGCAAGGCTGCCCCCTTTTTTTTGCCATTTTGCTGGACCTCTGTTTGATCCCTGAGTACGGTTTTACCTATGCTGCGCTATACGCTTAAACGTGCTCTGTCTTTGGCCCTAAGCCTTTGTTTGGCCTCGGTGATCATTTTCGCCGTGGTCGAGGTGGCGCCCGGTGATCCGGCCTCGTTTATGCTGGGGATCAATGCGCAGCCTGACACCGTGGCGGCGCTGCGCGCCGAGTTGGGGCTCGATCAGGGTAAATTTGCCCGCTATCTGGCGTGGATTGGCGGCATGCTGAGCGGGGATTTTGGCCTGTCTTACACCTATCGCAGTCCGGTTTCGGATATGATCGGCGAGCGGCTTTGGATTTCGCTGCCCTTGGCGATTTACGCGCTGGTGATTTCAACCGCGATTGCCTTTCCCACCGGTCTTTATGCCGCCTCGCACCGCGGTAAAGCCGGTGATGTGGCCGTGATGGGGGCAACCCAGCTGGGGGTGGCTATTCCGAATTTCTGGTTTGCGATGATCTTGGTGGTCATCTTTGCGATCAAACTGCGATGGTTTTCCGCCGGCGGCTTTGCCGGTTGGGAGGACGGGCTGTTCCTTGGGCTTAAATCCCTGACCCTTCCGGCGATTGCCTTGGCGCTGCCGCAAGCGGCAATCCTGTCGCGGGTGATGCGCAGCGCATTGATTGAAACCCTATCCGAAGATTACATCCGCACGGCCCGCGCCAAAGGGCTGGGCAAACGCGCCACGCTTTGGCGCCATGCGCTGCGCAATGCGATGATCCCGGTGCTGACCATTATCGGGCTGCAGTTTTCCTTTCTCATGGCCGGTGCGATTATCATCGAACAGGTGTTTTTCCTGCCCGGTCTGGGCCGCTTGGTGTTTCAGGCGATCACCCAGCGCGATCTGATTGTGGTGGAAAGCGTGGTCATGCTGTTGGTGTTTGCCGTCATCTTGGTAAATTTTCTGGTTGATCTGGCCTATGCAGCCGTGGATCCGCGCCTGAGGGACCGCACATGAGCCGCAGCCGTTCACTGACCATTGGGGCTGTGATCAGCCTGATGATCCTGCTGATTGCAGCGATGTCGTTCATCTGGGTGCCCTATGATGTCACCCAGCTGAGTATTCCCGATAAACTGCAACGGCCCAACTGGACCCACTGGCTGGGCACGGATCATTTTGGACGTGATCTGTTTTCCATGATCATGGTGGGCGCGCGTACCTCGATCGCTGTAGCGCTTTTGGCGGTGGGCATCGGGATCGGGCTTGGCGTGCCCTTGGGGCTCGCAGCAGCGGCGCGTCAGGGATCACTTCTGGATGAGGTGATCATGCGCACCAATGATCTTATCTTTGCTTTTCCATCCTTGGTGATTGCCATTTTGATCACCGCGCTTTTCGGCGCAGGCGCAATGAACGCCATCATTGCCATCGGTATTTTCAATATTCCGGTCTTCGCCCGTGTCACCCGCGGCGGCGCGCTGAGCCTGTGGCAGCGCGAATTTATCCTTGCCGCGCGGGTCAGCGGTAAATCCGCCCTGCACATATCGGTTGAGCATATCCTGCCCAATGTCAGCAATCTTTTAATAGTGCAGGGCACCATTCAGTTTAGCCTTGGCATTCTGGCCGAAGCGGGTCTGAGCTATGTCGGGCTTGGGGCGCAGCCGCCAACCCCAAGTTGGGGCAGAATGCTGGCCGATGCGCAAACCATGGTCAGCTTTGCGCCGCATCTGGCAATTATTCCGGGCAGCGCCATTATCCTTACGGTGCTGGGGCTGAATTTGCTCGGCGACGGGTTGCGCGATCTTTTGGACCCCAAGGTCAGAAAGGGGCGCGGATGAGCTTGCTGAACGTGCAAAACCTGTCTGTGAAGATCGGCGATCTGACCGTTCTGGACAGCATCAGCTTTGATCTTAAATCCGGCGATATTCTTGCCCTGACCGGCGAAAGCGGCTCGGGCAAATCCATGACCGCGCTGGCGCTGATGCAGCTGCTGCCCGAGGCGGCGATATGCAGCGGCTCGATCCAGCTGGAAGGCCGCGAAATGGTCGGGCTTGACGATCCTGCGCTTTGCAAACTGCGCGGCGCACAGGTCAGCATGGTGTTTCAAGAACCTATGACCGCGCTTAATCCGGTCAAAACCATTGGTACTCAGGTGATGGAAACCCTGCTGGAACATGGCATGGCGCAAAAGGCCAAAGCCCGCCAGCAGGCCCAACAGGTGCTGGAACGGGTGGGGCTTCCTGCAGCGCAGATTTCGATGAACAGCTATCCGCATCAGCTTTCCGGCGGTCAGCGGCAGCGGGTGGTCATCGCGATGGCCATCGCGCTGCGCCCGAAGCTGTTGATCGCGGATGAGCCGACCACCGCCCTGGATGTCACCACCCAAGCGCAAATCCTAAAGCTGCTGAAAAAACTGGCCAAAGAGGACCAGATGGGGATGATCATGATCACCCATGATCTGGCTGTGGTGGCCGATATGGCCGATGAAATAGCGGTGATGCAACTTGGTGAAATCGTTGAAAAAGCTGGCCCTGAAACGCTGTTCACTGCGATGCGCCATCCCTATACAAAAGCCCTTTTTGCGGCCTCGGGGCATCAGGTTGCCCTGCCAACTTTGCCGCCAGATCCGCCGCCCTTGCTTGAGGTCAAAGACGTCTATCGCAGCTACACGCTGCCGCGCCGCACCCTGTGGCAAAAACCGGTCCAAAAACCGGCCGTGCGGGGCGTCAGCTTTGAGCTGCGCCGCGGCGAAAGGCTGGGTCTGGTGGGCGAGTCCGGTTGCGGCAAATCCACCCTGACACGGGCAATATTGGGGCTTGATCCGATTGATAAGGGCGATATCCGCTTGAACGGACAAAGCCTGCATGGGGCGGACGCCGATCTGCGCCGCGATATTCAGGTGGTGTTTCAAGACCCCTATGGCTCGTTCAACCCGCGCCATAAAGTCGGCCGGCTTATCCGCGAACCCTATCATCTTTTGCCGACACCGCCGACGCCGCTTGATCAAGACGACGCAGTGGTCACGGTGCTCAAAGCGGTCGGCCTGCGCGCCGAGGATCAGTTTAAATATATCCATGAGTTTTCCGGCGGCCAGCGCCAGCGCATTGCCATTGCACGGGCGCTTATCATTCGCCCCAAACTGGTTATCTTTGACGAAGCCGTATCAGCGCTTGATGTGTCTGTTCGGGCGCAAATCCTTGATCTGATTGCCGCATTGGCTGAAGATTACGGGCTAAGCTATCTCTTTATCAGTCACGATCTTTCCGTGGTGCGCACCATTACAGATCGCTGTTTGGTGATGCAGAACGGCGAAATTGTCGAACATGGCCAGACCGCCGATATCCTTGATAATCCGCAGCATACCTATAGCCAAAAACTCATCGCTGCAGCCCCCAAACTGCCCAGAATTTCCATAGGAGCTTAAAAACATGTCGCTTCCCAAACTGCCCTTTGCCACAGATAAATGCCTTATTGGCGGCCGGTGGATCGCTCCGCAAACCGGCGATACCATTGATCTGATCAATCCCTCAGACGGCAGTTTTCTGGCACCGATTGCCGCAGGCGGCGCAGCGGACATCGACGCCGCAGTTACCGCAGCGCGCAACGCCTTTGACAACAGCTGGTCACAGAGCACCGCCACCGATCGCGGGCGTATCCTAAGCAAACTGTCGGCGCTGATCTTAGAGCATAGCGCGCTTTTGGCCGAGCTTGAGGCTCTGGATGTGGGCAAACCGCTGAAACAGGCGCATGCGGATGCTATCGCTTTGGCCCGCTATATGGAATTTTACGGCGGCGCAGCGGATAAACTGCACGGTGAAACCCTGCCCTATCAACAGGGCTATACGGTCTATACCCTGCGCGAGCCGCATGGGGTGACCGGCCATATTGTGCCGTGGAATTACCCGATGCAGATCATCGGGCGGTCCGTGGGCGCAGCTTTGGCAATGGGCAATGCCTGCGTTCGGAAACCCGCAGAATAGGCCTGTCTGACCGCGCTGGCCTTTGCCGATCTGGCGGCCAAAGCCGGCCTGCCTGATGGGGTATTAAACGTGGTGCCCGGCGCGGGTCAAAATGCAGGCGCCGCATTGGCCGCCCATGGCGGGATTGATCATCTTAGCTTTACCGGATCGGTGATAACCGGTCAGCGGGTGCAGGCGGCCGCCGCGCAGCACGTGGTGCCCGTGACGCTTGAGCTTGGCGGTAAATCCCCGCAGGTGGTTTTCGGCGATGCCGATCTTGACGCCGCGCTGCCATTTTTGGTCAATGCAGGGATACAAAACGCCGGTCAGACCTGCTCGGCCAGCAGCCGCATATTGGTGCAGCGCGGGCTTTATGAACAGGTGGTTGAACGCATGGCCGACCGCTATTGCAGCCTGACAGCGCGGCCGGCAATGGCTGACGGTGATTTGGGGCCGCTAATATCAGCGCGCCAGCAAGGGATCGTAAACGGGTTTCTGGAACAGGCGGGCGATCTGACCTGCGCTGCCAAAGGGCTGATTGCCGAGGATGCACCGGAAGGCGGCAGCTATGTGGCGCCGCATCTTTTTGCCGATGTGGCCCCCACCCACGCGTTGGCACGCGACGAAATTTTTGGACCCGTTCAGGTGGTAATCTCGTTTGAGGATGAAGCCGAAGCCATCGCCATTGCCAATGGCACTGATTACGGACTGGTGGCCAGTGTCTGGACCCGCGACGGCGGGCGGCAAATGCGCATGGCCAAAGCACTGCGCTCGGGTCAGGTGTTTATCAACAATTACGGCGCTGGCGGCGGGGTTGAGCTGCCCTTTGGCGGGCGCGGGCTGTCGGGGCATGGGCGCGAAAAGGGCTTTGAAGCGCTATACGGGTTTTCGGCGCTGAAAACCGTTGCCGCGCATCATGGCTAAGGCACGGCTGCGCCTGACAAACCGCGATGCGCGTAGGCTTTGGATTTGGACCAATGGACTTGCTGAAACGCCAACGGGTCCCTGCAAGCTGATGCAGATTGTGAACCGTTTGGGGTTTGTTCAGATCGATACCATTCGCAATGTCACGCGTGCGCATAACCATATTTTATGGTCCCGCAATCAAAACTACCGCGAAGGGGCGATCTGGGAGCGGTTGGCCGCCCGCGATGTGTTTGAACATTTTACCCATGATGCCAGCCTGATCGCGGCAGATGCCCTACCCTATTGGGGCCTGCGGTTTGCCCGATTAGAGGCCGCGATGTCGGGCAATGCTTGGTATCAGTCAGGTCTGGCCAAAGACCAGGTGGCTGCGATTGTTGCGCGCATAAAAACCGAAGGAGCTTTGTCCACACATGCCTTTAACAGCAAAGCTGAGGCGCATGAAATGTGGGCGCGGCCGCCGCATAAAAAGGCCCTTGATCACCTTTGGTATGCCGGAAAGCTGGCCACCTCGCATCGTGAAAAATTTATAAAGTTCTACGATCTGGCCGAACGCGTTTTCCCGGCCCATGTGCGCCGCGACGATGCCGAGGCGCTGGACTGGCTCGCAGCGGCGGCGATAGATAGGTTAAGTTTCGCTGCGCAGGGCGAAGTGCAGCGGTTTTGGGATGTAATGAGCGCACAGGAAGCCAGAGAGTGGACCACGAAAACCAAGGACCTTATCACGATAGACGTCACCTGTGCAGATGGGGCGACCTATGCCGCAATAGCGCATCCGGACATAGAAACACGGCTGCATACAGCGCCTGAACCCACATCAAGACTGCGCATTTTAAACCCGTTCGACCCGCTGATCCGCGACCGCGCCAGACTGGAAAAGTTGTTCGGCTTTGCTTATCGCAATGAGATGTTTGTGCCAAAGGCCAAACGTATTTGGGGCTATTATGTGTATCCTTTGCTGGAAGGCGCGCGGTTTGTTGGCCGCATCGAGCTAAAGGGCGACCGCAGCAAGCAGCTGCTTTCTGTCACCGGGTTTTGGGAAGAGCCGGGAGTGCGGTGGAGCACTGCACGCTGGAATAAATTGGAAACCGAGCTGCGCCGGTTCGGCCGGTTTGCTGGCTTGAGCACGCTAAGATGGGATATAGCACGCGAGTGACTTGAATATAGATGAATTTGGGCGCAAGCTCTGGGCGATGAAAGTGGAGGCATTTGAATGAGACTGGCAGGAAAAACAGCCATTGTAACCGGCGGCGGCTCGGGCTTTGGCGCCGGGATTGCGCGCAAATTTATCGCCGAGGGCGCGCAGGTCTTGATCGCCGACATCAATCTTGCAGCAGCCGAAAGCCTAAGCGATGAGCTGGGTGCAGCAGCCTTTGCCGCTCATGTGGATGTTGCAGATTTGGGCTCGGTAAAAGCGCTTGCACACCAAGCCGAAAAAGATATTGGCGCGGTCGATATCATAATTAACAACGCCGGGGTGACCCATTTGCCCACGCCGCTAGACGAGGTGAGCGAAGAAGATTTTGACCGTGTGTTTTCGGTCAATTGCAAATCTGTCTATCTGACGGCCAAAACCTTTGTCCCGGCGATGAAAATGCGCGGTTCGGGGGTGATTTTAAATATTGCCTCAACGGCAGGGGTATCGCCGCGGCCCAACCTCAATTGGTACAACAGCTCAAAAGGCTGGATGAACACCGCCACCAAAACCATGGCGGTCGAGTTGGCCCCCTTTGGCATCCGCGTGAATGCCATCAACCCAGTGGCCGGTGAAACCCCGCTTCTGGCGTCTTTTATGGGTGAAGATACGCCCGAAGTGCGCGCCAAATTTCTATCCACCATTCCTTTGGGGCGGTTTTCCACACCTGAAGATATTGCCAACAGCGCCAGCTATCTGTGCTCGGATGAAGCCAGCATGGTAACCGGGGTCTGCATGGAAGTGGATGGCGGGCGGTGTATCTAATGCAGCCCGGAGCGCGCAATTTAATCACTGATGTGGCGGGAATTAAGGTTGGAAATGCCTCTGATCCGGCGCTGAAATCCGGTGTCAGCGTGGTACTGTCCGATGCCCCGATGACGGCGTCATACGCGGTGATGGGCGGCGCGCCCGGAACCCGGGATACAGATTTGCTTGAACCCGATAAAACCGTAGCTGCAGTTGATGCGCTGGTGCTGTCGGGCGGGTCTGCTTTCGGGCTTGATGCGGCCAGCGGTGTCAGTGAATGTCTGGCCAAAGAAGGTCGCGGCTATAAGGTGCGCAGCGCCGCTGTGCCGATCGTTCCCACGGCTATATTGTTTGATTTACTCAACGGCGGGAACAAAAACTGGTCCACCAACCCCTATGCGGCGCTCGGCCGCGCGGCCTTTGAGGCCCGCAGCGACAGCTTTGATCTGGGCACAGTCGGCGCAGGCTATGGCGCGCTTTGCGGAATGATGAAAGGTGGTCTTGGCTCGGCCTCATTTGAGCTGAGCTCTGGGATCACCGTTGGGGCCTTGGTGGCTGCCAATCCGGTTGGAAACCTTGTGGAACCGGACGGCAAGCAGTTCTGGGCTGCCCCGTTTGAGGTTGGCGCGGAATTTGGCGGCCTCGGCGTGCCAAACCCCAACGGCCCCGTTGGCCTTGCACAAAGCAAACTTGGGCATCTGGTTGACGGCGCCAACACAACACTGGCCATCGTGGCCACCGATGCCATTTTGACCAAAGCCGAGGCCAAACGCTTGGCCACCGTGTCGCACGACGGCTTTGCGCGTGCCATCGTGCCATCGCATCTGCCGCAGGATGGGGATTTGATCTTTGCGGCCTCAACCGGCAGGCAGTCGCTGCCCGAAGGCTCTTTAGGATTTGCCGAGCTCTGTCACGCCGCTAGCATCTGCGTGGCGCGGGCCGCAGCGCGCGGCATATATGAGGCCACCTCAGAGCCGGGCGATACGCTGCCCACTTGGGCCAACCTCAACCGCTGATTAGCCTTTTTCATGAAAGAATCCGAAAATTTTCTCGGCCATGGCTGCAGAAATACCTTCGACGGCTTTTAAATCGGCCAAATTTGCGCGGCTCACTGCCTTGGCCGAGCCAAAATGGGCCAGAAGCGCGCGTTTGCGCGATGCGCCGACCCCTGCAATATCGTCTATCGGCGTTGCGCCAATGGCTTTTGCACGTTTGGCCCGATGGGTGCCGATTGCGAACCTGTGCGCCTCATCGCGCAGTCTTTGGATAAAATACAGCACCGGGTCATTGCGCTGCAACGCAAAGGGGCGCTGGCCGCGGATGTGAAACTCTTCTTTGCCCAGATCGCGGTCGATGCCTTTGGCAACCCCGACCATAGGGATATCTTCCACCCCAAACTCTGCCATGACCTTTGCCACCGCGGACACCTGACCCGCGCCGCCATCAATCAATAGCAAGTCAGGCCAGTGATCTAAACTGCGATCAGGATCCTCTTTCAATAGCCGCTTGAAGCGACGGCTCAGCACCTCTTTCATCATCCCGAAATCATCGCCTGGGGTCACGTTTTCATCGGATATATTAAACTTGCGGTAGCTGTTTTTCATCAACCCATCAGGGCCGGACACGATCATGGCCCCCACCGCATTGCTGCCTTGAATGTGCGAGTTGTCATAAACCTCGATCCGCTGCGGCGGCTGATCAAGATCAAAGGCCTCGGCCAATCCACGCAACAATTTTGCCTGCGTTGCGCTTTCAGCCATCTTACGGGCCAGACTTTCCTTTGCGTTTCGCAGCGCCCCCGAGATCAGTTCAAGCTTTTCACCACGCAAAGGGACCGTAATATCAACTCTGCGGCCAAGCTTGTCGCTAAGCAATTGCTGCATCAGATCGTCGTTTTCTATTGCGTGGGACAGAATGACAGCGCGCGGTGGTTCTTTGGTGCCGTAAAACTGACCCAAGAAAGCCTCCATCACCTCGGCATGGTTCATATCGGCGGCCACACGCGGGTAGAAATCGCGGTTGCCCCAGTTTTGGTTGGCGCGAATGAAAAATACCTGCACGCAGGCCTGCCCTGCTTCTAGATGCAGAGCGACGATATCGGCCTCGCGCACAGTTCTGGGATTGATCCCTTGGGTGGTTTGCACCTGCGTCAGCGCACGAATGCGGTCGCGAAGGCCGGCGGCCTGTTCAAATTCCATCGCTTCTGAGGCGGCCGCCATTTGCGCTGCAAGCTTTTCCTGAACTTCGGTTGAGCGTCCGGATAAAAACCGCTGCGCGTCTTTGACCGCCGCGGCATACTCATCATTTGAAATTCGCTCAACGCAGGGCCCGCTGCAGCGCTTGATCTGATATTGCAAACAGGGCCGCGTGCGGCTTTCAAACATCGCATCTGTGCAGTTGCGCAACATGAACACTCGCTGCAATTGCGATAAGGTACGGTTCACCGATCCGGCGCTGGCAAAGGGTCCGTAATAGGCCCCTTTTTCCGATTTTGCGCCGCGGTGTTTTTTGATCTGGGGAAAGCGGTGCTTGGTGGTCACAAGAATGTTGGGAAAGGATTTATCGTCCCTCAGCAAAACATTATAGCGCGGTTTGAGCTGCTTGATCAGGTTTTGTTCCAGCAACAGGGCTTCGGTTTCGGTGCGCGTGGTCAGAAACATCATCGAAGAGGTTTCCGAAATCATCCGCGAAATACGTCCCGAATGGCCGCTGGGACGGGCATAGTTCGACACCCTTGCTTTTAGGTTTCGCGCTTTGCCGACATATAAAACCCGCGCTTGATCATCCAGCATACGGTACACACCGGGCGAATTGTCCAATGTGCCTATATACTTTTGGATGACCTTATAGCCGGTTTTACTCATGATGAACGCATTGGTCTTAACTCACCTGTCGAAGTGATTATGATTCTTTTCTAGCTGCAATGTTATAGCCTTGGGATCAAGAGAAAAGCTGTCCACCGTTCCTGTGGATAACTTTGGGGAAAAGCAACCGGAATATGGATTTTTCTTTGCAAAGTCGGCAACTTCACTAAAATGCCTAAAAATTAGGCAATTAATCAACATATTGAAATCATTGTATTTTTTTTATTGAAATCTTGCAAATTATTGAAAACACTACATTTTTGTAACAAATGATTAACAAATCCTTTCATCGGTGCACAACTTGCCCGATAAACTCGTTGGGTGGTTACTCAATGCCGAGTATATCCGGCGTTTTCCAGCCCAAATGCTGGCCGCCGTCAACACAAAGCAATTGACCCGTGACCGCGGGCGCATCCATAAAATACCCCAGCGCTGCGGTGATGTCGGATGGGTTAGCGCCGCGGGTTAAAACCGTATTTTTGCGTTGCTTTTGAAAGTGTTCTGTAGATTGCCGCGCGCCTTTCAAGGTCGGGCCGGGGCCGATTGCATTGACCCTAACATGAGGTGCAAGCGCCTGTGCTGCGGTCTGGGTCAGCGTCCAGAGACCCATTTTGGCAATGGTATAGCTGGTAAATTCTGGAGTGAGTTTACGCACCCTTTGATCGATCATATTAACAATAAGCCCCTGGGCAAGCGGTTCACCTTTTGCATCAGGTTGGGCATTAGGAAGCTGCGTGGCAAGGGCCTGGGATAAAACAAAAGGCGCGCGCAAATTGCTTTCCATATGCCGATCCCAGCTGATGCGCGTGGCTGTCTCGAGGGTGTCATATTCAAAAATCGAAGCATTGTTGATCAGACAGGTGATCGGCCCGCCGAGAGCCGCTGCCGCCGCAGGCAGCAGGTCTTTTACTTCTGCCTCAATCAATAGATCAGCGCGCAGCGCCTGCGCCTTGCGTCCCAAGGCTTGGATTTCTGCCACCACTTCATCTGCCGCTGCTTGCGAGCTGGCATAATGCACCACTACATCATAGCCACGCGCGGCCAAATACAGCGCCATTTCTCGGCCCAGCCGCTTTGCTCCCCCGGTTACCAATGCCCGCATGATCGCACCTTTCGCACGTTAGAATAGCACAATACTGACATAGGCCAAATAACCGCCCGTCAAGAGCACACCCCATAATCGCGTCAATTTCAACCGCCAGACCACAAAGGGCGCCAGCAGCAATGAGGCGCCAAGCATGACCCAAAGATCAAAAATCAAAAACGCGCGGGGGACGGGCACCTCGCCAATCAAAGCGGTGATCCCTATGATTGCCAGCAGATTAAACATGTTTGATCCGATCACATTTCCAAGCGCGACATCTGCTTGCTTTCGAATGGCACTCATCACTGTGGTGGCCAGTTCCGGCAGGGATGTGCCAATCGCGATAAGGGTCAGTCCGATGGCTGTTTCGCTGACATGATAGCTGCGGGCAATTGCGGTTGCACTGCTCACCAGAACTTCAGCGCCCAGCGGCAATCCGATCAGCCCAAGTGCCAGATAAAGCGCAATCCACCAACCACTAAGGGATTGATCCGCAGCCTCTAGATCGGTCAGATTAGCGGGGTCTTTGCCGGTGTTTTTTTGGTGGGTGCGCGCCTGAACAAAGGCGTCTCGCAGACAATAGGCCAGCGCCGCAAGCAGCACAGCCCCCTGCCAGATGCCAAATTTGCCGGTAAAGGCCAAGGCAATAAAAAGCAGCGTTGCAAGCACCATAAAGCCATAGATTTTGCGGATGTTGCTGCCTGAGGTGTCCAGCGCGGCGATAATAGCAGGAATGCCCAGAACCAAGAGTACATTGGCCGTGTTTGACCCCACCACATTGCCCAAAGCAATTCCCGGCGCATGATCCAAAGTAGCGCGAATTGCGATTAACAACTCTGGTGCAGAGGTTCCAAAAGACACAATTGTCAAGCTGACAATCAAAGCCGGCACACCCAGCCGCAAACTTAGATTAACTGCGCCTTTGACCAGCGCATCGCCAGCCAAAAGCAAAATAACAAGACCGATTGCAGACAGCAGCCAATCCATCATAGGTTCCTATTTACCGCCGCACACACACGGCGGCTTTCCGATAATCATCCGCCCGCATTCCCCGCATCGAACGGGTTTGCTGCGGCCAATTTTTGGCATCCGCAAGCGGCCAAACATGGCTAAAACCGCCATGCCAACCAAAAACAAGACCACAATCTTTAAAATCATATCAAAGCCCAAAGCGGGCAAAGGCCGCTTTTTCCTCTAAAATATTTGCTGCACTATGAAACATCGTTGTGCCCAGTCTTTGCGCCAGGCTTTTTTTCTGGCCATAAACGCGAAGGTGTACTTTATCGCCATAGCGATCTTTTAAAACGGGGACCAAATGGCCAATGGCATCGGCCAACCCTAGCTCAACAGCTTTTTGTCCAACCCAATATTCACCGCTAAACAAATCCTCATCCGCGCTAAACTTATCACCCCTGCGGGCCGTCACATGGTCGATAAAGGCTTTGTGCACCTGTTCAAGCGTGACTTTCATGCGGGCTACATCTTCGGGCTTTTCTTCGCGAAATGGATCAAGCGTCGATTTTGATTTCCCGGATGTATACACCCGTCGTTCAATACCGTAGCGGGCCAGAAACTCGGGCGCGCCAAATCCAGCCGATATCACCCCGATGGATCCAACAACCGAGCTATGATCAAGAAAAATTTCGTCTGCCGTCACGGCAAGCCAGTAGCCGCCCGAGGCCGCCACATCTTCGACAAAGGCCAGCACCGGCACTTTGTGTTCATCGGCCAGCCGGCGTATTCGTGCGCCGATAAGCGAAGATTGCACAGGCGAGCCACCGGGTGAGTTTAGCACCAGTGCCACAGCATCGGGTTTGCCTTTGCGAAAGGCTTTTTCCAGCATCGAGGCCAAGGTTTGATCATTTAGCTGCCCGCGCGATCCAGCCGCTATAAGACCAGAGAGCCGCACGACCGCCACGGACTTGCGGTTTTTTCGAAAAGGAATTTTTAGTTTCATGAGAGTGATGTAAAGTGCTTGGCCCCAACAAACAAGAAGCCAGCGTTGATCGGTGGCAATAATTTTTCCCGCCAGAGCCTTTGTTTAACTGCGCAGACGCCAACCGGTTTTAAAAATCCACCCGATCACTGCTAGGCACAACACCGTAAAGCCAAATATCGCAATCAAACTGATGGATACAGGCACATCTGAAAGTCCAAAAAAGGACCAGCGAAAACCGGAAACCAAATATACAACCGGGTTTAACATAGCGATATTTTGCCAAACCGGCGGCAGCATTGAAATCGAATAGAACGAGCCGCCCAAAAAGACCAAAGGCGTGATGATTAGCAAAGGCACCACCTGCAATTGTTCAAAATTGCGCGCCCAGATGCCCAAGATAAAACCCAGCAGCGAAAACGAAAAGCAGGTTAAAATCAAAAATGAAACCATTGCTACAGGGTGTTGAATTTTCAGGTCTACAAAAAGTGTAGAGGTCGCCAGAATAACAATGCCGATCAGCAAGGCTTTGGTTGCGGCCGCCCCGACATAGCCTGCCACTATTTCCAAAAAACTCACCGGTGCAGACAGCAACTCGTAAATTGTGCCAACAAATTTGGGAAAATATATCCCAAAAGAGGCATTGGAAATAGCCTGCGTCATCACCGTAAGCATGACCAAACCGGGCACGATAAAGGTGCCATAACTGACCCCTTCAACTTGATCAATCCGGCTGCCGATGGCGGCCCCAAACACGATAAAATACAGCGAGGTCGAAATCACAGGTGAAAGCAGACTTTGGCCTGCTGTACGGAAGAACCGCGCCATTTCGAAGAGATATATGGCTTTTATCGCATGGAAATTCATCACTGATCCTTTGCTGCAGTTGGCGCGTCGGCATTATCAGCTTGCACCAGACTTACAAATATCTCTTCAAGCGAGGACTGATTGGTTTGCAAATCTTTCAAGTGCAGACCTGCGGTGGAAAAATCATGAATTAACCGCGTGATCCCGGTGCGATCGCTGCGCGTATCATAGGTATAAGCAAGCGATCTGCCATTCTCGGACAACATAAGATCATAGGCGCCTAATGCAGCGGGTATGGTTTCAATCGGCGTTTGCAGATCAATTGTAAGGGTTTTTCGGCCCAATCGTTTCATTAGCGATTTTTTGTCTTCCACCAACAAAATTTCGCCCTTGCTGATCACGCCGACACGCTCGGCAATGGCTTCGGCTTCTTCGATATAATGCGTGGTCAGCACTATCGTTACACCGTCGGCCTGCAAAGCGGCCACAATATCCCACATATCTTTTCGCAGTTCCACGTCAACGCCGGCTGTTGGCTCATCTAGGAACAAAAGCCGCGGCTCATGGCTGAGCGCCTTTGCAATCAGCACCCGCCGCTTCATACCACCCGACAGCTCAACCACTTTTGCATTGCGTTTATCCCATAGGGACAGCTGCTTGAGCAGCTTTTCCAAATGGGCATCATTTTTTGGCTTGCCATGCAGCCCGCGCGAAAATCGCACGGTATTCAGAACCGTCTCAAAAGGTTCAAGCGATACATCCTGCGGCACCAGACCGATCAGTTTGCGCGTTTCGCGATACGCATTGAGTGTATCATGGCCGTTCACCAAAACTTGACCCGATGACGCAAGGCAAATTCCGCATATGGTCGAGATCAAGGTTGTTTTGCCTGCTCCGTTTGGCCCGAGCAGAGCCAAAATTTCACCCTGCTGGATGGTCAGGTCAACATTATTTAACGCTTGAAAACCACCTGGATATGACTTTGAGAGGTTTTTGACCTCAACGATACTATTCATCTGACCTCACAATTTCGCCCCATGCGCTTAGACCCTTCAATAAGATAGAGCGCGGGGAGTCAATTTAAAGCAGCAGCTCTTAGGTTTTGCTGTAAAATCCGGCCAGACGCGTCATCACCGCGCTGAGCGCACAGTATCAATCATCAGTTGAACATTTTCAGGATCGGCGTCGGGGGTGATCCCGTGCCCTAAATTGAAAATATGCGGCCCGCCGCTGAGCGCTGTGCAAATCTGGCGAGCCTCATCAACCAATGCCTGACCGCCTGTGACCATGTGAGAAGATTTAAGGTTGCCCTGAACGCAGCTGTCCTTTTGCAGATGCTGCGCGACCCACTTAGGGCCAACCGAATTATCAACCGCCACACAATCGGCGCCTGTCGCTGCAACAAAGCCGATGTATTTATGCCCGGCCTCACGCGGAAACGCAATAATCGGGATATTCGGATGCCGTGCCTTCAAGGCGGTGATAATCGCTTTTGTGGGGGCTAGCGCATAGCGCTCAAAATCTTCGCCCTGCAGCGATCCGGCCCAACTGTCAAACAGCTTCACCACCTCGGCGCCGGCCTCAATCTGGGCGCTGAGGTATTCGGTTGTCGCAATCGTTAAAATATCAATCAACGCATCAAAAAGCTGGGGGTTTTCATTTTTTAAAGCATGCGCTGGCCCCTGATCCGGGGTTCCGCGCCCTGCAATCATATAGGTCGCAACCGTCCATGGCGCACCGGCAAAACCGATCAAGGTGGTCTCTTGCGGCAGCTCGCGGCGCAAAATGCGCACCGTTTCATAGACCGGGGCCAGAGTTTCATCTATATCGGCGATGGGCCGCAGCGCCGCCAGATCA
>ERZ1047985.344-NODE-344-length-37400-cov-5.829375_pt1 | contig 37400 bp, 30 predicted proteins | sample MGYA00383097_ERZ1047985 | MGnify/ENA primary metagenome ERZ1047985 (study PRJEB29581, sample SAMEA5548367) | metagenome | biome: marine; feature: coastal; material: water | depth 50 m | study: Short-term variability in the microbial, nano- and picoplankton...
TGACATCCTTTGATCAAGTTGTCATCTACCCGATCCGTCTCATCGATTAGCGGAACATCTTTACTCGATTCAATTAAGTAATCGTACTTCTGCATCCAATCGTCGAACAGGTCAAATTCGTCGATAATCTCTTCTTGTATCTCTTGAATGGTCATCTATCCAAACATTTGTTTCACCTTGTGAATACCTTCAATAAAAACATCAATTTCCTCTTTTGTGTTGTACACGGCAAAGGAAGCTCGCATGGTACCGGGAATATCAAACCGATCCATTACAGGTTGTGCACAATGGTGCCCCGTACGAATAGCGATTCCCAATTTATCTAAAATGGTTCCTGCATCATAAGGGTGAATGCCTTCAATAAGGAAAGAAACCACACCGGCTTTATTTTTTGCTTCACCTACAAAACGAATACCGCCCGTTTCTTTTAATTTTTCTGTGGCATAAGCCAATAATTCGGCTTCTTGCGCAGCAATATTTTCTATTCCTATTTCTTCGATGAAACGAATACTGGCTTCCAAGCCAATTCCTCCTGCAATATTAGGCGTACCGCCTTCAAACTTAAAAGGAAGATCGTTGTAAGTTGAGCCTTCAAACTTAACTTCTTTGATCATTTCCCCACCGCCGTGATAAGGGGGCATTTTTTCCAAAATTTCTTTCTTACCATGCAATACACCTACACCTGTAGGTCCGTACATTTTATGTGCTGAGAAACAGTAAAAATCACAATTTAACGCTTGTACATCAATGTCCGTGTGAGGAGCCGATTGAGCTCCGTCAATTAAAACCAAAGCCCCTTTTTCCTGAGCCAAAGGAATCATTTCTTCTACCGGATTGATGGTTCCCAAAGCATTCGAAATATGATTTACCGCAACTAATTTGGTCTTATCATTCAATAGGTTCCGATAAGCATCCATATCAAGCTCACCGGAATCTAAAACCGGAATCACTTTTAGTACGGCACCCGATCGTTCACAAGCCATTTGCCAGGGAACAATGTTGGAATGGTGTTCGATGGCTGAAATAATAATTTCATCGCCTTCCTTAAACAGCCACTGCGACAAGCAGGAAGCCACCAAATTGATTGCCTCTGTTGTTCCACGCGTAATGATAATCTCTTCAATAGCATCGGCATTAATAAAACGACGTACCGCCTCTCGAGCCACTTCGTATTTATCCGTTGCCTGCTGGCTCAAAAAGTGTACCCCACGATGAATATTGCTATTTTCTTTGTTGTAGTAATGCGCAATAGCATCGATCACCATTTGCGGCTTCTGACTGGTCGCGGCATTATCAAAATAGACCAAAGGACGACCATGAACCTCCTGATGGAGGGCCGGAAATTGAGCACGTATGTTTTTAATGTCTAAAGCCATTACAGGTTTACTTCATTCAATTCTAAATCCACCTTTAACTCACAGGCAACTAAGTTAATAAGTTGTTCTTTAAGTTCAGGAATGGTAATATTTTTGAGGGTATCTCCTGCAAAGGCAAACATCAAAAATGCTTTTGCTTCCTTCAGGGGGATCCCTCTGGATTGCATGTAGAATAAAGCCTCATCGTCGAGCTGACCGATCGTACACCCGTGAGAACAGGCAACATCATCAGCAAAAATCTCTAACTGAGGTTTTGTATCTATTACCGCATCATCTGTTAGCAAAAGGTTGTTGTTTTGTTGAAAGGCGTTGGTTTTTTGAGCGTCTTTACGCACCATTACTTTTCCATTAAACACACCTTTTGACTGCTCATCGTAAATACCCTTGTACAGTTGATTCGATTGACAATTAGGTACGGCATGATCCACAAATGTGTGGTGATCTACAACACTGCTTCCCTTCAATAAGGTAATGGCATCCATATGTGCCTCAGCATGTTCACCGGCAAATTCAAAGTGCAGGTTGTTTCTCGTTAACTCCCCGCCAAAGGCAAAAGTATCCACCAAAGCAGAACTGCTTGTGCCCTGTTTTACAAAAGTACTGTCAACGAGTGTTGTGGTTTCCCGATCGTTCTGAACTTTGAAATGTTTGAAATGAGCTTCATTTCCAACCGATGTTTCTGTGACCACATTTGTGAAAACAGATGCATCACTCAAAGATTGATGACGCTCTAAAATTTGGACTTCAGCACGGTCTTCAACAACAAAGAGGTTTCGAACCTGATTCATCATCGCACGACTGCCATCGTTATTTATGTAAATGATCTGGATCAACTTATCGACAACAGCCCCGGCTTTTACATAAACAAAAGCTCCTTCCTGAGCATAGGCTGTATTTAAAGCAACCATACTCTGTTGCGTATCGGCAAGTTTGCCGTAATACTTATTAAAAATTTCAGAATCCCCTTCAAAAGCATCTTTCAGATGGCTAACGAAGAATTTATCCTGACTTGTAATGTTCGATAGAGATACATTAAAAACACCATTTACAAAAACGACTTTGTAGGAATCGATCCCTGTACATAAAAACGGATCTACATCTTCTGATTTCATATCAGAACCGAAACCTTCAGCAAGATCATAATCATGCTTAATGCTTTTATTCAGGGGGGTGTATTTCCACTCTTCATCCTTGGTTGTAGGGAAGCCTTTGGCTTTAAAAACTTCCATTCCTTCAGTACGCAATTTACGTAAGCTGTCGGTTTCGGAGCCATTTAAGCTTTTCCCAAACGTATCAAAAGAGCTGATTAATTTTTCTTGTAATTTCAAGGCTTGCTTTTTTAGGCTTCAATTTCTTGTTTGATCCAATCGTATCCTTTCTCTTCCAGTTCAAGTGCCAGATTTTTATCTCCGGACTTGACGATCTTTCCATCAAATAAAACGTGAACGAAATCAGGAATGATATGATCTAAAAGACGTTGATAGTGGGTAATCACCATCACCGCATTGTCTTGGTTTTTAAGCTTGTTCACCCCATTGGCAACAATTTTTAAAGCATCGATATCCAAACCGGAATCTGTCTCATCTAAAATGGCCAGTTTAGGATCTAACATAGCCATTTGGAAAATCTCGTTACGCTTTTTCTCTCCTCCCGAAAATCCTTCGTTGATGGACCGCGACATAAAAGTCTTGTCCATTGCAAGCAATTGTTGCTTCTCACGCATCAACTTTAACAAGTCTTTAGCTTCCATCGGTTCTAAGCCTCTGGCTTTACGACTTTCGTTGATGGCTGTTTTGATGAAGTTGGTTACCGAAACACCGGGAATCTCTACCGGGTATTGGAAGGATAGAAAAACACCGGCATGAGCGCGCTCTTCAGGAGCCAGATCCATAATGTCTTTACCTTCAAATTCGATGGTTCCTGCTGTTACTTCGTATTCTTCACGTCCGGCAATTACAGCAGAAAGGGTACTCTTTCCGGCACCATTTGGTCCCATAATGGCATGTACCTCTCCTTTATTAATTTCTAAGTTGAGTCCTTTAATGATCTCTTTTCCTTCAATCTCAACTTTTAGGTCTTGTATCTTGAGCATATTCTAAGTCTTTGGCTTTGGGGTATTAACCTACACTTCCTTCTAATGAAAGTGAAAGTAATTTTTGTGCTTCCACGGCAAATTCCATAGGAAGCTGGTTGAGTACATCTTTACAATATCCATTCACGATCAATCCGATCGCTTCATCGGTTCCAATACCTCTTTGGTTACAGTAGAAGAGTTGATCTTCACCGATTTTAGAAGTGGTGGCTTCGTGTTCTATGCGGGCTGATTTATTTTTTACTTCGATGTATGGGAAGGTGTGTGAGCCACAGGTATCCCCCATCAATAGTGAATCACACTGAGAGAAGTTACGTGCATTTTCGGCACCTTTCATAATTTTTACCAATCCACGGTAGTTCCCATTACTATGTCCTGCGGAAATCCCTTTAGAAATAATCGTACTCTTCGTGTTTTTACCGATGTGGATCATTTTAGTCCCGGTATCGGCTTGTTGGTAGTTATTCGTTACGGCTACCGAGAAAAACTCTCCAACTGAGTTATCGCCTTTTAAAATACAGGAAGGGTATTTCCAGGTTACTGCCGATCCTGTTTCAACCTGAGTCCATGAGATCTTCGCACTTTTATGACAGATCCCTCTTTTGGTAACGAAGTTGAAAACGCCCCCTTTACCTTCTTTATTCCCCGGATACCAGTTTTGAACCGTCGAGTATTTGATTTCTGCATCGTCAAGGGCGATCAATTCAACCACAGCGGCGTGCAATTGATTTTCATCTCTCGATGGTGCGGTACATCCTTCCAAATACGAAACATAAGAACCTTCATCCGCAATTAACAGGGTGCGTTCAAACTGTCCTGTTCCGGCCTGATTAATACGAAAATACGTGGATAACTCCATAGGGCATCGCGTACCTTTTGGAATGTAACAGAATGAACCGTCGGTAAATACTGCTGAGTTTAAAGCAGCATAAAAGTTATCCGTTTTAGGAACGACTGTCCCTAAATATTTTTTTACCAATTCCGGGTGCTCCTGTATCGCTTCGCTGATCGAGCAGAAAATAATTCCCAACTCGCCTAATTTCTCTTTGAAAGAAGTTGCTACGGATACCGAATCAACCACAATATCAACAGCTACTCCGGTAAGTCGCTTTTGTTCTTCTAAAGAGATGCCAAGCTTTTCAAAGGTCTTTAACAACTCGGGATCGACCTCATCTAAACTCTCCAAAGTTTTCTTAGGCTTTGGCGCAGAGTAATAAGAAATGGATTGTAGATCAGGTTTATTGTAGGTAACGTTGGCCCATTCCGGCTCTGTCATCTTTTGAAATTTTCTAAAAGCATCCAATCGCCACGCCAATAACCAATCCGGTTCGTTTTTTTTCATGGAAATCAAACGAATTACATCCTCATTCAAACCCTTTTTAATGGTGTCTGACTCGATGTCGGTAACAAAACCGTATTTGTATTCGGCGTTTGTTACTTCTTGTAATATTTTGTCTTCTTCACTCAACTTCGTTGATAGTTAAAGGTTAAAGATTAAAAGCTAAACGTTCAAAGTTGAAAGTTTAACTGGTTTTTGTTTTAAAATTCTGCAAGTACTTTATGAATCCGGCAAGCATTTTACTGATTTCAATGCACTTGTTGTAAAGTTCAGATTCCTTCTCCTTAGACATTAAATCTAAAGATGATATTAAGTGAACCTGACTTCTCAATTCTCCACATGAGCCTTTAGCTATGTACAAAAATCGAGTCATTTGTTTGTTGCTTTGGTTTTCAAAACCTTCTGCAATATTATTAGAAATTGAACAAGCCGCTCTTCGAATTTGGTCTTTCATGCCAAAATCATGAGCCAATTTCCCCTTATCTGACAATTCATAGATGTCTTTAGCCAAAGCAATGCTTTTTTTCCACACCTCTAAATCCTCAAATTTTTCTATTGTACTCATTCAACTTTTAATTTTTAACTTTTAACTTTCAATCGTTTACAGTTAAACCGCAAATGATTCCCCACAACCACAAGTTCTTGTTGCGTTGGGGTTGTTAAAGGTAAATCCTTTTCCATTCAGACCTCCTGAGAAATCTAAAACGGTTCCCGCTAAATAGAGCAGGCTTTTCTTATCGATCAAGATGCGAACATCATTGTCTTCGATCAGCTTATCTCCTTCCGACATCTCATTGGTAAAATCCAACTTGTATGACAAGCCGGAACAACCTCCGCTGGAAACCCCTACTTTTACGTAAGCATCTTTGCCAAGGCCCTCTTCTTCAAGTAAAGAGAAGATCTTTTTCTTTGCTGTTTCTGTTACACTAACCATATTTTAGCCCATCGTTATTTTAACTAATTCTAAATAAGGAGGTTTTATTTGCAAAGATACGAAATAAATCTCTTTTTGAATTCAATTTTTTACGAATCAATCCCGCATAAAAACGTAATTTTGCCCCATGAGCATACTCGAAAATAAAGAACAGGAATTTACCTCGATCTCTAGTTTGGGAGAATTCGGGTTGATTGATCAGATCACCAAGGATGTAAAGCATTACAATGACTCAACACTGAAAGGTATTGGAGATGATGCTGCGGTTGTTAAAATTGGCGAATTATGTCAGGTAGTTTCTACAGACCTATTGGTAGAAGGAGTGCATTTCGACCTGGCCTACGCGCCACTCAAACACCTTGGATACAAAGCCGTTGTTGTAAACTTATCAGACATCTGCGCGATGAATGTGATTCCAAGGCAGATTACGGTTTCTCTGGCCCTTTCGAATCGATTCCCTGTTGAAGCAGTGGAAGAATTGTATGCCGGCGTAAAATTAGCCTGCAAACATTATCAGGTAGACCTGATCGGTGGAGACACGACAAGCTCTATGTCCGGTTTGATGATTAGCGTTACCGCTATGGGAACAGCTAAAGAAGAAGATATCGTGTACCGTTCCGGAGCAAAGGATAAAGATCTGATCGTAGCTACCGGTGATCTGGGTGGCGCCTATTTAGGTTTACAGATTTTAGAACGTGAGAAGGCTGTTTTCATGGAAGATAAGAACATGCAACCTGACCTCCATGGTTCTGAATACGTTCTCGAAAGACAATTAAAGCCGGAAGCTCGAAAAGATATCGTTGAGATGTTCAAGAAGATGGACTTAAAACCAACTTCGATGATCGACATTTCAGACGGCTTGTCTTCGGAATTAATGCATCTGGCGAAAGCATCTGATCTGGGACTTCAGGTTTACGAAGAGAAGATACCCGTTGACCCAACAGTAATGACCATTGCTGAAGAATTCAATTTAAATGGAGTAACCTGCGCACTTAATGGGGGTGAAGATTACGAATTGCTCTTTACCGTAGCTCAAAAAGATTATGATAAAATCAAGGCCAACCCAAATATGACCGTGATCGGTTACATGGTAGATAAGAATTCAGGAACAAATCTAATAACTCATGATACTAAAGTAATTCCTTTAACAGCACAAGGCTGGAATTCGCATTAGAAGTTGGTTGTTCGTTGGTGGTTGTTCGTTGTTCGTTGGTGGTCCCTGAACCTGTCGAAGGATAAAACAATTTGTGATTCTCCGGCACAACAACTTTTAATTTTTAACTTTTAATTTTCAACTTTAACGGCAAAGAGATTTTTGAATGAGCTCAATGGCCATTTTCGGATTTTCCCAATGACTCATATGACCTGCCTTTTGAATTTCTAAAAAATTGGCGTCATTGTTTAAAGCTTCTTGTCTTAAAGTGTCAACATTTAATAAAGGATCTAAAGTTCCGGCGATGTATGTTTTCTTCCCCGAAAAATCTTTTAAACACCGATTTGTATCTTTTCGTTGCTGCATTCCCTTAAGTGCGGCACGAATTCCATTTGGGTTTAAGTCTTTAGCTTCTGCGATCATTTTTTGAATTAGTGCGGCGCAAGACTTTTGAAATTGCTCGGGGAATAAAAAGGGAATGGCCGTTTTAAGGTAAACGTTCTGTTTGTCTTTAAGCGTTTTAATTGCTCTGTCACGACCGCTCTTTTTCTCTTCGGAATCTGCATTTGCCGTAGAATGAAACAAACAAATGTGTTCTATTTTATCAGAGTACATTTCCAAAAGTGCCAGCGAAACATAAGCACCCATGGAGTGTCCGACAAGACTAAATTTGTCAATCTTAAGCTCCAAAAGTACTTGGTGAACACATGCTGCAAAAAGTTCCATGGCATGAACTTTTTCAATGCTTTCAGATTTCCCAAAACCGGGTAGATCAATACGAATAACCTGATGTGTTTTGGATAGTTCGTCAGCGATTTCATCCCACATACTCAGGTTTTCAAGAAAACCGTGGAGGAGTACCACAGCTTCTCCCGAACCTTCATTTTTGTAATGTATGTTTTTCTTCTTGTGTAAGAAATAAGGCATTCGTTACTTATTTGACGTCATAATCCGATAAAGGTAATCATTATCAGCAGTCAACCCTTCGACAAGCCTGCCTGCGGTAGGCAGGCTCAGGATGACAATTTGTGTCTCTCCGATACAACAATTTTTAACTTTCAATTTTTAACTTCTCTCATCAAAGCTTCGATCTCATCAGCTTCCAAAGGGATATGAGCCATCAGATCTTTAGGGCCATTTTCAGTAACCAAAATGTCATTTTCTAAACGAATGCCCAGGTTTTCTTCAGGGATGTAAATTCCCGGTTCGCAGGTAAACACCATGCCGGCTTCAATAGGTTTTGTCCACGAACCAACATCGTGCACATCCAAACCTAAATAGTGGGAAGTCCCGTGCATGAAGTATTTTTTGTAAGCAGGCGAATCCGGAGTTTGTTTGTCAATATCTTCCTGAGTGATCAAACCTAAGCCAAGCAATTCCTTTTCCATCAACTTCCCAACTTCTGCCTGATATTCGTGAAGAAAAGTTCCGGGAACGAGCATTTTTGTTGCCGCTTTCATGACTCTTAATACTGCATTGTACACTTCTTTTTGACGTGCAGTAAATTTCCCGCTTACAGGAACACAACGTGTCAGGTCGGAAGCGTAATTGGCATATTCAGCAGCAAAATCCATTAGAATAACATCTCCGGCTTTACATTCACGATTGTTGTCGATGTAATGTAACACACAAGCACTTGCTCCCGAAGCAATGATCGGCGTGTAAGCAAAACCACGAGATCTGTTTCTGATAAATTCGTGAATGATATCCGCTTCAATTTCGTATTCCATCACGCCCGGCTTAATCGTTTTTAGGATCTTACGAAACGCTGATCCTGTCAGATCACAAGCCTTCTGAATAAGGGCTATTTCGACTTCATCTTTAATGGAACGTATTTTATGCATAATCGGCGCACTGCGCTCATAATCATGAGTTGGATAGGTTTCGCGAATCCATTTTCCAAAGCGGGCATCTCGAGTTTCCACTTCAACATTAGCTCTTAAGTGTTCATTGCTATTTAGGTAAACCTGTTTCACTTCATTCATTAAAGTCTGTAAAACGGATTCGAATTGATTCAGCCAATAAACAGTTTTGATACCCGAAGTTTCAAAAGCCTGATCTTTATTTAATTTAGCTCCTTCCCAAACGGCAATATGTTCGTTGGTTTCTTTTAAGAATAAAATTTCACGATGCTTTTCATCTAAAGCATCCGGACAGATAAGTAAAATTGACTCTTCCTGATCGATCCCCGAAAGGTGAAACAGGTCGTTGTTTTGACGAAATTCCATGGTTCCGTCTGCATTGGTAGGCATGATGTCATTGGAGTTAAATATCGCCAATGAATTTGACTTCAATTCTTTACAGAACCGTTTTCTGTTTCTAATAAAAAGTGTTTTGTCGATCTGTTCGTATTTCATTTTATTCTTTTTTTAAATACATATCTTTTAATAGGTACAAATGTAGTTAAAAGTTGAATCCCGAAGCATCGGGATTGAAGGATAGGACAATTTAATAACCACAGCCCCCCAAAGGGAAAAGGGAATACAAAAGTATTTCTCCGGCACAACAACTTTTAATCTTTAATTTTTAACTTTTAAACCCCCTTATTAAGAATCAATATTAATTAAGTTTATGGTTGTGTGCTAACAGTTCCTGTAGTAACTTTGCAGATTCAATGATTAAAAAAACCCCGAAAAAAAAGAAAATCATCATGAGCAACAGCCCTGGATTGTTTTCATCGTCACTGGGAAGGAAATATCTAATGGCCATTACAGGCTTGTTCCTTTGCAGTTTTCTTTTGATACATCTTATCGGAAATGTGACCCTTTTCACAGATCCTGTTCAATTTAACGAGTACACTCGTTTTATGTCGTCAAACCCACTTATCCGTGTTATGGAAATTGTATTGGTCGTGGGATTCTTAGCACACATCATCGATGCGATCATGTTGACAAAAGCAAACAAGACTGCTCAACCCGTTAAATATGCGATGGACAAAAAGAAAAGTACCTGGTATTCCAGAAATATGGGTCTTACAGGTACGATTATTTTAGCCTTCTTGATCCTTCACCTGCAATCGTTTTGGTACGGCTACAAATTTGGAGATGTTGCCATGACTTTAGACAGTAGCGGTACTGACATAAAAGATATGTACACCATGGTCGTGGCTGCTTTCAGTCAATCGTGGTATTCAGCGATTTATGTGGTAGCGATGATCCTTTTAGGAACACACTTAAACCACGGATTCCAGTCGGCATTCCAATCCATGGGACTGCGTCACAAAAAATACACCCCTGCAATTAAAAAAGCAGGAACCGCTTTTGCTGTGATCATAACTTTAGGATTTATCTCTTTCCCAATCTATTTCTACATTACTCAACTTTAAGACATGACGAAATTATTCGACAATATCCCCGAAGGTCCTTTAGCTGATAAATGGACGAAATACAAAGCGGATGCGAAACTTGTAAACCCGGCGAACAGAAGAAATATCGATGTCATTGTGATCGGTACCGGTTTGGCCGGTGGAGCTGCTGCAGCTTCACTTGGTGAAATGGGATTCAACGTAAAGTCATTCTGTTTCCAAGATTCTCCACGTCGTGCACACTCTATTGCTGCACAGGGAGGTATCAACGCTGCCAAGAATTACCAAAACGACGGTGACAGTACCTACCGTTTGTTCTACGATACTATTAAAGGTGGTGACTACCGTTCGCGTGAAGCAAACGTGTACCGTTTGGCAGAAGTTTCTGCAAACATCATCGACCAATGTGTGGCTCAGGGAGTTCCTTTTGCCCGCGAATACGGTGGTCTTTTAGACAACCGTTCTTTTGGTGGTGTACAGGTACAACGTACCTTCTACGCAAAAGGTCAAACCGGACAACAATTATTGATCGGTGCGTACCAGGCTTTAAGCCGTCAAATTAATAAGGGTACCGTAACGATGTACAACCGTCATGAAATGATGGAAATTGTAAAGATCGACGGTAAAGCACGTGGTATTATTGCCCGTAACCTGATCACAGGCGAAATTGAAAAGCATTCAGCTCACGCCGTAGTTGTTGCATCAGGTGGATACTCAAACGTATTCTTCCTTTCGACAAATGCGATGGGCTCTAACTGTACTGCTGCCTGGAAATCCTACAAGAACGGAGCACATTTTGCCAATTCTTGTTATGTACAAATTCACCCAACATGTATTCCGGTAACGGGAGACCACCAATCGAAATTGACTTTGATGTCAGAGTCACTTCGTAATGACGGTCGTATTTGGGTGCCAAAGAAAAAAGAAGACTCACAAGCGATTGCTAAGGGTGAAAAAACAGCCCTTGACATTGCTGAAGACGATAGAGATTACTACCTAGAAAGAAGATACCCTGCATTCGGTAACCTGGTTCCCCGTGATGTTGCATCGCGTGCTGCCAAAGAACGTTGTGATGCCGGTTTTGGTGTAAACAAAACAGGACAAGCGGTATTCTTAGATTTCTCTGATGCCATTAATCGTTTAGGAAAAGATGCTGTTGAAGCTCGCTACGGAAACTTATTCCAAATGTACGAGAAGATTACGGCTGAGAATCCTTACGAAATGCCAATGAAAATTTACCCTGCCATCCACTACACAATGGGTGGGATTTGGGTTGACTACAACTTACAAACAGCCGTTCCGGGATTGTTTGCTGCCGGAGAAGCGAACTTCTCCGATCACGGCGCAAACCGTTTAGGAGCTTCTGCATTAATGCAAGGTCTGGCCGATGGTTACTTCGTATTGCCTTACACCATTTCGAACTACTTGGCAGATGATATCCGTACCGGAGCTATTTCTACCGAGCATGCAGAATTTGAAAAAGCAGAAAAGGCTGTTAAAGATCGCTTAGACTTCTTTATGAATAATAAAGGTTCGAAGTCCGTTGACTACTTCCACAAAAAACTTGGTAAAGTGATGTGGGAAAAATGTGGTATGGCACGTAACAAAGAAGGTCTTGAAGAAGCAATCGAAGAGATCAAAGCCATCCGCGAAGAGTTCTGGAAAGAAGTTAAAGTTCCCGGAGTTCAAAACAGCTTTAATCAGGAATTGGAAAAAGCAGGTCGTGTTGCCGACTTCATTGAATTAGGGGACTTGATGTGTCGCGATGCATTGAGTCGTGAAGAATCGTGTGGGGGTCACTTCCGTGAGGAACACCAAACCACCGAAGGTGAAGCATTGCGTAACGATGACGATTACACCTACGTGGCTGCATGGGAATACAAAGGTGACAATGAAACACCTGAACTTCATAAAGAAGACTTGAAGTTCGAAAATATTGAGTTGAAACAAAGAAGTTACAAATAATGGCCGGGATGAATCTTACACTTAAAGTTTGGCGTCAGAATGGCGCAGAAGACAAAGGACGTATTGTGGAATACAAAATGTCTGATATTTCTCCGGACATGTCTTTCTTAGAAATGATCGACGTATTGAACGAGGAACTTATTGAGAAAGGAGACGATCCGATCGCTTTCGACCACGACTGTCGTGAAGGAATTTGTGGTTCTTGTTCTATGTACATCAACGGAGAGCCTCATGGCCCTGAAGATCTGATCACAACCTGTCAGTTACACATGCGTTCATTTAAAGATGGAGACACCATTTACATTGAGCCATGGAGAGCTGCTGCTTTCCCTGTCATTAAAGATCTCGTTGTTGACCGTACGGCTTTCGATGCCATTATTCAGGTAGGTGGTTACGTTTCTGTAAACACTTCCGGAAATACACAAGATGCCAACGCACTTCCTGTGCCTAAAGCAGATGCAGATGCGGCATTCGATGCAGCAACTTGTATTGGTTGTGGTGCTTGTGTGGCAACCTGTAAAAATTCTTCGGCGATGTTGTTTACATCGGCTAAGATCTCTCATCTGGCTCTTTTACCACAAGGTAAAGTAGAAGCACAAGAGCGTGCTTTAAACATGGTGGAAAAGATGGATGAACTTGGATTTGGTAACTGTACCAACACGGGTGACTGTGAGGTACAATGTCCGAAAGGAATTTCTTTAGATAATATTGCACTTATGAACCGTGAGTTCTTAGGAGCCTCATTAAAGTCTGAAAAGTAAATCTACTTTTAAACATAAAAAATGCCTCAAGTGAAAGCTTGGGGCATTTTTATTTTTGACACATTAGATGATTTTTCTTCCTTTTTATTTTCCGATCTAACCATTATTAATTGGTCATTAACTGATTCCTCTTTCGTTCTTGATGGCTTCGTAGGCCTCCTGAACTTTTAGAAACTTTTCTTGTCCCATTTTTTGTTGAGACTCACTCAAGTCACTCAACTTATCAGGGTGATACTTCATCGCCATTTTACGATACGCTTTTTTCACCTCGGCATCGCTGGCCTTTGGATCAAGTTCCAAAATTTTGTAATTCTGCTTTGGCTCTTTGTAGAACATCGCTTTAATAGAATCCAGATCACGGGCATTAATGTACATGTAAGCCCCGATCTTTTCAATGATCTCAACCTCTTTAGCATCTATGTGACCGTCGGCTTTAGATATTCCATACAGGAAATGGATCAATTGCAGTCGTTGTGCGTGTGAAACATGTTTATCAATCTGTAAACAAATTTGACGAAGGGAAACCTCTTTACTATTGATAATATGCTTAAAGACTTTGAAACTTTCATCGGCACGACGAGCACCAAACATTTGTTTGAATTGCGCCCGAACATAGTCCAATTCTCTTTGATCCACCTTACCATCAGCTTTAATCACATAAGCAGCTAAAATCAATAAGCTGATCTCAAACTGAGCTGCCGGCTGACTCATGTTTTGGTAATGGCGTTGGAACTTTTCCTGCTCATCCGCTTTGCTGAACAAAGACCCCAATGCATAGCCCAACAATGCGCCCATAGGTCCGGCAAACATCCAACCTAAACCTCCTGTTATCCACTTTAATTTCATCTGTTTGTATTTATTGTCTTTCGTTAATGATCAAATAATCATTTGGTACTCTGTTAAGTAAACTTGTGCGACACAAAAGAACGAAATTTTTATCCTGAAAACCAATGCCTAAAGAGTGAAAACAATTCTTAACAGCAAACATTTTGTACATTTAGTCTGTGTGTAATAATTTCAAAAATAAAGCGGTCAGAGACCTGGCCTGGTCTGTGTGTTCACAAGGACTTTTGAAGGATGAGCTTGTGTTGGACGAAGGTGTGCTTCGTGATGAATATCTCAAATTTGAACCTCAACTCATACAGTGGGACCGAAACCCAAAACCACTTGTGGATTTTATGAATACGAAAAACACGAGACGATTGGGGCATTACTTTGAGCAATTGATCTTTTTCTGGCTGCAACGATCCGAACGATTTGAAATTGTTGCTAACAATATACCTCTAAGAACGAACAAGAAGCACACTTTAGGGGAAGTAGATTTAATCGTTTATGATGAAAAAATAAAAGTCTATCAACACTGGGAACTGGCGGTAAAGTTCTACCTGGCAATAAATACAGGTGGCAAAACGACATACATAGGACCCAATGCCAACGATTACTTACATCTTAAAATTCAAAAGCTCAAAGAACACCAATGTAAAATACTGGAAAGCGAGGAAGGCAAAAGCCTATTGTCAGAATTAAACATCCCACATGTGCAAACAAAATTATTTGTGAAAGGTTTTCTTTACTACCATCCAAAACAAGCATGTATTCCCTGGGAAAACATACATCCGGATCATGCCAGATCTTGGTGGATCTACCTAAAAGAAGCTGAAGAATTTTTAACCGACACCCATCAGTTTGCCCTGATACATAAAGATGAGTGGCTAAGCACACCCACCCTACCTAAAAAAATATTGACCAAAAAAGAGTGTCTAAATACTTTAAAACAAGAATTAGAGCTAAGCCCTCGAAGTATTTACCTGACAACCTACAAAAATGGGATTTTTAAATCATCAGGTTTCGTTGTAAAAGATTCCTGGCCTCTGATCTAAGCGTACATTACTTCGATTTGTACCGTAAAATAAGATAACCAATGACCCCGGCTAAAGCTGAGGAAACAAGAATACTTATTTTAGACAAGTGGATAATATGATCATCCGTGAATGCCAGATCAGAAATAAACAAAGACATGGTAAATCCAACCCCCGCAAGGAAGGCTACACCGTAAATATGATGCCAGGTAGATTTATCAGGCAGTTCAGCAAGTCCCAAGGCAACCATTAATTTTGATAAGCCAACAATTCCAATAAATTTACCTAAAATCAAGCCTAATCCAATACCTAAACTTACAGGGTGCAGTAACACAGAAAGGCCTTCTCCATGAATAGAAATACCCGTATTGGCCAGTGCAAAAAGTGGAAGTACAATAAAAGAAACAAAACCGCTTAAGGAATGTTCTACCTTCTGAAGAGGTGTCGCTGCATCGGTACTCACTTCGTTTATGGTCTCTAAAATTTCCATCTGTTCGTTAGTCACAAACTTATTATCGTTAGGGTTCGCTTTCTTAAACATCGTCGTTAAGGTTGCCATATTATCTAAAAATACTTTTTCATTAATCTTAACTCTGCCTGGAATGGCAAAAGCAGCTAAAACTCCCGCAATGGTAGGATGTACTCCTGAGAAAAAGAATGCCAGCCACAAACCCCCAATACTAACAACCATGTAAAATAACTGATTTCTAATACCCACAAAATTACCAAGCATTAACACCATTAGAAAAACAAACCCCCACATTAAATCGTAAACATAAATATCTGAAGTGTAGAAAAAAGCGATAATTAATACGGCCCCTAAATCATCCACAATAGCCAAAGCAGTTAGGAAAATCTTCAATGAAATAGGTACACGTTTTCCCAAAAGCGATAAAATTCCCAACGAAAAGGCAATGTCTGTAGCCATTGGAATCCCCCAACCATTTTCAGCCGGCGTATCTTGATTAAAGAAAACGTAAACAAGTGCAGGAATAACCATTCCACCAAAAGCAGCTGAAATGGGAAGAATCGCTTTTCTTGGAGAAGACAATTCTCCACCAAACAATTCTCGTTTTATCTCTAATCCAACGATAAAAAAGAAAATAGCCATCAAACCATCATTGATCCAGGTATGTAAGGACTCGGAAATGGTGAAAGATCCAATCGTAAAGGCCAAAGGAGTATGCCACAAATGCGAATACGATTCACTCCAATCAGAATTTGCCCAGATCATGGCAACAACAACAGCTAAAAAAGTAATTATGGCAGAGGTAGATTGATTTTGAAACAGACGATTTAAAGGATTTAATAGTCGTTCAATAGGAGTGTATCTGCGTTTTATCTTGACGTTCATGAGTTCTTTAAATTAAATCCATTGGTGTTTTAAAAACCATGAAATTACAAAATTTAAGTGTATGGATATTGTTTTAACTGTCACCTAAATATTGTCATCCTGCCTCGAAGCTTCGGGATCGAAGGGTGGCAATTTGATGAAAAGCTTTTTACTGACGGCTGATATCTGGGCACAAAAAAACCCCTCGCATTTCTGCGAGAGGTTTATGATATGTGAAATAAAATCGCTCTTACAGATCGAACTTGATTCCTTGAGCCAAAGGCAACTCTGCAGAATAATTAATCGTATTGGTTTGACGTCGCATATAAGCCTTCCATGCATCTGAGCCAGACTCTCTTCCTCCTCCAGTCTCTTTTTCACCTCCGAAAGCACCACCGATTTCAGCACCCGAAGTGCCGATGTTTACGTTAGCAATTCCACAGTCTGATCCGGCATGAGATAAAAATTGCTCTGCCTCTCTTAAGTTCGTCGTCATGATTGCCGAAGACAAGCCCTGAGGTACGTCATTTTGCATTTCTATCGCCTCATCAAGGTTTGAATACTTTAGCAAATACAAAATGGGGGCAAAAGTTTCGTTTTGAACAATAGCATAGCTGTTTTTAGCTTCTACCACTGACGGCTTCACATAGCAACCGGATTCATATCCTTCTCCTTCCAATACACCTCCTACGACTAGGGTATTACCACCCACTTCATCTACAGCTTCTAATGCCCTGTTGTAGGTGCCCACAGCATCGGTATCGATAAGAGGTCCCACATGATTGTTTTCATCCAGTGGGTTGCCGATACGCAACTGTTTGTAGGCGGCGACTAATTTTTCCTTAACGGTATCGTAAATACTTTCATGAATAATCAAACGACGTGTAGATGTACAACGTTGTCCTGCGGTACCTACGGCACCAAATACGGCACCGATGATGGTCATTTCGATATCGGCGTCGGGCGTTACAATAATCGCATTATTGCCTCCAAGTTCCAAGATGGTCTTGCCGAAACGCTTTGCTACTGTTGCGCCTACCGTTCTTCCCATACGAGTAGAGCCCGTAGCAGAAATCAGAGGAATGCGCTTATCATTTGTCATCCATTCTCCCACTTCAGCATCACCATTAATTAAAGTGCAAATGCCTTCTGGCAAATCATTTTCTCGCAAAACCTGAGCCATGATGTTCTGACAGGCCACACCACACATCGGTGTTTTTTCCGAGGGCTTCCAGATGCATACATTCCCACATACCCATGCCAATGCCGTATTCCAAGCCCAAACCGCTACCGGAAAATTAAAAGCAGAAATGATGCCGACAACACCTAAGGGGTGGTACTGATCGTACATGCGATGCCGCGGGCGCTCAGAGTGCATGGTCATCCCATTTAGCTGACGCGAAAGTCCAACAGCAAAATCACAGATATCAATCATCTCCTGAACTTCTCCTAAACCTTCCTGGTAGGATTTCCCCATTTCGTAAGAAACCAGCTTTCCTAAAGGTTCTTTGTAAACTCGCAATTTGTTCCCAAACTGACGAACGATCTCTCCTCGCTGAGGAGCAGGCAACATTCTCCAATCTTTGAATGCTGCAATAGCGCTGTTTACTACAAGCTCATAATCTTGTTTTGATGTAATACCTACCTTACCAACCAACGCTCCATCAACTGGAGAATACGAACTGATTGATTTGGTTGTTGTCGATTGCAACCAAGTCTTCCCTGTAGAAGAACCTTTGTTCGATTTAGACAAGCCCAAGACATCAAGGGCTTCCTTTATCCCATAATTATTCATTCTATTTACCTTAAAATTAAACTATAAAATTAAAAAATTGTTATTTGAGGAGTTTGACGATGTCCTGACCATTTGCAAAAAGGAGCAAGCCAACCAAAATCAAAAACCCTACTATTTGTGCATATTCTAATAATTTATCAGATGGTTTTCTGCCTGTGATCATCTCGCCGATAAGGAACATCACATGCCCGCCATCCAATGCTGGAATCGGTAAAATATTCATAAAGGCTAAAACGATGGAAAGAAAAGCCGTAAAATTCCAAAAAGACTGCCAGTCCCATACGGGTGCAAACATTTTACCAATACTTATAAACCCACCCATTCCTTTCCAAGCTCCGGTTTCTGGGTTCAACATCAATTTCATTTGCTGTACGTATGAGTCCAAAGTATTTACTGCCCTAGATGTACCTGCTGGAAACGACTCAAAAAAGCCGTATTCTCTCCTGTCGTAGGTAATTAATTCACTAGCCGGAACGGCATAAACACCCATTTTCGCATTTGTGCCTAGGGTCATGTCAAAGTGTAAAGTGTCCCGATTTCGTAAAACAGATATATCTACCTCTTGATTGGCTAAACTTGGTAATCTACTTATATAGTCTGAAAAATACTGAGCCTCCTCACCATTTATCGCTATAAATTGATCTCCCGCTTGGATTCCAGCAGCTTCTGCAACAGAACCTTTACTGAATTTATGGGCTATGTAGGGTAAAGCGATATTTATAAAGCCTTTCTTACTATTTCTCTCGATCAATTGCTCAATAATGTTAGAAGGAATAGATATTGAAACCTTTTCACCGTTTCGGTCAACAAGCACCTCTGATGCTCCTGAAATTAGAATTGCCTCTGGAACTTCAGCAAAATTCTCGTAATACACGCCCTCAATTTCTAAGATCTTATCTCCATTTTGAAAACCTATTTCTTTGGCCAATTCAGAACACTCAACCCCATATTTTACATTTTCTGTTTTTAAGTATGCATCACCCCAAGTAAATAAGATCATGGCATAAATAAACATCGCCAAAAGCACATTTACAGCAACTCCACCCACCATAATAATGAGTCGCTGCCATGCGGGTTTCGATCGAAATTCCCAAGGTTGAGGTTCTTTGTTAAGATGTTCCTTATCCATCGACTCATCAATCATTCCGGATATTTTCACGTAACCTCCAAGAGGTAACCAGCCAATACCGTATTCCGTACCCCCTATTTTTTTCTTGAACAATGAAAAATAAGGGTCGAAGAATAAGTAAAACTTTTCAACTCTCGTCTTGAATAATTTGGCGGGTATAAAATGCCCTAATTCGTGTAAAACAATAAGTATGGAGAGGCTTAGAAAAAACTGAGCAGCTTGAATCAATGTTTCAGTCATTGTATTAAATCTTGTCTGTTGCTATTCTGCGTGCTTCGGCATCCGAAGCTATGTAATCTTCTAATGAAGGTCGTTTGACAAATGTACATTTTTGTAGCGTATCTGCAAGGATATCCGACATCTGTAAAAACCCAACTTTATCTTTTAAAAATGCGTCTACCACAACCTCATTCGCTGCGTTCAAAACACAGGGGGTATTCCCTCCTTTTTCGAGGGCGTCATAGGCCAATTGTAAATTTCTAAAGGTCTCTAGGTCAGGCTGTTCAAAAGTCAAATTCGGATAATCCATAAAATTGAATCGTTCAAAATTATTCGGCAAACGATCTGGGTACGCCAAGGCATATTGAATGGGTAGTTTCATGTCGGGCAATCCGAGCTGAGCCTTCATGGATCCGTCTTCAAACTGAACCAAGGAATGAACTATAGATTGTGGATGCACGATTACTTCAATTTGCTCAGGCTTCAACCCAAACAACCATTTCGCTTCAATCACCTCCAAACCTTTGTTCATCATGCTTGCCGAATCAATGGTGATCTTAGCTCCCATATCCCAATTGGGATGTTTCAAAGCCTGTGCTTTAGTCACCTTTATCAAAGTATCTCGACTCATTCCTCTAAAAGGACCCCCCGAAGCAGTTAACGTAATTTTCTCAATCGTATTGTGGAATTCTCCTGCCAAACACTGGAAAATAGCGGAATGCTCAGAATCTACAGGGTAAATGTTTACTCCTTTATCCTTAGCTCTTTGTGTAACCAACTCACCTGCAACCACTAAAGTCTCCTTATTCGCTAAGGCAATATTTTTACCCGCATCTATGGCTGCTAAAGTCGGAATTAACCCTGCGTATCCTACCAAGGCAGTAAGTACTAAGTCTACAGAATCCATCTGCACCACTTGCGAAAGGGCCTCGTCACCGGCATAAACCTTTATGTGGTGTACATCGAGTGCTGCATAGACCTTGTCATACAGACTTTCTTCGCCAATAACCACCACATTGGGTTGATGAACGATGGCTTGTTCAATCAATAAATCGGCATTGCTATGAGCCGTCAAAACCTCCACTTCAAAGCGTTCATTCTGCGCCACAACAACACTCAAAGCTTGAGTACCTATTGAGCCTGTTGAGCCTAATATAGCCAGACGTTTTTTTGTCATAGCCGCAAAGATAATTATTTCGTTTTTGCTAAAGCCAGATTGTTTTGAAAAGCGATCGTACTTATCAATTTATATTGAAACTATTAGATTTCTCAACAATAGCTTCACTCGAATATCAAGTACACTACAAAAGTCTTGAGTTTTGTGTTCAATAATTGAGAAAAGGCTCGTATTTTTGTGGTAATCAACGCAAGTAGGATTTGAGTCAAGCAAAGAATAAATTTATAACTCTAGGAATCAGTCATTGGAAAACACCAATAGACATTCGCGAGAAATTCAGTTTTAGCCCGGAAGCTATTGATCAAATTCTGGAGGATGCCCGCGCTTTAGAAATAGATGCTCTATTCATTGTGAGTACCTGCAATAGAGCTCAATTCTTTGCACACAGCCATAACAGCTTTCTACTTAAAGAACTTTTCGCAAAATACAATGACGCGAGTCAGGAAGAGTTCGATACGTATCATTTTCAACTTTCTGGAGACGACGCCGTACACCATCTTTTTGAACTGTGCTGTGGCTTAGACTCCCTGATGCTAGGCGACCTGCAAATTGTAAGTCAGGTAAAAGATGCTGTAAAGTACGCCTCCCAAAAGGAAATGTTGGATGGTTACACCCATCGTTTGATGCAATTTGTGATGCAAGCCTACAAGGATGTTCGCACAGATACCGCCATAAATGAGGGTCCTGCTTCTGTTGCACATGGGGCCATTCTGTTCATCAAAGAACGCTACAAAAGCCTCAGAGACAAAAAAATAGTATTGTTAGGCACAGGTGAGATTGGAGAAACCACAGCTAAAAACCTACTTAAGCACCCACACAAAGAAATGGTCCTCATCAATCGTACGCGTGCGAAAGCAGAAGCCATAGCAAAGCCTCTGGGTTTTAGCGTTGCCAACATTGAAGACTTGAAAAAAGAATTAACAGATACTGATATTTTAATCGTTGCCACCGGTGCCCCTGAGTACACAGTTGGCACAGAACACTTCGAAGCTTTAAACAAAGAAATGTTGCTGGTCGATTTATCAGTCCCCAGAAACATAGACCCAAAGGTTGAACAGCAGGATGGAATAGAGCTGATTGATATGGATCAACTGAATAACATACAGGATGAGACATTGGCCATGCGTCGCAAGAACATTCCTAAAGCACGTACCATCATCAATATTCATAAACACGAATTCTATGACTGGGTGTTAATGCGCGATCTGTCACCTGTGATTCAGGCTTTACGAGAAAAATTACACCGTTACAGAACGGATGAACTTGAGCAGCAAAAATTCCGTTTGAGTGAAGAAGAGATTAAAAAAGCCAATAAATTAGCAACTAGCGTAGTAAATAAAATTGCCAATCAGGCTACAGAATACATCAAATCTAAATACCGCCATTCCGACGAAGTGGTAAAGATGATCGAAGAAATGTTTAAACTGAACCCATGATCCGCATAGGAACCCGAAAAAGCAAACTGGCCTTATGGCAAGCACATAAAGTGCAGGAAGAATTAAGCGCTTTAGGACAGGCTTCCGAATTGGTATTGATCGAATCGGAAGGCGATAAAGTACTCGATACGCCCCTGCCGCTTATGGGTGGAAAAGGGGTGTTTACCAAAGCTTTGGACGATGCACTTGTTGCCGGAAAGATCGATATTGCCGTTCATTCTCATAAAGATATCCCGACCGACCTACCCGAAGGGATTACACTCTGTTCCGTCATGGAAAGAGGCAACCCTTTTGATGTATTGGTCGTTCGTGAAAACACCGATTTCCTAAATGATGAAGACTATGCCGGTTTGATCGCCACAAGTTCCAACAGACGGAAATCACAGTGGATCGACCACTACGAAAAGCACAGCACCTGCGACATTCGAGGTAATGTGCAAACACGCATCAAAAAACTGAGAGAAAGCAATTGGGACGGAGCTATTTTTGCTGCTGCAGGATTAGAACGCCTGAATCTCGACCACGAAATTGCTATGGTTTTAGACTGGATGGTCCCTGCACCTGCGCAAGGAGCCGTTGCCATAGTTTGTAGAGAAGATGATAAGACAACTACAACGATTTGCAAGGGATTCCACCATAAGGAAACCGCTTTGTGTACCGGCATCGAAAGAGATTTCCTAAATCGATTAAATGGAGGTTGTTCTGCACCCATCGGTGCTTATGCAAAAGTAGAAGATGGGATCTTAAAACTTCATGCTCTTGTAATGGATCCTGAGGGTGAGATCAAAATTGAAGTGAAATTAGAAAAAGATGCACTTTTGGCACATGACTTAGGTCTTGAAGCCGCTGAACACGCTCTGAAAAGAGGTGCCAAAGACATCATCGACAAACTTCCTAAAGAAAAGCGTCTGCACTAAATGGATCAGAAAGGGCAAATATGGATCACGAGATCGCTTAATGAGCGACAAAAAGCCTGTGCCCAAAATATAGGTCTTGGAATTAAAGAAGTCGCCCTGACTAAAATTCAATATCTAAATTTTCCAAAAGAATTGCCCGAAGTCGAAGCTTGGGTCTTCACCAGTCAAAATGCGGTGAAAAATCTTACACAAACGACCTTCACCGGCAAAGTGTATGCTTCCGGAAAGCAAACCGCAAATGCACTGAAAGAAAAAGGTTTTGAACCCAAAAGCGGCGATTCAGAAACAGCACTGAGTTTGGCTGAAACGATCGCTGATGACGACATTAGATCGGCACTATTCTTTTGCGGGAACATCCGCCGAAACGAATTGCCCGAATACCTTGCTAAAAAAGGAGTTCAGCTAAAAGAAGAAGTGGTTTACCACACCCTTTTAGAACCTAAAATGATCCCTGCTCAAAAAGGAGATGCCCTCTTTTTTATGAGCCCTTCGGCTGTAGAATCTTTTGCCATGATGAACCCATTCCCTACTGAGATCGATTATTACAGTATCGGAGATACAACAGCAAATGCCCTTCGTAAGAAAGGCGTACAAAAAATAAATACAGCAAAAGAAGCTTCCTTTGAAGCCATGCTCGAACAATACACAACAGAAAACAAATAACAAATGGAGTTCCCGGAATTAAAAAATGACCTCTTACTAAGAGCCTTAAAAGGTGAAACTGTTGAAAGACCACCGGTATGGATGATGCGTCAGGCCGGCCGTTTTTTACCTGATTACAGAGTTTTACGAGAAAAACACACCTTCTTCGAACGCTGTGAAACCCCTCATCTGGTATCAGAGATCACCACCATGCCCATCTGGCAGGTAGGCACCGATGCTGCTATTTTATTCTCTGATATTTTAGTGGTTCCTATGGCTATGGGATACCATGTAGACATGGTTCCGGGTGTAGGTCCTCAACTTCCAAAAACCGTTAAAACTCTTGCTGATGCCGAGGCTATTCAGATCCCTGATGTGGATGTAGCACTTGGTTATGTCATGGAAGGGATCAAGCAAACACGTATGGACTTAAAAGGTGAAGTTCCATTAATCGGTTTTGCCGGCGCTCCATGGACGCTCCTTTGTTACATGGTTCAGGGAAAAGGCTCCAAAGACTTTTCTGAGGCCAAGCGTTTTTGCTTTGAGCAACCGGAAGCTGCAAAGATCTTATTGCAAAAAATTACCGATACTACCATTGCGTACATGAAAGCCCAGATCAAGGCAGGCGCACAGGCATTTCAATTGTTCGACTCTTGGGCTGGTTTATTAAGCCCGGATGACTTTATGGAATTCTCTTACCCGTACTTAAAGCAAATTGTTGCCGAATGTACGGTTCCGAATATCCTATTCGCTAAAGGTTCGTGGTATGCTTTGGAAGAATTAAAAGCCACAGGCGCCAACGGTATTGGTATCGACTGGGCCGTAACACCTGAAATGGCACGTAAAGTTTTAGGAACAGATGTAACCATTCAGGGGAATTTCGATCCTTCCAGATTGTACGCCCCGATCCCTAAGATCGAACAATGGGCAAAGGAAATGATCGACCGTTTTGGGAAAGACCGATACATTGTAAACCTGGGTCACGGTATTTTACCGGATGTTCCTGTTGACCATGCCAGAGCATTCATCAATGCGGTTAAAAACTACAGCTAAATGAATATTAAGGAGACCTTTACCAAACATCTTTTCGATCTTCAAGATCGCATTTGCCAGGCTTTGGAAAAAGCAGATGGTAAGGCTAAGTTTATCGAAGATGCCTGGGAACGTCCCGGTGGCGGCGGTGGAAAAACACGCGTTATTACCAAGGGAAAGGTCTTCGAAAAAGGTGGCGTAAACACCTCCATCGTTCACGGTGAACTTCCAGAAGTATTTAAAGAAAAATTTGGGGTAAGCGAAGCCAGCTTTTACGCTTGTGGACTCTCATTAGTGATTCATCCGGAAAGCCCTAAAGTACCAACCGTACACGCCAACTGGCGCTATTTTGAAATGTACGATGGCGAAGGTCAGATTGTGAAACGATGGTTTGGTGGTGGTTCCGACCTCACCCCTTATTATTTGGTTGAGGAAGATGCCACTCATTTCCATCAGGTGATGAAAAACATGTGCGACAAGCACAATACCGATTACTATCCGGAATTCAAAAAAGCCTGCGACGCTTATTTCTTCAATAGCCATAGAGATGAAACTCGTGGTATTGGCGGCATCTTCTACGACTATCTGCAAGAAGATGAAAGCATGACTTGGGAACAACTCTTAGCCTTCCAAATAGATGCCGGAAACTGCTTTGTGGATGCTTATGTTCCTATTGTTGAAAAGCACAAAGAAGAGACGTACACCGAAGAACAAAAATACTGGCAGGAGATCCGACGTGGTCGCTACGTAGAATTCAATCTGCTCCACGACAGAGGAACGCATTTCGGTATCAAAACCAAAGGTAGAACAGAATCTATTTTAATGAGTCTTCCGGCTACCGTTCGCTGGGACTACGATTTCCAAACAGAAAAAGGTACCGAAGAAGCCAGGTTGATTGAAGTACTCACAAATCCTCGTGAATGGATTAAATCATAGAAGATTGTCACTCTTGATACCATCCCTTCGGGGTTTAAGTTGTCTTGCGGTCAAAAAAGTTTTAAGTTATTATTTATCCATTCCTAGTACCAAAACACCTTCTTCTCCGGTCTAACAATTATTAATTAGCCATTATCAATTGGTCATTATTCTCCGGTCTAACAATTATTAATTAACCATTATCAATTGGTCATTATTCTCCTGTCTCCTAAACAAAAAAGCCCCCCCACATCGTGAGAGGACCCTGCATTCGTAGAATAAATAACCTTAAAGATTTTTAAACTACAATATTGATGATTTTCTTAGGTACGATAATCACCTTTTTGGGTGACTTGCCATCCAAGTAATGAACTGACTTTTCGTGCGCTAGGATTTGTTTCTCAATCTCAGCTCTGTCCATATCCAACGGATACTCCACCTTGAAACGCATCTTTCCATTGAAAGAAACCGGATACAAGTGCGAACTCTCTACCAAGTAGGATGCGTTAAATGCTGGGAAGGTCTGATACGTAACACCGTCCGCATGTCCTAATTGCTCCCATAATTCTTCAGCAATGTGTGGTGCATAAGATGAGATCAATACAACTAAAGGTTCCAAAACAGAACGACTATTACACTTCTGAGCGGTTAATTCATTTACACAAACCATAAACGTACTTACCGAAGTGTTAAAAGAAAAAGCTTCAATATCCTCAGCAACTTTCTTAATGGTTTTGTGAAGTGTTTTCAACGATTCTTTAGTCGGCTCGGTATCTGTAACCACAAAATTCCCTTCTGCATCGTGGAACAAACGCCATAGCTTACGTAAGAAATTATTTACTCCGGAAATACCGTTCGTATTCCAGGGCTTAAATTGCTCTAAGGGGCCTAAAAACATTTCATACATACGAAGTGTATCAGCACCATATTTCTCAACGATCAGGTCCGGACTAACCACATTGTACTTCGACTTGGACATCTTCTCTACCTCTGCCCCACATTTGTAAGCGCCATCCTCAAGAATAAATTCGGCATCAGCAAAATCAGAACGCCATGCTTTAAAGGCTTCCACATCTAAAACATCATTCTCGACCATGTTTACATCTACATGGATCGGTGTCGTTTCATGTTGATCTTTAAGTCCGCAAGAAACAAAGGTGTTGGTGTCCTTAATGCGGTAAGCAAAGTTCGAACGACCTAAAATCATTCCCTGATTAATCATCTTTTTGAAGGGTTCCTGCTCGGAAACGAAGCCCATATCAAATAAGAATTTCATCCAAAAGCGAGAATACAATAAGTGTCCGGTAGCATGCTCCGAACCACCGATGTAGAGATCTACATTTTTCCAATAAGATTCTGCCTCTTTAGACACAAATGCGCCATCGTTCGTAGCATCCATGTAACGTAAAAAGTACCACGAAGAACCGGCCCAACCTGGCATGGTATTCGTTTCTAAGGCATTCCCTTCTGTAGTCTCCCACTTTTCAGCTCGTGCCAATGGTGGTTCCCCATCCTCAGTGGGTAAGTATTTTTCTACAGCTGGTAAAGTCAAAGGTAGATCCTTGTCGGCCATTGCCTTTGGCAATCCATCTTCAAAATAAATTGGAAAAGGTTCTCCCCAATACCTCTGACGAGAAAAAATCGCATCACGAATACGGTATTGGATTTTTCCGTATCCAATGCCCTTTTCTTCAATCTTCTCAATAATTACTTTTGTCGCTTCTTGTACCTCCAGTCCATCCAGAAAGTCTGAATTTAAGATGGTCCCTACTTTACCGTCATGCGATTCATGGGGTAAATTACCCCCAGATATTACTTGTAGAAGCGGTAAGTCAAAATGCTTTGCAAAAGCAAAATCACGTGTGTCGTGGGCTGGAACCGCCATTACTGCACCTGTTCCATAGCTTGCTAACACATAATCTCCAATCCATACGGGAATTTTAGCTCCAGTAAAAGGGTTTTTCACATAAGCTCCCGTGAATTGCCCAGAAACGGTTTTTACATCCGACATCCGATCGCGCTCAGAACGCTTTTTCGTTTGATCGATATACTCTTGAACACCGGCTTTGTAGTCATCAGTTGTAATCCGAGACACATATTCATGCTCCGGGGCAAGCGTCATGTAAGACACTCCAAAAATGGTGTCGGGACGCGTGGTAAATACTTCTATTTCGAGATCTTCATCCGAAGAAAGTGCGTCACTTTCCAATTCAAAACGAATGGAAGCTCCTTCCGATCGACCAATCCAATTTCTTTGTTGTTCCTTAATGGCATCCGTCCAATCCACAGTCTCTAAGCCATCCAACAAACGTTGAGCATAGGCCGTAATTCGCATGGACCACTGCATCATTCTTTTTTGAACTACCGGATGTCCTCCGCGCTCAGACAATCCGTCTTTCACCTCATCATTTGCCAAAACGGTTCCCAATTCAGAACACCAGTTCACCATTGTTTCCGAACGAAAAGCCAATCGGTAGGCCAATAAGATTTCTTCTTGCTCTTTTGCTGTTTTGGAATGCCATTCATCCGATGAAAAGACGTCCGTCTCATCACATTCGGCTTTTACGGAAGCATTTCCTTCTTGCCCAAAGCGCTCTATTAATGTTTCAATCGGCTTCGCTTGATCGGCTTCCTTACAATACCAAGAATTAAAAACTTGCTTAAAAATCCATTGGGTCCACTTGTAATAATTGGGTTCCGAAGTTCGCACCTCTCTATCCCAATCAAATGAAAAGCCAATCTTATCCATTTGCTCTCGGTAACGCGCAATATTTTCTTCCGTAGTTATCGCAGGGTGTTGCCCCGTCTGAATGGCATATTGCTCAGCAGGCAGGCCAAATGAATCATATCCCATTGGGTGCAGTACATTATATCCTTTCAAGCGTTTGTAACGCGAATAAATATCCGATGCAATGTAACCTAAGGGATGCCCTACATGCAGTCCAGCACCAGAAGGATAAGGGAACATGTCCAAAACGTAATATTTAGGCTTGTCAGAATTCGCCTCTACCTGAAAGGTTTTTTCTTTTGCCCAACGCTTTCGCCACTTGTCTTCTATACCGTTAAAATTGTACTCTGCCATAATTCCTAATATGCAAATTTACAAGACCTTAGCAGGTCTTTTTTTGAGAGGGGCAAAGATAGGTTTTTTACGCCAAATGAAGTGTGATTAACATGTAAATGGTGGTTGTCTTTATACAACATTAAGCCGTTTATGTGATCTAGACATAAACCACATCTAGGTCAAAATTTTAACAGAAATAACCGCAAGGGTAGATGACAACAAACAATAACTAATTTTAGTATTTTAGCTATCTAAATCCGTAGCATTGATTCCAAAGGAAACCATAGACCTTATTTTTGAAACCGCCCGAATAGACGAGGTTGTAGGTGATTTTGTACATCTCAAAAAAAGAGGGGTTAACCTACTAGGGAATTGCCCTTTTCACGACGAAAAAACGCCATCTTTTACCGTTTCTCCTGCTAAAGGCATCTACAAGTGTTTTGGCTGTGGTAAAGGAGGGAATTCGGTGAACTTCGTGATGGATCATGAACATTTCACCTATCCAGAGGCGCTAAAATATCTTGCGAGTAAATACAACATCTTCATTGAAGAAACCGTTCGTACACCCGAACAAGAGGAAGCGGCGAACGATAGAGAAAGTATGTTCATCGTGAGTAATACGGCGAACGAATATTTCCAAGAACAACTTTTCAATACCGATGAAGGGCGAGCCATTGGTCTGAGCTATTTTAAAGAACGTGGTTTCAGGGAAGAAACGCTCAAAAAGTTTCAGTTAGGCTTCAGTCCAGAAAAAAGCGATGCCTTCAGTACCTACGCGCTTAAAGAGGGCTATAAAATTGAGTTTCTTGAAAAAACAGGACTTACCATTCCTAAAGAATCAAGAAACTACGATCGCTTTCACGGTCGCGTTATGTTTCCCATTCGCTCCTTATCAGGAAGAGTATTAGGTTTTGGCGGAAGAATATTAAAAAGCAATGTAAAAGCTGCCAAGTACCTCAACTCTCCAGAAAGTGAAATTTACCATAAGAGTAAAGTTCTTTATGGGATGTACTACGCCAAGAACGGCATTGTAAAAAAGAACCGCTGTTTACTAGTTGAAGGGTACACCGACGTCATTTCCATGCATCAGGCAGGGATTGAAAATGTAGTCGCTTCTTCCGGTACTTCACTTACCATAGACCAAATAAAACTGGTAAAAAGATTTACCAATAACATTACGCTTTTGTTTGATGGCGATGCTGCCGGACTCAAAGCCGCTCTTCGGGGGGTTAATCTCATCCTAGAAGCTGGTCTGAATGTGAAAATTGTTACATTTCCTGACGGTGAAGATCCAGATTCCTATGCAAAAAAGGTGAGTTCTGAGGCTTTAGAAGACTACATCGAAACTCAAGCTAAAGATTTTATAGAATTTAAATGTTCCTTGTTGTTAGAGGAGGCTAAAGAAGATCCTATCAAACGGGCAGAGCTCATTAAGGATGTTGCAGCAACCATTGCGCTTATTCCTGATCACATTGCTCGAACCGTATACGCACAAACCTCTTCAAAAATCCTCGGTATTGAGGAACAAGTTGTTTTTACCAGCATAGAACAAGCTCGCTCAGGAAAATCAACAAGCCAAGCCAAACCAATGCAAGTGGTTAGCAGCCCTAAACAGAGTGCGAAGCCTTTGGTGTTAAATACAAATCTGGAAGAATCTACGTTGATCCGTCTATTGGTTGTGTATGGCACCCATAGCTTGCATTTTGAATATGTAAATGAAGAAGAGGAAACCGAAGAAACAAACATCACCACCACAGAATTCATCCTATCAGAATTGAATGAGGATGATATTGAGTTTACCCACCCTATCTATTCAAAAGTGTATGACGAAATCGAAACGTACATTCAAGAAAACAGTGCGGTTCCCAGTCAAAAGTTTTTCATACACCATCACAACCCAGAAATTACAGAAGCTGTTTCTGAATTGTTGAGCGACAAACATCAATTGAGTGATTGGGCAAAAAAAGAAATCTTTGTTCCCACGGAAACCGAAAAGTTGAAAGAAATTGTTGTTGAGGCAGTCATTCGATTTAAGTCCAAGCAAGTCAAACTTAAAATTGACGGTATGCTTCAGCAAATGAAAAATAATGAAGTGCCCGAAAATGGTCGAACCGATTTCATGAGTAATTTTCAAAAATTAAATGAGCTCTCTAAGTTTATTGATAAGGAGTTAGGTCGAGAATGTTAGGTATCACATAAGCGCATTATTTTCATCTCAGGATACCCAAACTAAATTTTTACAATATCTTTACACGAAATTAGAACGTTACAATGCCCAAACACACTCAGTTTACGGTTGGCGGCGTTCCGGAACACTTTAACCTCCCCTGGAAAAAAGCCATCAAAGAACAGCGTTTTGCCACGCATGCTATCGATATAACTTGGAAAGATTATGGTGGTGGTACTGGAGCCATGACCAAAGCCTTACGCGATGGAGAATTAGATATTGCCATCTTGCTTACCGAAGGTATCATTGCTGACATTCACCACGGAAATCGGAGTAAAATTGTACAGTTTTATGTCAAATCACCGCTTCGGTGGGGTGTTCACGTAGCTGCTGAATCAAAATTTAAAACACTCGATGATTTAGAAAACACCCGAGCAGCCATCTCTCGATACGGCTCCGGATCACATCTGATGGCCTACGTAAATGCCGATAACCACGATTGGGATTTAGACCAACAAAAATTTGAAGTCGTAAAAAATCTTAACGGCGGAAGAACATCTTTAGCTCAAGGGAAAGCTGATTATTTTCTATGGGAAAAATTTACCACCAAACCCTTCGTTGATAATGGGGAATTCCGAATCATTGGGGAGTGCCCAACTCCATGGCCTAGCTTTGTCATTGCCGTTCGTGAAGATATTCTCCTAACACATTATGAAGAAGTTGAGCAGGTTCTAAGCACTGTTAACGAAGCTTGTAAAGAGGTGAAAGCAAATCAAAACTCCATTGAAGAAATTGCGAACCGCTACGAGTTGAAAAAAGAAGATGTAGCCATCTGGTTTAAAGAAACAGCCTGGGCCTATGATGGAACCGTTGAACCTGAAATCATAAATCGCGTTCAAGAACGTTTGTTGAGCTTGGAAATTATTGATGAAAAAATGAATTTCAATGCATTGTGTAGCCCGTTCGACAAAGAAGCGAAGACTACAAAGTCTTGATGTCCTTTACACTCAGCTGAATGCTCACATTGCCTTTCCATTCATTTTCCGAAATCGAATAACAAATGTCAAAAGAAAGACCTTTGCTGACATAATCTGCATAATTCCCCATATTAAAGGCAATTCCACTCATCTCTGAACTTCTTTCTTTTTCGGTACACATGTGGAGTTTGAGATGATCATTTTCAGCACCAACAGCCTTTGTATTACCCCGATCTATCACTCTTTTTGTTACAAATAAAGGCGCCCTATTTCCAGGACCAAAAGGTTCAAATTGTTTTAAAATATTGTGAAACCCCATGGTAATATCCGAAAATTGAAGCTCGTCATCTACCTCTAAAACTTCTACCTTACAGTCCTCAGAAATAGTTTCCGTGACAACATTCTCAAAAGCGTTTTTGAAGTTTTCATAATTTTCTTCCTTAATCGTTAATCCTGCAGCGTATTTATGTCCTCCGAACTGTTCAATATGTTCTTGACAAGCTTCCAAAGCGCTGTAGACGTCAAAGCCCTTTACCGATCGAACCGAAGCTGTTAGACATCCATTACTTTTAGTGAAAACAACCGTTGGGCGATAGTAGGTTTCTATCAGTCTTGAAGCGACAATCCCAATCACTCCCTTATGCCATTCTGGATGATAAACAACTGTCGACGCTCTATCTTCCTCCTGTAACGTTTGTATTTGCAACAGAGCGTCCTTGGCAATTCGCTGATCATGAGCTCTTCTATCGGTGTTGAATTCCTCAATTTCATTAGCCGTTTTCAAAGCCTGAGCCTCATTTTCTTCAATCATCAGGCGCACGGCATTGTGGGCGTGTTTCATTCTACCAGCCGCATTAATACGAGGAGCAATAGTAAACACCACGTCCGTAATCGTCATGGCTCCAAATCGTTTGTGCTCACGTACCAATGCCTTCATTCCCATACGGGGGGTTTCATTCAAAAGTTTCAAACCATAAAAAGCCAAAACTCTATTTTCTCCAACAATTGGAACAATATCAGCACCAACAGCAATAGCAACTAAGTCTAAATACTCATAGGCAATCGTTTCATCCAAAGCACTGCGTTGCAGATAAGCTTGTATCAACTTAAATCCGACACCGCATCCGCACAATTCTTTAAACGGATAGTCACAATCCTGTCTTTTAGGATCTAAAATGGCATGGGCTGGTGGTAAAACTTCACCCGGACGGTGATGATCACATACAATTACATCAATTCCCTTCGACTGGGCATAAGCAACTTTGTCTATTGCTTTTATCCCACAATCAAGCGTAATCATCAAAGTAGTTCCTTTGTCAAAAGCAGAATCAATCCCTTCATAGGAAAGTCCATAACCTTCGTGGTCTCGGTCGGGGATGTAATAATCGCATTCCGCAGATTGACTCTTGAGAAAGCAATACATCATACTCACTGAGGTTGTACCATCAACATCATAATCGCCATATACACATATGCGTTCGTTTGTGGAAATGGCTGAGATTAGTCTTGTGACAGCCTTATCCATATCCCTCATCAGAAATGGATCGTGCAACATAGATAATTGCGGACGAAAAAATGTTTTTGCTTGTTCAAAGGTGTTTATACCTCTACGAACCAGAAGAGAACAAGTCGCCTTCGAAATGCCCAAAGCTTTGCTGAGATTAAAAACCTTTTGAGCATCTGCCTTAGCCTTGAGCTTCCATGTTTTTGCTTTCTTCATCCTGAACTAAATACACGTCATTAAATTCCTAGTTCTTTCCTTCTAAAACCACGACAAACTCACCTTTTGGGGGCTTTTCACTAAAGTGAACAATCAATTCATTGACTGTTCCTCTTACTGTTTCTTCAAATTTCTTTGACAACTCTCGGCTTACAGATATTCTTCTCTCTCCACCCACAAACTCCTGCATTTGCAGTAAGGTCTTAGCTATTTTATGGGGGGATTCATAGAATACAATGGTTTTGGGTTCCTCTGCCCAGAGTTTTAATCGAGTTTGCCTGCCCTTTTTGGGAGGTAAAAACCCTTCAAAAATAAATCGGTCTGTTGGAAATCCCGATTGAACCAAAGCCGGGATTAAAGCCGTAGCCCCTGGCAAACACTCTGTTTCTATACCCTCCTCAACACAAGCTCTAACCAACAAAAAACCAGGGTCAGATATACCAGGCGTTCCTGCATCTGAAATGAGGGCTATTTGACTTCCCATTTTCAACTTCTCAATGATTCTATCGAGCACTTTATGCTCATTGTGCATGTGAAAAGACTGCATGTTTGTACTTACGTCAAGATGCTTTAATAGTTTTCCGGAAGTACGTGTGTCTTCAGCCAAAATCAAATCAGATTCCTCAAGAATACGAATCGCACGCAGTGTAATATCTTCTAGGTTCCCAATCGGTGTTGGAACCAAATACAGTTTTGACATAGCCTTTACTTTACCCAAACAAATTAAGTAAAAATAGCGTGGAACGCATTGATTTTATTAGATTTGTTTAAACAACAACAACGAAATGTTTCTGGAAACTCCCGATAGTAATAAACAAAGTAAAGGCTGGGTAGAAGTCATTTGCGGTTCTATGTTTTCGGGTAAAACAGAAGAACTCATTCGTCGGCTAAAAAGAGCACAATATGCCAAGCAGAAGGTAGAAATATTTAAACCTGCTGTAGACACTCGCTATGACGAAGAAAAAGTCATCTCTCACGATGCGAATGAAGTAAATTCTACACCCGTACCTTCGTCAGCCAACATTTTGCTTTTAGCTAATGATGTAGATGTTATTGGAATCGATGAAGCTCAATTTTTTGATGATGAACTTCCTGCCGTTTGCTCAGCACTTGCAAACAGAGGTATTCGCGTCATCGTTGCAGGACTTGATATGGATTATCTTGGGAATCCTTTTGGTCCTATACCTCATTTAATGGCTACAGCTGAATACGTATCTAAGATTCATGCGATTTGTGTTGATTGTGGTGATCTAGCCATTCATTCTAACCGAATTGTAGCTTCAAAAGATTTAGTACATTTAGGGGAACAAGAAGGATATGAAGCGCTATGCCGATCTTGCTTTTTAAAGAAGAATTCATAGTTAATGACTGGTTTTTCCTACACGATAAAACAATTAGCACTTTTTTGCAATGCGCAATTTAAAGGTGTCAATTCTGAAGAAACTATTCTTCAGTTAATTATTGATAGCAGAAAAGCAAAACATCACAAAAATCATCTGTTTGTTGCCCTTCAAGGGCCTCATCACGACGGCCATCAGTTTATTCATGAGCTCTATCAAAAAGGTTTTCGAAACTTTTTAATCAGTCGTGCTGAATTTAAAACCACTGATTTCCCAGAGGGAAATTTCTTAATTGTTAATGACACCCTCACAGCCTTCCAAAACATCAGTCAAAATCATCGATTAGCGTTTCAAATTCCTACCATAGGAATTACGGGAAGCAATGGAAAAACGATCGTCAAAGAATGGCTGAACAGCTGTCTACAAAACCGATATAAAATTTGTAAAAACCCAAAAAGTTACAACTCTCAAGTAGGCGTATGTATATCCGTCCTAGGATTCAAAGAAGGAGATGAAATCGGGCTTTTTGAAGCAGGAATTTCTCAAAAGGGAGAAATGGGAAATCTTCAAAAAATCATTCAGCCAAGCCTAGGGGTTTTCACCAATATTGGACAAGCGCATTCAGAAAATTTCACCTCACTAGAAGAAAAGGTCAGAGAAAAAATGAAACTTTTTTCTGAAACCGAAACACTAATTTACTGCAAGGATCACCGCGTGATTCACGACGTCATTTCATCAGGAAACATTCCTAATCTGATTGCTTGGTCAAGAAAAGATGCTTCGGCTTTTCTTTTCGTTAAAGACATCAAGCAAGATGGTAATCAATCCATTCTCAAGGTCATTCATAAGAATACTGAAAACGTATTTTTCATTCCGTTTAAAGATGAGGCTTCCATTGAGAACTGCCTACATCTTATTTGTACCCTACTCATCTTAAACCTTGATGAACTGGAAATACAAAATGGACTTATGAAACTTCAGTCTTTAGCAATGCGTTTGGAACTCAAAGAAGCTAAAGGCAATAGTCTGCTGATTAATGATGCTTACAGCTCAGACCTTGATTCGCTAATTATTGCGCTCGATTTTTTACAACAACAAAGTGGAAATGCCAAAAAAATTGCCATCTTATCTGATCTTGATGAAACAGGAATACCCAATACTGAACTTTTTTCCAAATTATCAAAGCTATTGCAGAGTTATGGAATTGAACAAGTCATAGGTGTTGGAACGAACTTTTTAGAATTTTCGAGTCTATTTTCAGGCTGTTACTGCTATAAAGACACAGAAGAATTCATCGCAAACCTACCAAGCATAAACCTCGAGAAATCTGCCATCTTGCTCAAAGGGGCTAGGAGGTTTCAATTTGAAAAAATTGCTAAGGTTTTAGAGCATAAAAATCATGAAACGGTTTTAGAGGTTAACTTAAATGCCCTATCAGAAAACTATCATTATTTCAAGAGTTTACTGAAAAAAGAAACCAAAGTGATGGTGATGGTAAAAGCCTTTTCCTACGGAAACGGAACCTATGAAATCGCACATCATTTGGAATACCACAATGCCGACTACTTAGCAGTTGCTTATGTAGACGAAGGTATTGCTCTGAGAAAAAAAGGGATCCGAACCCGTATAATGGTTCTCAATCCAGACAGCTCTCAGTTTACACAACTCATCGAACATTGCTTAGAACCTGAAATATACAGTTTCAAACAACTAAAATTATTGCAGGGTGAATTGGAAAAAAGAAACCTAAAAAACTATCCTGTACACCTAAAGTTAGATACTGGGATGTGGAGATTAGGCTTCGAAAAATCAGAAATTAAAGATGTCTGTTCCTGGTGGGTAAAACAAAAAGAGCTCTCTCTTGCATCCGCATTCAGTCATTTGGCAAGTAGTGAGAACCCAAAGGACAGAAGCTTTACGAAAGCTCAAATTAGTATGTTTTCTTCCATGTGCGAAGAAATAGCGTCTTATATAAAAACTCCTTTCCTCAAACACATTTTGAATTCTTCAGGAATCCTTAATTATCCAGAAGCTCAATTCGATATGGTACGATTGGGCATTGGATTGTATGGAATTGGCTCTGAAAAACTTCAAAACTGTAGCGCCCTAAAATCTGTAATCTCACAAATTAAAGAAGTCCCTAAAGGTGAAAGTATTGGTTACAACCGGACTTACTATGCCGACAAAAACATTCGCATTGGAATAATTCCAATCGGTTATGCAGATGGCTTAAATAGAGGCTTAAGTAATGGTAAGGGGCACGTTTTTATACAAGATGAAAAAGCCGCTATTATAGGGAATGTATGTATGGATATGTGCATGATTGATCTAAGGAATATAGATGCAAAAGAAGGTGATGAAGTCACCATATGGAATACGCAAAATCATATTCATGATATGGCAAATACACTCAACACGATTCCCTATGAAATACTAACGAATGTATCCCAAAGGGTTAAACGAGTCTTCTTACAGGAATAAGACTCTATTAAATCCACAAAAATTTTCAAGTTACTCTACCTTTTTTGGCTTTAAGCCAGACAACAAGGGGTACATAAAAGCAAAAAACAGAACACCGGCTTGCCTTTCAAGCATACTCTCCGTCAAAAATCCAATCAGAGTTAATCCCAAAAAAATCAAAAATAAGGGGTGCTGATCTTTTTGGGAAAAAGGCCTGATCATCAAGAAAATCAGAAGTAAAACGCCCAATATTCCCACCTCTGCCCAGGACTGAAGGTATTGGTTATGGAAATT
>ERZ1047985.345-NODE-345-length-37342-cov-41.321828_pt1 | contig 37342 bp, 37 predicted proteins | sample MGYA00383097_ERZ1047985 | MGnify/ENA primary metagenome ERZ1047985 (study PRJEB29581, sample SAMEA5548367) | metagenome | biome: marine; feature: coastal; material: water | depth 50 m | study: Short-term variability in the microbial, nano- and picoplankton...
TTCTCCATTAAAGGTTTAAACTCGTCAGCACAGTGCTCGAGTAAATTTTTTATTGCAAGTGGTAGACCACCACCTAGGGCACATAACGAACCTACTTCCATTGTCTGTAATAAATCATGGATCAATTCTTCTGAGAACTTCTGGTCTTTTTCTAAAGCTGATTCTAACATTTCTTTTCCACGAGTTGAACCCAATCGACAGGGGAAGCATTTTCCACATGACTCATGTTCCGTGAAAGCAAATAAATGTTTTGCATATTCTACTGCCGAAAATGACTTGGGAATACAAACAAAACTTGCATGACCAAGTAAAAATCCTTTCTCAGAGAAATCTTCAAAATCTAATGTCAGAGTCTTTAAGATATCAACTGGAACAACACCGCCAAGGGGTCCACCAATCTGTATAGCTTTAATACTATCATTAAAGCCACCACCAATCTCATCAATAATAAAACTAATTGGGGTTCCTAAATCTACTTCATAAAGACCTGGATTATTAAAATAACCATCTAGTGAGATTAATTTTGTACCTAATGATCTTCCATTTCCAATATTTTTGTAGAACTCACTACCAAGTTTAAAGATTGCAGCAACTGCTGCTAAACTTTCAACATTATTTACTACGGTTGGTTTTTTATATAAACCTTCAACTACAGGAAACGGAGGACGAACATCTACCTCAGCGCGACGGCCTTCAATAGAGGCTATTAGTGCCGTTTCTTCTCCACAAATATAAGCACCTTGGCCTTCGACTACATTCATATCAAAATCAAAGCCAGTTCCTAAAATATTATCACCCAGCAATCCCAATTCACGAAGCTTTGCTAATGCATCATTAGTAATAGTAATTGATTCAGGGTATTCTCCTCTAATATATAAAAAACCTTGCTTTGAACTAATAATATAGGCACAGATGACCATCCCAAACAAAACTTTTAGTGGCTGCTCTTCTAGCAAATATCTATCAGAAAATGCCCCAGGATCGCCTTCATCTGCATTACAAACAACATATTTAGTGGTAACTTCTTGATCCTTACAAAATTCCCACTTCATACCAGTTGGAAAGCCTGCACCTCCACGTCCACGAAGTCCTGAGTCTTTTAGAGTAGCAATTAAATCAGCTTTTTCAGTTGCAAAGCATACTTTTAGTAAATCTTTAAAGTCATCGTAACTAGAAAAAATCTTGTCTTCAACTAAGAACGATGTATTTGAAAATGACTTCATTGTATAAGCAGGACTGGTATGCTTACCAGCAATAATTTGATCTAATTTATTGATATCATCACCGGAGTAATTTTCACCGTTATAGTTAAAGGCGCTATTCTCATAACACCTTCCAAGGCAAATCATTTCACCAACGTTTTCTTTTCCAAACTTTTGATTTAGTTTATCAGCAACCACCTCTTGTGTTCCTCTACAAAGACAAGCGCTTCCAGAACATACATAGGCTTTTTTGCTTTTAAAGTCTTCGCTTAGAAAGTCATAAAAACTTTTAGTGCTATGGACCGTAGAAACACCCAAATTGTATTCGGCTGCAAGCTGAGAGTCACTGGCCTCTGTTGGACTAACTGAAATCTTTCCAAACAAGCTATTTTTGTCGTCCTTTTTTCCTGACAATAAACTTATATTTCTAGACATTTAATCTCCTAAACTCTTTCTCTAATGCGCCAAGCACCAGTATAGACATTATATTTATTTTTTTTGATAAAACCAACTAAAGTAATATCAAATTTTCTCGCTAAATCAAGAGCTAATGAGGTTGGAGCCCCAATACCTACTATCATTCCTATTCTAGACATCAACGCTTTTTGGATGATATCAAATCCTAAACGACCAGAACACATGACAAATTGCTCGAGCGGTTTCAACATATCATTACACCTTACATGACCTATCAATTTATCAAGTGCATTATGTCTTCCTACATCTTCAGCTAAGTGAAGAACTTTTCCACTCTCGTCCAATAATGCACTGGCATGAACTCCTCCAGTATTGGCAAACTGTTCCTGTCTTGACTTTAATATATTAGGTAATTCTGTAATCAACTCAATACTGACTATAGGGCCCGCTTTATCAATGTCTGGCTCATAGGCAATCTCTATAGCATTCAAAGTACCTTTTCCACATACTCCACAACTAGAGTTGACCATAAAATGACGCTGTAAATTCTTTAAATCTAATTGATTACCCCTTGTTAAAGTTACAATTAGCGAATTATCAACATCGTATTTACCCTTATTTTCACCATTAATATCAATCTTATCAATGGCAACTTTATCTTCGATAATGCCCTCTGAAAAAAGTAGTCCACTAACCAAGGCTTCATCATCCCCTGGAGTTCTCATTGTCACCATAAGTGGTTCAACTATCCACTCACTATCTTTAAAGTACCGAATAGCTATCTCTAGTGGCTCTTCAATGGCGATACAGTCTTTTGACTCTTGTAGGATTGAATTCTCAACCCTATGAATTTCATAGTCAACAGTATCGCTAATAGTCATAGCTTAAAAAAGGCCTTGCACTAGTCCATTTTCATCCAATTTAATCTTATCCGCAGCGGGAACCCTTGGCAATCCAGGCATGGTCATAATTGCACCACACACTACCACAACAAATTCAGCGCCTGCTGAGAGTCTGACTTCTCGAATCGACATTGAGTGTCCAGTAGGAGCTCCTAATAATTGCGGATCAGTAGAGAAACTATATTGTGTTTTAGCAATACACACAGGTAAATGGCCAAAGCCATTATCTTGATACCAATTAAGTTGATCTCTAACCACTTTATCAGCCAAAACTTCCTCTGCGTGATAAAGTTTTTTAGCAATGGCCTCTACTTTCTCTAAAAGAGGCAAAGAATCATCATACAATGTTTTAAATTGTGATGCCCCTGAATCAGCTAACTTAACGACCTTTTCAGCTAAATCAGTTGCGCCCTCACCACCATGCTCCCAGTGGCTAGTGACACTTACTTCAACATTGAATTGCTCGCAATAATTTCTGATTACTTGAAATTCAGCCTCTGTATCAGATACAAATTTATTAATTCCAACAACCAGTGGAACTCCAAATTGACTTAAATTTCGTATGTGTCTACCTAGATTTACACACCCCTTATTCAGTGCTTCAGTATTCTCATTATTTAAATCTGCTTTAGAGACGCCGCCCTGATGCTTTAGAGCCCTAACTGTTGCAACTAAAACAACTGCGTCTGGTGCAAGCTCTGCTTTACGACACTTAATATCAAAGAATTTTTCTGCTCCTAAATCAGCTCCAAATCCAGCCTCTGTAATAACATAATCAGACATTTTGAGTGCTGTCTTTGTTGCAATAACTGAATTACAACCGTGTGCAATATTTGCAAAAGGGCCGCCATGAATTAATGCAGGATTCCCCTCTAAGGTTTGAACTAAATTTGGCCTAAATGCATCCTTTAGTAGGACCGTCATAGCATGGTGAGCATTAATTTGTTTTGCTCTAACTGGGGTCATGTCACGAGTATAAGCAATAATGATATTACCTAATCTTTCTTCAAGCTCTGACAAGTTTTGTGACAAACAAAAAATAGCCATTACCTCAGAAGCAACGGTAATGTCAAAACCATCTTCACGTGGATAACCATTTGTAGAACCACCTAGAGAAGATGTAATCCTTCTAAGAGAACGATCATTCATGTCAACAACACGTCGAAATACAACCTTTCTGCTATCAATGTTAGTTGAATTACCCCAATAAATATGATTGTCAATCATTGCAGATAGTAAGCTATGTGCTGATGTGATTGCGTGAAAGTCGCCAGTAAAATGAAGATTAATATCTTCCATTGGAATTACTTGAGCATAACCACCACCTGCGGCACCACCCTTCATACCAAAACAGGGGCCTAAGCTAGGCTCACGAAGACAAACTGTTGTTTGCTTACCAATCTTGTTAAGTCCATCAGTAAGACCAACAGAGGTAGTTGTTTTGCCTTCACCAGCTGGCGTAGGTGTAACCGCAGTAACTAATATAAGCTTACCATTTTTGTTCTTTTGAGCACCATCTATTGCATCCCATGAGATCTTAGCCTTGTCATGCCCAAAAGGCACCAAGTCCGCTTTATCAATATTGAGTTTTGCACCAATATCATTAATATGTTCACCGGTAACTTCTCTGGCAATATCAATATCTGTTTTATATTCGCTCATCATTTCTCCTAAATACACACAAAAGTAAAAAGGAATAGAATACTTCTTCACTTGATATTTTTCAAGTGAAAATAGCTCTTTAGCCCTTTAAAAAATCATAATTTGGAATATTATCTTACAAAATCAATCTGGTGTTAATAATTAAATTCATAATCGCTTGAATTATAATAAATACAATAATACACCTTAATTAAATATTTGAATCTTCAAAGCTATCTTTGCGATTTTTAATGTATTTTAATAATGCTTCATCAATGGCAGGATCAAGTGGAGGTAACTCATACTCAGACAGCATTTTTTTATAAATACCGTTAGCAATCATTGCAGTATCTCTTGAACCGTCTTGAACCCACTGCTCAAAACTATTATCGTCAAGAACATCTGACATATAAAAAGCCTTCTTAAAATTCTTCTTAGTATGCTCACATCCTAAAAAATGCTTGGGCACATCATCTGAAAGACTGCCAATTTCACGAATTGCATCCATTGCTTGACCATTTTCACTCATATCAATTCCCTCTGCTGAAACTCTCATCATTCCTGCTTGATCAGCATCCATTATGAATTTCTCATAGCTCATACATAATCCACCTTCTAACCAGCCAGCAGTATGTAAATTAAAATTAACACTTGCATTTAAAGTTCCTTGCATGGTATTAGCAGCCTCATAGCCTGCTTGAGCATCAGGCATCTTTGCGCCATTAAATCCCCCTCCACTTCTAAATGGAACACCTAATCTCCTAGCTAGGGCTCCAGAAATATTCATCATATGGCCAGCCTCAGGTGTACCGAACGTTGGTGCACCAGATTTCATAGACATTGCTGTCACGAAATTACCATAAATAACAGGTGCGCCCGGTCTAAGGAGTTGAGCAAATGCCATGCCTGCCATTCCTTCTGCAAGACTTTGAGCTGCAACACCAACTGCTGTAGTTGGCGCCATAGCACCTGCGACAATAAATGGGGTTACGATTGTTGCTTGATTATTTCTTGCATAGACCTTGAGTGCGCCCAGCATGGTAGCATCAAATGCCATTGGTGAACTTGCATTAATTAAACTTATGAGTACACAATTTTTATCAACAAAATCATCACCAAATACTATTTTAACCATATCAACAGTGTCCTGAGCTCTCTCGGCTGCTGTAACGGAGCCCATAAAGGCTTTATCAGAGTATTTAATATGACTATATACCATATCGAAGTGGCGCTTATTTACTGGCAAATCAACTGGCTCACAAATCGTACCGCCAGAGTGATGAAGATTGTCAGACATATACGCTAACTTAACAAAGTTCCTAAAATCCTCTATTGTTGCATAGCGGCGACCTTCATCAAGATCATGAACAAATGGAGGGCCATAAGCAGGAACTAAAACCATATTATCACCGCCAATTTCAACATTTCTTTCAGGATTTCGAGCGTATTGAGTAAATTGCTTTGGAGCATTATCTTGAATTAGTTTGCGACACATTCCTTTTGGAAATCTTACTCGCATACCATCAATACTTGCACCAGCTTTTTCAAGTATATCAAGAGCCTCTTGGTCTTCAGAAAATACAATACCAATCTCTTCTAAAATAGTATCAGCATTTTCTTCAATGATTCTGAGATCAGCATCACTCAGGATACTGTAGTGAGGTATTTTTCGTTTTATATAAGCTGGTGCTTTAGGAATATCTTGAACATCAGATGCATCAGCTGACCCTCCTCTGCGTCTTCTTCTTTCTCTAGCCATTAAAATTTCTCCTTTCTAAAACTAAGACACTCTTTTTCGGCGTCTGACTTTTTTAGTTTGTTGTTGCTTAACAGGTGATACACTGAACTTCATTGCATCAACAAAATACTCTTGGAATTTTGGTTCAGTAGCAGTTTCAATTTTTACAACCTTGTCTACAGCATCAATAATTATTTTCCGTTTATTTATATCCAATAAAGCAGCACTTGCACCGACTCCAGCGGCGTTACCTACAGATATAATTTTTTCAGCTGTTGAAGTTGGGATAATATCTAAAAGAGCGACATATCTAGCATCTAAATGAGCACCAAAAGCACCTGCTAACAATACTTTGTCAAATTCAGTGCACTCGAGATAATCCATCAATATTGAAACACCTGCAGATAATGCAGCTTTAGCTAATTGAATTGAGCGTATATCTACTTGTTCTACATAAATCGATTTATCACCCTGCTCGACCAATAAAAATCGAGTGGTATTGCCATTTTTTGAAAAAAGTTCTGGCGCAATTGATTCAACAAAAAGTCCACTTTGATCAATAATACCTGCCTCTGCAAAAGCAACAATAGCTTCAATAATTCCGCTTCCACAAATCCCGATGGCTTTCATTTGAACGAGTTCAAAATCTGGCTCATCAGACCAAGCATCACAACCAATAACTTTATAACGAACAGCTAGGGTGTTTTTATCAATCCTTACTCTTTCAATTGCTCCATAGGTCGCCCTAACACCTGAACTAATCTCAGCTCCTTCAAAGGCAGGTCCAGTTGGAGATGATGTCGCATATACCCTACCTCCCTTTGCAAGCATAATTTCTGCATTAGTACCAATATCAACAAGCAAAGTAGTTTCAGAGTGCATTGTCTCCATCTGACTTAGATAAGCAGCTGCGGTATCTGCACCAACATGCCCAGCAATTAGTGGTAAAAATGAGAGCCTAGTTTTAGGATATAAATCGAAACCTAAATCTTTAGCATCAACGTCAAGCCAACTCCTTATCGACAAAGTGAAAGGAGCTTGACCCAGTTCGACGGGCGAGATTCCAAAAAATATATGGTGCATAATTGGATTACCAACTAGAACCACCTCTAACAACTTACCCCATTCAATTTCGAGATATTCACAGGCCTCATGAAGCATTTCAGTAATCTTAGTACGAACAGCAGTTGTCAGTTTTTTATCACCACCCTTATTCATCATTACATAAGAAACTCGACTCATTAAATCTTCACCAAAACGAATCTGCGGATTCATTGCAGAAGATTCATACACCAATTTAGCATTTTTAAGGTCATAAATATATAGAGCCAGTGTGGTAGAACCAATATCAATTGCAGCACCAATTATTTGGTGTTTACCTTGAGGATAGATGGCCACTATTTCTTTTTGATCGCGAATTGCTACTGTCAAACACCCTTTACTTTCATGGATTAAAGGCTGAAGACCTCTCAATAAGTTAAAGTCAATCGTTGCTTTTACATCTTGCTTTTCAAGCTGTGATAATAAGTTTTCAGTTGCTGAAGGATTTTTATCTAATGTTGACTCTTCAAGAGTGCAGTCAAAAAGAGTAATAGCGCTATCAATTGAATAGTCTTGTTTGGCATTTTTTTTGCTAATATAAGCTTTATGTTCTTGACTTTCTTCAGGGACATCTATTACTAAATCCCCTTGAATGCAGGTTTGACAAGCCAATCGCTTGCCTTTATAGCTAGGATTATCGATAATTAATTGTCTTTCAAGACTGGTGATACCGCTTATATTTTCAGACTTACATTCAACATTAAATTTAGGATGTGAACCCTCTGAAACCTCAATCCAACACTGGTGGCACTGTCCGTAACCACCACATAATGAGCGGATAGCTACACCCGCATCTTGAGCAACTTGCAGTAGCGTGTCTCCAACTTCGCCCTTGTATTGTCGACCTGATGGGGTAAAACAAACTTGCTGAGTATCTTCCAAAACTACACTCCTTCCTGTATGTTGCTATCACCATAACCTTCACTCTGAGGCTCTTTGGGGTTAATTTCGTAATAACAACCCTTCTCCTCTGTAAATATATGGTGCCATATACCCAAGTCTTTAGCGTCCTCCAAACTACCTGCTGTTACACTAATAGTTGGCTTATTGTCGTTTTGCCAAAACATATGAGCACCGCAGTTATCACAAAAACCATGTCGCGAGCCTGGATGTGTATAAAACCACTTAATTTTGCCATGAATTTTAATTTTATCCCTTTTTACCTGACACGCAGCCATATAATGGCCGGTCATTTTACGGCACTGTTCGCAGTGACAATAGGATACATCTTCCAAATCAAAGGCTTTATAGTGTGTTTGACCACAAACGCAAGACCCCTTATATTTAATGCCAGTCATTTTTTTGTCATACACGCCTTCTTCGGCGCCTCTGATCCCTAGAATTATTGCCTTCAGCTGAAGGTGTTTTATAGGCTTTAATCCAACTAGTACAACCATCATCAACGCCAGTCAATACGTCTCCAGCTCTAATTGCCTGAACTAATTCAGGGTGTAATGGATTGACAATTGCAGAAGTCATCCCCGCTGCGACAAGCATTGGTAGGAAAGCATTGTTAATCCCACTACGCTGTGGCAAACCAAAACTAACATTTGATGCTCCGCAAGTAGTATTTACTTTTAATTCAGAGCGAAGGCGTCGAACTAATTCAAACACTTGATTACCCGCCTGTGCAATTGCTCCAATAGGCATTACCAAAGGATCAACTACTACATCCTCTGGCTTAATTCCATAATCAGCAGCATGCTCAACAATTTTTTTAGCAACTTTAAACCTTTCATTGGGATCTTCACTGATTCCAGTCTCATCATTTGAGATTGCTACAACTGCAGCATCGTACTTCTTTACTAATGGAAGTACACGCTCTAGTACTTCAGCTTCCCCTGTAGTAGAGTTCACAAGCGCCCTACCTTGATAAGCCGATAAACCAGCTTCTAGAGCTTCTATGATTGAAGAGTCAATAGAAAGTGGCACATCTACAACTGCTTGAACGCGTCTAATAGCCTCAGCCAAGATTGCTGGCTCATCTGTAAGAGGGATGCCTGCGTTGACATCAAGCATCTGAGCACCTGCAGCTACCTGGGCAATTGCATCGGCCTCTACACGAGAGTAATCACCTTCTTTCATTTCTGCAGCTAGAATTTTTCTTCCTGTTGGGTTTATGCGCTCTCCAATCATTACAAATGGATAACCAAAGCCAATCGTTACTTCTTTTGATGCTGACGATAGTGTTGTTGTTGCCAATTTACTTACTCCTTTAAATTAATTATTAGTTGTCGCATTTTTGATCCAATCAGCGGAGGCATTTATGCCTCCTAAGGGGAAAAAATGAATATTAGTTATATTAAACTTTGGATTTTCTTTTTTATGTTGAGCTAAAGTTTCTAAAAAATCGTTTGGCTCAAATGGCAATAATAGTTTCTTTACATCTTTTGCTCTTTTTTGCAAAACTTTCAACGAAGGTCCAACACCACAAGCGATTGAAAACTTGATTAACGTTTGCAATTTTGCGGGTCCAGCTACACCAATATGTATTGGGATATTTATACCTTTTTCAGTCATCCTATTTGCCCACTTAATTACTGGATCGGCTTCAAAACAAAATTGTGTGGTTAATGCTATTTCTATATCTGTTCGTTCATTAAATTTTTGTTTCCAAAGCAATGCCTCATCAACATTGTTAGTTGAGCCATCATAATCAATATCTTTGTTACCCTCAGGGTGTCCCGCAAAATGAAGATTTTTAAAGTTATATTTGTTAAAAAGTTCTGTTTCAACAAGCTGCATTGAATTTTCAAAAACACCATGTGGATTATTAACACCTCCAGCTATAAGTAAAGCTTGATCAATGCCAGCTTCGTCTTGATATTTTTTTATCCATTCTTCTAAAGTGCTTTTATTTTTAATAATACGAGCAGGGAAATGAGGCATAACCGAAAACCCTTCACTCTGAAGCCGTTTAGCTGTTTGTATCATTTCTTCAATTGGCATGCCTTCGATGTGAGCGATATATATTCTGGTGTTGATTGGCAGTATATCTTTAAAGCTTTCTATCTTAGCTGCTGTACGTGGCAGAACTTCTATTGAAAAATTAACTAAAAAGTCCTTGAGATTATTACTCACTTTTTGATTTTTTTCTTTCGAAGAAAAGAGATTCAATAATGACATTATTTCTCCAATCTGGCTTGCCAGGGATTGTTATCGATTAATTTATTTAACATATTTATATTCATACTTTACTATCCTTCAATCTCCAATGGCTTGATATCTATTTCATCAAAAACAGAATCAAGACTTCCTGTCCCTACAAGTCTATATTCGTACTCAAAACCAAAATCTTTAGCGTGCTGTTCAGCATCCTTTTGCCACTGTTCATTCTCAGTTTGTGCCAAATAGACCAGTTTTTTATAATGTTCAAAGTAAACCTCAAAAAGTTCAGGATGCTTATCGAGCCCTAACCCTTTGATCATAATTCTATGAAAATTTTTAACTAAATAATCTGTAAGGTAGAAAGTGCCTAACTCCTCTTCTGATAACTGTTCAAAAACATCTGTCCCCGCAAAAAACTCATAGCAATGTGCCCCCTCAATGCGCTTAGCATTATATTTCTCAATCACCCTATCAAGCGCTCCACCAGTTCCACAGTCTGCATATGCGATATAAACTTCTTCATAAAGATGTGCATTCTCAGATAAGTACTCTTCAACTCCTGGGGCTATCAATTGAGGTGAATTATGCCAACTAGCAGGTAAACATTGTAAGTTGACTTTTTCTGATAATGAAGGGTTTTGTTTTATTAATCTAAGAAGGTCGTATACTAATGCCCCACAACCTAAAACTAATCGCTTTTTAAAGTGTTCAGAATTTTGCTTACCTGTGCCCACGCTTTTTATCCAAACTGCGTACATGCTCTTCAGCCATTTCTGCACTTCGAGCTGCATCACGGCCATAGGCAGGCACCCCAATAGAGTCTGCAAACTCTTGGTTCAATGGCGCACCACCACACATAATATGTACATCTTTGCGCAAACCTCTTTTTTCCATCTCTTCTACAACAACGCCCATATAAGGCATTGTAGTTGTGAGAAGAGCAGACATACCCACAATTACTGGTTCGTGTTCATCGATAGCTTCTAAGTAGTTTTCTACAGGGTTATTAATTCCTAAATTAATTATTTCAAAGCCAGAACCTTCACACATCATGGCAACTAAGTTTTTGCCAATATCATGGATGTCTCCCTTAACAGTACCAATTACAAACTTACCTAAAGAAGTATCTACTGCGGATTTAGCAAGAATAGGGCGTAGTATTTTCATACCGCCTTTCATAGCACCAGCACACTTGAGTACCTCAGGAACAAATAAGATGCCGTCCCTAAAATCAATACCAACAATTTTCATACCACTTACTAAAGCTTCGCCCAAGACGTCATTCGCATCCCAGCCACGAGAAAGCAGTATTTCTGTACCTTCAGTAACCTCTTCGTCAAGGCCATCATAAAGGTCATCTTGAATTTGTTCGACTAGTTCTTTATCATCTAGTTCATTTAGGTCAAAATCGTCTTCTTCACTCATTTTTTCCCCTTAGGTTAAAGTAATATTAATTACTCGAAAAATCGGAAAGATACCCTTAATTATTTTCAGTGTCAATCATTAAATTTAAATTTTAAAAAAATATTATTGGTTCAACAAAAAGTTAAATAAATTCTATCCATAAGTTGTTGTAATTAAGAAAAAATTTACTAACCAATAAACATGAAATAAATCACATATAAAAGATGAAATAAATTAACCTACGGTAGACATAAAGTTTTCATAAATTTGCCTCGCACAACTCAAACATTGAGCCATATTAGCATCACTATCTGACTTCAAATCTAATAAGGCATCATTGCCGAGTGTCGAACTTAATGCCTCTGCATAAGCTGGGACAGCCCCCCAGTTTTCAACAGTATCGGGTTCAATCTCCACATGATATTGCATAGACCATGCATTAGAACCAATACGCATTGCTTGAACGGAGCACGCCTCTGATTTAGCTAAAATAACCGCACCTTCTGGAGCTTGAGCAACTCTCACTGAATGCCATTGGAGACATTTTTGTTTATCGGCTGTACCCTGAAATAAAGGATCTCGCCTTCCTTCCGCAGTGAGTTCAATCTCAAGCACTCCAATCTCTGGAACTTTTTGAGGTCCACAGGTCCCTCCAAGTGCATCTGCTAGCAACTGATGACCCAGACATAGGCCTAAATATGGCTTACCTAAGACACTTACCCACTCCCTAATTGCCACTTTTTCAGCAACAAGCCAAGGACACTCTTCAATATCCCAAACATCCATAGGCCCGCCCATAACCCAAAGAGCATCATAATTATCAAAATTAGGAATTGTTTCACCTCGATTTAATCGAACCGCATCCCACTCGATTCCATCTTCAGCTAAAAATTGCCTAAGTGAGCCAGGATGTTCGCAATCCTCATGCTGAAAAACAAGTACGCGCATAAATTAACTCCTAATTAAGATATAACAATTAAATAAAAATTACACAAGCTAAAAGTTGAAAAACTTATAACATAAATAGCTAAATTTTATATTAATACTAATATATGAGCTCATCAAATAATTATGGTTATACTGTCGAATTATTAATACTTAAAAAATATGACACAGCATAAAAAAATATTAAGCTTTGCAATCATTCTAGCTTGTGTACTTTTGGCTATTAATTTTGGCTTTAGATCGTCATTAGGTTTATTTTTGAAGCCTGTTTCTGAAACCTTCGGTTATGGCCGTGAAATTTTCGCATTCTCTTTAGCCCTACAAAATCTATTTTGGGGCTTATCTCAACCATTAGCTGGAGCTTTTGCAGACAAGTTTGGTACAGCGAGAGTCGTAATAGTTGGAACAATTCTCTACTCTCTAGGGCTCTATGTTACTGCTACTGCAGATGGATTTCTTGGTCTTCATATAGGTGCTGGAATATTAATTGGAATGGGGATTGCAGGTACAGGACTGGGGGTCATTCTTCCCGCTATGGCTAGAATGGTTAGACCCGAAAAAAGAGCATTTGCGCTAGGTGTTGGAACTGCTGCAGGATCTGCAGGACAATTCATATTTATACCTGTTGCACGAGAATTTCTTGTTACCTATGGATGGCAAACAGCGCTTATCATTATGGCGATAGGAGCTCTTTCAATGATTCTTTTCACTCCTGTTTTTAAAGGAGAAGAGAAAAAGAATATAAACATAGATAATGAGCCATCCCAGAATCTTCGGGAGGCTCTTAATGAAGCTTCAGGTCATATTCATTATTGGCTCCTTATTGCAGGTTTTTTTGTTTGCGGCTTTCAGCTAGCTTTTATTACTGTTCATATGCCTGCTTATTTGTCAGATAAAGGTTTCGACAGTTCAGTTGCTGCTGCAAGTTTATCAATAATTGGTTTTTGCAATATCATAGGATCACTAGTATCAGGGCACTTGTCAGGACTTTATTCAAAAAAATGGATACTTACCTATATATATGGGGCTAGGTCAATCGTTATTGTGTTGTTTCTTATCATTCCAATCTCGACTTTCACAATTTATGCCTTTTCTTTTGCAACAGGTCTACTATGGCTTGCAACAGTTCCTCCAACTTCAGGTCTAGTTGCTCAGATGTTTGGACTAAGGTTTATGGGAACCCTTTACGGCATAGTTTTCCTGAACCACCAAATTGGCTCATTTACAGGTGTATGGCTTGGAGGATACCTATTTGACACGACGGGCTCATACAATCAAGTATGGTGGTGGGCCGCAATTATTGCAGCTATTACTGCAATTATTCATGTCTTTATTGACGAACGTCCAATTGAAAGATTAAGGTTAGCTGAAAAAGTCATCTAGAAAAATTACCTCTGCAACCTTAAAGATAGGTTGACTGCTAACCTAACAAAATATCCAATACCCAAAATCACAATTAATATCACCAAACCATTCCAAAGTGCCTTAGGGTAGCCTATGACATTGATATCGAAAAAAGGGTAAGGATACTTGTCAAGTATCTCACCCCTTATAATGATATAGGCTCCATAAATCACCGGGTAAATCTCCCAAAGTAGTGGTGTTCGTTTAGAAATTTGGGTTTCTGGTGGAAATATTAGCCAGACTATAAGTAACGAACTTGGCACAATATAATGGTTCAAATAATTCGACACTGCCTCCATACCATCTGGCGACCAATAATCACTTAAAAGAAGATGAAACCCAATACCAACCCAAAGCATTGATGATACAACACAACCAAAAACCTCGGGTGTGGAAAAAACTTTTCCTATTTTAGAATTAGGTAATAAACCTAAAGTAGTAAGAACAGCAGCAGCAAAAGTATTTGTAAGAATGGTGAAATAACCCAACATATTAATCACAACCTGACTAACAGAATTGTCTTCAGCGATTGCTCTATTAATAGAAATAATGAACTGAACACTGACTCCAAATAATGCCAGCATACCAATTATCAATAGTGTGTAGCGCTCAATTACTTTAGTCATGTTGTCTACGATAACAGTGCAACGCTCTTTATTTGTGCGTATACCTTTTTTCCAGGATTAAGTTCAAGCAGTTCAGCTGACTTGCGTGTTATACAAGACAACATAGTAACATCCTTTATTTTTAGTCGAACCATCACTTGTGATTGGCCCTCTGGAACTATTTCATCAACTATTGCAGAGAAAATATTTAGAATGCTAGTGTCAGTTTGTTGCTCTTGTGTTAAGCTCACGTCACGTGCTGAAATCCTTAGTCGGACTTTACTTTCCAACGGCAACTCCCTATCCGTTACAGTGAACTGACCACCAGAAAAACTAAGGTACATCAGATTAAACTGATCATCATGGCCAACAACTTTAGCTTCAATCAATGAGGTTGCGTCGGCACCATGAGAGATGGGGAGATCAAACCTAGTCAACATCTTATCAATGGCACCACTTCCAACAACACGTCCTTCTTCGAGTAGAACTAGATGGTCCGCTAATCGTGATGCCTCATCAGGTGAGTGCGTGACATAGATGAGTGGAATATCTAGTTCATCATGAAGAGAATCAAGGTAAGGCAAAATCTCTTGTTTGCGTTTTAAATCAAGCGCAGATAAAGGCTCATCCATTAATAGAATATGTGGTTTAACTGTCAACGCTCTAGCAATTGCGACGCGCTGCTTCTCTCCACCCGAAAGTTGAACTGTCGCTCTATCGAGCAGAGGTTTTATATCTAATAAATTTATTATCGATTCAATAAAATCTTTCTCTGTGCCAGATGAGCGCTTAATTCCATAATCGAGATTACCCTGAACATTTAGATGATCAAATAGACTTGCATCTTGAAAAACATAACCAACTGAGCGCTGGTGAGGTGGTACAAAATTATCACCATCTTGCCAGATCGAATTACCAATCTTGAGAAACCCTCTGTCACTCCTCTCTAAACCTGCGATAGCTCTTAATAAGCTTGTCTTGCCTGAACCTGAGGGTCCAAAAACTACAGTAATTCCTGTATCAGGAATACTAAAATCAGTATCAAGAATAAAATTCCCTAATCTAATGTTTAGCTTACAGTCGATCACTAGTCACCACTCCTCATAATTGAAAAACGGCGATTAAATAGATAAACAAATAGTAGCATTATAAATGAAAGGATAAGCAAGCCTCCGGATAGCCAGTGCGCCTGGCCATATTCCATAGCCTCAACATGATCATAAATTGCAATAGATAGAACTCCTGTCTCTCCCGGTATATTTCCACCTATCATAAGTACAACACCAAACTCTCCTACTGTATGAGCAAACCCCAAAACAGCAGCAGTCATAAAACCAGAACGCGCTAGTGGAACGGCAACAGTAAAAAAACGATCAAGTGGTGAAGCACCGAGGGTTGCAGCAACCTCCAATGGCCGACTACCGATCCCACTGAAAGAGTTCTGAAGTGGTTGAACCACAAATGGAATTGAATAGATAACTGAACCAACAACAAGGCCGCTAAAGGTAAAAGCTATTGAGGAGCCTCCTAAAGATTCTAATAACTTACCAACTGGTCCATTGGAACCAAGTGTTATTAATAAATAAAAGCCTAACACCGTTGGAGGTAAAACTAATGGTAACGCAATGATTGCTTCAAATACTACTTTAAATTTAAATCGGGTTTGTGAAAGCCACCATGCAATTGGGGTTCCTATTAACAAAAGAATTATCGTACTCACACTTGCCAGTTTAAGAGTAACAAAAAGAGCAGAAATATCAAATTCGTTTAGCATTATGGTAAACCATATCCAGATTTAGAAATAATACTTAAAGATTCATCGCTTTGAACAAATGATAAAAATTCTTTCCCAATAGAGCTATCCTTCAATAGTATTGCCTGCTGCTGAATTGGTTTATAAATTGACTGAGGTACTTCCCAGAAAGAACCTGTGATAGTTAGAAGGGGATTTATAATTTGTGAATAGCCAACAAAACCGAGTTTAGCATTACTACTTTTAACAAAATGAAATGTCTGTGTAATGTTTTCCCCACGTACCAATCTATCTTGCATATTGTCCCAAAGATCAAGTGACCTTAAAACTTCTTCAGCGGAGGCCCCATAAGGAGAAATTTTAGGATTAGCTATGGCTAAATATCGAAAATCTTTTTGTTTCAATACCGAACCTTCTGAGTCAATAAATCCATCTAGAGGACTCCAAAGTACTAACTTTCCTAGAGCATATGTGTATCTTGTACCAGTCTGGGCTTTTCCTTCTTTTTCTAGTAATCTTGGTCGCTCCTCATCTGCAGAAAAAAATACGTCAAAAGGGGCACCATTCATTATTTGTGCAAAATGTTTGCCTGAAGACCCAGGAATTAGTACCACTTTGTGTTGTTGACCTGAAGAGCCGCCTGTTTTTAACTCATAGCGCTTTGCAATTAGTTTCATGGTTGGATAAAAGTTACTAGATACTGCTACTCTTAGTTCATCAGCAGCAACCTGTGTGGTGCATAATGAATATATTATAAAAAAACAAGAGAGTAAATTTATTTTGTTCATATTTATCAAATGACTAATCGGGAGCATTATAAAAACAATGAAAAAACATTAGATTTTTCAAAAAACATGCTAAATCTATTTTATAGTGAATACTACTTTTAATTAATAAAATCAAAGTCCTTCAAAGCTGCAAAAATAGAGGCAATTATGTTAATATATCGAACAACCCTTATCTTGCTATAGGATTCACAAAACTAACAAGGAAAACAATGTCAATTAAAAACATCCTATTAACTTTTTTATTATCAATTACTATAGTTTTTGGTGCTTCAGCTGACTACCGAGATGGTGATGATGCTTACGCACTAGGTAACTTTCAAGAGGCCCATTTAGAATGGCTTAAGGTTGCCGAGGAAGGAGATGCTAGAGCGCAATATAATGTAGCTTGGATGTATGCAAATGGCAAGGGAACTTCTCAGGACTTTGAAGAGGCAGTTAATTGGTATACAAAATCGGCTGAACAAGGCTACGTTCACGCACAATACAATTTAGCAAACCTATACCTTAGAGGAGATGGTGTAACTCAAAATGATCATCTCGCCTTTAGTTGGTTTCTTAGAGCTGCTGAGCAAGGTGATGCACCTGCACAATACAACCTAGGGCGTATGTACCTTCTTGGCAAGGGTGACGATAAAAATATTATAGAAGGAAGGTTTTGGATCAAACAAGCTTTAGAAAATAACGATGAATACATCGGTATTCTTGCTCAACAAGTATGGGATGATTTTAAACTCGGCTCCTACTAGTTAGATAATATCATCAACACATAATAGTTGGTTTTTAATTAAGTCTTTACCGTGACAACTGAGCAAGACTTAATACTAAGCTGTTCAGCCTCAATAATAGCGATTGATTCAGCGGCCTGATTTAGTAAAACAAGGTTACTTTCTTTACCGCTTAGAATTTCATCAACAAAGGAGCGTATTTCAAACTCATATCCCATTCCTAGCTTCAATTTTATAGTTTCAGTCTCATAACCTGATCGAAAAAGCTTAAGTGTTTCCTCGCTATCTAGTAAATAGCAAGCGGTGGCATTTTCAAAGTTTGCAGTATACGACATGTTAAAGCCATAGCCATCTTGCATCGTCCATGACCCTTCAGCACTAACAAGAGGTACATCCATAGATTGGTCATAAATGTAATTAGTAATAACATGATCAATTCCACCACTAGGTCCTTTATAGCCCTGACTAAAAACTGCCCTAGGCATCCCAAAGCAATAATTAATAAAATCAGTATCATGCACATGCAAATCCAATAACGCACCGCCACACTCTTCATGATTTGAATAAAATGCTCCATCTGGTGGGCTCGTTTGACGCCTGCAATTCAAAGACAAGCATTTACCATACACTTCACTCTCTATTGCATCCTTTAACCAAACCCATGCAGGCCAGTATCGAAGACACATTGCAGACATAATATTAGAAGAAGAGTTTGTTGCCAGTTGAACTATTTTTTTAGCTTCGTCATAACTACGCGCTAAGGGCTTCTCTACCAATACATGCTTCCCTTTAGCTAACGCTGCCTCAACAAATATAAAGTGAAGGTCTGTACCAACACAAATATCAACTAGATCAATTTCTGGGTCATTGATTAGTTCCATCCCATCGATATATTTCCTAGCTTTGAGACCGCCTACACTCCCTTTAGCCTGACCACTAATGTTGCCTTCTGCTTTGCTAGAACCATCAAGTCGACTTTGAATTGAGTCAGCGACAGCGATAACCTCAACATCACTTATTTGTGAATAAATATCCAAATGAGTCGAGCCCATACTTCCTAGACCGATTACTCCGACTTTTAATTTTTTAGTCATAGTTTTTAAAATTAAGAAGCAGTATTAAAATCAAATAATTGATCCATTGCAGCTGATGTACGAGACAAAATTGTTTCGTCCCAAGGCAACATTTCTGCAATTATTGTATTTTGATAGTTAATCGTTTTAAGGGCCTCTATTGTCTCTTTCCAGGGAACATCTCCTGTGCCAATATCACAAAAACTAAAGCTACCAGTCCAGTCAAAATTTTCTTGAAAATCTTTTATCTGAACTCTTTTTATTCTGGAATTAAGGAGCTCAATCCAGTGCGGTGGATACTGCTGATAACCTATTAAGTTACCAATATCTAAATAGACACCTAATTTATCAGAATTAAAAGAATCAACAAAGTTTCTAAGCTCAATTGGCGAATAAAAGAGGCCATTCCAAACATTCTCCATACATAAATCTACGTCTAAATCTTCTGCAATTGGGAGTAATTGGTTAATCGCATCTCTTAATCGATCTAGGGCTCTGTCATAGCGAACTATTTCAGAAGAAATCGGACTTTTAACAACACCCGGTACAAATAATAACGCCTTGCATTCAAGATAGCTGGCTACCTTAAGCGCTTCTTGGTGAAGCCTGATAGAGTTTTTTCTTACAACCTCATCATCACTTGTAGGGCTTATCCCCCAGCTCATTCCAGTCGCTATGCTATCAACAAAAACACCTGAATCATCGATTTGTTGGCGTATAGTTTCGCATTCAGTTTTTGAAGTATTTGTATTTATTACACCTTCATTTGAGACTGATAACTCAAGTGCATCAAATCCATTAGATTTGGTTTGAGATAAAGCAGACTCTATAGATTCATTGTTAGAAAGACCATTTTCAAAAGAGAGATAACTTATACCTTTAATCAAAACTTACTCCTTTAATAAAGTGAATCGAGTTCTTTCCATGTTTCAGTCATATCGACTATTTGATTTGTTTTCATGCTTTCGTCAATTGCCATAGCGACAAGACCAGCTGCAATTGCCTCCTTTGGACCCACTGGTAAAGAACTTAAATTCCCTCTGAGAAAACTCACAATATCTTCACACATGAGCTTATCTGCACCATAGTGAGAGGGGTAGTTTCCAGTCTCAGAGGAGGCTGGAATACTAAAATCATGATCCTCGAGACATTCGCCCGTTCTTGCATCAGTAATTCTAAGACCACCACGGCCAAAATCTCCCTCAGCCATCCCTTTACTTCCAATAACACAAAAACGCCTCTGCTCATCAGGAACATTGATGCTAGTATGGAAAGAAAAAGTTACATTGTTAGGATATTCCAATAACGCATTCTGATGATCAATAATATCAGCGTCACTTGTAAATGGATCATCAACATTTTCCCAGTAAGAGTGTTTTTGTTGATAGACATCATCATGCTCATTGCCCATAGGCGCCTCTGAAGGAATAAAATTGTTTCGCCCTCCAAAACTGACAACTCTTTCAGGTCTTTCCCCAACAATACTATTATAAAGATCGATATCATGACAACACTTTTCCAGCATAAAGCCACCAGAATATTTCTCTAGCCTTCGCCAATCTCTCATAAAAAATGATCCATGATAAGGCGCTATATGCTCATTAGCTTCAAGTGAAGTTATTTTTCCCAAGGCCCCAGTATCAAGGACTCTTCTCATTTCCCTCATATGAACTGAATACCTCAAAACAAGTCCAACAATTAATTGGTTTTCACCAAATTTTTTGATTAACTTGGCAAGTGCAAAACTATCCTCTTTTGTTGTTACGATAGGCTTCTCTGAAAAGACTTTCAAACCTGATTCTAGTCCCAAACGGATATGTTCCAAATGAAGATGATTGGGTGATGCTACCCACAAAAGCTCAAGATTGCCTTCATTAATCATCTGGTCAAGGCTTTCATATTGGTTTAATCTATTGGAATGCTCCGCAATGATTGACAGGCCACATGGATCTGGATCTGCATAGCCTACTAGTTCCATTTCTGGCATCTCCTCCATAATCATTTTTAGAACATTTCCAGCCCTTAATCCTAAGCCAACAATACCTGTTCTCATGATTAACCTCCTAATCTATCAACTCTAACTTCTTTGAAGTGCTTGACCTGATAAGTTGAAAGCGTGGCATTTATTAGGGTCTATGGTTATATTAATCTTATCACCCGGCTTTATTACTGAATCACTTGGCAGTACAGCACAGAAATTATCGTTATCCAATACAGAGCCATACAAGATTATAGTCGCTCCAATATGCTCAACAACATCTACTCTCATTGGAACGCCTCCCTTGTCAGACACCTCAAGATCTTCTGGTCGAATCCCAATCTCTATATCATCTCCTGATTTTGTATCTCCTGCATCTATAGGCATGTTCATTTCTGAGTCACCGATATTAGTACAGAACTGTCCTTTATTGATTTTTGTAGCGTTAGTTTTAAGAAAATTCATATTAGGATGGCCAATAAAACCTGCCACAAATTTTGTTCTAGGATGATGATATAAATCCATTGGCGAGCCTACTTGTTCAATAACACCATCATGCAAAACAACAATCTTATCTGCCATAGTCATCGCCTCAATCTGATCATGTGTTACATAAATCATCGTTGTATTTAAATTTTGATGAAGCTTTGCAAGTTCAACCCTCATATCTCCACGAAGAGCAGCATCTAGATTAGATAATGGCTCATCAAAAAGAAACACTTTCGGGTCTCTCACAATGGAGCGACCAATTGCTACCCTTTGGCGCTGCCCACCAGAAAGCTGCCCAGGTTTAAAATCTAAACGATCTCTTAATTGCAAAATATCAGCAGCCTTAAATACTTTTTCTTCCAGTTCCTTTTCATTAACCTTTGCAACTCTAAGAGGAAAAGCAATATTTTCAAATACCGATAGATGTGGATAGAGGGCATACGACTGGAAAACCATTGAAATCCCTCGTTCTACCGGAGGAGCGTTAGAAACATCTTTATCATCTATGATGACACTTCCACTTGTTGCCTCTTCCAGTCCTGAAATAATTCTCAACAAGGTTGTCTTTCCACAGCCTGATGGTCCAACAAAAACAACAAACTCTTTATCATTAATGTCAAGGTTAATGTCGAATAAAACCTCTGTTTCACCAAAACTTTTATAGATTTTTTCCAGTTTTACAGTCGCCATACCATCTTCCTTATTAATTGTGCAAATTGCTTACGTATTTCAAAATGTTACTTCTGCTTAAAATAAAGCAAACCTTGAAAGTGTGTTGATAGGTCAACATACTTTTAGGGTTAGCCTTATAAAATCAGGGGCAATTTTCATTGCCCCTGATACAGTCAACTAATTGACTTACAGACCCTCTGCTAGAGTTTCTGCAGCCTCAGCCACTAGATCAGCAGCAGAACCTTCACCCAAGATTATGCCTTGGATGGCGCTGTTGATACCCATTTGAAGAGATTTAAAGTCTTCAAACATTGGCTCTGGTCCACCTCTACCAATTGGCTCAACAAAAGTCTGCCAATAGTCAGTTGAATAGTAAACATCATCCCTCATCTTCTCGTATTGAAGAATTGGCGTTAAACCCCAGCTCATATCAAGATCATATTGAGCCTCACCAGATGTCATCATTTGAGCCAACTCCATTGCTAGAGCCTCATCTGCAGAACCTTTGAATACTGCCATAGAGTCAGTAATCAAGAGTGTTCCACTCTCACCACTTGGACCTGCAGGAACAGGTACAACGATTTCAGCAATATTTGCATTATGTTGACCTCCGCCCCATGGGCCGTTGATATACATTCCAATCAGACCATCGTTGTACAACTGAGTCAGCTGACCACGCTCATAACCACTAGGGCCTTCCTGTGCAACACCAGCTAATTTACCAATAAAGGCAAGTGTTTCAACAGCTTCAGGGCTGTTAAAAGTTATCTCACCAGTATCTGCATTACTTACACTACCGCCATTACTATATAGGTAGTTTAAGAATTGGTGCATGGTGTTGTCAAAGTCTTTAGCGGCTAAACCAATACCTGCAGCTGAGGTATTGTCATTAACAGCCTTGGCCATATTGTAAAGTCCTTCCCAAGTTCTAGGCGCAACACAAGCTTCACCCGCTGCTTCAACTAAACCACAGTTAATGAATAGTGCTTTCGTAGAGAAGGCGTGTGGGTAACCCCAAAATTGACCTCCATCAGAAACGGTAGCAAGAACGCCAGGTTGATACAATGCCTGCATTTCGTCCGAAATGTCAACTGGCACAATTAACCCGCTTCGACCAAGTTGCTTTAACGTACGAGATCCAATATAAGCTAAACCAACTGGATCACCAGCAGCAGCAAGCGTCATAGATTTATCTTGACACGTGCCCCAAGGAACCGCCTCAGCGTTAACTGTGACGCCTGGATACTTCGCCTCAAAAGCATCAAACACTACTTGATCAGCAGGACGGATTTCACCGCCGCAAATTATCGCATGAACCTCAGCAGCTTGAACTGGTGCCATTAAACCTACACCAATAAAAGCTAAGAGGAGTGCTTTTTTTATATTTTTCATTTACTTCTCCTTTCATATTTACAACAAATTACTAGAATGAAAAATCGAAACTAGTAATACTATTTGTGAGTTTTTTCATTCTCACTCCTTTACTGCGCCAGATGTTAAACCTGCTATGAGATGTTTCTGCATAAACAGGAAAATAAACAACACGGGCAGAACTCCAACAAGACTTGCAGCCATCATTTCATTCCACAAGACTGTTTGATAACCAATAAATTCAAAAATTCCAGCTGGGAGAGGCATATAGTCCCTATTCTGGTTAAATGTAATCGCAAATAAAAATTGCTGTGCATAGGCACCAATAAAAATAGCGATACCAACAACAATTAAACCAGGTACCGCTAAAGGTAATATTACACGGCGCAATGTATAAAGTCTAGAAGCGCCGTCTACAAAGGCTGCCTCTTCTAGTTCGTAAGGTATTTTCTCTAAAAATGTTTTAAGAAGCCAAATGCCTTGTGGTATTAAAAACGCTACACCCGGAATAATCATTGCCCAGTATGTATTTAACAAGCCATACATTCTCAATAATTTATATAAAGGGATCAGCAGAACCGCGCCAGTAAACATATTCACTGCAAGAAATAAGGTAAGACTGGTTGTTTTGCCACGAAAATCAAAACGTGCATAGGCGTATGCAGCAGGTATCACAAAACACAACGAAATAAAAGTAACAGCAGTCGCTAAAAATACGCTATTAAATATATAGCGAGGCAATTGAGGGACTGTTACCCACATATCTCTATAAGCCTGAAAACTCATTTTATCTGACCAAAACCTGCTCGTAAAATCAACAAAGCTCATTGTTTCTCCAAGTGGAATCTCAGGTCGGCTAAATAAATGAGTTAATGGTCTCAATGATGCAATAAACATTTCAACAAATGGAAGTAACATAAAAGTTATAAATAGTGCAATAGAAGTGTAAATTCCTATCTTGTGGAGTAATGAGTATTTATCCATCATTTCTGTACACCTGCATAGCCATACTTTTTACCTATCCATCCCAAAACAGTTAAATAAATTAATGAGAAAACACCTAATAATAAGCAAACAAGAACTGCTCTAGTTGCGCCAGCACCAAATTTATAGCTAAAGATAGCTGTTTTAAAGGTGTCAATAATTAATGTAGTGGTTGCACCACGAGGTCCTCCCTCTGTTAGGATCCAAATAATTTCAAATGAATTAAATGTCCATATCGCAGAAAGTAGTGCCATGGAAATTACTGTGGGCATAATCTGAGGCATTGTTATTCTTCGAAAGCGATACCAACGAGATGCGCCATCAACATATGCAGCCTCATATAGATCTCTGGGAACTCCTTGAATTGCAGCCAAAAAAAACAAAGTTACCATTGGCGTTCCAATCCAAACATCGGTCACAACTGCTGAATAAAAAGCGCTTTGCTTGTAGGCTAAAAAACTGTAAGGGCCGTCCGTTATACCAGCCATCTCAGCAAAATTTGAGAGTAGACCAAAATGTCCATTATAGAGCCACAACCATCCGAAACATCCAATAGCAATCGGAACTATCCATGGTGGCATCACTAATGCTCTGAATATCCCTCTACCTCTTATGTTGCTCGCCAAAAGAGTAGCACCTATCAAACCTAAAACAACTTTTAAACCAACAGAAAGAAACATCCAGTAAAACGTTCTTGTTACGATTGATGGAAACTTTCGACCGCCTATAGCCTTTTCATAGTTCTCCCAACCCACATATTCAGCGCCTCCCATAAGTGTCCCTAGATTGGAATTAGTAAAAGACAGGCGAAAAGTTTCATACAAAGGCCAAACCACAACCCAAAACATAACCAAAGCAGCTGGCGCAATCAATGCCCACGCAAAAAGCGTTGTGGTTTGCGCTTTGGTTTTTGGTTTAAACATTTGTATCAAATTACTCACCTGCAACAGCCTCCATTTTCATTGCTGGGTCTGACATGATATCAAAATTCTCGGCTATATAATAGTCCCAACCAATCCTATCAAACAATTCTCTAAAGCTATTTTTGGCTAAATTACCAAGCGTAATGCCTTTTCGTTTGTTTTCATCACAAGTCCAAGCACTCTCTGAAAGTCCGAGAATTCTTGGGCACAACATAGACTCCATTTCACTATCCTTGAGAATAGTTTCACACCAAAGATGCCCTTGAATGCCCTGGATATTGGCTTCAAGTTCTGGCTCATTGTTAGGAATAATGGGCCAATCAACAGTACTCTCAAAAGGCACCACAGCAGCCCAATTCGCACCTCGATCAGCATAATTTCTGCTTTGCGCCATATCAAAATAAATATGTTCCGCTGGACACAGGACCACTTGATAGCCTTCTCTAGCTAAATTAAAACCAGACTCAAGATCTTGCCAGGAAAATAAGAGCTTATCTATCTTATCATCTTGATGATTACCATCTTCAGCCTCCTGCCATGAGGCTGTTTTTTTATTATTTTGTTCTACTCTCTTAGAAAGCTTATTAATAAACCAAGAGGCAACATCTTTACTATTATTTAGCTTATTCTTTTCCTTAAGGATTTTAATTGCAGGAGATTTTTCCCAGGCTCCTGGCGCGACTTCATCGCCACCCAAATGAATATATTCACCTGGAAAGATGTCACATAAGCCATCAATTAAAGACTCCACAATCTTAAAAGTGTCGGGCATTGCAGGATTAAGTGTATTTTCTGAGTAACCTTGTACCGAGACCTCATAACTTTTATCTTCAGGATCACGCAGACTTGGAATTAGATTAATTAGTGACATGTTATGGCCAGGCAAATCAAACTCAGGCATGACTTCAATATAGTTAGCTGCTGCCCTATTGATGACTTTATGCATATCTTCTCTATCATAACAACCACCCGTTGCATCTGGTCCAGAGCCAAAAACAGGGGGTACTGACAAATTATTTCCTCTTTTGGCAGTTGCAGTGGCAATTTCAGGGTGTCTATCTAACTTGAAACGAAAGGCTTCGTCATCTACCCCATGCCAATGAAACTTATTGAGTTTAAAGAGACTCATTAAATCAAGTAATTTCAATAAACTGTCTACTGAGAAAAAATGCCTAACCGTATCTAAATGCTGTCCTCTCCAACTAAAACGAGGCTTATCAAAGATAGAGCCACACGGGATTAATTGATGATATGTTTGAGCTAATTGCATTAAAGATATAAGGCCATAATAAAAACCCACTTCATCTCCCGCAGTTATCTCAACATCATCACTCGTTATAGTAATTCTGTATGAAGATTCATCAGAGAGATCTTGTAATTTAAGCTTCAATGAGGTTGATGCTTTTTCATTTTTCTCATTTGCAGTGCCAGAAAAAAGATTAAGATTTAATCGACTACCTAGCTCTGAAGCAGATTGATAGGCACTATTTATTATCTCAATATCATCAAAGACTACATCAATAGGCGAACATAAATTACAAACGCCTGCGCTTGGATCCCATGAATAAGGATGTGGCACCAATCTTAATGATTCATAATTAAATTTATCTCCCGAAACTTGGAGGATTGATGCCACGGAGGAGACTCTTTCATAATCTATATCCGTCATATCTAAATATATTGTATTTCCATTTTGTACTTTTAGAAAACCCCCTTGAGGAGCCCATCTATGATTCATTGGTTTGTGTCTAGAATATTCATAGCCATATTTAAAATTCCACTCCTCTCCAGGATTCAGTGTGGATTGTGTAGGATGCGAGAGCTCAGAATAACCACCAACACTTTTAGAAACAATACAATTCTCAACAGATTTAATTGGAGAAAGCACACTAAAACAAAATAAAAAGTTATCAATTTTATGCTCACTGTTATTTATCAATTTTGAGCAAAAAAAGCCATCAGAATTAATTGCAGTTGTCATAACAAATTCTGTCGAGATCAATGTTTTCTCCTCTTTAACTGATCTTTAATAAAACAAAAAGCCTTCATACAGCTAAGTAAGCTGACCAGTTCACATAAATAATTGGTAGTGAAATGGTATTATATAACAGGTCTTAATTAAAAAGCAAATAAGATTTAATATAAATTATTAATTAAGCCTTTAAAATAGCTTTAAATAAAAATAAACATACAAAAAGAATGATATAGATATACAATATTTATTTTATTTTTACCATTGACTTATTAAATTGTATTAGAATATAATAGTACCAATTTAGTACCAATATTATTGCCTAAAGATTTAATTTTCTCTTAGGGCTTGTTTTATTTTTTTTATTTTTTGCTGATTTAATGACCGATAACAACAATCTTATTAATTTTTTAATGCCTTCTAATGATAGTTCGGAGTCCCTTTATAAGCAATTATCTCGCTCACTTAACAGTGCAATTCAACAAGGTCTTTTAGCACCTGGTGATGCATTAATACCTGAGAGAGAATTAGCCTCTAAACTTAATCTGTCTAGAATTACTGTGCGTAAAGCAATTGATCAACTCGTTGATATTGGTATGTTAATAAAACGTCAAGGAGCTGGCACAGTTGTTTCCGAAAGTGTTGATCTTGTTCTACATAAAAATCTTTCTTCACTAAATAGTTTTTCTGCTGATATGAAAAAGCGAGGCCTTGAATCTTATTCAAGAATTATCCTACGTGAAGAGGGAAAAGTAAGCCCAAAAGAAGCTCTTATTTTAAATTTAAATGAAGATGATTTTGTTCATCGCTTAAATAGAGTAAGGTATTTAGTTAATGAACCTCTTCTTTATGAAATTGCTGTTATTCCAGCATCAATCATATCCATTACTTCTGCTATTGACGAATCACTTTACGAGCTTCTTGAATCAAAAAAAATGAATCCAGTTACTGCAAAACAGAATATTCATGCAATCATTGCTGACGATAATTTAGCTGACAAGCTTGAAGTAAGTCCAGGTAGTGCGGTTTTATTTGTTGAAAGGAGAGGTAAGGATTCTAATGGTAGAGTAGTTGAATACACCCAATCTTATTATCGTGGTGATCGCTATGACTATGTGGTGGAACTCGGATGAAGCAAGCACTAATAGGAGCTCAGTTATTCTCTGGCAAAGAGTTCTTTGACAATAGAGCACTACTAATCGATGGTGAAAATATTATCGATATTATTAATGAGCATGACGTTCCTAAAAACTTTGAAATACAAAAATTAAATGGCGGTATTCTCTCTCCTGGGTTTATTGACCTTCAGGTTAATGGTGGAGGTGGTAAGCTATTTAACAACTCACCAGATAAAGAGAGCTTAAATACAATAATAGAAGCACACCAACATTTTGGCACGACTAGCATTATGCCAACTGTTATTAGTGACTCGTTAAATGTTCTTAAGAAATGTACTACAACAATCTCTGAAGAGATTGAAAATAATAAATCCCTCTTAGGGGTTCATATAGAAGGCCCTTTCTTTAATGTTAAGTATCGTGGTGTTCATCAAAAGCAATACATCAATACGATTAATTCTGACTATTTAAACTTATTTGAAAGCTTAAAAGACTTTCCAGTCATGCTCACTTTAGCACCAGAATGCATTTCTAATAAACAGTTGAAGCACTTAAAATCTCTTGGCTTTAAGATTCTTGCTGGCCATACTGATGCAAGTTATGATCAACTTGAAGAGGCAATTAATTATGGGCTAGACGGTTTTACTCATCTTTTTAATGCGATGGGACAAATCTCTGCACGCGAACCTGGAGTTGTAGGCTCTGCATTAACTTTTGATAATGCTGCTGTGAGCATTATCGTTGATTTACATCATGTTCATCCATCTTTAATTCAGATGGCACATAAGCAAAAACCTCAAGGTAAGCTATTTTTTGTTTCAGACTCAATGGCAACAATACATCATGGAGAGCCTTCTTTTGAGCTTTATGATGAGGTAGTTAGTGAATCCAATGGACGCATTATTAACTCAGAAGGGAAATTAGCCGGCTCTTCAATTACACAAATAGATGCTATAAAAAATGCCTATCAAAGTTGCAACATCCCATTAAATGAAGCACTTGCAATGGCATCTCGATATCCGGCAGAATACTTAGGTGTTGCGAATTACCTTGGTTCATTAAAATCAGGTTACCGAGCTGATCTTACTCACTTTGACTTAGATTTTCAGGTTCAAAATGTGTGGGTCGCTGGTAAGCAGTTAAGACAAGAGGCTCTATGCGAGTAGTTATCCTTCCAACCGAGCAAGAAGCAAGTGATTTTGCAGCTGATTTCATTGAGAAGTTAATTATTGAAAAAGAAAATGCAGTACTTGGTTTGGCAACTGGTAGCTCTGTTCTTTTAACTTATGAGGCTTTAATTAAAAAGTATCAGTCTGGGGAGATGAGCTTTAAAAATATTACAACTTTTAATTTAGACGAGTACATAGGCTTACAACCAGACCATACTCAAAGCTATCGTCATTATATGAATCGGAAACTCTTTAATCACATTGATATCGATCATAAAAAAACCTATATTCCTGAATGCTTTAACAAGGATTATGAGTCGAGCTGTGAAAGTTATGAATCTAAAGTAAGAGAGAATGGTGGAATAGACCTTCAATTATTAGGTATAGGAACCAATGGGCATATTGGCTTTAATGAACCAACATCAAGTCTTAGCTCAAGGACACGAGTAAAGACGCTCACTCAAAATACCATCAAAAACAATTCACGCTTTTTTGAAAATAATGAAGTGCAGCCATCTATTGCAATTACTATGGGAATTGGAACAATAATGGAAGCTCAAAATATTATTCTCATTGGCCTTGGTAAACATAAAAGTAAGGCAGTTGCTGATCTAGTTGAAGGGCCAGTTTCTTCATTCTGTCCTGGCAGTGTTCTTCAAAATCATAGAAATGCAGTAGTCGTTTTAGATAATCTTGCCGCATCAAATCTTAAGTTGTATGATTACTATATTCATACAGAAAAAATGTACCTTGAATATATGTGTTAAGTGTTAACATTATCTAAATAAGTTAGTCTAGATTTATAAATAGGATGTATTAAGATGAGTTTAATTTTCAAACAACTATTTGAAAATGAAAGTTGCACTTACACCTACATTTTGGCTGAAAGTGAAACAAGGGAAGCAGCAATTATAGATGCTGTAGACATTATGATTGAGCGTGACACTTCCTTACTTAAAGAACTAAACCTTGACTTAAAATTTATCATTGAAACCCACATCCATGCTGACCATATAACCAGCGCTTGTCCTCTTAAAAAATACTACCCGAAAGCTAAAATTGTGATGGGCATGGAAAATATTGATGCAGAGGCCTGCTCTGACATTATGGTTAATGAGGGTCATGTTTTACCTATTGGTAATTATGAAATTAAAGCAATTGAAACACCTGGACATACCTTAGGCTGCATGTCATACCTGATAGATAATAAATTATTTACTGGTGATTCCTTATTTATTAGAAGTACTGGTCGGTGTGATTTTCAGGGTGGCTCTGCTAAAACTCTTTATAAATCGATTCATAAGCTATTTGAATTACCAGATTCTACTGAAGTTTATCCTGCGCATGATTATAATGGCTTCTCAGTGAGTACCATTGGTGAAGAAAAGAAATTTAACTCGATGATTAAAGAAACATTTGACCAAAAAACTTTTATTAAAAACGTAAACAGTTTAAAGCTAGATCTTCCAAAAAAAATAAAGTTATCTGTCCCCGCTAACCAGAGTTGTGGATTAATTCCAGCACATCTCTCCAACTAAAAAAATATGGATATAACAACTCCCGCACTTCTTTTTCCTGCAATATCTTTACTATTTGTAGCCTATACAAGTCGACTTCACTCCTTAAGCGTACTAATTAGAGCTATGACGACCGATGGCAGCAATGAGTCTAAGACCTTGCACGCAAAAGAGCAACTAGATATTCTAAAAAATCGTGTTACTTATATTAAAAGGATGCAGGTTTTTGGAATATTAAGTTTTATTTTTAACCTAATTACCATTATCTGTATTTATATAAATCAAGATTATATTGCTAAATATATTTTTGGCTTTGGGCTACTTATGATTACTGCTTCGTTATTATTTGCATTACTCGAAACATTAATCTCTACGAAGGCGCTTGAAATACACCTCAAAAATTCTAATAGTCAAATTTAAACTTCTCTTATTTACTCTATTTTTTCACTAATTTTACTAAGGATAGCTTTCTTATAAGGCACCTCTAACTCCTGTGATGCCCAAGCAGCAAAACCTAAATCAACTTGCTGCTCCCATGTCTCAATAGGGTTTTTAAAGATTGTAATAGAGGTTTCTGTGGGAGCGGATAAAAATAATGCCATCTCTTCAGCTTCTTCAGTTTGATTCTCTGGTGAGACATACTCGCTGATATCAATAAATTTAGCAATGTCAGTCATCCAGTAAATACAGTCTCGGTATTCTTTAGCAAGATTAGTTCCTTTTATATATTCTTGAGATAGCTTAGTTATCGCTTCAGTTTGTGCCGCAGTGATTTGTCCATTAGTCATCTCAATGTCAGTTCCATCGATCATGTGATAGGCGTAAAGTCTATTCATAAGCGCCTCTCCTGCAGTGAGTCCTGACATCTCTGGCCTAGAAATCTCTATATAAATAAGCGCTGAACATCTAATAGCACTATTAGCAACATCTTTATCTGCATAAGATAAGTCAATAAATCCAAAAGAAAGTAATATGATTAAAAGTGTTTTTTTCATAAATAGTGTCTCATATAGTTTATTAAGATTTAGTTAGAGCTTTAATTTTTTCATAAAGCTCTTTTGAAATAGTTATTTTCTCTGATTTTTCACGCACCTTTCTTTTTTCTAGGCGCTTGTTGCCCGGCAGTCTTGTTGATGGCTGCTCAAGAATTGAACTAATAATAGTTTCAATTCGTTCAGCAAAATCATCTCCTGAAAAAAAGCTAGGATCAATTGCAATAATTAACTGTCCAACACCTGGTGAATCACCTTCGGCATCAAGGAATGAACTCGCCTCAAAACCAAAGTTAGAACCAGTAAGTCCTGCCGCAAGTATCTCTACCATTAATGCAAGAGCGCTCCCCTTAGCATCACCAATAGGAAGCATTGCTCCTGCAAGAGCCTTTTTTGGATCAGTCGTTGGCTTGCCTTCATTATCTATAGCCCAGTCTTCAGGTATTTTTTCGTTTTGTTGGTTTGCAAGCATCACTTTACCTCGCGCCACTTTACTAAGACTCATATCAATCACCATTGGTGCGTCGTCAACTCTTGGCGCAGAAAATGCAATTGGGTTTGTTCCAAATAAGGCCTGTGTTCCGCCCCAAGGCGGAATCGCTTTAGGTGTATTTCCAAACATTAAGCCGATAAGCCCATTTTCCGCTAAACGCTCAACATGTCGCCCAGCCTGTCCGAAATGATGAGAGCGAGAAATGCTAACAGCTGCAATACCAAAACTCTTACAAGTTTTAGTTATCTCATTAAGAGCTAAAGAGATTGCAGGAAAAGCAAACCCATGACCCGCATCAATTCTAATAACGCTTCCCTTGCTACTAATAATTTTCGGACTTACCCTACCATTAACCTTACCTGAAGATAACTGCTCTACATAAGACGGAATTCTTGAAAGACCATGGCCCGATTGACCATCAAATTCTGCATTAATTAATGCATCAGCTACCTCTTTAGCATTATCCTTTGATGTTTCGTGATTTAATAAAGCATTAAATGCCAAGTTCCATCCTTCCTTTTCACTAAGTTGTAAAGTTTTTGTCATTAAAAGTCACTATAAATTTACAAATTAAATTATAGTTATACAGAAATAGTTATAGGGCTTTATTTAGCATGATTAATTTTTCTTTTAAAACTAAAGTTCGTTTATATTTAAGTCTCTTTTGGATATTTTTTTCATTCTTTATTGCCACCACTTATTCCAAACTAAATGGTGAAATAATTCTAAGTTGGTTTGACCTTTATAATGTTTATTGGCATATATTTTATTTAGTTAGTACTCCTGTTTGGGTATATTGGATAGTAATACGTCCCTATAAATGGATTAAGAAAATCACCTCAAGTAAGTAGAAACAATTTTACAAAATTTACTATGAGTTATATAATCAAAGCAACACTAAGGTAGATTTTATTTAACAAAGGAGAGACATAATGGCAAACTTAACAAAAAAATCTTTTGACAATCCCGATGATTTGATATCACCCGATAAAACTCGTGCTGAAGTTCTTGAATTTGGAACAGTAAAAGCAATCAGAGTAACAGCGCAACCTGGATGGACATGGTCAGAATGCATCAAACCTCATGTTGGTGGTGAGAGCTGCCAAGCAGGCCATTTAGGTGCTTGCGTACAAGGGACTATGCGTGTTACACATGATGATGGGACAGAGATGATTGTCAATGCAGGAGACGCCTACTCTATTTCTCCTGGTCATGACGGTGAGGTAATAAGTGACGAGCCTTTTATTGGCTATGAGTTTAATAATCAAGGTAAATCTTTTGCGGTATGGGATAACAACTAAAAACTAGGCAATAATAAAAAAATAAAGCCCTATTCATTAGGGCTATATTTTTTTTAAGCATCTAGTTAGCTTTCAGATTATGATGCAACCTCTTTATATACTGTCAGGTACGTCAAAGGCATACTCATCAGATGAAGTTTTTCCATGAGCATACGTTTTTATTTTCCATTCTCTAACACGAGGTGTTTTACTTACCTCCTGATATAGTTTTTTTAGTCTCTCGAAAGGATTAAGAATTTCTGGAGGAATATCATCGAGAACTCCTGAAGCAAACCAACCTAAAAGGCCCCAAACAGCAATGTCAGCAATAGACATCTTATCCCCAACGAACCAATGTGAATTATTAGCACTCAAAATGTTCTCTAAATAACCAAAGTATTTTGGTAAATCGTGATTAGTTAACTCAGCCCGCATTTCTTTCTTTTTAGCTTGATCATTTTCTCGCATTGAAGGATTTAATAGCTCATTTATGTCGGTTACAGTATCAATGATTTGATCTACTTCACCAGCCTCAATCATATCTTCAGGATACATACCACTTAACTTGCCACATATTCTAGCAATACCTCCTGTCTGAGCTATACTTTGGCCATTTATAACTAGCACAGGCAATTGGCAGAAAGGGATTAATGTGCCATCCTTCAATTTCCCATTCTCTTGAAGGTAGTTAAACTCCTCACTATTAATCCTAAAATCATCAAACTTTATATCTGCAATGAACAAAGTTATTCTTGCTACTTCAGCACGCCAAAAAGGCAAATCCAAATATATAATTTTTAAATCCATTAATCTTACCTCCAATTATTTATATGTCTTCGTCACTAAGTATTCCATAGTCCAAGCTTACTCATACTAAGATTTCATATCAATTTTAATCAAGTATAAATATACATAGAATGGAATTCTAAATTGAAATATAATCTTAGTATGAAAATGAAAACTATAATAATTTCAAAAAATGGTGGCCCCGAAGTTCTAGAGCTTAAAGAGTCTAATATAGGAAGACCCAGTCAAGATGAAGTCTTGATTGAGCATGTAGCAATTGGATTAAACTTTATTGATGTCTATCACCGTTCTGGGCTTTACCCTGTTCAACTTCCTTCAGGAATTGGCGCGGAGGGATCAGGAATTATTAAAGAGCTTGGAAGTAATGTTGAGGACTTTAAAGTTGGAGATAGAATATCTTATTCTGGTCAGCCACTTGGTGCTTACTCATCCCATAGAATTTTCCCTACAAAGGACCTTGTTAAAGTGCCTGAAAATATTGATTTAGAGGTTGCAGCCACTCTAATGATAAAGGGATTAACTTCTTTTTACTTACTCCACAAAACTTACCCTGTCTCTTCTGGAGAAACTATATTGTTTCATGCAGCTGCTGGCGCCCTTGGTCAAATATTCTGCCAGTGGGCAAAAAGTTTAGGGTGCACTGTAATTGGTACAGTTGGTTCTGATAAAAAAATTGATTTAGCAAAAAAAAATGGGTGCGATTATGTAATTAACTATTCAAAAGAAAACTTTCCGGAAAAAGTGTTGGAATTAACAAATGGTATTGGCGTGCCTGTTGTATATGATGGTGTTGGAAAAGACACTTTAGAAGGATCCTTAGAATGTTTAAAAATTAGAGGCATGATGGTTTCATTTGGAAATGCCTCTGGGCCACTATCTGATATTAATGTTCAAAAATTGATTCAACCCAAAGGCTTATACCTTACAAGGCCTTCAGGGGCACAATATTTCAGAACAAGAAATGAACTAGATGAGGGTGCTAAATTATTATTTGAAAAAGTTGGAAATGGAGAAATAAAAATAGAAATATTTAAAAAGTATAAATTAGATGAGGTGGTCCAGGCCCATACTGATCTTGAGAATCGAAAAATTACTGGGCCATCTGTAATTATTCCAAATTAGTCTAATAACTTAATAACACCTCTACAAAAGTCCTAGGAAATACTTCAGGATTATCTAACTGTATTGCTTAATTTTTGCTGACACATAAGGGTGAGTTTAGGTAATATTAGTTTTATAAAACAATCTAAGAAATATAATGACTAAGAAACGCATACTATCTATTGACGGGGGTGGCATTAAAGGTGTTGTCCCTGCTGTAGTTTTATTCCATCTGGAAAAGCATCTTAAGCGACTTAGTAATAATCCCAATTCAAGAATTCATGATTATTTTGATTTATTTGCAGGTGCTAGTACAGGCGCCATAATCATTGCTGGCTTACTTACGCCTGACAGCCATAACAAACCAAAATATACTACTAAAGAAATTATCGACCTTTACATTGAAAATGGCCATATTATTTTCAATGCTTCTTTGCTACAGGAAATAAAATCTGTCTCTGGATTAGTGAACGTTAAATACGACCCCGAAGGGTTAGAGTCTGTCTTCAATAAGTACTTTGGTAACACTCAGTTAAAAGATTTATTAAAGCCAACACTTATCCCAGTCTACGAACTATCAAGAGGGAAAAATTATTTTTTTCGTCAGCAAAAAGCACAAACCAGTTTACGACACAATTATTACGTGAGGGATTTACTTAGAAGCGCTACCTCTGCAATAACTTACTTTCCACCTTCTCAAATTTCTACAGTTGATCATAAAGAGCATCGATGTTTTATAGATGGAGGCGTTTTTGCAAACAATCCAGCCCTTTCTGCCTACGCTGAGTTTCGCTATCACAATCCAGAATTACATGCAAAAGACACTATGATGCTTTCACTTGGAACTGGAAGGCAAAGCACTCATCTTGATTGTGAAATAACCGCAAATTGGGGTGCTGCAGAGTGGCTTTATCAGGGAAGCTTTATGACCTCAAATGCAATATCTTCTGTTTCTGATTATCAACTCAATGCGGTTTATGATAGTGCATCAAATTACCTTCGACTAGATACGTCATTTGATGACAGTCATTCTAGCAGCATGGACAATACTAAGAAGGAATATCTAGACTATCTCATATCTTTGGGTGAGAGTATAGCGAGTGAAAGGAATACAGATATAGAGAATTTTGCACAAAAATTAATTGAAAACTCTAATTAATTTGTGAAGAAATTTATGGTTGATTAAAAACCTTAACCCCTAAGGCCCTAATATAGGGCCTTATATTTTTTCTGCATCTGTAATCTTACTTAAGCGTCAGCGCGAGATTTCCAGAAAAATAGAATAGCAAGAACCACATCAGGCCCTATATTGCCAACTAAATTTGCAGTATCTGATGGAAAAGCGCCAGAAGTCATTTGAAAGATAGTCAAGACTATCCAGGCGACATGAACAATAGCAAAAAACATACCCACAGTTTTTATATTATCTGCTGCCCAATTTGGCATCTGCCAGCTAATATAAGACATTGCTAAAACCATTAACGACATGCCTTGCATAATACTCTCTGCAACAGCGTTTTCCCCAACATCTGGCATAAAGCTGGACATCATTGCGCCAGGCATGATAAGCATCATAAAACCAAAAATCGCGAACATTACAGCTTGAATTCTAAACACTAAAGATAAAGTCATTGTTCTCTCCAATAATTAAAAAGATTAATCATAAAAGT